>Ga0209395_1000752_pt1 | contig 46858 bp, 37 predicted proteins | sample GOMGulsemesocosm_3_FD_184635 | JGI IMG/M metagenome (GOLD analysis project Ga0209395, IMG submission 184635) | Methane-oxidizing microbial communities from mesocosms in the Gulf of Mexico - GOM9D Gulf of Mexico (SPAdes) (version 2) | ecosystem: Environmental > Aquatic > Marine > Cold seeps... | reverse complement strand
CCGAGATGGCTAATGTTGAAGTGTCACTATCACCCGCTCCGTCAATAACGGTATATGTTACAACAGGTACTGTACCGTTATAGTCAGCACTCGGAACAAAGGTATAACTACCATCAGCATTAAGGGTTAAATCACCTTCTGCTAAATTTACAGTATCGCCAAGGGTAAAATCGACACCATCAACACCATCAATAGTAAAATCAGTTACTGTAATTGGGTTATCTGGGCTACTGCTGTTCTCTAATACATTACCACTTACATTAACATCTTCAACTGTATTAACGACCTCATTATCATCGTTCAAATCAGGTAAAGGGGTAACCGTTATTGTTAACGTATCTGTCGCATTAGTATTGGTAGTATATGTAATGGTAGGTAATACGCCATTCCAATTATTTGCAGGTATAAAACTATAACTACCATCGGTATTGATAAGTAAACTACCGCCTTCTACGATGGCCGTTTGACCATTTAAATAAACCGTGGCATCACCTAATACAGTATAAGATTGAATTGTTAATACGTCATCAAGATCGCTATCATTATCAAGTACATTGCCAAGAACGGTTTGCTCTTCTTCAACTGTATTTTGATCACTTTGTGTAAGGGTAGGTTGTTCTGAGTCAATGTTCGTATCTGGAATGTTGGGGGCAGTTAAAGTATTTGCTAATTCAGCGGTATCATAGCCCGATTGTGCAAGGGTTTCTGCGCCATCTCTCGATAAACTAATAAAACTACTACCTTCATTGGCAACGATACCACCTGCTGCAGTGTCTGGCAGCTCAACATCATCACCAGACTCGATAAGTGCTTGAATTGCATTAATATCATCAAGCACGTCATTAGGAGTATTTGCATTGGCGGCTGTTGAAAGTTCGCTATTAGTAGCAGAGGTATTGCTTGTATTGTCTACATTTTGTTCTTCAGCCGTTTCGTCCTGTGTATGTCCATAAACGTGCTGTTGTGTGCCATCGTCAAAAGCCAAAGTAATTTCACTATCTTCTGCTAATACTATTGCCATACCTGAAGTGATTGTATCGCCAATATTAAGGAGTGTATTTTTATCCAAGCTTGCATGAACAGCCCCTTTAATATCAATAATATCGGCACTTTTGGGGGATATAAATTCTTTCATTTAATGACACTCCTAATAATAATTTCATTTGCCACTAGCTATTAGTCATCTGAGCTGTGTTATCGCAAGCCTGGCAATTATACGTTATATCTTTATTATATTTAATTACATTACATTACATTACATTACATTGCATTGCATTGCATTGCATTAGTATATTTTTCATCAATTTAAGATAAAATCCCACACTCATATCAATGTATTTCCAACTAATTCACCATTAGATAAAAATAAATAGTGTCCTAGTCTAGACATCAGCTAAAACATATTAATGCGCTTAAACTTTATGAAGACAACATACAGTTCAAAACAACAGCACTTATATAATACTTGTATTGGTACATATAAAAAATGGCGATATATTGCTATATCGCCATTTGTAAAACATATTATATATCGCTAATTATTGTTTTTTGAAACGACGAGCACCTAGGGCAAACAGTGCCAGTGAAAATATAGCTAGCGTTGATGGTTCTGGTACTTCAACCGCTTTAAATACGTAATTTGTTTGACTATCATTACGATCATTTGTTATGGCTGAAATATCCCCAATCTCGCTATATCCTGGTTCTCCCGCATTTGCTGTTGCATCTTCATCATCCTGAGTCACAAAGCTTTCATACTGGACATACCATGCAGTATGATTCACCACCGGAGCACCTGCAACTATATCTATAATCGAAGGTATTATACTGTCAACATCTTCAGCATCAACATTAGGAGCAAAAACAGAGATTGCAAATTCGCTTGTATAATCATTAAAGAAGTCTGCTGCGGCTTCTAAGCCATTAAGAGGGGTTGCATAATCACCATAAACACTATCAGCATCGACATCAACAATATCACCATTGGCATCAACAATATCACCATTGGCATCAATATCGCCATAAATACTATTACCATCTGCATCATTCCATACAACATCGCCATAAGCACTATTGCCATCTGCATCATTCCATATATCACCATCATTTGTATCAAATGAACCAAAATATATCCATTCTCTACCATCGGTATCGGTATATATAGTTCCAAGAATCAAACCGGCCTTAGCATTACTTGCCAAAACAGTAGAAAACAAAACAAAGATGAACAACGCTACATTTAACAGTCTAGTACTCATATGACCTCTCATCATCCTTTACGTAAGGAAATTTATTATATATTTATATTATTACTAACTATCTATCCAACAATTAGAATGCGAATCTTAATAACTTATATATTACTACATATACATAAGGGTAGAAAAGCAAAAAGTAAGCCATAAAATAAAACGATATATTTTACAATAACTTAAAGAGAAGTAATATCCTCTCTCAATATCCTATGTTAAAAAACCTGACACTTCCAATCTCGTTATTACAATTCTTTGAGTAGTGAGTCAGATAAATTTTCATATCTAAAAATGAATAATATTAAACACTGATAATATCTGATTTTTTAAAATACTTCAAATTGATCAGGCAGTTAGTACATGAGAATCACGATATTCTATCAGAGGCAGTGTATAGACAACCTATTCTTCATTCTCGTATTTCTCCCAAATAACTCCTTTTCATAACTCTTTGTAGCAACCTTATCCAATTTTTTATCATGCATATGGCTGAATTTGCTATAAAAGAATAAAGGTCAAAAATTAGTCATTAAGCTTCGCAATTTGCAATTGCCACTACAAGCTAAAATCTCCCGATAAAATAAAAACAACAATCATCATATTTATTAAGTAGATATGAAATGGCTTAAAAAATGCTGTTCTCTAATAACAACGAGGAGAAATATCATGTCAAACTCAATCGCACGACCTGAAAAGTTAGTAAACAAAGCATGCCTACAAGCGGATGATAGCTTAGATAAAAATTTACTGAATCAATCAATTAATCCCTTAATTAAGCAACCAAAAGATACTAATATTGAACATTGTATTAGATATATTTTCCCCGATGATGAGAGATATATTAAAGGGTATAATTAGTAACATTTATACTAGGGTTTAGTAAGTTTTAGGCAGCTATAGACCTGTGTGACAACAAATAAAGTAAATATAAAACTGTACATAACATCTAGCTACATTAAATTTTTTTTAAGGTACAACGTTAGCGTGGTACCTTTTTTATTAAAAGTAATTAACTTTATCAAGTAGTAGTACCAAGGTCGGTGATGTACAAATTATAAGAGAGTTTTAATTTTGATATTAATTCAATATTATCCCAAGGCTTTGCAAAATGGTGTGAAATATCCCCTTCATTAACTGCCGCTTCTGTTAAATTGATATCCGCATGTCCCGTTAACAAAAATCGTTTTGATTTGTGATGTATTTTGCTAATCCGCGCCAAAAACGTTGCGCCATCCATTATTGGCATGCGCATATCTGAAATAATTAAAGGTACGGGACTACCTTCATAAAAAGCCAACGCTTGATGAGGATCAGAAAATAAATACAACTCAAAGTCTTTTCGTAATACACGATTTAATGCATTAAGCACTTCTTGTTCGTCATCCAGTATTAATAACTCAGGTTTGGACATGGTCATATTCCATATAAAATGATGCAATCAATATTATTTATTCAAAGGGCGCATTAATTACTTTTCCATTACCCGCCCATTTAAAAAATGAGTATCATACCTCCCTATGACATTAGACTATCATTTAGATATCACCCAGAAAGTTCTACGCCATTATTTTTAATCGGCAAATAAATAGAGAAGCAACTACCTTCACCTAAAGTAGATACTACTTCTAATTTCCCCTCATGTTGTTCAATAATTTGGTGGCTAATTGACAAACCTAACCCCGTACCTTCTCCAATGGCTTTAGTAGTATAAAAAGGAGTGAATATGTGTGTTAAATGTTCAACGTCTATACCGCAACCCGTATCTTTAACTTCCACTACAATATTATTATTTTCAACATAAGTATGGACGGAAATGACGCCCTTATCGATGATCGATTGTCCGGCGTTGATTAACAAGTTCATAAATACTTGATTTAATTTACCTGGATAAGCAAATATTTTTGGCAAGGGTTCTAAATCAACATCAACCTTACAATTAAATTTAAGTTCATTCCAAACCATATTTAAAGTGGCACTAATTCCTTCATTAACATCAACTATTGATTTATCGGGCAGGTCAATTCGAGCAAATGTTTTTAAACTTTGAACTATTTCAGTAACTCGCACTACGCCACCAATACTACTTTCAATCAAAGGCGGAATGTCTTTTAGAAAAAACTCAATATCGTATGTTTTAGCTAATTTTTGCTGATTAACTTTTTGGGCTTCAGTGGTTAAGTTCTCTAGACTTTCATAATAATATTTCTCAATATCAACAAAATAATCCTTTAACATAAATAAATTACTCTTGATAAAGCCGATAGGGTTATTAATTTCATGGGCAACACCTGAAGCCAAGACACCAATACTTGCCATTTTTTCTGATTGTACAAGTTGTGATTCACTTTGCTTTAATTCGTTATTTGCATGAGAAAGTTTGCTGTAACTCTTTCTTAAGGCTTGTTCTCTTTTAGCCACCTTTTCGGTCATTAAATTAAATTTTTTAAATAACTCTGCAAGCTCTCTAATACGAATATTTTCAGTTAAGTTAATATGCTCATTACCTCTATCAAGCTGATCAGTTGCTTGTGATAATGAGAGTATTGGTCTTACAAAATAACGATATCCAAATAAATAGGTGAGAAAAGTCGTTACTGCGATAGCAATTAAGATAATAGCCCCTAATTGAAATACCAAACGTGTAAGTTCTTCTTTGCGAACGACATCGTCCATAGTGAAACGAAAACCAACGCCTATTTGTGGCCATGGCTCTACATGCTGCCGCCCTGATGTAATATCACCAAAGGCGGTTAGCACTTTATCATTTTTAATTATTTCCACCATTAAGCCATTTAAACGAGAGTTTTCACTTTGCTGATTAATAGAATTGATCGGTATATTAGCCACCAATACACCTTCTACCTGATTGTTATAATGGACAGGTACCGCAAGGCTCCAATAATAATCATCCGATATGTTCACTATAGTCACATATTCATTTTTTTGTTGTTCTAAAAGTGCATCAATCCACATAAAATTTTGATAATTAGATTGGTTATTTATGATAGTCGAGTGCAGAATATTACCTTCAAAATCTAACAAAGCTTCACCGTATTGTTTTCCCAGTAAAGTAAGATCAGACATAAGATCTTGCACTTTGCCTAAATTTTCATCTGGCTGCATAAGCGTTTGAATATAAATAGGGTTATTTGCTTGTTCTGCAAGTAATGTTAAATGTTGTTTGATAAATATTTTGTAATTATTGGTTATCGTACTAATTTCCCTTTTAACAATTTTGTCATATTCATTATTTGTTGAAGTCAGCACATAGTTAATAACTAAAATAGAGGTGATCACTGCTAAGCTCAAATAACTAATAAAAACAAAGCGTGCTAATGCAAATGAAATAGACGTTTTTTTCACTACACGATTACTCTCTTGCTGGGTTGATCAATACAACCTCATTATCGTCACCAAAATATCCCATTGTATAATCGTCTATCGTTAATGCCTCATGTCCATCAAGGTTATTAGCTGAATATTTAGAAAAAGGCTTATCATAGACTTTTAACAAACCTCTCACTGGGGCATGTAGATCTATTAAGGCATTACGTATTGCTAATTTGTCCGTGGCTCTATTACCCGTTAATCCAACTTGTTTAATCGCGGCAATAAGTAATTTTGTTAAATCATAACTATGGACAAAACCTGTTTGCGCTTTTATATCAGCTAGATTGTTAATTTGTTCATTCTGATTTTTCGCTACGTCAAAAACTGAGTTTTCAAATTTTGATAACTTTCGATGTAAAAACGAGAAATTTGTTTGGATAAATTGTAAGTCCAACTGTGCTCTCACTTTCTTATCGATAACTTGATGAAAATCACCTCCAGTTATTCCCCAATGACTTCGAATAGGTAAACGAATACTTTTGGGTAAATCAACCATCGCTCTTGAAAAGGTTTTCCCTTCAGGGGTATTACCTACAAATAAAATGCCGTCAGCTCCCGCTTGTTTAATATTTCGTAATATTAATTTGGCATGATTTTTACCCAAGCCCCAATTGAACCAAGAAATACCCGCTACTTTAAGGCCCTTTTGGTTGAGTGCTTTACTCATGGTTTGTTCATTTGATTTACCCCAGCCCGTATCTTCCAGCAATAAATAGAGGTTTTTAAATCCTTCTTCTGTTGCACGCTTTACAATGTAGGTTCCTGCATTACTATCATCAATTGACAACCTAAAAACCCAATTATCTTTTTGATTTGAACGTGTTATCGGCCCCGCAGCAGCCCATGGGTCAAGTAATAATATGCCTTGATTATTTATGAAAGCTTTATTTGATAATAAAGGTGGGGAATGTAAGCCTGAGAATATTGCCAAAATAGTTTTATTTTGAAGATAGCTCTCAAGGTTTTTTTTGCTTCGTAAAGAATTTGCTCGATGATCTTTGATAATGACATCAAAAGTGTAGCCATTAATTTCATAATCAACTTCAGCAAGAGCGGTATTAATTCCCTGTTGAATCGATAAACTCGAAGCTTTAGTACCGCTAAAATCGGCATCTATATAGAAAGAATATTTTTTTTCAGTCGAATTAGCGCTAGTACTAGCGATAAATAAAAATAACCATGAAAAAAATAAATAACTAATATATTTAATTTGTTTTTTTATCATTTTCTCTCACTTTCCATGTTGTCCATTATTAAACGCTACGGGTGAATTTAACTCCAATAAAATTATTATAGTAAAGTTAATGACTTAGTTAATTAAATTAATCAATTAGTGACATATTTTATTAATTTTCTTTTACAACGCTTGTTGGCAACCTGTAATTACAACACTGGCGTATGATTAAAGCTTAGCAATTGGGACTTTGAGCAATCTTTTTTATCAATGAATTAACAGAATTTTAAATAGTTATCAATTTGACTGGCTCGATGTTGCCATGACTCATTAATAACACTATCCCCTCTATTACTTCTAATGGTTGTCAGTGCTAATAAATCACTAATGCCATTAATATGATTAAAATTAATAGTGTCTGATATTTCTGCATTGGCTAGCAATATCGCTTGCCTTATATCCTTTTTATCATGAGCTAACGTCACATGCTCTTTATATGCTGCAAGTGCATTAAAGGGAGTTGATACTATCGGCGTACCGCTTGCTAAATACTCTCTTAACTTTAAAGGATTACACATTTGTATTTGTTTATTATCTTTAAAAGGCAGTAACGCTACATTCCAGTGCTGGATGTAACTTGGTAATTCACTATGACATTTAGCGCCAATAAAATGAATATTTGCTACCTTTAATAAAGTATCAATATTACATTCTATTTGACCAATAAAAACAAAGTTCCAATCGGGTAACGTTTGCGCTGCATGCAAAATAAGTTCTTGATCAAGCCAAGTCGAAACACTGCCATAAAAGCCAGCAATTGATTTCCCTAAGGGTAAATCGTCGGGTCGTTTGCCTTGCTTTTTGTTAAACAGGGTATAATTTACGCCATGGGGAATGGTAATTGTTTTGCTTTTCGGAAACTTGTTTACCAATGCCTCACTTGCGGTGAAAATATATTTAACGCTATCAACCAATTGTCTTTCTTTTTGTATGACAACTTGGTGGTCTACCCCAGCTAAACTCCCAAAATCGTCACCACAGTAATAAATAGACGTACTGTTTGGGAGAATTGATAAATAATCAACTGCCGTAGGTAAAGAACACCATACAATTGGTTTTTCAATGTCCAGTGTAGTTAAGCACTTTTTAAGCTGACGAGCTAGCAACCTTTGATTACATTTAACTGTCAACCAAGAATTTGCACAAGGTATAACCAAAGGATTAATAACAACAAAATCAGTTGAATTATTTTCTACAGATTGTTTAGCGTTTTTTTTGACTGAAATAAAATTAGTAAGCTTTTTAACGACTCTAAAAAAATCGCGCCAGCTTAAACGTGGTTTTCTTAAGCCAATAGAGTTGATCCACACCACTTTTCTATTGTTATTTAATTCTTTTATCAGATGCTGCGTAGAACTAGGGTGTTTACCCCAGTCCTCACCAAAGACAACTAAGGCACTATGCTTGTGTGAATGATTTAATCTTGCCATGTTAGTTTCCTCCATTTAGCTGTTGTTGTTTCTTTATTTGATCAGATGCTGTGTAGAGCTAGGGGGCTTCCCCTAGTCCTCACCAAAGACAGCAAGGCGCTAGGCTTGTGTGAATGATTTAATCTTGCCATGTTATTTTCCTCCATTTAGCTGTTTTATAACTTTTCCATGTAGAGTTGATCCGCACCACCTTGCTGTTGTTGTTTATTTTTTTTATTAGATGCTGTGTAGAACTAGGGTGCTTCCCCTAGTTCTGACCAAAGACAGCTAAGGCACTATGCTTGTGAGAATGGTTTAATCTCGCCATGTTAGTTTCCTACATTTAGCTGTTTTATAACTTTTGCATATAGAGTTGATCCGCACCACCTTGCTGTTTGTTTATTTTTTTATTAGATGCTGTGTAGAACTAGGTGCTTCCCCTAGTTCTGGCCAAAGACAACTAAGGCGCTAGGCTTGTAAGAATGATTTAATCTTGCCATGTTAGTTTCTTACATTTAGCTGTTTTATAACTTTTGCAGGAGTGCCACCAGCTAATACATTGTTTGGTAAATTTTTAGTGACTACACTCCCCGCAGCAACAATCGTTCCTTTACCGATAGTGACACCTGGCATAACTTTTACTCCTGTAGCCAACCAGACATCATTTTTAAGTATGATATCGCCTACTTGTGACTCAGTATCAGGTTGTCCTAATGCACGGTCTTTCGTATTAACTGGATGTCCCGGATACCCCGCTAAATAACAATCTCCAGCAATACGCACATTATCACCAATAACGACACGACACCCTACTGAAATAGAGGTCCGCCAAGAGATCCCCACGTTATTTCCTATAACTAATGTTGGTATTTTCGTACCGACAGTACGGCCACTTATTGTAGTCATTGCAGCCAATCGAACATCATCACCCATAATAATGTTCAAACTACCAATAACGACGGGCAAACCACCATATAAATAAAGGTGTTTAGGCTGATTTATCAACCGTGTTTTAAATATTGGTGTATAGTAAAAAATACGAGTAAAATCCGAAAACACCTGCTTAATAGTTATATGCAAAAGATATAGGCTGCTAAAAACCACCGGAATATGCGGAATATCAAATGCTTTAATAACAAACCAGCTCTTTTTGATAAACTTAGCCATTTTATGGTCGCTGGTTTTAGCCCATTGTTTAGCATAATTTAGATTAAAAGTATTCATTCGACAGTCACCGATTTAGCTAAATTTCTAGGTTGATCGACATTTTTTCCTTTCAATTGCCCACAATGTAGTGCAAGTATTTGTAAGGGAATGACGCTAATGATAGGTGCGATAGATTCAGGTATATTCGGTAATTCAAAAATGTGATTTTTCGCTAAATCAAAGTGTTTACACACGGCTTTATCACCGATAATAAATAAAGGCGCACATCGTGCTTTGGCTTCTTGAATATTCGAGATAATTTTATCTGTTAGCTCATTTTTTGGAGCGATAGCAACAACGGGCATTGAGTCATCAAGTAAAGCTATAGGTCCATGTTTAAGCTCTCCTGCGGCATAAGCTTCAGCATGTAAATAAGAAACTTCCTTTAACTTTAACGCACCTTCATTTGCAATTGGTGCCAGTATCCCCCTGCCAATAAAGAGCATATTGTCATAAGAAATTAAACATTGTGCTAACGATTTAATTTCCATAGAACGACTAATAACATTATTAATAAAATGTGGCAGTTTCAGAAAGTCTGTTTTTAATTGATAGTATATTTCACCATCATCTGTCATTCGCTGTTTCACTGCTTCCAACATCATTTTATAAAACATTGCTAATTGGCAAGTAAAAGCTTTAGTGGAGGCAACGCCAATTTCTGGACCGGCATGAATCTCATGCATAAAGTCAACGTCTCTCGCAATCGTGCTTGTGGCAACATTAACAAGTCCCATTGTCTGACACTTTTTCTCTTTGGCGTAATGTAAAGCGGCTAAGGTGTCAGCAGTTTCACCTGACTGTGAAACAAAAATGGCAAGTTCATCAGGAGTAATTATTGGTGAGCGATAACGATATTCCGATGCGATATCTATATCAACATTAATATGCGCATACTTTTCTATCCAATACTTTGCTACTGAGGCCGCATAAAAAGATGTACCACAAGCAACAATGCTTATTTTTCTCAGCTTTTTAAAATTAATACGACTAAAATCTTCGTTAATACTGTCAATGCCATTAAAGCAAAAAGATTTAAATAATGAGACTTGCTCTCGAATTTCTTTTTCCATAAAGGAGGTATGCTTTCCTTTATCAACACTCGTTGTTTTACCCATATTTTTTAAATAATTTATTGGTCTACTTTTTTTATTGTTGTTACATACTTTTATCCCTTTTTTACTTAGACAAATTAATTCCTTATTTTTAGGGTAATATATTTTTGTTGCGTCGTTATTCAAAGCCAAGACATCTGATGCGATATATAGTCCCTCATTTCCTTCCGAAATAACTAAAGGACTTTCATTTCGAACAGTAAACAATCGCTTGTCATTGTCAGCAACCAATATTGCTAACGCATAGCTCCCTTCTAAATCGGTAAGCGCGCGACTAATAGCTTCTTCGCTTGAAAGTCCAAATGAGAGGTAATGATTGATTAAGTGTGGAACAACTTCGCTATCGGTCTCACTACAAAAGTGATGTCCTTGCTTTATTAATCGTTTTTTTAGAGTAAGATAATTTTCAATAATGCCGTTGTGTACAACTGAAACATTTCCACATTGATGAGGATGTGCGTTTTGTTGATTTGCTTGACCATGGGTCGCCCAACGAGTATGTCCTATACCATAATATCCATGTAAGGGTGCTCGCTGTAATTTATTTTTGAGGTTAATCAGCCCTCCCGTAACTTTAACAGTTTCTATTTCTTTTTGGTCAAGTAAAGAAATACCTGAAGAGTCATACCCTCGGTACTCTAGTCGTCCTAATCCTTCAATAAGTGTTTTTGTCGCTTGCTCTGATACTGCACCAATAATTCCACACATAATCACTACCTCTTATTACGATATAAAGGTGAGACTGCATAAGCTGTACCAAATAAATTATTAACATACTTTCAATCACTTAACTAATTTAAATTTGATTTTTTTGCATTTTACAACAGCTATATTAGCTATTTGAGAATTGATTTAAGAATGCGGGAGTAACATTTAGTATCAGTGTAACGTTGAGCAAGCTTTTGTCCGTTGTTTGATATTTTATTACGTAAACCGTTATCATTAATAAGATTAAGTAAGGTTAAATAAAGACTTTTGCTATCGTTAGCTTCAAATTTCAGACAATTAACTCCATGAGTTAATTGTCTATCCCAATAAGAATTATCTTTAGGAATAATAATCGCTAAACCAGCGACCATTGACTCTAAAATGGATAACCCAAAAGGTTCTTTTATTGAAGTTGAGACAAAAATTGAAGATGTAGACCTAATTTCATCTAAATTATTGGGGTCCTGATAATAACTAACGTTACTTAACTGTAGATTAGGTATTAATACTTCATCCGTAGTAGGCACAATAAAACAAACACTGCCAAAATAGGTCTTTGTTTTCAAGGCCGTTAATAATGCTAGTTCTTTGAATGCTTCTACAAAAAGATCCAATCTTTTCCAAGGTAATAACGAGGCCGCCCATAAAACGCCAACCGAATTATTGCGTTTTCGTATAGAGATAAGGCTTGGGTCAACTGAGTTATCAAAAGCTTGGTATTTTTCTGAATCAATTAAAGTAGCACAATTTATACAACGAAGTGCATTTACAAGGGATTGTTCAGTAGATGTTAGATAAAACACGACTTTCGCTTTTGTTAATCCGTACCCCGCTAAACGTGTGACCGGTACATCACCTTGTACTAACTGAACAACATCAAACTGAATAAAGAACTTGGCCAAATATAATGAAAAATCAGCGACTGGACCCGATATTCCAACAGCCTTACTAAATTTTCCAAAGCGTATGAAGTAATATAACAGCACTAAACTATAAACAAATTGTTTTACAAAGTAACCCATACCTGAAGTTCTATTCATTAACCAAGAAAAGCAGCACAAAGGTAAAAATTTAACATCTGCTTCTTGCCAAGAAATCCGGTCATTAGATACAACAAATACAGTAACATCTGATGGACTCATCGAAATAATGGATTGAATAACTTTTTTTGACCCTCCTTTATGTGCCACGGGATCAAAAATAAGGATACGTTTATCCATTAGTAAATCCCCGAAAATACCCCCCGTAAAATTTATGCAATAGTTTTTTGATACCAAAAACGATAAAAACCTTGATAGGCTCGACAAAGCTTAAAAGTAACAAAGGTAATTTCGTTTGTTGTAATAACAGGTATTGTGTTTCCATTTCAGCGCTTTGCTTCTCAACAGAAAAATGGCTACTAATATGTTTTTTTGCGTTAGATGCTAATTGCTGAGCAAGTGTTGGAATATTAATTAATCGTGTAATAGCACCTGACAATTGCTCAACATTACCAGGAGTTACCAATAAGGCATTGTGTTCATCGGTGTATATTTCATTGACTCCAGCAACACTTGTGCTAACTATGGGAAGACCAGCTAAACTCGCCTCCGCTAATGTAAGTCCAAAAACTTCTTCTTTGGGTACTGAGACAAAATAATCAGCATTACTCGCAAATAACTTGCCAACATCTAAGACAGCAGGAAATATAAAAACAACGCTCTGCAACTCAAGTTTATTAATAAGATTTGTTAATAATTCTTGTTGCTCTCCACTGCCAAATATCGCAAGCTTTATTTGATAAGCATTTTTCAATTGTTTTTTATTTAATTGGGCAATAGCTGTAATTAACGTATCTAAGCCTTTTCTGGTAATAAGCGAGCCAATAAAAAGAATGATACGATCATTTTCATCTGCATTGATTGTACGCCTAATATCAATGGGTTCACTTGATGCGACTCTACTTGGTGATATCCCATTGTAGACAATAGATATCTTACTAGGACTAAACTCATTTTTTTGAAAAACATCGACTACGGCTTTACTTACACCAATGATTCGATCGGCTAAATGGAAGAGCAATATAAACCTGTCTCTTTGTTGGTATCGCGCGTGCAAATGTAGCAATAATGGTACTTTAAGCCACTTACAAATTGGTGACATCCATTGACACGGAGCTCCGTTGTTGCAATGTACGATTTCAATTGCCAATTCGTTCATGATCCTTCTAGCTTTTAGCAATAACTTAACGTATTGGTGATAATCCCACTTAGGTAATGTCCAATAACCAATACAAACAAATCGGTCTACAATTACATTTACCCCCAAAGCCCTTGCTGCATCAGCCATTTTCTCGCTATTACACCAAAGTATAGGTTTTCTACCTTGTTTAATTTTATTGTTTAACATCTCAAGCAGTACAACTTCGCTACCACGGATCCAATCATTGCCATAGTGTACAAACAAAATATTTTTCATAAGAAACACCTCTTAAAATATGTTTTAATTTGCTATGACGTTTCAATCGTCTTTTTAGTATTGAAATATCGTTGTAATGCGATAACCAATGCTATTTGTAAGTAAATAGGCCAAATAAAACCTTGTGTTAAAAAAGTACCTGAAACAACAAAACCAACAATGCCAGCAGGGGCCGCATTAACCGCCACTCTCATTCCCGGTGACAATTTCGTTAAATTTGTATTTTTGAGTATCTTCCATGCAGCAATGAATGTAGTAACTATTAACGAAACAAATAAAAATAACCCTAAAAATCCAGACTCCGCTAATACACCAAACCAGGTAGAATGAACCGCATGATTGAGGCCATCCCAGTGAGTACTATAGTAAAAATAATTGTAATAAAAATTATTAATACCAACACCAAAAATAGGATTATCTAATGCCATATTCCATGCAGCTTCCCAAGCATAAATACGTCCCATAGCGGACTCATCAATGCCCTCTTCAGCAGCTCCACCTGAGGAGCGGTCATTGATGCCTGCAACGGTAAATAAAATTAATAAAATCACTCCACCGCCGCCAAATAGTAATATTTTTGAACGTATGCGGTTATATGCAAATAAACCCAGTACAGCTAAAAAACCAAGTAAGCCGCCCCGACTTTGAGTCGCAAGTAATGCAAAAAACAAAATTAGGAATGTCGTCAATGCCAAAAGTCGCTCAAAGGAAGACAACTGCTTTTCCAAAAATGTGGCGATGGCATAAGCCATCGGATATAACAAAACAAGCGCCAAATCATTGGGATCCCCCAAAAGAGAACCTATATCTCTTCCGATTGTGACTCTTGTTCCTTCAACTAGGCCAATACCATTGGCTTTATTGATTAACGCAACAATACCAACACAAGCACCGGCTATTAGGAAAATACGACAAGAAATAATAAAGTGACTCTCTTTTCGCATCATCCAAGCAATAACAAAGGTCATCAGTATTATTTTGCTATAAACACCACTCCATGCTGTAGATGCCACACCAACGTTAGCAGAAAAAGGAATGGCTATCGTAATCAATAGAAAAAATAGCATGAGATAGGTAAATTGCTTGCTCCAATATGGGGTTAAGTTTTTTGTGATAGTTAGCCGAATAAAAATAACAAACAAAGAAGCTAACGCTAGCATTAAAGGAATTTTTAAGGGTTCAATCATTGGGAAAACTTCATGAATTCTAAAAAAAGAGAAAACTACAAAACCAATAACAACATAAAAAGAATAATGGACTACTCCCCACAATGCGAGAGGAAGTAGACCAAACACCGCGAGCACAATAGGATGTGGAAATAAGGCCATAACACCTGCGGTTAAAGCTATGTATATCATGATAAAAAATTCTTTTAACGTTAGGCTAACCATGAGTTTTTCTCTATGAGTTGACCTAACCACATCGCAATAATGGTGGCACCAAATGCGGTATATACGTAACCAAATTTATAAGGTAAATAAAGTTGTTGTTGACTGAAAAAATAGAAAAGAGCAAAACGTGTACTATTAGCTATAAGTAAAGAAATGAGCGCGCCCATGATCATAAAGTGAGGAATTAACACAAACAATAAAAATGCCCCCAGTCCACAACTAAAAAAATTTATTTTCATTTGTAGCTGACTGTTTTTGTCAATGAAACACCCCAAGTTTAATAGCTCTGCTAGCATTTTTATTAATGAGCAAAGTAATAACCATGGCAATATTGGTATAGCATCATGATATTCTTTTGGGGTGAGTGCTTGAATCAAGTAGGGGCCCAAAAGACCAACACCACCACAAAGTAAAATAGCAAAAATAGATCCCAAAATAGAAAAGTGCGCGTTCAGCGCCCTACCGTTACTTTCATTTAATACACTGTATCTTTTTGGAAACCACCACAACGTATAGGGTTGAATGAGTAATGTTGGTACTAATGCAAATTTTATCGCAATAGCGTAGGCAGCAATTTCTTCAGCTCCAAAATATTCAGCTAAGACCCACCTATCCATTCCTGATAATGCAAACGTTGCCAAACCACCAATTAAAATAGGATAAGCATATTTTAAGATAGTCTTTAAACTTACTAACGAAAGATTTAACCCTGTTTCTTTGAACTGAATAACACTCAACAACAGCGCAACGATAACGGACGATACTGCACCAGCTATAAGTACACTCAAAACTCCCATACCTGAAGATAACCAATAAACGGTTAATATTACCTGTAAAACCACTTTGAGCATGGTTACTTTAAAAAACAACAGTGCATTATCGGTGATACGTAACCACGCTAAAGGAACATTGATCATGCCACCAACCGCTAGCGCAATACCTAAGCAATACATTTCTTTTTCTGTAATTTCCCCTGGTAAAAACGTTACGATGACGGCAGAGTTGAAATGAAAGAATACAACTGAAATCAAAGCAATAATAATTGCCAGAAATAAACACTCACCCGCATGTCTCTTTTTATCCGCTGCTTTTTTAGCAAGTCCAACAAATCGACAGAGCGCTTCAACTAAACCAAAACTTAATATAATTGAGAAAATATTCGCGGAAATAACAAGTATTTCAAGCCTGCCATAGTCTTCTGGCGATAAGTAATGAGTGTAAACGGGTAACATGATTAGTGAAATCCCCTTCATCAGCAACATACCTAAGCCATAGAGAGCAGATTGATTGATGAGGTTTTTATATTTTTGACTAAGCATAATAGGCAGCCTTATGCGCTGCACGGTAGCACTGGATGATCATCGGAATGATCGCTCTAGAAGAGTATTTATTTTTGACTAATTCTTTAGAAAACAATCCTATTTCATCGATTCTTTTCTGGTTTAACTGACAGGCAAACTCAACACAGTTGGCAAATTTGTCTTCATCCAATGGGGGAACTAACCAACCGGTTTTGTTGTTATGAACCACATTGGCTAGACCACCAACATCAAAACTAACAATGGGGATCCCTCTTGCTAATGCTTCAATTGCGACTAAAGGTAGGCCTTCCTCTCGGCTGGTAATACAAAGCAGTTTTATATTTTTCCAATGATCATCCATCGAGTCAACATGACCGATAAAGTTTACATTTTTTGACTTACTTTGTTTTACCTGTGAAAACATTGGCCCGTCGCCGTACATGGTAAAACATAGTTTTGGAATTTTTTTTGCAATATTACAAAAAATATCAGGACCTTTTTCAATACTAAAACGGCCAACATAGGCTATTTGAGGCGCTTGATTTGTCCTTTGGGAATGTTCCTTTGGTATTTCGATAAAATTTTCAATAACTTTTACGTCTTTACCGATCGATTTAGCAATTTTCGCTGAGACACAGATAGGATATGTAGTAAAGGAAGTTAATCTATCTAACAAACTGTAAAAACGAATTTTTAAATTTCCTTTTTCACCCGCATGAAACGTGGAAACAAGTGGCTTTTTATGGAATATCTTTAATAATCGTGCTAATACGCCAGCTTTATATCCATGGGTATGAATAATATCTACATCTAATTGTTTCAATAAATGAAGTAAAGAGAGCAAATTTTTACCAGACTTGTAAGTTATGATACGAGTAAACTCATTTTGCTCAAAAACAGGATGAAAGCCATGATCGGTTATTAAAACGATATTAACTCTATGGCCGGCGGTCACTAGTCCATTAGCTAAATGACAAATATGAGTTTCTATGCCTCCATAAGTTTTACTGTCAAGTAATAAACAAATTGTATGCCGCGCGTTTTCCATAAAAATCTCCGCTACTCTTTTCAACATAACGATAACAAAGCATAAAACAGACCATCAATAAAAACTCTATAAGAACAATAACTAATCACTTAGGTAGGCTTCTAAGCTTGCAAATTGAAACGTGTGTTTTTTATTCTGCAAAGCAGAATCGTTTTCACTCCAATGGAAAGAAGTAAACTCAAAAGTGTATTAACGTGAGAGCCCTAGTCGTTAAAGGAAATGACTTATAAAATGAATTGATTTTTAATTTGGCGGAAATGTTGCATTGAAATAAGTATTACTCAATGCATGGCAAGGTTTTGGCAACGATGTATTTATTCTTAATATTCATTACTCCTTGTTTATTATGGCTTTTGATACCAGCGATTTATTCTCCTTGGTATATAGAAAACTTGCTTAGTTCTCCCTTAGTGATGTTATTGGGCTTTTTAGCTTTAACGATGATATTTATCCGTTATTTAAAAATGAAAATCTTTCTCTTATCCATCTTCGTTAATGGTTTTGTTATTGGATTAAGTCTTTATAAAAATGAGGGTAACAATAAATCTGTACATTGCAGTAAATCTATTACAATTTTTCAATTCAACACTATGTACGATACCCTGAATACACAAGAGCTTATTATTTTTCTTAAAGAGGAGAAATACGATTTGGTGGTTTTACAAGAAATAGGCCCTATGATAAGAAAAAAACTAATAAAAGAGTTAAGTCCAGCTTATCCAAATTTCATTACCGGTATTTCCCAGACTAAACATATTTCTACAGATCAATTAATATTCAGCCAACACCGATTTACTCACACTAAGTATCATCAACAATTTTCAACATCACATCTTATTCAATCACAATGGCATATAAATAAAATACCACTGCATTTATTTACGATACATTCACCATCTCCGCGCACTCATACCTTATGGAAGAGAAGAAACTTAAGTTTTTACCAATCAATAGAGCAAATAAAATTACTAAATAACCAGAAAACAATGCTTGTGGGAGATTTTAATCTCTCTAGTCACTCATCACGAATTGAACACTTTACTAAAGCATTATCTGAGAAGTTTATCGGTTCATGGCCAAATTTAGGCTATATACCCACTTATTTCACCTTAGCTATCGACCATCTTTTTGTGAGTGACTCAATAAATATATGTTCAAGAGAGCGTATATTGGGTTTTGAATACTCAGATCACTATCCTATTGTGAGTAATATTTCATTATAAAGTCTTTGTCGCTAACTCATCCCAAGCTTGTTTTTTGCGATATATCGTAGATGGACTCACTTCAAGTAATGCTGCCGCTTTGGGGATATTGCCATTGCAATAACGAACAGCTTCCTCAATTACATCTTTTTCTACTAACCATAAGGGCGTAACGTCATTGTTGGTGGTTATTGGCGAAATACTATCAACAAAAGGAGCTGTTTTTTGTTCGGTAACTATAGACAGTGCAATATGTGAACCATTCGTCTGATTTAATGGCGGAGGTAACATCGCAGGAAGAACTTCTTCTCCATTATTTAATACAACCAAGTTTCTAATGACATTTTCCAACTGCCTAACATTACCTGGCCAAGAATAATTTAAAAATATTTTCTCAACAGACTTACTAAATTTTTTAAAAGCTTTGTTTTCTTCATTAGCAATATGTCTAAGTAAATTACTGGCTATTTTTAGAATGTCAGCACCTCTTTCTTTCAATGCAGGTAACTGAATAGGAATAACATGAAGACGATAATAAAGATCTTCTCGGAATCGTCCTTCTTGGACTTCTTTTAATGGCTCTCTATTCGTCGCACAAACAAAACGAACATTGACTTTCTCTAACTTACTCGACCCCACCTTCTGAAAAGTTCCCGTTTGTACAAAACGAAGAATCTTACTCTGCAGCTCCAAATCCATCTCACATAATTCATCGAGAAAAAGTGTACCTTTATCGGCTAATGATGCTGCCCCATCTCTGTCTTTAGAGGCCCCTGTAAAGGCGCCCTTAACATGGCCAAAAATTTCGCTTTCCATTAACTCTTTTGGAATAGCCGCACAGTTTAAAGCAACAAATTCATTTTCACTTCGAGGGCTTTGTTTATGAAGAGCTTCGGCACATAACTCCTTACCTGTTCCACTTTCACCTGTTATAAAAACAGTTGCCTGACTTGGTGCGGCATTTTCGATAATATGATAAACACTTTGCATGACAGGTGATGAACCGATAAAACCATGATAGCGATCACGTTCATACTTTTCTTTAAATACATCAACAATTTCTTTTAGTGAATGATTATCACTGGCATTTCTCAGAGTAATTTGTAAACGCTTTGCTTCAACTGGTTTACAAATAAAATCAAATGCATCAAATTTCATTGCATCTACGGCTAAATCAACAGAGCCATGTGCTGTTAATACAATAACGGCTGTTGGAATTTGTTGTTCATAAATGTATTGCAAAATACTCATACCGTCGATGTCAGGTAAGTTTAAATCTAAAATAAGCAGCTTGGGTGGGTTAGCTTTAATTATGTTTAATGCCTCACTACCATTTTCTGCAAAGCTCAATTGGTAGGGCTCGTTTGCTAAATAACTGCCATATACCGCTGAGAGTGTAGGACTATCTTCTACAATTAAAACACGAGTCGATGACATATTTTTAATTATCCCTTTAAAAAGACTAACTTAATCTAAGTTTAGCCAATATTTTAAGAATTTTATTTTTTTTCTAAAATAATGAAAGTCATATCATCTTGAGGGGCAACACAAAAGCGTTTAAAGGTCTCATGAATTTGTACTGATAGTTGCGCTAATGTCAGCATTGTTTTTTCATTATTTAGCTTTACGATAGCTTCCATAAATACAGCCTTTTGTTGCTGATCTGTCGCCCAATCAAAAAAACCGTCAGTAAATAGCAATAATCGTTCGCCAAATTTAAGACTGAAGCGTTCAGTATCATAACTTGTATCTTCACAAATCCCCGGCAGCCGTCCAACAACATCAAGTTCTTGTGGGCTACCTTTGCTTAATAATAAGGGACTAGGATGACCAGCACTCACTATTTTTACATGATCTTTATTTAGTTCAACACCTATGCAGGTTAATAGTGTCTGATTTAATAAGGGGTCATTAAACACTTGCTTCGATAACAATGTAAAAATATTAGCCATGCTCATTTGTGTTGACTGCTCAATTAAGCCTTTGATAAAGCCGTCGAAACTATGAGCAAAAAACTTGGAGGTTACATCATGGCCCATAACATCCGCCAAAATTATAAGTGTTTTATCGTCGAAAGATTTTTGAACGACAAAATCACCTCCACCAATACTGGGTGACTCTGTTTTTAAGGCCATTAAATAATGTTCATTATCATTAACAATATAAGGTTTTAATACATTATTTATAGTTTGTTTATGCTGCTGAAAGAGTTGTTTATTTCGAATAATAACTCGTTCAATAGCCATCAATAATTTTTGCTTCGTAATGGGTTTCATTAAATAGTTATCAATGCCTAATTCACAGGCATAGTTTTCTATTTTAGGGTCATCATTTGCCGTAAGAAAAATAAACGGGACTTGGGACATCACAGGATCTCTTTGCAGAGCATTTTTAACCGCCAACCCATCAATATTAGGCATACCGATATCACATATAACTAAGTCGAATGCTGTTTCCGACATATGCGATAGAAAGTCTTGACCGTCTTGATAAGTCATAACGTCATATTTTTCAGACAAATACGACGTTAATATCTCTCTTTGCATCGGCTCATCATCGATGATAGCTATAACATCGGCATGCTCTACATTAATACATTTAACCTTCAATTCGAAGATATTCCACCCCGACAGGTGATTATATTCAAATAAAGGAAAAAGATGAGAAATAATATTAACGCCCATTCCCGATACGTCAAACGTTGGTGGCTGATCGTTTATTACTTGTCGATTTAAACTTGAAAAATATCCACCATTATCGCGAACAATAAAACATAAATGGTTATCTTTTAACTTAACATAGACCAAAACTTCATTGGCTAAGGGGTGTGTATGCTTAACGATGTTAGTTAAATATTCTGTTAATGCGAGTAATATTCTATTTTTGTTTGCTTCACCAACACTAAATTTAACCAGTATTTTGGATATTTCCGCTCGGATGTTTTTTATTTTATTAAAATCTAGAACATCTGATTTTTTGTATAAATCTTGTTCAGTCACCATGGTTTTCTCTATGTAATCGTAATGCCTCAAAAGTGTTATTGGCAATACTCGATAACGACGTCACCATGGGCTCTAATTGATGCAATGTATCTTGATGGCTATCACGCTCTAACGTTAGTGCAAGACGACTAAGCTCTAGTGCGCCTAAAGTTGCCGCACTACTCTTAATCGCATGCGCTTCATTTTTTATGGTTAAATGATCCCCTTCGCCATAGGCATAGTCGATTCGACTAACACGTTGCATCGTCTCTTTAACAAACAATTCGATAATATTAGTAAATACAGCATACCCAGTATCTTTAATGAGTTGTTCAACAATGGTGGACTCTATCTGCGTTTTACATGCCACAGCAACTGACTTCGAAGTATAAGTTGCAACAAGTTTGTCATTGGTAACGCCATTCTCACTTGTATGCCTCAAAAGGTTACTAATGCTTTCAAGAAGAGCTTTTCGATTGATTGGCTTTTCGATAAAGTCATCCATTCCAACATCTAAGCAATGTTGAATATCCCTTTTAGCAACATTTGCTGTCATTGCCCAGATAGGTAACGAACTAAAGTTACCACCTTTTTCCCTGATAATCTTACATGCTTGAGCACCATTCATTCTCGGCATTGATAAGTCCATTAAGACAAGTACGTAACTATTATTTTCAACTCGCTCTATTGCTTCGATGCCATTAGAGGCGACATCAACATTATAATTGGCATTTTCCAGCAGCGTTTTTGCAACAAGTTGATTGGGTAAACTATCTTCAACTAAGAGGATTTTCTCACCATTACCTTTGTCCAACGATAACTTAATGTCATCGGATAGGTGTTGAACGACTGTTTTTCCAAACATTTTTTCTAACAAACAAGGGTAGTTTTCAACAAAAAGTCTATCTACATTTGAGCTAATCCTTTCCATATTTTTGACTTTATTGTTGGTAAATGGCTCACCAATGTCGTGAATATGAAGCTGCTGTTTTAATCTATTATCTTTTATTAGGTTTACTTCGCAATGCCATAACTTGAGTTGTTTCATTAATACTCTTTCACAAAAAGTATCATAGTTCACTAGGCTCACAATTCGCTTAACAATATTTTCTGGCGCAATTAATGGCTGATTAAAATAACTGTGAGGTAATGAAAATTTAAAGGTACTTCCCTGACCTATTTTTGATGATACCGATAGTTTCCCTCCCATTAGCTCAACCAACTGTTTTGAAATAGCTAAACCTAAACCTGTGCCTTCATACCTGCGTTGATAAGAAGAGTCTACTTGTACAAACTCATCAAAAAGGCTGGCAATATCTTCATTTTCAATACCTACTCCAGTATCTATGATCTCAAAGTGTAAATCGCTTGTACTGGCATCAATAGATAATTCGACGCCGCCATTATCGGTAAATTTTATTGCATTGCCAATGAGGTTAATAAGCAACTGATTTAATCGTTGTTCATCCAGAAAAAATTGCTCTGACACATTAGGAGAAATACAGAACATCAATGCGATGTTCTTAGCATTAGCTGTCTCTATAAAAATTTCATGTAAGTAGTCAATGGTAGACAAGACATGAAATTTCTGGATATTTAACGAAAGTTTACCAGATTGTATTTTTGAATAATCGAGGACATTGTTGACGATAGATAAAAGCGCTTTTCCAGAGCTTAGTGTATTGTGCACAAGTGTACTTTGCTTAACATCTAGATTAGTATCCGCTAACAGGTCTAAAGATCCTAAAATAGCATTCAATGGCGTTCTAATTTCATGACTCATCACCGCCAAAAATTCATTTTTGGTATCAACTCCGGCATTGGCCATTAACTTAGCTTGTTCCAATTCTTTGTATAATTGATGACTTCTCATGCTAATGAGCTGCCGTGTATTTACTGCATGCTGGAGAACTGCAAGTAACTCGTCACTTTGCCAGGGTTTCTCAATAAACCCCCAAATCCTCCCTTTATTAATAGCCGACAACACCATATCTGCGTCTGAATTACCTGTTAACATGATCCTTATTGTTTCTGGACATCGCTCTGCGATTTTAGATAAAAAGGTTATCCCATCCATTAATGGCATACGTAGATCTGAAACAACAATATCGATATTTTCTGAATAAACAATTTCGATAGCCTCAAGGGGATCACTTATAAAATAAATCGATTCATCTAATTTACGAGTAAGGCGCTGCAATGAGTTTAATATTTCAAGCTCATCATCTACAAACAAGATCTTCATCGGTACTTTTTCTAGTTCAATTGCCATTGCGTTTTATCTACTTTTAAGGATTACACGGATACATTCAATACGACGAGAGATGCCAACGTTTTTCTCAATTTCACCATAATATTTGGAAAAACGTTATTTAAGCGATTCGTTTCTCTAATAACTTCTGCGAGTAAGGATGGGTTGTTTTTGTCATTAAGCACAGAGCCTATCAGATTGACTTTCCTTGTTTTCAATTTATGAATGCCTTCTTCGATTAGGTTAGCTGGTGTTACTCCTGACTCAATAATTAGTATAGTCCCTTCACAAACTTCACAAACAATCTCTGGTGGAATATTACTTTGATTCAATGATTGCAGAGCTGAAGTATCAAAAACAATGCAATCGTAGGAGGTTAACCAATCATTTATAGCCGCTAACAAAAGGTGTGACTCTTTGAAACGCATTACCTCTTGAAGACTTCGTGGTGCAGGCAGCAAGCTATATGCTTGTTTCGTTGTTGAAATAATATCTGTTACTTCTTTATCTGGTCGTTGTCTGAGTTTTTCGGATAATGTTGGATTAAAGGTATTCAACTCAACCACTAAAACACTTTTTCCAGAAAGTCTCGCTCTTTTGGCCAAGGCTTTAACTAATGTTGTTTTCCCCTCTCCTTGTTTAGCCGATGTTATGGCAATAGTGCGATAACCTGCACCTATTGTCTGACTATATATGCTTTCAATTTCAACGTAATTAATAGGAAATTCACACATTTTATAAGCCCCCTGTGATAGCAACTAAAGATACAATGCTAACGACGTCTTTAACGTTATCCATAAACTGATTCCAATGACTTGAAGATAAGTCGGGTACATAAACAGTATCTCCCGCCCTAACGATAGGTAATTGAGTAAAGTCTGGCTGTTTAACAAACTTCTCTAGGTCAAATACTTGGCTAACATTTTCTTGCTGATCTGCTATAGAAATATTGACTACCATAATTTTTTCTAAAAGGGCACTTTGAGTCGGACCACCTGATTCAGCCAATAAGTCTAATAAGGTCATTTGATTATTAAATTTATATCGACCCGGCTTTGCAACAGCGCCAATGATACGAACCGTTTGTTCTTTTTTCTGATCTAACCAAGGTTTGTCCTTTTCAGGGATATAAATCGTATCGCCAGACTTAACTATTGGTAGCAGTGTTTCATCGCCTGTTTCGAAATATAAACCTAGGTCAACCGTGGTTACTTTGGTTTGATAGCCATTTCGATGAGTTACTTTCACTTGATGAATATCTGCATGTTTATTTGGGCCGTCTGCTGCAGACAAAATATCTAAGAAATGTAACTTATCATCAAAAGCATAACGGCCAGGTTGTCCTACTTGACCAAAAACATAAATGGAGCTGGCCTGGGCTTGGCGTAACCAACGCGCTTTGTTATCTATCACATCCCTAGGACGTTCAGGTACTACAATGGTATCTCCTGCTCCAACTGAAGGTAATAACGTAAAATCCCCTCCCTCGCTAATAAACTGTCCTAAATCAAAAGGTTCTTCTCGTGTTTCCACACCATCTTTAATCACTCTAATTTGTGAAATATCAGCATCTTGTGTTGGCCCACCGGCATGGGATAAAATATCTAAAAATGACATTTCATTGCCCCATTCATAACGCCCGGGCTTTTCAACAGCGCCAATGACTCTTATCGCTCTATTAGGCGAAATTTTTAGCCAAGATTTTTCATTCATATCTGTTTTTTCAGAGACAAAAATAGCATCTCCCGGCGATATTTCTGGTATAGCCAAATCCCCTAAACCTTCGGTATACGCTTGTAAGTCAAAAGGGTCAACCTGACCGTCAGTTCGAATAATGCGAAGTTGGCGTGTTTCAGCAAAACGTGTTGGCCCACCGGCATTGGCAAGGATGTCAAAAAAAGTACTGCCATTTGATGCTTCATATGCACCCGGTTTAAAAACTTCCCCCATCACATAAATAGTACGTAAGCCACTTTTCACTTCTTCTTCCTGAATAGGCACAAACAAAGTAGATCCTGCGGTTATTTTTGGCATACGGGCAGTATCACCTGTGTCTAAGTAAGCTTTTAAATCAAAGAGTTTAGGTACGCCATCATTAATTACTCTAATATGTTCGACACCCGCATAACGAGTTACTCCGCCAGCCCTCATTAACATATCAACCACCGTATTACCGCTTTTATACGAAAAAATCCCCGGTTTGAGTACTTCTCCAAAAACCTTAATGGCGGTACCTGATTCTGAACCATCACCACTTGCTGATAATGTTGCTGCATCAAAATCCATTTGAACATTACCTATCAATGGCGATGCCGGTACAAAAATCACATCAAGTGGTTTTATTTTAGGCAAGATTGAAAAGTCCCCTGTATCTAAATACTTTTTGTAATCAAACGTTGTGATCTTGCCATTTCTATTTAATTGTAAGCGGTCTAATTGCGCGCCTGATGTCGCACCACCTGCTTTTTGTAATGCCATTTGAATATTACCATCTTCAGGTAAATCAATAATGCCGGGGACGTCCACAAAACCCAATACCTGTACCGTCAATCTTCTCTCGACTAAATAAAGTTCAAAGTCGTTAATAGCGCGGTATTCTTTACCTAAAACATCTTTTAAATATACTTTTGCTTGGTTAACTGTTTTCCCTGAAATGTTAATTTGTCCGACTTCCGGTAACGATAACGTACCATCACGTTTTACTTGGAAAGTATTAGCAAAGTCAGCTTCACCAGGAAGTTCAAGTTGTAATACATCGCCAGGACGAATCGTCGCCTCTTGAGCATTAACGCCAAATAAGGCAACTACCAAAAGTATAAAAAATAAAAATATTTTAGTCATGATCTGCTCCCTGTGAACTTGCACTAATTAGTGTATTAAGATTAATCGTCACGATGGTATGACGATTAAAAACTCGAGCGACATCACTCACCTCTTTTTCACGAAGCATTGCTTCACCGTTCGATTTTATTTGAATTTTTGTACGTGCAACCCCTTTATGATTAAGATATTGTGAAACTTTTTCTGCTCTTTTCTCCCCTAGCTTGACGTTATAGTGCTCGCTTCCGATACTATCTGCATGACCGGTAACCACTATTGACGACTTGGGATACATAAGTACTAGAGCAGCAACTTTATCAAGGTTTTCAAAGTATATCGGCTTAATCTCAGCGCGATTAAATTCATGCAGTGTTTCGATAATTATTTCGTTTTCAGATACGATATGACTTATTACTTTCGTTTGATTATTTACACTTGATGCACACTGTTCATACCTTCCTTCCTGATACCATAGTTTAAGAACACTCGACTTATTGGTGTGTTTGCAACCAAACTTACCTTCAACATAAGCAAGAATACAATGCGTTTTTCTTAACTGTCTATCAAAATGAGTGAGAGTTATAAAAGCATCTTTATATAATGCGTATTGATACTCTTTTTGGGCCCGTTCAAATAAGGTATTTGCAATAGCTAACTGGCCATTTAAGCAGTGTCCCTGAGTTACTTTTTCCAAAGAAAGTAACTGCTGTTGTGCGCTATTGATATAATGTTGCAAAATCATTTCTTGATTACTAACCACGTATTCCAGTTCGTATAAACTCACTGGTTTACGTTTATCACTAAAAACACTACAACCTGCTAATGCTATTGCAATCAAAATAGGCATAACTCTAATAAAAATAATCATTATGAAGCCACTTGTATTGCCATCGTTTTAGACAAATAACTTTCGATATTTCCATAACAATTTATCGTTTGATCTAACATTAACATCTTGAATAGGTCTGCCGGTTGGGTATCTAAACCTATAACAGAGAGGTTCAAATCTTTTGTTAACATGCGCTTGTAGAGAAATACAATGGCGCCAATACCTGATGAGTCGATAAATTTAACATCAGTAAGGTCTACGACTATGTTGGTAGTAAGCTCACTTAATGCTTCTAACTCATCGCGCATCGTTTTAACTAATGCGGCATCGAACTCGTCGTGTAATTTAATAACAAAGTCATTATTTACAATATAGTTGTCATTTTGCATGGTAAACCTCTCTATTCATTTGTGATCAATTAGAATAGAGCAATGTTTGCACCACTTCGAACAATTTAATTAAATACAAATAGTTACACTTGTTTTTCTAATATTCAATGTAAAATATAATGTGAGAATGCGAAAAGAAATGCATTTTGCAAACTGAAATAAAAATCAATATGAGTTATCTAGGAAAATGTTGTTTATTTGATATGGCTTGTTATTAACAGATATTATCTTGTAAGAATTGCTTGAGAGCTTCTTCTTCATGTCTACCATTACCATCTGTTGGCAGATCAGCACAGAGACAAGAAGGCGATAGATATTGTACTTCCTCTTTACGGTGATTAGGTATGACAAGAGTTATTTCTTTCTCTAGACCTATATTGCGTATAAAACTAAGTTGAAAGTCGATATTATCACAATCACTATTAAATTCATTTTGTACATTTAAAAACATATAAACTTTAAGCTTGGCATTACTATTAAGCGCGGTAACAACCTCAGGCATTAATAAACTAGGTAGCGTACTGGTAAAAAAACTTCCAGGACCTAGCATTAATATTTCAGCTTGCTGCATGACGTCAATAACTTCCTCACTAGGCTTAACCATGGGTTCTAGGGTCAATCCGACGATGTTTTGCTCAATATGATCATCTACGGAAGTTTCACCAACAAAACGAGTATTATTGGCGGTTTCACTTATCAAATGGGTCGCTTCATCAGACATGGGTAAAATGTTAATATCAATATCCAAAAATTTAGCCATTACTTTTACACTATCTGTTGGCTTTAAACATAAGCTATCTATCGCACAAAACATTAAATTCCCTAAACTGTGACCTGATAATTCTCCAAGTTGTAAAAATCGGTGCTCCAATAATAACGATTGAATAGACGTTTTAGCGCTTAGTAACGATAAACAATAGCGGATATCTCCCCATGCAATGGTATCTAAATTATCTCTTAAACGACCGGTTGACCCGCCGTTATCTGTTGTTGTTACAACTCCGGCTATATCGAGGTGATTTATTGATGAAAGTATTTTAAGTAAATGGCCCAAACCGTGCCCACCACCAATACACACTATTTTTTTGTTATCCATCACAACAACTACCTACCTTGTAATAATGTTAAGGTTTTATCTTCCTCGCCCTAATGCCATGATCAATAACGTCCGATACATAATAAAAAAATCCATTATTAACCACTCCTTTAGTTTAGTCAGAGACAATGAGTAAGCAAAGTCGTACAGTATTTTAGACTTAACATCATCAATAGACGTGTCGTAGCCTTGGTGTATTTGTGCTAATCCTGTGATCCCCGGTAGTACATCATAAGTGCGCTCTGAATAATAAGGGATTAACTTATCTAACTTCATCACAATCTCAGGCCGCTCTGGCCTTGGCCCAATTAACGACATATCACCTTTTAATACATTAAACATTTGTGGTAATTCATCTAAACGCGTTTTACGTAAAACTTTACCCAAAATTGTTAAACGAGGATCATTTTCTACCGCCCAAACGGCTCCAGTTCCTTTTTCTGCCCTATTATGCATTGTTCTAAATTTATACATATCAAAAAACATGGTTCTATCTATCAAAATTCTACCCACCCTTCTTTGATAGTAGATAACGGGGCCATTACTGGTCATTTTGACTAACAACGATATCAGTAACAATAATGGCGATAATAGACAAAGTACGTTGATCGAAATAATAATGTCAAAAACACGTTTTATGCAACTTACGTGGGGCTTAACGTATATATAAGCTCTCATAATTCCTCCTAAATTTTTGTCCACACTTTTTGTTGTAAACCCAATATATATTTAAATGATCCCACTAACGCAACCCAATAGCCGTCCACCAAATAACAGATCAATTTTAACAATTTATTTTTTGGCGATACCTTAAAAATATTAGTTAACCATACCCAGCCGTAAACGAGTATCTGTGCAGATGCTATATAAATAAATAAAGCGTGATATTGCAATAAATAGACACTTGTTAATAAAATAATTAATAAAATGAAAGGTGTGATCGCTCTAAGCGCTTTACCAGATGCGAAATTGAACGCATTCCAACCGTATTTAGGCGCAAGCAACGGTAATAAATAAACAAGTTGTTGTAAGTTTCCCGCAGCAATTCTCAAACGTCTTTTCATATCTTGGTTGATATCAACACTTTCTAGTTCAACAGCTGCCACTCTCGGATCGTAAACAACGCGAAATCCTTGCTTGATCACATTCATCGGAATTAGAAAGTCATCATTGATCGTATCTGAGGGTATTTCTTCATAACAAGACTTTCTCAGTGCATAAAAAGCACCATGTGCTCCTAATACGCTCGCAACAGCACTTTCTCTTGATTTTAGAGCTGTCTGATATTGCCAATATTTTTGCTCTCCTTCGGAGCCTTTATTAGCAAATTGGTATGCCCCTGAAACGGCGCCAACAAATTTATCGTCAAAATGTGCATCTAACATCAACAACGCATTTACAGGTAATAAAGCCGATACGTCACTTAAGATGATATTTTCAAATTTTGCCTTTTTAATACCTTCTTTTAGTACCGCAACTTTGCCCCTATTCTTATTAAATTTTATGACTTGGAAAAATAAGTCTTGGCAACCAAATTGAGTTAATGCTTCATTGGCAACCTGGTACGTTTTATCATTACAGCCATCACATAAAAGGATGAATTCATATTTATCATTTGGATAATCGAGCATGCTCAAATTATATATTTTTTCAGCGATAAACTTCTCTTCATTGTACGCTGGAATAATAATCGAAAAACGATTTAAGCTCTTGTCCTTAGTACTTTTTACATAGCTTCTATGTTTTATTTCAGGTAACGTTAAATTAAATTTTTGCGCGACAAATTTGAGTATTAACGGATAGAGAACATGATGATACACCACTAAATAACTGGCAAAAATAAATAAACATAGAACAAATAGATCTAACATAACTTACTCCTTAAATCAGATTGGGTCAGTGATAAATATTGACGGATCATTTTCTTGATTGAACGTTCATTTTTAACAAAATCCCTTGGAGTCTCTTCAGTATTTTGTTTTAAACAATGCAATAACGCTTGAGATAGCAACATTGGATTATTGGGTTTAACAACAGTGCCTGTTTTTTTACATATCGCTTCCCTACAGCCACCAACATCAGTTAATACCACAGGAACGTTGCACGCTTGCGCCTCAATTGGCGATAATGGTAACCCTTCGTTATTTGAACTTAAGCAAAATACATCCAATAAAACATAAAAATTGTTCATATTTACTACATGTCCAAGAAAGAAAACACGATGTTGTAAATTTAACTGTTTGACTAGGTCCTTTAATTCGTTTTGCAAACTACCGGTACCAGCAAGTAGCAATCCAACTGAACTAGGCAGAAGATGAAGCGCCTTAATAAGAATATGATGTGCCTTGACTGACTCTAGTCGCGCTGCACAACCGATATAACGCATATTAAGAGGTAAATTGGCTTCGGTTTTTAATATATCTTTATCTGTTAAAACTGGTTTAAATTTATCAACATCCACCCCATTAGTAATAACAATTGGCTCAATAGTTGGCATCAACTCTCTAACTTTTTCAGCGACAAAATTGGCATCAGCAACAAAAATAGGATTTATCAATTTTAAGGCCAAAAATTGTAACACTTTTCTTTTTTTTACTGCTAAATGCCAAGCATCATGTTCTGTATGAATCACATGTCTTATATTGGCAAGCCTTGCAGCGACTCCTCCATATATCAATGGACCAATATGATGGGTATGTACATAAATGGGTTTTATTTCTTTTAAAATTTTTACCAATTTATTAACAATACTCAATTGCCAGCCAGGTTTTTTATTTAATGTTTGGATAAATGAAGTATTTGCGGGAATATCCTGCCAATAGTTTTGATAATTGGCACGCTCTAAAGAGATGATATATACGTCAAAAAATGGAGATGCGACTTTTTGGAACTCTAGCGCAAAGCTTTCAATTCCCCCGGGCTTTAAATGTTGAACGATATGTACAATTGCTGGTTTCATTATTTATCTCCATGCTGAGCTGAAATAAAAGGAATACGTGTAATTACAGGTGCAGCCGTTAATGCGATGGCTTGTTGTTTAGAACGAACACTGGTGTCAGCTATCTCAGTAAACAATGCTAAGCCAATGCCTAAGGCGACGCCTCCGATAAGGCCGGCGATAAGAAAAATAGAAAAAGAAAAATTTGTTGAACTTGTTGGTTTATAAGGCTGATCAATAATCTTGATACGCTCTGGCTGCTCAAATTTCCCTAAGGCGCCGGTTATTTTGGCTTTTTCAGCACGAGAGAGAAGATCCGAATATAGCTCTCGTTTAACTTTTAAGTCTCGTTCCAGTTCAAGTAACTGACGTTCCATATCTCCAGAAACGATGAGTGATGCCTTTAGTTTGTCAGCCTGTTTAGAGATAGAGCGAATTTCCTCTTTTATTTGTTCAACTTGACCATCGGCTAATTGAAGCTCCTTCAATTGCGACACCAAGAGTAGGTTTTGGCTATTATCAATATCCCCCACTTCCATCTTATGGGCTATTTCCCATAATCGATTTAGATCAACGTCATTCATTTTGTAGGAAGATTTACTCTGCACTGCTCTTTCACTTTCAAGCTGTGCCAATTTTCGTAGAGACGTTTGCACTCTGCTGTGATTATCGGTATAGCGTGAACGTAATATGGCTAATTCACTTTTTGTTTCAACAATGTTTTGTTCAATTTTACTCATCACAGGGTCAACTTGAGCCAAACGTGTTCTAATTGTTTTTTTCGCCGCAATAGCACCAGAAAGTTTAATTTTACGTTCTTCTAACAACATATTGAGCTGCGTCATACGCGTAGTATTGGTGCTATATAAATCAGGAAGACTTTCAGAATTTTTCTGTTTGAACTCAGCTAAACGTACTTCAGCTTTATATAAATCAACTTTATTAAGTTGTAATTGTTGCAATAAAAAGGTGCCTGATGCGTCTATTGCTGATAATTCTGGTGCTAATAGTTTTTCTAAAAAGCGATCTCGTATCGTCGTAACTATTTCGACAATATTATCAATTTCCTCCGTTCTATAAATCAACTTTACTAAATCCTTACCCATGAGCTTCACGCTAAGAGAAGAAGACAATTTTTTTACATAAGTATCAATTTCTTGCGCCGATGACTGTTCGCTAATATCTTGAAGATCATAACCAACATTAATTAACGTATGACGGCTATGTAGTAACGTATCCAAGGTAGTAATTCTATTTTCTAAGTCGGTAGATACCGACAAGTCTTCTAAGAAGGGATTCATTTGGGCACTTTCTTGAACCAAAATGGTGGTATGGGTTTCCCAACTACGAGCAACAAATAAACACGTTATTATTGCAATCAGTGGGAAAAGAATTATTGGCGTAACAATTATGTATCTTCTTCGCCAAGAAGCCGCCAAAATAAGATGAATATTGACTAATACACTGGTATTCATCTTAAGACTCCAGCACGATGATAAGTGTATCGACAGCCTGAGATGGCTCAAATTTAATTTCTACTTTTCTCAACCCATTGGCAATAAACTTAAAGACACCATCAGCTCTTTGAGTTGCCAATACAATTTGTGCAAAACTAGTATCTGCCGTTGCTGGCGCAACATGCAAAATAACTTTTGTTACCGACTGCAATAACAATTTTTTTAAACGGTATTTGTCTAAGGGGATTAAGTGGCTTTGGTGCTGTTTAAAGGAAAAGCTTACCGACTCCGTCATCTTTTTTTGCTGAATACGTAATGATAGGATTCGTTGTAATACTTTTTCATCTACCTCATTACCCAAAGTATTTTGTTGTCTAAGCTCCTTAATCGCCGTGTATAACGATGACGTTACACAACCACTATTCATAGCCAACATAAGGATAAGAACAATTAATGTAAATGGATTATTCATAAGTCTACAACTACGGTTATACAAAACTTAATAAATCTATTTCAACAATCATGCCACACACATAACCATATATTTAATAACAACATTTTAAAATACATACATCTAAAAACGATAAGAAAATAACAAGCATTTTGCGTGATGCTTTGCAATTTGCTAAATAACAAATGTTCATAATCAAGGCGTTTATTTTAAGAGGCACTTAAAGTGATATTATCCAGTATGGGGAAGTACGGAACCTGATGTTCTTTATTATACGAACATCAGGCTTCATTGAAGTGATGAATATTGGCTTCATAAATGGTAGAAATACAACCTGTCCCCTGGATAACAAGCCATAAACATTGATATAAAAGCTATAAATTAGCTAACAAATAGGAGGGATATTGAGTAAGAGCTGCTTATCCCGAGTTCAAGTTAATATACCAAACAGATTAATTGTTGATATCAATCTCCCATACATCGCGATTGTCAATGCGACTCCAAAAGACATTTATTGGTATTGCATTATTTTCAATAGGCCACACCTGTGCAATAAGCTCTGTTTCTGCAGCACTTAATGAAAGAATGAAGCTTTGCTTTAATGTTGTGAATGAAGTCCTTAATCTACAGCTATCATAGTTTATGGTATAAACCTTTTCTACTTCGGTATAGTCACTGCAGATATTAACAAAGTGCAAAACTGCTGGACTATCTAATGCAGGTAATATTAAAGTCAGATCAAAGCCACTGGTAAATTCAAATGTCGTATTACTAACGAGCTCGTCTGTTGTTTCTATTGGTATTTCAAGCACCACGGCAGGTGTAACATCGATAACATTTGAGGCATTTTTTTTAGTATCTTCTTCACCGCCACCACAACTAACAAGAGCTAAAATAACGATCACAGATAAAGTATTTTGATATAAAACATTCATAATTGACTCCTTAAAAGTTATACGTTTTATTGGATACTGAATTGATTTGAGAAAACCACGTAGATGACTGATTGCCATTTGACTCAACAAATTCACTAAATTGTGGATAGGCTTGGAGAAAGTCTACTCGCTCTTTAGGGTGCTTCCATTCTTCTGATGACCCCGGATTAATGGCCAAAGCCCACGGTAGACCATTTGACGTTTGATAAGTGGCATTTCCATTGGAGCGATCATCTGCAATACCAAACATGGTTAAGTCGGCTTTAGATGTTGGCATTTTGTTTTTTAAATGGATTTCCAATGAGCGCCCAGGATGAAAAAAGCTATCTCCATGATACATATCAGGTTGCCCAAAGATGAAAGGGTTATATGGCGCTTCAGGAAAAGTATCAATGGCAATGGGTACAATAAACGGCACAGTGATACTGAAGTTCATAAAAGAACTATTGGTACAGTTATTTTCCGTTTTGTAATACTCACACGATTGTGTCAGGGTGATATGAGACTCGAGATCGTTAGTTATTTTAATCACTAAGAACTCAGTTTCGCCTTCTATAGGCGAGATATTTTGCAATACACCATTAATTTCAAAACGAACCAGAGCAGGATCAACATTAGTAGGTAAGACATTATCAAGTTGTATGGCAAAACCACTATGATAAGAGGCACCTAACGCTTTTAACTCACCACTAAATTCAATCTGTTTTACTTCAAAATTTTCCGTTAATAATATTGATGAGTTTTGCTCAATAACCACATCATTCATATCGTAGTCGCCTTTTTCTGGCCAGCGGTCTTCAAAGGCTATATAAAATGGCGTATCTTGAATTTGGCTGTTACCTGGATTAGTCACTAAAATTCGATAGTCTTCTACTTCACCATCAGAAACGCCACCATAAGAGACGATACCAGGAATAGAGCTCAACCTTGCACGAATCCAAGTAAAACCACTTAATGCATCAAAAGGCGACTCAACCAGAAAGACTTCCGTTGCATCACTCATATATCTATCAGAGATAAGCTTTTCATTACTTTCAAAAATGCCATTTCTGTTCCAGTCACCCCAAACATTTAAGTAACCGCTACCTGTTGCTTGTACCTGCAACAAACTATCTATCCCAGCAATTAACGGTGTTAAAAATACCAAACCATCGTCTTGATCAACACTGGGGTATACTTTAGCTGTATGTTCAAATGATATGCTATTTCCCAAATAGTTATCGCTACTAGCATGTCGAGCGCCATTACTAAAAAGTGTAGTGCCAAAGCTATCAGGGGCATCCCCATAGTCTGTTGTCGCTGGAACAGACTCATCTATTACCGGCGCTACCGCGCAACGAGCTCCATCATTTTGGCTTGCACTTGGGCCATAGGCAAAAAATTCAGCGGTTGGATTTGTCGCTTCAACGTCGATGATAAAAACATAACCATCATTGTTGCGACTGATATAAAATCTTCCATCGACATCAAAGTAAACGGCACCAAAAGTCCCTGTTTGACCTACATTACCTAGTGTCGATTTTGAACCTGATAAGGAGTCGATTTTAAATAATTGTCCATTTTTGTCTACCGTATACAAGGACTCATTACTGGGATGGAAGGCAAAATCAAAAATAGCCATATTTAAAGTACTTCCATCTATTATCTTGATTGTTTTTAAGTAGTCAGTGGTTTGCTCATCAAGAGAAACTTTGTACAGTCCATAGTTTTCGCCCTTTTTGTAAAAGTAATAAGCATTTTCACTTAATGCAACATCACCAACAAAGAAATTAACACCCGGATTATCCTCAATGGCAAGCGCCTCTGCTTGATAGTCATGCCCAATACGAACAATACTGCCCCACTCGTAACCCCAGCCATAAATATAATTATCGTGAAAGTTAAAGCCCACCGCATTAATTTTGTCATTTGTGCCTAAGTCAGACGACAGTAATGAATATTCCCCTGTAACTAAATTAACACCATAAAGCTGTGCAACTGCCTGTTGCATTAAAAAGGCCTTAGACGGACATGACTCAAATGGTGATGCGTTACTGGCTTGACAAAAAAGCCAAAAAATAAAAAAGAATATATGGTTATAATACCGAAATTTAAACATAAGTTTACTCCTACTCAAAGACCTACTAGCTTCATTGCAAAGACTATTCCAAATAATTAACCCCTTTAATTACAAATCGTTAACTAAATTCATATCTAAATATTTTGCATATTGCTAATCAATTAAAGAATATTTGTATTTTAGAAAACAACGAAGCAGAACGAGGAAGTAAATAACAAATATAACTCCGTGTCGCTTCATAAAACGGACCTTCAGAAGCGTTATAATCATAAATATCAAGGCATCATTAGCAGGAGATGTAGGGCGAGATGACAATGCAGGAACATACTATCTTTAGATGATTTTGACATAGAATGACTATGTCTTAAACGACTACCCGCCTTGCCTAAAGATTTTTAAATTCCAACAGAAACCGGCATTTTGAGGTAGCACGGGAATAGTTTAAATTGTCTAAGAGGATTTAGTTTTGTGATTATAAAAATAGTGGTAATACTTATTTAACTAACTTGTAGTGATTACTATTAAATATTCGGGATTAAATAAATTTAATATTAAAAACATAACTTGTAAAATAAATAGTTATATCGACAGCAAGCCATCGACATAAACATTTAATTTTTATAAAAATCACGTTAGAAATAAGAGGAAGTATTTATAAAATCAGCCTGGTGTTAAGGTAAAGTTACGGTAAATATTATCGAAGGTTCATGAACAGAAGCATCTTCATTCATATAAACATTAGATTGACAATTTATCTCATTTAATTGTTGTCTGATGAGATACTTATCTTTTTCTCCACAAACAATTTTAATTGGTAAATCAGAGGCTTCTGACAATTTAATCAGCGTTATTTGTAAAAGATGCATAACATTAGAAGGGTTTGTAATTTGAACTGCTGTACTTGCGATATCATTAGTCTTTACAATATTCATGATTTATCCCCTTAAGTTTCATTATTAATCAAAAAGCATAATTCATACCAATTCAATTACAAAAAAAACATTCTACAAATCAATCAACTAAAAAACAAAGCATTAAAAACATTTGCCTTTATTCCAAATTTGCAATCTATAATGCAATTTACAAACATCATTTTCATTAAATTTGTGGCCTTGTTGTACTTAAAAAAAATAAATAGGGACGCAAACATTTAGCACGAGAGAATACCTATGTAGGCACATCCATGAGAGCACAAATTTTTAGTTCCAGACAAAATTTAAGTACTCACATCCATGTAAGTACAAATTTTTAGTTCCAGACAAAATTTAAGTACTCACATCCATGTAAGTAATATCATGGAGTATTTTTACGCCAGTTCAAAAGCGCCCGCATCTTCTAAATAGCTGTAATAATTTTAATGAACTTTATATTCAATAAATTAGTTAACGGACGCATTATCAGAGATTATAGGTTATGGTTAATTCCCCAATACCTTTCCTTCTCGGCGAGGGTCTGCGCCACCAATTAATCCCTTTTTTGTAACCTCAATAGCATGTATGCCGCTGTTTAAGTCTCGAATACTGACCTTGTGTCCTTTTCTTTCAAGTGCTCCTTTTAAATTCGCGATGACAGTACCATTTTCAAGTGTTGTAACGTAGTTGCGATTAGTAACATTAGGTAAATTAATAGCTTCTTGTATCCCTAATTTCCAATCAAGCACACCAATAATAGTTTGTGCTACATAGTTAATAATACGGCTACCTCCAGGAGAGCCTACAACAAGTTTTAAGCTATTATCTTCGTTAAATACCATCATAGGTGCCATAGAACTTCGAGGACGTTTTAGTGGCTCTAAACGGTTTGCAATCAACTTACCATCGACCTTCGGCGCAAGTGAAAAATCGGTTAATTGATTATTTAAAATAAAGCCTTCAACCATAACCGTTGAGCCAAATCCCATTTCAACACTCGTTGTCATTGATATAGCATTGCCATCACTATCAATAATTGATAAATGGCTCGTGGAAGGTCTTTCAAACGCGGTATCATTAGCTTGTACTAAAGCCCCTACAGGTTGGCCAGCTATGACTTTCCCAAGGTCATGTTGCTTATTAATTAATTTAGCTCGTTGCGCCAAATAATCTTTTTCTAACAGGCCCGAAACAGGAACACTAACAAAGTCATCATCTGCAATGTATTTATTCCTATCCGCAAAGGCAAGACGTGAACTTTGAGTAAACAAATGCACAGCATCTACACTATTAGGTTGATACTGACTTAACTTAAACGGCTCTAACATTGCTAACATTTGAATAATAGCAATACCACCTGAGCTAGGAGGTGCCATACCACAAATACGATATTGATGATAAGGCCCACATACCGCATCACGTTGTTTAGGCTGATAATTTTTCAAGTCGTCTAAACTAAGTAAACCCGGTGCTATTTTGGAATGTTGCACTGCATGAACGATCTTTTTTGCAAGCCAACCATGATAAAATGGTTTTATGCCTTCTTTGGCCAAACTGCGATAAACATTGGCCAGTTTTTTATTCTTTAACCTATCACCTGCTTTAATTGCTATACCATTAGGAAAAAAGTATTGGTTAATTTCAGGTAATAATTTTAAGCCAGGATTAAACTCTAGAGCAACCAAACGGGCCAGTCGTGGGGATACGATAAAGCCGTTATCAGCTAAATCTATCGCGTCAATAAATAATTCAGACCAAGCAAGTTTTCCATATTGTCGATGTGCCTTTTTTAAAGCAGCCAATACCCCTGGTGACCCAACAGAGCGGCCGCCAACAACAGCTTTTATCCATGAAATTTTCTTACCATTTTTATCAAGAAATAATTCAGAGTGGGCATTTTTTGGAGCTGTTTCACGACCATCAAATGTTGTTAGTTTATTTTCTTTATTATCCCAATGAAGAATAAAGGCACCGCCACCTATACCTGATGATTGTGGTTCAACTAGCGTTAAGACCAGTTGTACTGCAATAGCAGCATCAATAGCACTACCACCTTTTTTCAATATATTGTAGCCTGCTTGACTAGCATATGGATTTGCTGCAACAACCATTTGTTTCTGAGCAAAGACTGAATTTTTATAAATCAATCCAGTTGCCGCTTCAGGCTCTCTATCTTCTTGTTTTACTTTCGGTATTGACGATGAAGCTACATCAAATGAAAATATAATACATAAAATACTAAGGAAAATACTTTGGAAATTTTTTGACATAACCACTCTTATTGTTAATTAATTAAATTATGGATTTTTGTTTTGGTTAAACGATAACTGAAACTGATTGAATTTTACAAAGTTATTTAACAGCATTTGATATTTATCGTAACTGCCTTCTAACAATATAAGTGCGTGTGTACATGCTTCTAAAGATGAAAGTGCGTTACCTTTATTTGTTTTTCGAATTTGATAGTCTCCCTCAATTTCCCTAGGCAAGGTTAAATGCGGAAGTTCATGTAAAAATTTGTTTAACATAAATATTCGATACGCTTTTTTCCATGTACCATCGAGTAAAACCAAACACTTAGGCTGTTCATTTTCTTGTATTATCGGTTCCCCAATAATGTTTGCATGTTCGCTAGGGTATAACAAAGAAGTTCTTTGTGCATAATTGCTTAAGAGCTGATGAAGTTCAGTATTTTGAGTAAAGTCCTCACCAATAAATACAGAACATTTATTTAGCGACTTTGCTAATATAGTCACAGTTCCTTTAGCTTGTTTAACTTCCAATGGGTGTTGTAAAACAATAACATGTATATCATTATCAATATCAGTAATTAAAGTGCAGATACAAGCAGGTAGTGGACGTTGACATTTACCACAATAATCTCGAGCCATAATTAGATTATACAACCATAAATTGTTAGATGAATATTAATAGTTTAACAACTATAAAGACTTAACTTAAGCAACTTTCTTCACTAATTCACTTACGTCTGATCTTAAGTTGAGGTAATAATGACAGCTTTTTCTCATTTAAAATTTCACCTTCTAATAATAAGCAGTAATTAAATGATCCAACTTAAATCTTTACCGACCCAACCTGAAAAAATAATGTTACCGCTTATTATTATTTTTTTATCATCTCTTGCCTATTTTTTTGATGATACATTAAGTCAGGCATTCATTTATCAACGCGATCTAGTCTCAAATGGTGAACTATGGCGCATATTTACTGGCCATATATTCCATACTAATGGTTACCATTTATTACTTAATATTTGCGCTGTAGTTTTGTTATGGGCTTTACATGGACAATTCTACAAACCAAGAAGTTATCTACTATTATTACTCATTAGTGCAGTAACAACTTCTATTGGCATACACTATTATTCTCTCGATATACATCGTTATGTTGGTCTTTCAGGTGTATTGCATGGTATTTTTATATGGGGCGCTTTTATGGATATAAAGCATAAAGATAAAACCGGCTATCTTCTTTTAGTTGGAGTGCTTATTAAAATTTCACATGAACAGATTTATGGCGCCAGTGATGATGTTGCGCAATTGATATCAGCCAGTGTCGCTATCAATGCTCATTTGTGGGGTGCATTAGGTGGACTTATCATAGGAATTTATTCATATTGTCAAAAATAATGGCTGAGAACGATCAGAATAAAAAAAGAAGGTTTGTATATTTCAAATCGCCTTTAATCTTGGTTATTATTGTTGCCTTGACTTTTTCGTCATCAACATTCGCACTTAATGAAAAAATAACACTTATTACCGAACACCTGCCCCCCTATCAAATTTTATCAGAAGATAATAAAGTCACTGGTTTTTCTACTGATGTCATTACACAAACAATGAAAAGAAGTGGCTACTCTTATTCTTTACATTTATTTCCTTGGGTTAGGTCATATAACCTCGCATTACAAAAGAAGAATCACTGTATTTATTCCATTGCAAGGTTGCCATCGAGAGAAAAGTTATTTAAATGGGTTGGTCCTTTGTCAGAAATTAATAATGCCGTAATATGGGGATTAAAGAAAACAGTTTATAATATAAAAACACTAGAGGATGCCAAAAAGTATACCATTGCAGTGATGCGTAATGATATTACACATATTGGCTTACTTGAACGTGGATTTATCGAAGGGGAACATTTATACGTACTTGATGATGTAAAGTCCTTAGTCTCTTTACTTATCTCTCACCCTGAAATTGATTTAATTGTTGCCGACGACATCACCATAGATTATCGAGTAGAACTTGCCGGTATGAAGAAGAGTGACTTTCAGCGGGTATTTGAGATTGAAGATTTATCTCTAGATTTTTATTTTGCCTGTAGTAAACAAACCAATGACGATATCATCAAGCATTTATCTACAACATTACGGTCGCTGTATTTGGATGGCACCTATGACAAAATTTGGGATAAATGGCAAGATAAGTTATCGTATACCAGAGAACCATAATAAAGTAGCCGTTAATTACATGATGCACATTTTTAACTCTCCGATTTTGATATTTTTAATACTATTTCTATTCAGTGCTAGTTCTCAAGCGGCTCATGGTCAGCATGCCCCGTTAACCCTTGTAACAGAACACAGGCCACCATTTCAATTTTTAAAAGATGGCGAAATAACCGGTTTTTCAACTCAGCTTATCAAAGCCATGTTAAAGAATACTCCTTACAAAACTAAAATATTATTATATCCATGGAGCCGCTCCTACAATTTAGCCCTTAAAAAAGAGAATACTTGTGTTTTTGCGATAGCAAGAACACCTGAACGAGAAAGTCGTTTTAAATGGACAAAGAAGTATTTCTCCACTAATAACGTTTTTATTGGTTTAAAGTCATCAATTGATATTAAAATTTCTAATATAGATGATGCAAAAAAATATCGAATAGCCGTTGTAAGAGATGATGTTACTCATCAATTTCTCATAGAACATGGCTTTATTGAAAATAAAAATATGTTTATCGTTAACAACCCAAGTTCAATGTTAAAACTATTACAGTCTCGACGGTTAATTGATTTAGTCTTAACGGATGAAATTAGCCTGAGATATCGGGTGAAATACCACGATCTAGATCCAAATACATTTAACTCTTTCTATAAGTTGCAGGAATATACTCTTGATTTTTATCTTGCATGTAGTTTAAACACTGAACAAGTTATTGTTGATGATATTATGAACGGATTTGAGAAAATTAAACAAACGGGTGAATATACTAAAATAATGAAACAGTGGCTAAACGAGAAGGACTTCAAGATAGCACCTCATCAACCATAATACATGTTTAAATAGCAAAATATGTGCTCAGATGCAGATAGAGCTGACACTAAATGAAATTTATAATTCGTTGAATAAATACTAGCTTAGTTATTTCGTAATTAAGAAGACGCTCTCAAGATAGTGTTACAACTACCGAGGTTGTTTCTACAACATTAAATTCTGCTATAAAATTTAAAAACTCCCATTAGTTTGTTACTAACGGGAGCATTTATATTTCAATTCTTTTATTTCACTTTAAACAAAAGATAACAATTCTTCATCCAACTGCATTAACGTTTTTGGGTTCGCCATCATAGTAGCAGCTAAAGATTTTGTTCTTGGTAATAAACGATCATAATAAAACTCTGCTGTTTTAATTTTTGCGCGATAGTAATCTCTATTTTCTACATCCGTGGCAAGTTTCTCATAAGCCGCTTGCGCCATCATCGCCCAAAAATATGCCATTACGACATATCCCGAATACATTAAATAGTCTACTGATGCAGAGCCAATAACATCTCTATCTTTCTTAGCTTTTAACGCTATACGTACTGAGTATTGTTGCCAATTTGCTACTGCTTTACTTAACGGCCAAATAAACTTGTTCATTTGTCTTTTATGTGGATTGCTCGAAATCATACTTTTTTTCTTACAAAAACTAAGAATTTCCATAGTGAAAGCCTTAAGTGATTTACCGCGGCTTAATAAAATCTTACGCCCCAATAAGTCTAGTGCTTGAATACCTGTAGTTCCTTCATATAATGTAGAAATTCTATTGTCTCGTACGATCTGTTCCATGCCCCACTCTTTAATGTAACCATGGCCGCCAAATATTTGCATACCATGGTTAGCACTTTCAGAGCCTAGCTCAGTTAAAAAGGCTTTCAGAATAGGCGTAATAAAACCTAGTTTATTGTCAGCCAATTTCCGTTCTTCCTCTGTTTTTGCCATTTCAATATCATCGACTATTTTAGCCGTATAATAAATCATCGCACGCCCACCTTCTGATATCGCTTTTTGCGTCATCAACATACGACGAACATCAGGATGAACAATAATAGGGTCTGCAACTTTATCTGGGCATTTAGTTCCACTTAAAGAGCGCATTGACATACGTTCCTTCGCATAAATCAATGCATTTTGATATGACAATTCAGATGCACAAATACCTTGTAATGCGGTTCCCACTCGGGCGGTATTCATAAAGGTGAACATACATTCTAAACCTTTATTTTCAGGACCGATTAAAACGCCCTTTGCATTATCAAAGTTTAACACGGCAGTAACCGAGGCTTTAATACCCATTTTATCTTCTATAGAGCCACAGTTTACGTTGTTAAACTCGCCAACATTCCCCTGTTGATCAATTTGCATTTTGGGTACTATAAATAAAGATATGCCACGAGTTCCAGCGGGAGCATCTGGCAACCTCGCTAATACGATATGAATAATATTTTCAGTTAGGTCATGTTCACCTGCAGAAATAAATATTTTAGTTCCAGTAAGGTTATAAGTACCATCACCATTAGGAATAGCTTTCGTTTTCACTTGGCCTAAATCTGTACCACACTGGGGTTCGGTTAAACACATTGTGCCTGTCCAAGTACCTTCAGTTAACTTTGTTAAATAGCACTCTTTTTGCTTTTCTGTGCCATGCTCTTGAATGGTATTCATTGCACCATGACTAAGACCTGGATACATAGCCCATGACCAATTAGCCGTCCCCATCATCTCTGATTTCACCATGCCTAAAGATGGCGGTAAACCTTGTCCACCATGCTCAACAGGATGAGATAAACTCTGCCAACCACCTTCTACATATTTATTGTAAGCTTCTTTAAAGCCTTTTGGTGTGATGACTTTACCATTATCAAAAGTACAACCTTCTTTATCACCACTTTGATTAATTGGCAGTAATTCATTTTCACAAAATTTAGCACATTCTTGCATGATGGCGTCGACCAGATCAGGCGAGGCTTCCGAAAATTCTGGATATTTTTCATAGTGTTTGTAGTAATCAAATACATCTTCAAATAGAAATTTAATATCCGTAATTGGCGCTTTATAAGTCAGCATTCATGTACTCCAAAATTTATTACTGTTCTTTTAATAGGTAGAGTAAACCATGACTGGTAGGACCAAGTCAACTGGTCATACCACCATAACACTTAATTATTCCACTTTTGACCTTAAGCGTAGAAGTAAAAAACAAAAATGGGCAATTTTACATTCATAAATCGATCGGTAGCACAAAGGAAAAACGAATGACCATTAATTGAAATAGTCATTTACATTAATAAAGTAATTTGAACATTGAAAGTTATTAATTAGCCGGTGACTTGATTATTTACTGATTCCGTTATAACCACATTTGAATAGTAAAGTTTTCTAGTCTTTTACTCTAAAGTCAAAATATAATTGATTAGCATTCCTCTCTTTTCGTATTTATAATAGCGCGAATCTCAACGGTTAATAAATAAAGGTCTTCACATTTAAAATGACACAACTCCCCCCTAACCATGTCAATAAAGAATCTTACAAGCTTGAAAGAAAACTCAGAGGAAAAGTAGGAAAAGCTATCGCTGATTACACTATGATTGAAGAATCTGACGTTGTAATGGCTGCGATAAGTGGAGGTAAAGATTCATTTGCAATGCTAGATATTTTACTAACCTTACAAAAAGCAGCACCAATAAACTTTAAAATAATTGCGGTGAATCTTGATCAAAAACAACCGGGGTTTCCAGAGCATATTCTTCCAGAATATTTTGAATCTCTAAATATCCCCTATTATGTTGTTGATAAAGATACCTACTCTATTGTTAAAGAAAAAATACCTGAAGGGAAAACAACATGCAGTTTATGCTCTAGATTACGCAGGGGGACTTTATATTCTTTTGCTGAAAAAATTGGCGCAACAAAAATTGCTTTAGGTCATCATATGGATGATATTGTCGAAACCTTATTTTTAAATATGTTTCATGGTGCTAGATTGAAATCTATGCCACCTAAATTAAGAGCTGATGATGGGCGAAATACGATAATTCGTCCACTTGCATATTGTAGAGAGAAAGATTTAATACAATTCGCAAATTATAGAGGCTACCCAATAATCCCCTGCAATTTATGTGGTTCTCAAGAAAATTTACAACGACAACATGTTAAAGCTATGTTGTCAGATTGGGATGCTATCTCACCTAATCGAATAGAAAATATTTTCAAATCATTAAAAAATGTGAGTCCAAGTCAACTCGCTGATACACAGTTATTTGATTTTAAAAATCTGCCCATTGACCGAACTGTTGAAAAAGATGAATACGAGTTTTCAAAAGAAATTATATCATCGACCAATATTGATGAATCATTAATTATTGATGCGACAAATATTTAATACAACGAAATGCTGGGCCAATAATTACCCAGTATTTTAAGTTAATTTATAGGTAATAAAATAAGGCGTATTGATCTTTCGTGTTTGTTTTTAGCAAGTTAATGACTTTTTATACAAGGTGATAGCTATACCGTGTGGTTATTCCAGATAAATAGGTGTTAAGGCTGTTGAAATGTTCATTAATTGCTGACCGAAGTGTTCAGCTCAGTAAATCCTGCTATTTATTGTTTACAAGGATGCAAGTACTTAGGTTTTGCTTGGAGCAAAAAACTGTACTCGTCAATTACACAGTGCGCTATGTTACTTTCCTCGAGCCACGATCAGAATCTGCTGAGTTGAACAAAATTCATATTCGAATGTC
>Ga0209395_1000751_pt1 | contig 46880 bp, 39 predicted proteins | sample GOMGulsemesocosm_3_FD_184635 | JGI IMG/M metagenome (GOLD analysis project Ga0209395, IMG submission 184635) | Methane-oxidizing microbial communities from mesocosms in the Gulf of Mexico - GOM9D Gulf of Mexico (SPAdes) (version 2) | ecosystem: Environmental > Aquatic > Marine > Cold seeps... | reverse complement strand
AAATCTAAAGATGGAATTACAGTGACAAATTGACCACATGCTCCTTTGGCCGAAAAAACATCCTTTCCTTTTATCGTCTCCAACCACCAACTATATCCATACCCCGTGACTTCTACATTTACACTAGATAAATCAGCAGTTGTTCTACTAACCAATGATTCTTCTATCCATGCTTGATTTATAATTTGTTTTCCATCATACATACCATTATTAAGATACAAAAGTCCTAATTTAGATAAATCCCTACTGGTAAGAAACATTTCAGAACCACCGTCATAAATCCCCACCGGACTCTGACTCCATCCTTTTATATTAATATTTAGCGGTTGAAATAAATGCTGTTGCGCAAATTCCAATGTACTTTTCCCTGTTGCTTTAGTAAGAATAGCTGAAAGAAGGTGCGTCATCTTAGAATCATAAGTAAATCTTGTCCCTGGTGTATATCCCATGTCAATTTTTAAAATGGACTCCACCCAATTTTGAGTATAATAAATATCAAAATCATCTTCGTCACTATTAAACCCCCCTTGCATCGTTAACAGATGCTTTATGGTTATCTTATGCTTACGCGGATCACTGCTACTATCAATATAATCAGGAAAAAATTGACTTATTTTCTCATCTACACCAGCTATATAACCTTGTTCTATAGCAATTCCGATCAAGGCTGAAACAAATCCTTTTGACGAAGATTTAATGTTAAACCCATAATCTTGATCGAACTCATTAAAATACTCCTCCTTAATAATTTCGCCATTTTTGATCACCACCATTGACCCCATATAGGGAAGCTTTCTTAGTTTAGCGAACCCAGCTTCTATACCTTGCTTTTCACCAACTTCATAATTATGAGAAACGATTTCCTCTTTACTACAAGACAACATTGAAACTAAAAATAAAAGTGTAAAAATTTTCCTCATAATTAAAAACCTTATTTTAATTGCTAACTATACAACCTAACAGTCAACATATTAATTATTTAACAACAAAGAAATGAAATCAATATACTGAATTCAATACTCAGCCTGAGTATTTTAAAAACGTCGATTTACACCAAGGTCTCTAACATAGATTACACTTTCAAACAATACAACTTTAAACAATAGATGTCCTGCAAACATTCATAATCAATAGAAGAACACTCAAGAAAGAGCATCCAATAGTACGATCAAATTACCGCGACGACAGGCGCTTTAATTCGGCATCTAGTTCATTTATTCTAGCTTCTAATTTTGAAGCAAATTTTGGATATCGTTTTAAAAACACATAAGAAACTTTCCAGAAATGAATATCAGTGTCTTTTGGAATTACTATGGCTGGAATATTAACATGATCAGCTGTTAAACTAAACCCTTCACTTGAGTTATCAAACCTTCTAATTAGTAAGACATCATTTACCAAGGCAACCACCACATCGCCTTGAACCAACGCTTCGGGCAAGATACTTTCTCCAACAACCACATCGTCAGGAAACAATCCTTCCTCATTAGACACCATTACCAAATCCTGCACAGTAACCGCCAACAATTGAGAACTAGCTTCTATAGGAATTAAAATTGTTGGTAATGAGCCATAGCTTTGTGACGTTTTAAACTCATCAATAAACATGCTACTATTTAACTTATTGATAAATGGTACCGATGCGAAACCTGATTTCACAACCTGATTTACATCCGTGGTAATACCACCATCAAAACTCAATAATTGATTTACAGTAATCTCTTTTGTCAACATATCATCAATAGAAATGCTAAAATAATTAGCAACTCTTATAACCGTGTCAATTTTCGGCTCACTCCTTCCTTCCTCATATGCCCCTAAAGTAGCTCTTTTCAAAGAGAACACCTCCGCAAAAGCTTGCTGACTCATCCCTTTAACCCCTCTAATCTTTTTAATATTTTTTCCGAAAAACGACATAATTTGCTAATTTAATTTGCAATATAGATAATAATACCTATATTTGACCTATCAATAACATCAAAAGTAACAAATTTAGGGAAGTAAATCCATTGAAAACATCGATAGTTCTAAAAAAATTAGCAACAAAGGTAAAAATACTAAAAAACAACACTCTTTTAAGTTCAAAATATTTCGTAATATTAAAACCAAAATAAAACACAACAACCAAGCATGTTAAAAAGTGTATCAACCAACAGAATGATAAACACTAGACTACATGTGACCGTTAAAAATCAATAAAGAAAAAACCACATGAAAGAACAATTCAGCATCATTAAAAACTACTTACTTGAGTTAAATTACAATATTACTCATGAAGACGAAAAAGAGGGCATCCTGATGATTCAGAATCAAAGCAAAGGCATCAATAACCTAATCATAGGTATTGCAAATCCAATTTTAATAATTGAGCAATACATTTTTAAAATTTCAGCACCAAAAGAGAACATTTTTCAACAGTTATTACAAAAAAACAGAGATATCGTTCACGGCGCTTTTGTATTAGATGAAACAGGTGAGAAAGTTATTTTTAGAGACACCTTGCAAATAGAAAACATCGATTTAAATGAATTAGAAGGATCTATTAACTCGTTGAGCTTACTATTAAGTGAATACGCAGAAAACATCATTCAATTTTCAAAAGCATAAACCAAAACAACAATTATAAAAAAGCACATCATGAATATATTTAGAAGATTATTTAACGTAGGTAAAGCAGAAGCGCATTCTGCAATAGACAAAATGGAAGATCCGATAAAAATGACTGAGCAAAGTATCAGAGACATGAAAAAAGACCTGACACAAGCGCTAGAAGGACTTGCCCAAGTTAAAGCAATGTTGATTCGTTCTCGAAACGATAAAACACAGTTTGAAAACAAAGCAAAAGACTACCAAAACAAAGCCATGTTACTTTTACAAAAGGCTCAAAAAGGAAATCTTTCGGCTGAAGATGGAGATCGTTTAGCCAAAGAAGCGTTGATCAAAAAAGAAGAAAACACAGAGCATGCAAACCGTAGTAGTATTGAAGTAGAAAAATTTTCGACATCAGTTTCTCAATTAGAGACTAGCGTAAACACGTTAAGAAAAAATATTAGCAAATGGGAAAATGAATTAAAAACTCTTAAAGCCCGTGTAAAAGTATCTAATGCAACCAAGAATCTAAACAAACAAATGGCTGCTATTGATAGCTCTAGCACTGTAAATATGCTAGAGAAAATGAAAGAAAAAGTAGCTCAAGAAGAAGCACTAGCCGATGCGTATGGTGACATTGCCGACGAATCAAAAAGCATTGATGAAGAACTTGATAAAGCCTTAGACAATACAACTACAAGCGCAGATAATGATCTTGAAGCCTTAAAAAAACAAATGGGATTGTAAGCCCTTAAGAGTTTCAAAAAAAAATAAGCTCTTCTTTTGCAAAAAAGAAGAGCTTAAATGTTAAATTTAGTTTTGAAAGGACTGACTCTAATCCAAACTCTTCTTACAGCTCCTGCTCCATTTTTTATTTTATGCAGGCCATTCATAGCAATTACACATAAATACACATGGGAATATTTGATTTTTTTAAGAAAAAAGAAACCGAAAGACATTTTGATCCAACCAACATTACCATAAGGGATCTTGGGAAAGGATACATTTTTGAATACGCAATAGAAACCTGGACAGTTACAGCCGTATTTGAATATGACTGGGGTGATAATTATTTTACGCGAGAATTTGTAATCAAAAACGGTCCTACTGAAAAGTTTTTACATATTGAAGATGATGGTGGATTAATAGTAACACTGTCTGAAAAAGTAAAACTAAGAAAACTTGGAGAAGATGTTTGTGACTATATCGATGCACATCAGAAACCGCCTAAAAAAATTGAACATGAAGGTATTCGTTATTTTCTTGATGAAAAATCACCTGGGTACAGTAAAGAAATTGATGCCGCTAGTTGGGAAGAACTAATTTCATACGACTACCTCGATAAGGAAGAAGAAAAAACACTTTGTATTGAACAATATGGAGATGAAGAATTTGAGGTTACCAAAGGGATTGTTATTGACGAACTTTCAGTTTCGAATATATTACCCATTTCAGACAATTATTAACCCTAAAAACTCTAAATTTGGTTTCAAATTAATTACAATGAAAACATTCAAAATATTAATTATTTTAGGCGTGCTTTTGCTAATTGCCTCTTGTGGTCAAGAACGCAATAAGTATATTAAATCTCCGCTAGACAATATTATCACAGCATATATTGATGTGCAAAACTACAGTGTAATTCTAGCCGATATGGATTACAAAGAAGAGAGTGACACTTATTTTCATAAATACAAAATCATTCAAGAGAAGAAGAAAAACACTACTGAATCAATAGAAGATGATTTTGATGTACAAACAACTGACTGGAAAAAAGTTTCAGCCATTACCTTTGAAGAGCATCAAAAAAATTTAGGAATGACCGTCTTGTCTAAGAAAAATGGTGTGTTAGATAAAAAAGCAACCCCAGCAGGATACAATAATTATGTTGGGAATCAAAAATATGGATCTTGGCAAAGACAAAGCAACGGAACTTCTTTTTGGGTTTTTTATGGGCAATACCACTTTATGAGATCTCTTTTTTATGGATCTAGACATAGGTACTACAGAAATGATTACGACTACTACAGAACCAATCATTATGGGAGGAGTAACTACTATGGTAGAAACAATAACTTTGGAACATCTACCTACAAGAACACAAATACTAGCTGGAATTCAAAGCCCGCATCCTTCAAAGACAGGGTACGCACGAAGGTAAAAAGAAGCTCTTCAGCTTTAAAATCAAAAGGATATAGTTCAAGCAGAAGCTACAAAAATACCCGACGTACTACCAGAAACACAAACAGATATAGCAACTCAAGTTCTTCTCGCTCTCGAAGTGGAGGTTTTGGAAAATAACACGTATTAAACGCTCGTAAATCATGGACAAATACATAAATATTACAGACTTATCTCATTCTCTGGGATATATCGTAAGTGGGTTTATCATTTTCATTATTGGAAAAATAGTCTACAAAATTTTACACCCAAAGACCAATATTCAACAAGAATTGGTTGAAAAAGATAATTTTGCTTTTATTCTTTCTTATGTAGGATATTTTGCCGCCTTAACTATTGCCATTGGTGGGGCTATTGTTGGAGAAAGTTATGGGTTTACTACCGACATTCAACATATTTTTATTTACGGAACTCTTGCCATAGTACTTTTACACACAGCTGCTTGGATTAGCAACAAAATAATTTTAAATAAATTTGATCTAAAAAAAGAAATCATCACAGATAAAAATGAAGGCTCCGGAATTATTGAAGCTGCTATTTATATTGCAAATGGACTTATTCTGTATGGTGCTTTAATTGGAGAATCAGAAACATTGACAGCAGGGATTACCACCTTTTTAATCTATTGGGCTATTGGAAACACCGTACTTATTCTTGCTTCAAAAATATTTATCACCTGGATGAGCTATAACATCCATGATGCCATAGAAAAAGACAATGTGGCTGCCGGAATTAGTTTTTCTGGAGCAATATTAGCGATTGGAATCATTACAATGAACGCCATATTAGACCCGTTTTTAGACTGGACAACGACACTTATAGATATTAGCCTACAAACAGCATTGGGCTGTTTGCTATTACCAGTAATGCGTGTTTTTGCTGATAAAATTTTACTACCTGGGAGAAAACTTACAGATGAAATTATCAACCAAGAAAAACCTAATATTGGTGCCGGACTGATTGAAGCTTTTGCTTATATCGCTTCTGCTATATTAATTACATGGAGTATTTAAAAAGAAATTCTTTTGTATTAAAAGTAGCTATTTTTGCAACGGGATTTGCAGGAATAGTAGCTGAATACACCTTATCAACACTAGCTACCTATTTTATTGGAGACTCCATTTTTCAATGGACAATGATTGTTTCACTCATGCTATTTTGCATGGGCCTAGGGTCTAGACTCAGTAAATTAATTACAAAAAATTTAATCCAAAATTTTCTAATCCTAGAAACAACGCTTTCCTTAATTGTTGCTTTTTCTTCGGTATTAGTTTATACGCTCGCTTCAGTAAGCGAATACTATGGAATTGTTATCTATTCTTTGAGTATGCTAATTGGACTACTCATTGGACTAGAGATTCCTTTGGTAGTTCGAATCAACAAAGAATACGAAGACTTAAAAAGTAACATCTCTTCTATACTAGAAAAAGATTATTACGGAAGCCTCATTGGCGGTGTCTTTTTTGCCTTTATTGGACTGCCAATAATAGGCTTAGCCTATACGCCTTTTGCACTTGGAATTATTAATTTTTCAGTAGCATTGATCGTTTTTTACCGATTTAAAGACAAGATCAACAAGCGCCATGTATTTCGTTTAAAAGCAATCTTAACCATTGTTTTTGGTCTTTTAATCGTAGGGATTTCCTATACAAAACCAATTATTCAGTGGGGAGAGCAAGTAAAGTACAAAGACAAAGTTATCTATTCTGAGCATACAAAGTACCAGAGTATCGTTTTGACCGAATGGAAGAATGAGCACTGGTTGTATCTAAATGGAAACTTACAATTTTGCTCTATTGATGAAAAAATGTACCATGAACCGTTGGTACACCCTATTATGCAATTACACCCAAATCCACAACGTATTTTAATTCTTGGCGGAGGTGATGGCTGTGCAGTTCGAGAACTCTTAAAATACCCGAGTGTTGAAAAAATAGACATGGTCGATTTGGATCCAAAAATGACAGATTTAGGGACCAATCACCCAGTACTTACCAATATTAACAAAGGGAGTATGAAAAGTGCAAAACTTACCATTTTTAACAAAGATGCCTACATTCATCTTGAACAAAATAACAGTGAGTTTTACGACGTTATTATTGCTGATTTACCCGATCCAAGGAACATTGAATTAGGAAGATTATATTCGCATGAATTCTATTCACTTTGCAACCGAAAACTAAGACCCAATGGTCTAATCATTACACAAGCCGGAAGTCCGTACTTTGCTACAAAAGCCTACAATTGTATTGGGAAAACAATGGAGTCTGCTGGTTTCAAAACCGTTAACCTACACAACCAAGTATTGTCTATGGGCGAATGGGGCTGGGTGCTTGGAACAAAAAACAAGAAAATCAACAGGCATCAACTAAAAGAGAAATTACAAAACATAGATTTCAAAAATGTCAAAACCAACTGGATAAACAACGAAGCAATGCAGCTCATAACCTCCTTTGGAAAAGATTTTTTTAAATCAAACGATAGCCTTGAAATTAACAAAATTCACAACCCTGTTCTTTATAAATATTATTTAAACGGTAATTGGGATTTATATTAGAGTATGAATACAACCTACAAACATATAGAAGCAAACATATACAGCCACAAGCTCTGGACAGAATGTATTGACCCAAAAGAGCTAAAACACACCTATGAGCGCTTGTTAAATGAAGTTGGATTCACAATTGTCCTTTTCAACGAACACCATTTTCCAGAACAAGGATACACTTGTTTTTGGCTATTGGGTGAAAGTCATTTGGCAATTCACACTTTTCCGGAAAGCAGAAAAAGCTATATTGAATTAAGCAGTTGTAACAAAGAAAAATTAGCTGTATTTATTAGCAAAACAAATAGTATAAATGCATAAAGAAATTACGGAACAGCTCCCTACGAATTTAAAATTATTCTTGTGTTATAGAAAAATACCAACCTTATTAGCAATTCTTGTGCTTTTTATTGGCGTTCTTTTTAGCACAATACAACTTTCTGATTTTGACTTTAGAGAATTTTTTAAGCTACATACGAATACAGCTATTGTAAAAGGGACCATCACCAAATCGTTCTATACCGGAATTAGCGGAACGATTGGAGATGATGAAGGCACTTACTATATCAATGCTTTTGTTTATGATTACGATGTAAAAGGAGAGCGTCATCAATGGATCTCTTACAGCAGAAGTGCCAATAAAAAAGCGGGAGATAACGTGTCTATTGAATACAATGTAGCTTCGCCTCAATACAGTGTAATACAGGGATATGACTACAGAACTAATGGTGCTAACGTACTTTTATTACTTCTTTTACCACTTACCGCAATCGGCCTGCTTTTATCCCATGTTTATAAGGGGCTAAAGTTTAATAAAACCATCAATAACGGGGTGATCACCACAGGAAAACTAAGCAAAAAAAAAGTGATACGTGAAGATGATTATGCCACTTATACAAAGCTAACATTTTCGTATTTCTCTGATGCTAAAAAGAAAGACAAACACAAAGTTTCGGTTACTACAACCAATACACCTACGTTTGTAAAGCAAGGAAAAACATATATTATTTTTAGTAAAACAAATCCCCAAAATGCACTTATTTTAAATGACTTACCCACTCAAATAGCTAATTACGTCGAAAAAAATTGGATAATATGAAAGAAAAAGTAAGCAACTTCATCAACCACAACAAGTATTTTATCAAATTTATCTATGCGCTTATTGTTTTAAATATAGCCGCGTTAATTCTTGAGTCTTATGAAGAATTAAATGCAAAATACGGCCGTTTTTTTTATCTATTTGAAGTATTTTCAGTTGCTATATTTACCGTAGAATACCTCGTAAGAATTTGGGTTTCTGACAAAACAAAAGAAGATAAGAAAGAGCGGCTAAACTTTGCGTTTTCTACGCTTGGAATTATAGATTTAATTGCAATTATTCCTTTCTATCTCCCTTTTATTTTTCCATTCGATTTAAGAATTGTACGTATTCTTCGATTATTTAGATTGCTTAGGGTTTTTAAACTCGGTCGATATTCGAAATCTTTAAAAACCATGAAATATATTTTTAAAGAAACAAAGGCAGAGCTATCTATGACTCTTTTTGTCATTTTTGTATTGATGATTTTATCTTCTACACTTATGTACTATATAGAGCATGATGTGCAACCGACCCAATTTGCCAGTATCGGAGATGCTTTGTGGTGGTCTGTAGTTACATTAACCACCGTTGGCTACGGTGATGTGTACCCTATTACAAATATGGGTAAATTACTAAGTGGTGTTATTGCGTTAATAGGGATTGGATTTGTAGCACTGCCTACCGGAATAATCAGCTCTGCATTTATCGAAAAAATTCAATCTGAGAAAAAACTAAACAAAGAGGAAACAACTTGCAACTGCCCACATTGTGGAAAAAACATTGTGCTATGATTCCTAACAAATACATTATCCAACTCGTACTACTTATGTATGTGACGTACGTTGTTGATCTTTTTATCCCCATAAGCCAATTCGGAATTGTACCCCGCACTATAAATGGGCTCATTGGTATTATTACAGCCCCCTTTTTACATCGCGGAATTTGGCACTTAGTTTCAAATACAATTCCATTGCTTATATTACTCACGGTACTCAATCATTTCTACCCAAAAAAGACACTGTCTGTAGTGCTATTCACCATACTTACGGGTGGCGTTCTGGTTTGGATATTTGCTAGAAAAGCGAACCATATTGGAGCCAGTGGACTTGTTTACGGTCTAGTAGCTTTTCTTATTGCCAATGGCTTTTTAGCGCGAAAATTGATTCCAGTCCTAATCTCAATTGCCGTTGCTTTTGTCTATGGAGGATTGATTTTGGGCCTATTTCCATCTTTTAGAAGTTACATATCTTGGGAAGGGCATCTTTTCGGAGCATTATCGGGTGTACTTTGTGCATTTTTACTTCACAAAATGGCTCAAAGGAATAAAACCGTTTCTAAACTATAAGAGCCTGTAGTCTTTCAAAGGCAAACTTCCTCAAAACTCCCCTTCAACTAAAAAAATGTACATTTATTGTATGCAACTGTCACAAACCGAAAACCAGTTTGTCTATAGTATAGAAACGTTTCATTGAAGGATACAAATCAACATATCAACCAACTACTAGAACGCTGTAAAAAAGGCGATAACGCTGCTCAAATGCAGATTTATAAGAACTATTACAGGGCTATGTACAACGCCTCTTTAAGAATACTTAAAGATGCGTTTGAAGCAGAAGACATAATGCAAGAAGCATTCTTAACTGCATTCACGAAGCTAGATACATTTAAAGGTGAAGTTGCTTTTGGTGCGTGGTTAAAACGAATTGTTATTAACAAGAGTTTAACCCAGCTAAAAAAAAATAACAAATACCAAGATGTAAAGATGGAAGTAATTAAAGATACCTCTATAGAAACTGAAGATGCTATAGACTACACTTCATTACATGCCAGCAAGGTATTAGAAACATTAAATTCTTTAAAAGAAAATTATAGAATTGTACTGAATTTACACCTAATTGAAGGGTACGATTATGAAGAAATCGGACAAATATTAGGCTATACAAATGAAAATGTGAGAACCACAATTTCTAGAGCAAAAAAGAAATTAAAGCAACAGCTAGTTTTAGAAACAGCATAATAAAACCAAGAAATGGAAGATCAGTTTAACACCTTTTTTAAAAATACCGACTTCGATGTAGAAGAACCGAGATTTGGTCATCTAGAGAGATTCCAGGATCGGTTAAACAATCAAGATAAAAAGAAAAAAAAAATAACTTCTTTTAAGTGGATGAGTGTCGCCGCATCTGTCATATTAATGATTGGTTTTTGGCTAGGATCTACTCAAACCGAAGCAACCTTACTCCTTGCTGATGTCTCGCCAAAAATGCAAGAGGCCGAAAGCTTTTTTGTGAACACCATAAAACTCGAATTAAAAGAGGTTGAAAAAGTAAGAAACCCTAAAACAGAACGTGTAATTGAAGATGCACTAAACCAATTAGAAATTTTAGAAGACAAATATAAAGATTTAGTAAAAGCACTTAACAATAGCAATGATGACAGACGTGTTGTGTATGCGATGATAAGCAATTATCAAAATAGAATAGATGTTTTACAAGATGTATTAAAACTAATAAACCAAATTAACAATCCTAAAGAGAATCAAAATGAAGAAATCTATTTATAAAATCGCCTTTTTGTTTTTACTAGTTCCATTAGTCAGTTTTGGTACTAAAGAAACAACACCAAAGCACGAAAAAAGTAAAACTGTAAAAAAAGAATATTCTGTTAGTAGTGATGCAACTGTAGATATTAGTAATAAATACGGAAATGTAAATATTATTACTTGGGACAAAAATAAGGTTGAAATAACGGTTGAGATTACAGTAAAAGGAAATGATTTAAGCACTGTAGAAAAGAAACTAAGAAATATTCACATAGAATTTAATTCTAATGCTAACCTTGTTTCCGCAAAAACCAAGTTCGAGAGATCTTCTAGTAGCTGGAGCTTTTGGGGGAAATCAAAAAATACCAGTTATAAAATTAACTACACCGTTAAAATGCCAAAATCTAACGACGCTAAAGTTAACAATGACTACGGTAATATTATGCTAAATGAAATAGACGGTTCTGTAGACATTAACTGTGATTACGGAAAAATAGTATTGGGCGATTTAAACAATTCTAATAATAAAATTAATTTAGACTACAGCAAAGGTTCTTCAATTAACTTTATGAAATCGGGGTATGTAAATGCTGATTACTCAAGACTTACTATTGACAAAACTGATCGAGTAAAATTAAATTCAGATTACTCAACGATACAAATAGGCTCTGCCAACAAAGTAACATACAACTCAGATTATGGTACTATTAAAGTGGATGATGTTGAAGAAATTACTGGTAATTCTGATTATGTAAGCATTCGTTTTGGGACTGTTAGAAATAAATTGAACATCAAAGCAGATTACGGCTCTATCAAAATTAATGAATTGGCGAAAGGATTTGAGAGAGCAGAAATCTCCGGACAGTATGCAGGTATTACTATCGGAGTAAAAGCAAACAACACTTTTAAGTTTACTGTAGATTTACAATACGCAAGACTTAGACACAATGAAAACAATGTTAACATGTACAAAAGCATTGAAAAATCTTCTAAGAGATATTATGAAGGAACTTATGGTAATGGAAACAGTAATGCTGTTTTACTAATCAATTCTCAATACGGAAGTGTAACCTTTAAAGAACAATAACCAACAATATAAAGCAATTAACATCATGAAAAAAGCAATTATCACATGTATCATTTTCACCATGAGTTTATCTGTAAACGCACAGAGCTGGTGGAATAGTAAAAAAGTTCGTGGAAACGGAAATATAACAACAGAAACAAGAAGAACATCGGACTATGATGGTGTTAGTTTTGGAGGCAGTTTTGATGTTGTCCTTGTAAAAGGTAAAGAAGGGAAAATCACCATCAAAGGGGAAGAAAACTTACTTAAATATATTGAAACTGAAGTTAAAAGAGGCGTTTTAAAAATCAAAGTAAGAAAAGGCATTAACTTAAGAATGACCAGAAAAATGCTTGTTACCGTGCCATATCAAGATATTGAAAAAGTAAGCTTAAGTGGTTCAGGAGATTTACTAAGCAATGGAACTATTAAAGCATCTTCTTTTTCACTTTCTGTTGCCGGTTCAGGTAATATGAAGTTAGATGTAGAAGCACACAGTATAAAATCTAACATCGCTGGTTCTGGAAACATAAAATTAAGTGGTTCTGCCAATGAGCTAACCTGTAATATTGCAGGTTCAGGAGATATTAATGCATATGAACTAAAAACAAAAACTACCTCAGCAAAAATTGCAGGTTCTGGAAATATTAAAACTTCTGTTTCTGATAAGATTTCAGCTAAAGTAGTAGGCTCTGGAAACATCTATTATAAAGGGAAACCTGATAAAATTGATAGTAAAGCCCTAGGTTCTGGAAGTATTATAAGCAGAAACTAATATCCCCCATAAAAAAAGCCTTAGATATTTCTAAGGCTTTTTTTTTATTAATAATTTCTATATTTCGATGTTTCTTCAAAAATATGGGTTAATATTTTTCTGTCTATTTCTTCAAACGGAATACCCCTGCGCTGCATAACTACTTCTGCAACTTCAAAGACTTTTTTAGTTTGATAAGTTGTAAACCCTGAAGCACCACCCCAGCTATATGAAGGAATAAAATTTCTTGGAAAACCACTTCCAAAAATATTTGCACTCACCCCCACAACGGTCCCTGTATTGAACATGGTGTTAATTCCGCATTTAGAATGATCTCCCATCATCAATCCACAAAACTGCAATCCAGTTTTTGCAAAGCGTTCTGTTTCGTAACTCCATATTTTTACTTCTGCGTAGTTGTTTTTTAAATTAGAATTGTTAGAATCTGCTCCAATATTACACCACTCTCCTATAACTGCATTTCCTAAATACCCTTCATGCCCCTTACTTGAATACCCAAAAAGAACCACGTTGTTAATTTCTCCTGCTACCTTACAATACGGTCCTAACGTAGTGTTTCCATATATTTTAGCGCCCATTTTTACCACAGCATTATCACACATTGCAAATGGGCCACGAATTAAACTTCCTTCTAAAATTACCGCATCCTTACCTATATATATAGGTCCATCAGTCGCATTTAAAGAGGCATATATAATTGACGCGCCTTCTTCTATAAAAATCTGATCTTTTTGTATTGCATGTACGCCTTCAGGAATTGGCTCAGAAGTTCTTCCTTCTGTAATTAGGTCAAAATCTAATTGAATTGCTTTTCCATTCAAAGAAAATAGATCCCAAGTATTCTTAATTTGTAACAGCTCTTCTCCAAACTCAATTTGAGAATAGCTAGAAAAATCTACTTCTTCTTGAGAATCTGTGGTATAAAACGCAACAACGTCCTCTCCATAAAAAAGCGCTTCATTATTTGTAAGCTTTTGAACTCTTTCTACCAACGATGGCGTAGGAATAAAGGAAGCATTTATTAAAATGTTCTGCTCCATTTCTACCATTGGATATTTCTCTTCTAAATATTCTTCAGTAACAGTGGTGGTGGTTAACCCGAGGTGTTTTTCCCATTTCTCTCTAATGGTTAAAATTCCGACTCTTAGGTCTGCAACCGGTCTTGTATATGTAAAGGGAAGTAATGCATTACGTACATCACTATCAAATAAAATGTAATTCATTTTTCATTTTTGATTTGTGCAAATATAAAGTAATGATGTGACTCCCCTACTAAAAAGCAATTACAAAATTTCGATCAACCAAAGACTAACAACCAAATATCGCAGTCAAACAACCTTAATTCACACATTAAAAAACACGCCAAATATTGAACCCAAAGAAAATATCTCCTTTTGCCCAGTTACCAGCTGCTTTCGTAATATAACCCGATTCATTCATTAATTGTGCATTGGTAACATGCAACTGAAAAACATGTCCTCCAGTTTCTATATCTACACCTAAAGAAATGGGATTTCTATACATACTAGCTGCAACTCTATTCATATGTGCATGATATTCTGCATTGATCGTTACCCGTTTACTAATTTTATATCGACCTCCAATACCTAAGATATATTGTGTATTTTCCTGTAAATCGTTTTCAACAAAATTTTGATGTAAATATATCGGAGACGCTTCCAATGATAGTTTTTCATTAAATTTTCTAGAAATCAACAGTTCATGCGCAACCGTATACCTATGCTTATCTGCTAACAACGGATAGTTTACCTTATCTAAGCCTGTGTTATACTCCATACTATTAAAACCAACAATGGTTACTGGAGATTTTCCCTCTTCCTGTTGTAGCAGTCTATATTTTACATGAGCATCATAGGTTTTGTTAGATGAACTTCTCGACACCCCGACATTTAACCAATCACTAAATCCGTACACAAAACTAAACCGAATGTTTGAGTTGTCTAACCCAAAAAGGTCTTTAATACCCGATTTTACAGATCCAAATCGATGAGAAATAACAAAATAAAAATCCTTTTTAGCAGCCAATTTTGTTGACTCCATATTGATAATTTTTAGTCCTTTAAAAACAGATGATACTTTTTTATCTATTTTCACATCACTATTTAACTCGTTTAACAAATCGTCTTGACCAACAATTGTTATAGGTATTAAAAAGGCTAAACATAGCAGTAGTATTTTTTTCATGAATTTTCGGTATTAAAAAAGTCAACCAAATACATGATTGACTTTTTTATGATTATTTTTTAATTAGTTTTTTATAAATTGTCTTGAACCTACTTTTCCTTCAGACTGAATCTTTACAACGTAAATTCCGCTACTTAAATCTGTAACATTTACCAATTGATTCTGAGAAATTATGTTGGATTGAAGTACCAATCTTCCTGAAATATCAAATACATTCAAATCGGCTTTAGAAACCCCACTTGGCAATTGTATAGTTATATGATCACTAGACGGATTAGGAAACATGGCAAAATCTAATTGTACTTCTTTTGAAAGTCCTAAAACAGAAAAACCTGCTGTACTTGTTAAAGCTACCTCATCACCAGAATCATTAGAACTGTTGCCATTTGCTGCAACTGCAGCTGCATAAAACTTAAAATCACCTACATCAGTACCTGGTGAAGTCCATTTAAAAGACCATGAACTTTGACTATCACCTGAATGTGTAATTCGAGAGCTCGTTACTCTTGTTCCTGTACCCGCAGTAAAACTCCCTATTTTACTGTTATCACTCGTTTTTTCAGCTGTCAATTGAAACCCATGACTCGAAGCTGAAGATGTTGTAGTAACCGTAATATCATATTCTGTATTGGTTTGATATCCTTCATTAGGAATATTTGTAGTAATTGCCACTGAAGTCCCAGAACTACTGCCGCTATGGCAAGTTGCACAAGAATTCCCCCCATCTCCTGGAGATCCAGTACGCCCATCATCTCTACCAGTTGAACTAGACATTAATATAAATGCCGAAACTGGAATCAAAAATAAAATAAATTTTAAAAAGTAGTTTTTTTTCATGCCTGAGTCGTTTAATTGTTAATTAGAGTTATTTGATCAAATTTTATGTATTCTAGTAATTCGTCGTAGCCAATACTTCTTCCTTTCACTTTTATCGATGACGCTAATTTAATTTTTCGCATTGTCAATGAATCTGTGTAACAAATAATTGCATTATTAAGCGTAAAATTACTTAGATCTATCGCTGTAACACTTCCTTCTATCTCAATTGTTTTATCTAAATATTTTGTTGTAGCAATTTGTACATCTCGCTGATACTCCTCAATTAATTCTGTTGATTTTTTTTTAAACTGGGCATTTTCTGTAGCTATATTTCGATGATCTTGATACATGTAATTATATCCAATAACTCCCGACAAAAGGAGTACAACGCCAATCAAATAAAAAAACTTCCGCTTCGTCATATAGCTAATATAATAAGTTTTTATTATTTTTAAACATTATAAATAATTAATTTACAAGTGAATACAAATTACGTAACCCTAAAAAAAGAAATGAAAAAATTATTTACACTTTTAGTTTTCACCATTTTATTTATCAATTGTACATCTGACAGTACAGATGACTTAACAATTCCGGTACCAACAGCTATTACCTATACGCAACATGTAAAGATGATAATGGATACTAACTGCGCAACAAGTGGTTGTCATAATGCCGCGAGCAACACTGCTGGTTTAACCCTAGAAACGTACACACAGGTTAAAGATGCTTTTACGAGCAGAAATGCGCTTGGTCGAATGGAAAGCACCACAGCCGCCATGCCTCCCTCAGGAAACCTACCTGCAACTTCAATTCAAATTATTAAAAATTGGAGAGACCAAGGCTATTTAGAAAACTAACAAACCGCTTATGAAAGCTAACATTTTACTCTTCTTTGCATTCTTTTCACTATCTTTTTTTGCACAAGAAAAATACTACACAACAACTGGTACTGTACTATTCGAATCTTCTGTGCCATCTTTTGAAGAAGTAAAAGCAACAAATACAAAAGTTACTGCCATATTAAAAGACGATGGAACTATTGCTTCACTAGCTTTAACGAAAGCTTTTCGCTTTAAGATTGCTTTAATGGAAGAGCATTTTAACGAAAATTACATGGAATCAAATAGATTCCCTAAGGCAACTTTCTCTGGTAAGATCTCTAATTTTTCTATAGATCAATTAACTTCTTCTGAAAAAGAATTTAATATTAAAGGGAAACTAACCATTCGTGGAATTTCAAAAAACATTGAAATAAGATCTCGAATTAAAAAGCATAAAAATACCATTTCAATTTCATCAAGTTTCTCCGCAGCCCCTGAAGATTTTGGCATTAAAATTCCGAGTATTGTAAGAAACAAAATCGCGAAGAAAGTAGCTGTTACCTTTCATTTTATACTAAAGAAAAAATAGACAAAAAAAAAGCCTCAACTTAGTTGAGGCTTTAATATTATATATTGCTGTTTATTTATTCAAGTACATTTTTCTTCTCGAATACAATTCGTAGAATTCATCATCTTTTAAATCATCAATAAACAAAATACTTTCTCCTGTTGATTTCATCTCTGGTCCTAAATTCTTATTAACATTTGGGAATTTATTAAAAGAGAACACTGGTTTCTTAATTGCATACCCTTCTAATTGCGGATTGAAATCAAAGTCAGTTACTTTCTTTTCTCCTAACATTACTTTTGTTGCATAATTCACATATGGTTCTCCGTATGCTTTTGCAATAAAAGGAACAGTTCTCGATGCTCTTGGATTCGCTTCAATGATATAAACGACATCATTTTTAATGGCAAATTGAACATTAATAAGTCCTACTGTTTTTAACTCTCTTGCAATTGTATAGGTATGATCTTTAATCTGTTGCATTACCAAGTCTCCTAAGTTAAAAGCAGGCAATGTTGCATTTGAATCTCCAGAATGCACACCACACGGCTCTATATGCTCCATAATTCCGATGATATATACATTCCCATCTGCATCACAAATAGCATCTGATTCAGCTTCTATTGCACCATCTAAATAATGATCTAATAATAATTTATTCCCAGGCATTCTTCTCAACAAGTCAACAACATGCTCTATTAACTCTTCTTTGTTGATTACAATTTTCATTCCTTGCCCTCCTAATACATAGGATGGTCTTACCAAAATTGGAAAATCTAACTCTTCCGCTAATGCTAATGCCTCATCTGCAGATTCTGCTATTCCAAATTCTGGATATGGAATTTTATTGTCTTGTAATAATTTAGAGAAACTCCCTCTGTCTTCTGCTAAATCTAGCGCTTCAAAGCTTGTTCCTATAATTTTGATTCCGTACTTGGTTAACTTTTCTGCTAACTTAAGTGCCGTTTGCCCTCCTAATTGCACAATAACACCTTCTGGTTTTTCGTGCTTAATAATATCGTAGATATGCTCCCAAAAAACAGGCTCGAAGTACAATTTATCTGCCGTATCAAAATCGGTAGAAACCGTTTCTGGGTTACAGTTAATCATAATGGTTTCATAGCCACACTCTGCCGCTGCTAAAACACCATGTACACAACAATAATCAAATTCAATTCCTTGTCCTATTCTATTTGGACCAGAACCTAAGACAATTATTTTTTTCTTATCAGAAACAACACTTTCATTATCTGCATAGCGTTTTCCTTCTGCAGTTTCAATATCATTTTCAAATGTAGAGTAATAATAAGGTGTCATTGCTTTGAACTCTGCTGCACAGGTATCAACCAATTTAAATACTCTATTGATATTTAATTCTTCACGTTTAGTATATACTTGACTTTCTAAACATCCAAGCATATGGGCAATTTGTCTATCACCATACCCTTTTTGTTTTGCCTCAAGTAATAAATCACGTTGAATTGTATCTATTTTAAAAGTAGAAATCTCTTTTTCTAATAAGAATAACTCCTCGTATTGTTTTAAATACCACATGTCAATCTTCGTAATCTCATAGATCTGACTTAGTGGAATCCCCATGGCAATTGCGTCATAGATAGCAAATACTCTATCCCAACTTGCATGGGTTAATTTATCAATAATTTGATTGTAATCTTTATATCCTTTTCCATCTGCCCCTAACCCATTACGCTTAATCTCTAAAGATTGTGTTGCTTTGTGTAGTGCTTCCTGAAACGAACGTCCTATTCCCATCACCTCACCAACAGATTTCATTTGCAAGCCTAATGTTCTATCAGAACCTTCAAATTTATCAAAGTTCCAACGTGGAATTTTTACAATAACGTAATCTAATGTCGGCTCAAATAATGCCGAAGTAGATTTTGTTATTTGATTGTCTAATTCATCTAATGTATACCCAATCGCTAATTTTGTAGCGATCTTTGCAATAGGATATCCAGTTGCTTTTGAAGCCAATGCTGATGAACGAGATACACGTGGATTAATTTCAATAGCGATAATATCTTCCTTTTCATCTGGAGAAACCGCAAATTGCACATTACATCCTCCTTCAAAATCTCCAATTGAACGCATCATTTTTATTGACATGTCACGCATTTTCTGAAATGTAGTATCAGAAAGTGTCATTGCTGGAGCTACTGTAATTGAATCTCCTGTATGAATTCCCATCGGATCCATATTCTCAATAGAACAAATAATAACAACGTTATCATTCTTATCACGTAACAACTCTAATTCATATTCTTTCCATCCCATCATGGCTTTATCAATCATCACCTCATGAATTGGCGATGCTTCTAAACCTCTACTTAATAACTCATCAAAATCATTTGGATCATATACTATGGATGCTCCCGCACCCCCTAATGTATACGAAGATCTAATTACCAACGGAAAACCAAATTCTTGCGCGATTTCTTTTCCTTTTAAAAATGAAGTTGCAGTGGCTTGTGGCGCCATAGGAACATCAATTTTTAACATCAATTCTCTAAATTGCTCTCTATCCTCGGTAATATTAATAGCGTCAATATCAACACCAATTAACTTTACATTAAAATCTTCCCAAATTCCTTTATCATCTGCCTCAATACATAAGTTTAACGCAGTTTGACCACCCATGGTTGGTAAAACAGCATCAATCTGTGGATGCTCTTTTAAAATTTGAATGATTGATTTTGTTGTTAGAGGCAGTAAGTATATATGATCAGCCATTGAAGGGTCTGTCATAATAGTTGCTGGATTAGAATTGATCAAAACAGTTTCAATTCCATCTTCTCTTAATGATCTTAGTGATTGTGATCCAGAATAATCAAATTCACAGGCCTGACCGATAACAATAGGTCCAGAACCGATAATTAAAATGGATTTAAGGTCTTGTGTTTTAGGCATTTTAGTGTGTGTTGTGTTGTTGTTGTAAAAGTAAAAATTGCTTGGGTATAAAAAAAGGTGTTACTAAAAATAGTAACACCCTAATTATTAACAATTGTTAATCATTATTTCTTATGTCTTGTTTCAGATGAAACAGAAATTTTCTTTCTTCCTTTTGCTCTTCTTCTAGCTAATACTTTACGACCGTTAGCAGAAGCCATTCTATCTCTGAAACCGTGTTTGTTTCTTCTCTTTCTATTCGATGGTTGGTACGTTCTTTTTGGCATTACTTATATTTTTAAAAATCTTCTTTAATAGGTTTTGCTTTTTCCGAAATTTCGACTGCTAAAAGCGTGGGCAAATATACAACTAGTTTTGTTTTTGACAAGCGCTAAATAAAAAAAAAACAAATTATTTTTCTAAAGCCCAAAACTACAATTATTATTGAGGTTTTTAGTGTTTTTTGTTTGTAAAAAGTTCTAGAGTTAGTACTTTTGCCCAAACCTAATAACCATGAAAAATACCAAATACGTTTTTGTAACCGGAGGCGTAACATCATCACTAGGAAAAGGAATCATTGCCGCATCTTTGGCAAAACTCTTACAACAAAGAGGGTATTCTGTAACTATTCAAAAACTAGACCCATACATCAACATAGATCCAGGAACATTAAACCCATATGAACATGGTGAATGTTATGTAACTGATGATGGAGCAGAAACGGATTTAGATCTTGGGCATTACGAACGTTTTTTAAACATTCCTACCTCACAAGCCAACAACGTAACAACAGGTAAAATTTATCAATCTGTAATTAATAAAGAACGTAAAGGTGAGTTTTTAGGAAAAACCGTTCAGGTAATTCCTCATATTACGGATGAAATTAAGCATAGAATTCAGATTTTAGGAAAAACTGGAGAGTATGATATCGTAATTACTGAGATTGGTGGAACTGTTGGTGATATTGAATCTTTACCTTATGTAGAATCTGTACGTCAATTACAATGGGAATTAGGTCAAGAAAATGCCATTGTTATTCATTTAACATTAGTGCCGTATTTAGCAGCTGCTGGTGAATTAAAAACGAAACCAACGCAGCATTCTGTAAAGATGTTAATGCAAAGTGGAATCAGTCCAAACATTTTAGTCTGTAGAACTGAACACGAAATTAACGACACCATTAAACGTAAATTGGCATTGTTCTGCAATGTAAAGAAGCAAGATGTTATTCAATCTATAGATGCTGAAACTATTTACGATGTTCCAAACCTTATGTTTAAAGAAGGATTGGATTATGTGGTACTAGAAAAATTAGAATTATCTACAAGAAAACAACCGAAGTTAAAAGCTTGGAATAGTTTTTTACAAAAACATAAAAACCCAAAAGCAACGATAGAAATTGGTTTAATTGGTAAATACGTAGAATTACACGATTCTTACAAATCAATTACTGAAGCATTTATTCATGCCGGAGCAACCAACGAAACAAAAGTTAAAGTACGTTGGATTCACTCTGAAGAATTAACTCCAGAAAATGCAGCCTCTAAATTAGAAGGATTAAATGGTGTATTGGTAGCACCTGGTTTTGGAGAAAGAGGTATTGAAGGTAAAATTGCTGCTGTACAAGTTGCTAGAGAAAATAACATTCCTTTTTTCGGAATTTGTTTAGGAATGCAAATGGCGGTTATAGAATACGCAAGAAATGTACTAAACCTTTCTGATGCCAACTCTACAGAAATGTCTACAAAGTCATCAAACCCGGTCATTAACCTTATGGAAGCGCAAAAGAATGTTACTGAAAAAGGTGGAACCATGCGTTTAGGTGCTTGGGATTGTAAAATTACCAAAAACGCTAAAGTATTTGAAGCATATAAGTCTCAACTTATTAGTGAGCGACACAGACATAGATATGAGTTTAACAACGATTATTTAGAACAACTAGACGCTGCGGGAATGAAAGCTACAGGTGTAAATCCTAAAACTGGATTGGTAGAGATTGTAGAGATCCCTTCACATCCTTGGTTTGTTGGTGTACAATATCATCCAGAGTATAAGAGTACAGTATTAAACCCACATCCATTATTTGTAAGCTTTATCAAAGCTTCTTTAGAGCATTCAAAAAAATAATAGTAGCTATTTAAACGCGGTCTATATCTATAGATCGTGTTTAAATTGATAAAATGGGTTGTAACAATTCGTATGGCGAAGAGTCTAACAATCATTAAAAGATACTAAAACAGGTTTTACCTAACTTTGGAACAGCATTTGAACGAATAGTAGTATCAAAAATAAATACAGCAAAAGTGCCTAAAAACAGTACAGTTTTGCTAAATTTGTCGGGTTTTCTTCAAACGTTGAAGACGAAATGACAAGTTGACATTTAAAAACAATCAATGGAACAAAAAAAATTTGACAAAAATTCGTTTATCGGAATTTTACTTTTAGGAGCAATCATGCTTTGGTACATGTATTCTAGCCAAGAAGAAGTACTGCCTACCGAAAACACTACTGAGCAAGTTGTAGACGACACCAAAACTACAACACCTGCAATTACACAAAATACAGCCAACACTATTGCTAACGACTCTTTAAAAAATATTGCCTTACAAAATCAGTTGGGTGCTTTTGCTTATGGAGTACAAACAGCTACTAAAGGAACTACCGTTTTAGAAAACGAAGTTTTAAAGTTAGTAATAGACAATAAAGGAGGGCAAATTATTGAAGCATTGGTTAAGAATTATAGAACCTATGATTCTTTACCTTTATATATCATTAAAAACCAAAATGCCTCTTTTAATATCAATTTTGGAACTACCGATAATAGAATTTTAAACACAAAAGATTTATTATTCACACCTTCTTTAACTAAAAACGGAGACAACGAAGTACTTTCTATGAAATTGAAAGTATCAGAAACTCAGTATTTAGAATACCGTTACGAAATGAAACCGAACGATTATATGTTAGGTTTTGCTGTTCGTTCTCAAGGCTTAGGAAATGTAATTAACAATTCTAACGAAGTGAGTTTAGACTGGAACTTAAAAACGTTCCGTAACGAAAGAAGTATAAAAACTGAGAATATGTATTCTGAGTTAAAGTTTTATACAGATGAAGCAGATTACCTTTCTGCAGGTGGTGATGACAACGAAATTGTAGACAATGTACAATGGGCTGGTTTTAAACAACACTTTTTCACCTCTATCTTATTAACGGATACGCCTTTTAACAAGGCAGCATTAACTTCTGCTAATTTAGTAAAGGACGAAGCGATAGATACTGTTTTCACAAAACAATACGGTCTAAAAACGCCATTGGCATTAAATAATGGCGAATTAAATTACAATATGAACTGGTACTACGGACCAGCAGATTATAAAATACTTACCTCTTACGAAGGAAAAAACTTAGGAGAAATTGTTGATCTAGGTTGGGGAATTTTTGGAGCTATTAACAGAACCATTTTCATTCCTATTTTTGGTTGGTTAAGCGGATTAATGTCTAACTATGGATTGATTATTATTCTATTGACCATTGTTGTTAGAATTATCATGTCTCCATTGGTATACAAATCGTACGTTTCTAGTGCTAAGATGAAAGTAATTCGCCCAGAACTACAAGCAATTAACGAACGTTTACCAGGAAAACCTAACGCAATGAAGCGTCAGCAGGAAACCATGGCCGTCCAGCGAAAAGCCGGAGTGAGTATGATGTCTGGTTGTATACCTGCATTGTTACAAATGCCAATTTTCTTTGCACTATTCCGTTTCTTCCCTTCTAATATAGAATTGAGACAAAAAGGATTTTTATGGGCAGATGATTTATCATCTTATGATGCTGTATTCCAATTGCCATTTAGCATTCCTTTCTACGGAGATCACGTAAGTTTATTCCCAATCTTAGCATCTGTTGCCATTTTCTTTTATATGAAAATGAATCAAAGTCAACAAGCAAATATGCAAGCACCTGCTCAAGAAGGAATGCCAGACATGCAAAAGATGATGAAGATGATGATTTACTTCTCTCCTATTATGATGTTATTTTTCTTTAACAATTATGCAAGTAGTTTAAGTTTATACTACTTTGTTTCTAACTTATTAACCATCGTTATTATGTTAGTAATTAAAAACTACGTAATTGATGAGAAGAAAATTCACGCGCAGATTGAAGAAAACAAAAAGCGTCCAGAGAAGAAAAAAAGCAAATTCAGAGAGCGTATGGACAACGCGATGAAACAAGCACAAGAGCAACAAGCTCAACAAAAGAAAGGTAAACGCTAAGCGTTATTTAGATACTTAAAAACCCCGAAGCAGATGCTTCGGGGTTTTTGTTTTTTAAAATTCATTGTCTCTTTGAGAACAATTGAAAGATCTTGCATAAAAGACCGTAAATGTATAACGTCATTCCGAAATGAGGATTTTTTATTGCTATATTTATAGAATGAAAAAGGAGAAAATTGCAATTAGTGAACATCATATTATTCATCAAATTTATTTAATAAGAGATAAGAAAGTAATGCTAGATACTCATTTAGCGCTATTATATAATGTAGAAACTAAAAGAATAAATGAACAAGTAAAAAGAAATATCAATCGCTTCCCAGTAGATTTTATGTTTCAATTAACAAAAGGAGAATGGAATATCTTGAAGTCGCAAAATGCGACCTCAAGTTGGGGAGGAAGAAGAACTTTACCATATGTATTCACTGAACACGGTGTACTAATGCTTTCTAGCATTCTTAAAAGTGATAGAGCCATTGAAGTAAACATTCAGATAATGAGGATATTTACAAAAATGAGAGCGATGATAACTGACAATCAAGATTTAACTCTTGAGATTGAAGAAATAAAAAAACAGCTATCAAACCATAATAAAAATATTGAACTTGTATTTAACTACCTAGATGAGTTAATCGAAAAGAAAGAAAATCCAAGACCTAAAATTGGCTATAAAAAATAGGCAAGTAGCACTTGCAAACAAACTATAAAAAACCCCGAAGCAGTTGCTTCGGGGTTTTTGTTTATTTATTAAAACGTTATTCTGAACTTGTTTCAGAATCTCAAAACATTAGACCACTGCTTTTTGATATGCGGGTGCTTTCGCATTAATTTCTTTTGTTATATCAATTGCTTTTTCTTTTACAGGAATGGCAAATACAGTTTCTTGTAAGCCTTCCAAATTCAGTTCATTTACATGTAGTGTAAATACTTGCGGAGAACCATACATTCTAATGGTATAGGTTTTATTGGTTAAATCAGAAACCGTAGCCCATTGGGTATAATCATGAACTTTTTTATTTAGTGGATCTCTACTTGTACCCATCGGGATATCAACCGTGTTTAAGATATGAAAAGCAAGTGTTGTTGCATCTTTCACACCAATGTCATCGATACTAATTCCTTCTGATACAAAATCGCATATTTCATTATCGGTTAAATCTTCTTTTGTAAATTCAGGGTCTGTAATCTGGGTCACTGGAAAAGAAAAATTGGTCATCATCGCTGCCCTCACAAAACGATCAACCGGTGTAGAGCTTCCTGGCAATCCTTCAAAGCCGGTTCCTTGCGCATTTGTTTTACAAACAAAATTATTACCCACATCACCATACAACGGGTTACCATCAGCATTCTGCACATTAAAAGGCATGATACCCGCATAATTATTTTTTACATTTTCTTGCTGCCAAGCAATCAAAGGATCATTGGTAAGCACACCTATATCTGCAAGATTACTTACTCTTAATTTTCCTTTTGTATATTCTAACACGATGCTATTTCCTAATGCATCATGCACTGGAAAATGGAATTTAAATGCATTTGGCACCACTACAAAAGGATTAACAACTACATATCCACCGGTAGGATTTTCATCTCTTAACCCTAAATTCTTTGCAATTTTATCAACTGATAATTTATTAATTACGTCTTGGCAATCTTTACAGTTTGACAAAATCCAATTGGTAAGACTTGGATAAAACAGTACATTTTCTCCATTCATATCCTCGGTAGATTGACAGTCTTTTTTACTAAAAAAAGGTTGGTACTTACTTTGCCCCAACACCATTGTCCCAGTGGTGAGTCCCTTAGTATTCATGCCATTCGCTGCCATATGTTGTTTAAATGCATTCATGCCAACAAATCCATATTTGCCTTTCCAAGAATAGATATTTTTAACCTGACCTTGCATCAGTTTTGAATGCACAAGTATCTTATTTTCTCCTGTATTATAGGTACTTCTTAAAGCATCAAAAAAAGTTTCTTCAGGGTTTTGATTGAATTCATAATTTCTTGGACGAAAAAACAACTCAGAACCCAAGTTTGGGCCTAACTCCATGGTGCGTCCTACCATAAAGACATCCGAATTATTTCTTGCTCTTGCTTTCATTGAAAAATCTGTACACATATATATATTATTTGAATTAATGCCATTGCATTACGAATGGACCTTACTAAAATTTTAATTGATTGCTGATGAATATTTTCCAGTTAGAACCACAAAAGCAACGTATCATTAAAATTTAGCATTGTATATGCTAGGTACTTGTTAAGGGGAATAAAAGAATTGGTATTCACAAATACTATTTCTTTATCCACAGGGATTGAAATAATAGCATCAATTGAATAATTCAAAGTAACATGAAGAGAAAGGATTTTTTTAGCGTACAAACCACCAATTTAAAAAATTGGTATATATACGGTGTAGATGTGTAAGTCTTTCTTGAAATAAAGAAAATTTAAACAACCTGGTAATCACATATTAGAAACCTAAAACAGCAAATACCTGCGTAAATATATTTACGAATCGAAAATATATTTACATAAGTATTTAAAATCAACAAGCAGAAAATTAGGCTTTTTCATTTTTTAAGAAAGAAAATAACAACTTAAAATGTTGTTATAATTACGGGCTACACATGTAGCACATAGGTTACAATATATAACGTCATTCCGAATTGAGGAACGATTGAGGATTCTCGCCTCTTTACCCAGATTTCTCTTCACGCATACTTCGCCTCTTGAAATGGAAAGAAAACCAGCTATTACCGTTTGATTTATATAATATTATTACTCTAAATATTTCTCGTCGTTCATGCTTCACGCTGTCGAAATGACAATGTGCTTTTAAGCAACGCTCTTCGCTTTGTAACGTCCATAAAACAGAATGTATCCATAACACAAAATAGTTAAGATAAAGGCTGTTTTAAAGCCAACACTGTCTATTAGAGAACCAAAGAAAAACGGAATTACCGCACCACCAACGATTGCCATACATAACAAGCCAGAAGCCTGTGCTTTTAAATCTCCTAATCCTTCTAAACTCAAGGTGAAAATAGTTGGAAACATAATTGAGTTGAACAGACCAACAGCTAAAATAGACCACATAGATACTAAGCCAGTAGTGTTTATAGAAATTAGAATCATCGCAATTGCCAACAAAGCAAAAATACTTAATACTTTACCTGGTGCTAAAATTTTGGTTAAATAGGCACCTACAAAACGGCCTATCATTGCGCCACCCCAATAAAAGATCACAAAAATACCCAATAAAGATTTCGGGTCAGAATCTGTAAAGGTTTTATTAAATGTACTTGCAATACCATTTGCAATGCTCATCATGGTTTCGTTCCCTGCAACTATCGGTGCTAAACCAGAATCGAAAAAATAGTTTACTAAGAAACTACCCACAGCAACCTCTGCACCTACATAGACAAAGATTCCCAATGCGCCCATAAGCATCATTTTATTTTTCAATAATTTAAAGTACCCGCCTTTTGGGCTTTCTTCTATTAGTTTTGGTAATTTTATAAAAAAGAACACTAGTGCCAAGGCCATAATAAAACCAGCAATGAGTAAAAATGGTGTTTGTACTGTTGCCGCTTCAGCAATAAAATAGTCGCTTTTTTCTGTTTCTGTTAAGGCAGTAATTTCTTCTGAAGATTTTACAGAATCGCTTAGTAAAAATAAGGCACCAACAACGGGTGCAATGGTAGTTCCTAAAGAATTAAATGCCTGTGATAAGTTCAATCTACTCGAAGCCCCATCTTCACTTCCTAACAAAGCCACAAACGGATTTGCTGCTACTTGTAAAATGGTGATTCCACCAGCCAATGTAAAATATCCAATTAAAAATACTGAGAATAATCTGTGCTCTGCCGCTGGATAAAATAACAAACAGCCCAATGCCATGGTTACCAATCCCAATACAATTCCTTTTTTGTACCCAATTTTAGACAAGAGATATCCTGCTGGTAAAGAGAATACAAAGAATGCTACAAAAAATGCGAATTGCACCAATACTGTTTTTGCGTACGACATTTCAAAAACATCTTTCAATCTCGGAATTAAAGAATCTACCAACACGGTAATGAATCCCCAGAGAAAGAATAAAACGGTTAAAAAGATAAAGGCACTTTTGTAAGATTTGTTGGTTGAGGTACTCATTAATTGATTGCTTTTTGGTTACTATTTTTTACTTTACTACTTTGAAACTTTTTTATGCTTTCTTTATATAAGCCCCAGACTCTACATAGGTTTGTTTTCCTTCTTGGTATTTGCTAATTCCAAAACCACCATGTATACAGTAACATCCAGATTCACCTTTTTTATTAATAGCCACATAACCTACCTGAAAATTGTTATAATTTGGATTCGATTCTACAATTCTTTTCACACCTTCTTCACAGGCTTCTTGTGGGGTTCTTCCTTGGCGCATTAATTCAACAATTAAATAAGACCCAACGGTTTTTAATACCTCTTCTCCCATTCCGGTAGCAGTAGCTCCACCAACGGTATTGTCTATAAACAATCCAGAACCAATTATTGCAGAGTCTCCTACTCTACCTGCCATTTTATAAGCCATTCCGCTTGTTGTACAACCACCAGAAATATCTCCATGTTTATCAATGGCCAACATGCCTATGGTATCGTGGTTTTCTATATTGATAATCGGTTTGTATTCCGATTTTACTTTCCATTTTTCCCACGCTTTTTTAGATGCTTCAGTTAGTAGGTTTTCTCTTTTAAACCCCTGTTCTACAGCAAACTGCTCTGCACCTTTACCAGCAAACAATACATGCGGCGTTTCTTCCATCACTTTACGAGCAACAGAAATAGGATGTGCAATATTTTCCATACAAACCACAGCTCCATAACCACCATCCTTGTTCATTATACAAGCATCTAGTGTTACGTTTCCATCTCTATCTGGCGCTCCACCATTTCCAACAGTGGTGTTTTTTAAATCTGCTTCTTCTACCCTACATCCCGCTATAATTGCATCGATAGATTCACCTCCTTTTTCTAGAACTTCCCAAGCTGCTTTTGTAGCATTGTGAAAACGCCAAGTTGCCACTACAACTGGCACCACAGTTTTACTTGAACTTGTTGCTTTGTTTTCTTTTTTATCTTCCGTTACACAAGAAGTAAGGGTTGGCGCAACGGCCAATCCAATTCCTGTTAAAGAGGCACTTTTTAAAAAATTTCTTCTTTTCATGTAGGGGTATCTAGATATTATTGAAATAAAACGATCTCAACGACACTCATGTTGTCGATATTAAGGGGTCTATCGGCAGAAGAGCGCAATCGAGATCTTATTTTATCTGTGTTCTGAACTCATTTCGAATACAAATGTTCCACCATTCATTATTTCGCTATGCAATATATAATTTCTTTCTATAGTTTTACCATTGATTTTTAATGATTTAACATAGACGTTTTTCATGCTTTGGTTTATCGTTTGTATTTCAAGGGTATTTCCATTTTCCAAATTCAAAATCGCATTTTTTACATTTGGACTTCCCAAGGCATATCGATCAGAACCTGGTGTAACAGGATAAAAACCTAAACTGCTAAAAATATACCAAGCACTCATTTGCCCAGCATCATCATTTCCGCATAGTCCTTCAACACCAGGTCCATACATGGTATCCATAATCATACGCACACGTGCCTGTGTTTTATATTCCTTTCCTGTCCAATTGTATAAATATGGAATGTGATGCCCTGGTTCATTTCCATGCACATAATTCCCGATGATCCCATCTCTGGTAATGTCTTCGTGTTTTGCGATGTATTTATCATCCAATTCCATGGTAAATAGTGAATCTAAATGTTGTGAAAAGCGTTCTTTTCCGCCCATCATTTTCACCATTTTATCTAATTGATGTGGTACATACAAACCGTAATTCCAAGCGTTTCCTTCAATAAATCCTTGGCCATGTGTATCTAAGGCATTAAAATTTTTTCTGAATTTACCATTTGATAATTTCGGACTCATATAGCCATTTACAGGATTGAATACATTGTTGTAATATTCTGATCTTTCTAAGAATGTTTTCTCGGCATTTGCATCACCAACACTTTTTGCAATTTGTGCAATAGTCCAATCATCATAAGCCAACTCTAAGGTTTTAGAAACCGAAGAATGACTTTTATCATCTGGTACATATTTATAGTTGATATAATCTCCCAAGCCATCAAAATAAGAAACATTGGCTGTTTCTACGGATGCTTTTAAGGCTTGTTTTTTATCAAAGTCTCCTACATTTTTTACCACAGCATCTGCAATTACAGAGGTGGCATGATAGCCAATCATACACCAGTTTTCATTGGCATAATGAGACCAAATAGGCAACATATTGTGAACGCTTTCTTCTTGATGTGCCAACATCGATTTAATCATGTCGTTGTTGCGTTCTTGCTGAATTACATTAAACAATGGATGCAAGGCTCTATAAGTATCCCACAAAGAAAAAATGGTATAGTTTGTAAATCCTTTAGATTCGTGAATGTTTTGATCTAGTCCTCTGTACTTTCCATCTACATCTTCATAGATTATTGGACTAAGCATGGTGTGGTATAAGGCGGTGTAAAAGGTTTCTTTCTGAGATTCTTCAATCGTTTCGATCTCTATTTTAGACAACTCCTGATTCCATTTTTGCTGAGTTTCCTTTTTTGTTTTATCAAAATCCCAATGTGGTACTTCTGCTTCTAAGTTGTTCATCGCGCCAGCAGAACTCACTGGAGATAAGGCAAATTTCATTTGAATTTTCTCTCCTGCTTCGGTATCAAAATTAAAATAGGCTCTGATATCTTTACCTGCCATTTCTGGAAAGTTTTCTTGTTCATTAAAACGTCCATAAAAACCGGTATAGGTTTGTTTGTCGTATTTCTGATGTCCGTAGCTTTTAAATGCTTTTGAAAACTTGATGGCAAAAAACACTTTTTTTGTACGTGCCCAACCTTTAGTTTGTCTATACCCAGTCACTGTAGAATCGTTTTCTACACGTAAAAATGTCCACACATTTTTATTGTCATGATGATACACATTGTATACTAAGTCTAAGAGAATATGTGCATCTGAAGATTTTGGAAATGTGTATTGATGAAATCCAACTCTTTCTGTTGCTGTTAACTCCGCTTTAATCTTATAATCTTCTAAATCGACTTTGTAATAGCCTGCTTTAGCAGTTTCATTTTCATGAGAAAAGGTAGAATAGAATCCTTTTTCTCCTTTTTTGGTTTCAATAGGATCTAATACGAGTTTTCCAACTGTTGGCATTACCAATAAATCTCCCAAATCTGAATGTCCTGTTCCGCTTAAATTGGTATGTGCAAAACCAACAATTGTGGTATCTCTATATTGATATCCTGCACAATACTCATAGGTTTTAGAATTGTAACGCCCATCTTTAAACATGATTTCAAAGTTGGTTTGCGGACTCAATTGCACCATACCAAAAGGCGCAGTTGCACCTGGATAGACGTGTCCCATTTTACTGGTACCAATCATAGGGTTTACATATTGCGCAAAGTCTTTATTGAGCGTTCTCTTTTTTTGTGAGGGCTCTGAATTAGAATTACAGCTCACAAAAATGACGGTGATAATTGCCAGAGTTAATTTTTTAAGCATTGTTACGTTTGTTGTGTCATTAGCAAGAAGAAAAATGAAGCAATCTCCATATTTATTTACAGATTACTGCGTCCCTCACAATGACGTTTCTTTTATTTTATCTCAATTTCATCTGCAAACAACCAAGATCTACCATCGTGTTTGTATCCTAAATGCCAGGTTGGTAATACCCCTAATTTCTTCGCTACTATTTTTACATAACGTGCTTTCTTTCCTTTTAAATTGAAAGACACATTTTTCATGCTTACATGTTCTGCAGGTTTTGTAGCAGCTACTTTTTGCGATGATACTTTCGTGAAATTCTTATTATCGTTACTTATATAACAGCTCACATTGGTTGGTAGAAAAATCCAAGAACGTTGGTCTTCCAAAAAGCTAATGTTTGATGATTTCAGTGTTTTTACTTTTCCTAAATCTACAGTTGCTACTAAATCTACATCAGAGTATCCTTGCCAAGTTCCTGTTCTAAAATCTTCAGCTCCAACAATTCCATCTATCAACGCATTTGGACCACCTCCATTGTATTGATTTGCATATTGATTTTTAAGTGTAACGGTTAAGTTTGGATCAATCTTAAAAAACGCTGTAGTAATCGTTGCGCTTTTTTGATCGCCTCGTTGTGCATACATTTGTAAGTTGCTTTTTTCAGAAACTGTAAATGGTTGTGTATATTCTTTAAAAGTACCATCCAAGGTGTACATAATTTTCTTTTCTGCATCTACAGAACCTAAAACAACTTTTGTACTTCCTTTAAAAGCAATGTCTCCACTTGCAATAAATGGCGCTGCTACAATAATGTGTTCTTTTATTTCTGTAACCGGAATGTTCTCGTTCGCTGTTCCCCAGTCTGATGGTTTGTCTGTCATTTCAAATTCTAAACTTCCTCCGTTTACAATATCAGCATGTTTTAAATAAGAGTATGCATGGGTTGCTCCATTTAGTTTTACAGATTTAATATATTTGTTTACATCAGAAACACCCGTTGCAGTAATGGTAAATACCTTGCCATTTTCTAAATTGATGGATGCCTTATTAAATAAAGGAGCTCCGATAATATATTGGTTAGATCCAGGTGTTACTGAATAGAATCCCATAGAACTTAATATATACCAAGCACTCATTTGTCCACAATCTTCATTTCCTGAGATTCCATCTGGTTCATTGGTATATAACTCAGTTAATATTTGTCTAATTTTTTCTTGTGTTTTATACGGCTTGTTTACAAAGTTATATAGGTATGCCATATGATGACTCGGTTCGTTTCCGTGTGCATACTGTCCTATCAATCCTGTAATATCTACTTGATGGCGTCCAGAAGTTTTATCTTCTGCCACAAACAACTTGTCCAATTGTCCTTCTAATTTGTCTTTCCCTCCTAATAAATTGATAAATCCAGAGACATCTTGCGGCACGTAAAAACTATACTGCCAAGAATTTGCTTCTGTATAATTAAAGTTTACTTCGTAGGGATCAAAAGGTGCAAACCAGGTATTTCTAAAACGACCTCTCATAAACTGAGAAGCTGGATCGTACACATTTTTATATTGTTGTGCCCTTTCCGTAAAGTTTTTATAGTCTTCTTTTTTATTTAAAGCTTTCGCCATTTGTGCAATGGTCCAATCGTCATAGGCATATTCTAAGGTTTTAGAAACTGATTCGCTTTCCTTTTCTACGGGAATAAATCCAACGCTTTTATAGGAGTCTAGGCCTAATTTATCTCTAGTTGCAGAATGTTTCATCGCTTCAAATGCCTTATCAACATCATAGCCTCTAATTCCTTTTAAATAGGCATCTGCAATAACGGGTACTGCATGATATCCAATCATACATCCTGTATAATTTCCTGCTAAATCCCAAATTGGCATAATGCCACCATTCTCATATTTGGTGATAAACGTTTTTATAAAATCGTTGGTTCTTTCTTGCTCAATAATGGTGTATAATGGATGTGCTGCTCTGTAGGTATCCCATAAAGAAAATACGGTATAATGTGTGTGTTCTTTAGATTCGTGAACTTTCTTATCCATTCCTCTATAACGCCCATCTACATCTTGGTATAAATTTGGCGCAATCATGGTGTGGTATAAACTTGTATAGAAGTTGGTTTTATAGTCAAAATCATCAGATTCAACTACGATCTTATCCAATTGTTTTTCCCAAACGGCTTGTGCATTTTCTTTTATATCTTCAAAAGATTTGTCACCTATTTCTAGTTGCCAGTTGTGTATTGCCCCTTCTTCATCAACTGCAGAAATCCCAATTGTCACTTCAATAACATTGCCAGTAGAAGCATCAAACTCAAAGGCTGCTTTTACTTTCTTTCCTTCTTTCTTATCCTCTAAAAAAGTTACTTTCGTAAAGGGTTTGGAAAACAACATATCAAAATACAATCGTTGATCTGTTGCCCATGCATTAGAGAACCGATACCCAGAAACCGCGGTATTAGAGTTGATATTTAATTTTGAATCCAATACTTGATCTCTGTGTTCTAAATCTAGAATAATTACTTGTTTAGATCCTTTTGCAAAGGCATATTTATGTTTACCACTTCGTTCAGACACGGTTAATTCTACGTCTATATTGGTATCTTCTAAATGGACTTTATAATAGCCAGGTTCAGCAATTTCTTTGTCGTGACTAAATGTTGATTTATAGCCTTCTTTTCCGTCGGCACCATTATTAAACACCACTTTATTGGTTGGCATTAACAAGATATCTCCGTAATCTGATACGCCTGTTCCGCTAAGGTGTGTATGAGAAAAACCATAAATCTCAGAATCCGAATAATGATATCCAGAACATCCATCCCAACCTTCTAATCGTGTATCTGGACTTAGCTGCATCATTCCAAAAGGCATGGTTGCACCAGGATAGGTATGTCCGTGACCTCCAGTTCCAATAAATGGATTAACATATTTAATTAATTTTCTATCTTTTTTAGCGGCAATAACTTCTGGTTCATTGGCACAAGAACTTATTAAAAAACCACTACATATTAGCGTAAATAAAAAATATTTTTTCATATTGAGTTTGGTTTATTTTTTTGTCTAAATTAGCAAGATAACGATAATCAACCTACTGTTTTATGAGCATTTTTAGACAAACAACACGAATCATTCTATGCACGGCATTAATATTACTACATACGTCGTGTTTTCAGCAAAAAAATAAACCTGTTAAACCTGAAATTCTTCCAATTCCCGTGTCTCAAAACATTTCTGAAGGAAGTTTTACGTTAAATAATGACACTCAACTTGTTTTTGAAAACGGTTTTGAACAGGTTGCGGCCTTCTTAAAAAGTTATATAGAAAATGGGAGTAATATTAAATTAAAAGCATCTGAATCTGCACATAAAATTTCTTTTGTAAAAGATAAAAAAATCACAAATAGTGAAGGCTATGAATTAACGGTTTCTACAAGCGGAATTGTAATTTCTGCAAATTCACCAACGGGTGCTTTTTACGGAGTACAATCTTTACGTCAATTAGTACCCATTCAATTTGAGAATGGTACGTATGAAGGCACAGAAGTTGCCATTCAGAATATCGAGATTAAAGATGCTCCTCAATTTAAATATAGAGGAATGCATTTAGATGTAGGTCGTCATTTTTTCTCTGTTGACTTTATCAAAAAGTATATTGATATGATGAGTATGTTAAAGATGAATACTTTTCATTGGCATTTAACAGAAGATCAAGGTTGGAGAATTGAAATAAAAAAATACCCAAAATTAAATGAGATTGCTGCTTATAGAAAAGAAACCTTGATTGGTCATTATAGTGATCAACCACAAAAGTATGATGGAAAAAAATATGGTGGCTATTACACACAAGAAGAAGTAAAAGATATTGTAAAATACGCTTCAGAAAGACAAATTGATGTAATTCCAGAAATTGAAATGCCTGGGCATTCAGTAGCAGCAATTAGCGCATACCCAGAATTAGGTTGTACTGGCAAGCAAATTGATGTGGCTACAAAATGGGGTGTTTTTGATGATATCTATTGTACCAAAGAGTCAACTTTTAACTTTTTAGAAGATGTATTGGACGAAGTAATGGAGTTATTCCCTAGTAAATACATTCATATTGGTGGTGATGAAGCACCGAAGACCAATTGGAAAAAATGTAAAGACTGTCAACGATTAATCAAAAAAGAAGGGTTAAAAGACGAACACGAGTTACAGAGTTATTTTATCACCAGAATGGAAAAATACATCAACTCTAAAGGAAAACAAATTATTGGTTGGGATGAAATTCTAGAAGGTGGTTTGGCACCAAATGCGACTGTAATGTCCTGGAGAGGAATTAATGGAGCTGTAACTGCTGCGAAACAACATCACGATGTGATTTTAACGCCAGGTTCTCATTGTTATTTTGATCATTACCAATCTACCAACGAAGATGAGCCTGTTGCTATTGGCGGATTTTTACCCTTAGAAAAAGTATATAGCTTTAATCCGATTCCCGCTGAACTAACAAAAGAAGAAGCGAAATATGTATTGGGTGCGCAAGGAAATGTGTGGACAGAGTACATGCAAACAGAAGATAAGGTAGAATATATGGCCTTTCCGAGAATGGTTGCCTTAAGTGAAGTTGTGTGGTCTAAAACAGCAAATAAAGACTACGAATCATTTAAAAGCAGGTTGATTCAATATCAAAAAAGACTGGCTATCCGCGATGTGAATTATGCGAATCACTTGTATGAAATCTCTGGTAAATTACACACAGACAAAGACAAGCTTACTTACTCTTTGGAAGCTTCTTCTAAAGATGAATCTATTCGCTATACAACAGATGGAACCACACCCACTATTGACGCTCCTTTATATACCGGACCAATTTTAATTGAAAAATCGTCTACCATAACCGCAGCAAGTTTTAATGCCACAAAAATAATTAGCAGTGTGTTTTCTGAAACGATTACCACACACAAAGCAGTTGGGAAAAAAATTAATTTATCGGTTGCTCCAAGTTTAAAATACAATGCTGGTGGTACAAAAGCTTTGATCAATGGAATCTCTGGAAACAACAAAAGATATGGTGACAAAGAATGGTTGGGTTTTGATGGAAAAGATGTAGAAATCACGATTGATCTTGAAAAAGAAACAATTATTAAATCGATTTCCATGCGTTTCCACAATGGAAATGGGCAGTGGATTTATGCTCCTAAAAAAGTAATCGTTTCTGCAACGTTATCAGATGGAAAATTGATTAATTTAATCTCAATACCTGAAAATAGAGATTCTCTTCTTGTTAATTTTAATATCAACATAAAAGAGCTTACTCAAAAAGAAAACAGCATCAAAACAAGCAAACTAAAATTAACAATTCCAAATTACGGTATCATTCCAGATGGTAAGCAAGGAGCTGGGCATAAGGCTTGGTTGTTTATTGATGAGATTATTGTAGAGTAAAAACAAACGTCATTCTGAGCATAGTAAAGGAATCTCAATAAACAGGTTGCGTCGTCATACTACCACGCAATGACAAACATATATAATATGCTAGTAGAAATCTGTGCCAACTCATACCAATCTGCAATCAATGCAGAAAAAGCAGGTGCCAATAGAATAGAATTGTGTGCTGAATTGGCTATTGGCGGAATTACCCCTTCTTATGGTTTGCTGAAAAAAGTCCTAAACGACTTGACAATTCCTGTGCATGTGTTGATTCGCCCTAGATCTGGAGATTTCACCTTTTCTGAAGCTGAATTTGAGATTATGAAGGAGAACATTCTACTTTGTAAAGAATTGGGTGTTGCCGGAATTGTTTCTGGAGTTTTACATCTTAACAACACCATAGATTTGGAAAGAACACAAGAATTGGTGGCACTTTCTAACCCCATGAACTTTACATTTCACAGAGCTTTTGATTGGGTTTTAAATCCAACAGCAGCAATTAAAAAACTAGAAAGCATTGGTGTTCAACGAATACTAACTTCTGGGCAAGAAGCATCTGCAAAAAAAGGAATTGATCATTTAGTACACTGGAACAACGCTAGCAATATTAAAATTATGCCAGGTGGCGGAATCAGTACAGAAAACCTCTTACTCTTCAAAGAAAATGGATTTAAAGAAGTACATTTATCCGCTTCTACGCAAATCAAGACAATTGACACCCCACGAATTTCAATGAATAGCCCCAAACATTTTGAGGAAACAAAACTCGCAACTTCAGATATTCAAAAAATTAAAGACTGCATAGCCCTACTTTCAAATGAAAACTAAAATTATTATATTATGTATTGCGATAACCAGCATTATTGGTTGTTCAAAAATAGTTAAAGACGTTCCCATTGTACAAAAAATCCACTCAAATTGGGAATTTAGAGTTAGTGATTCTCCTGATTGGAGATCAGCAACCATTCCTGGAAATGTATACACAGATCTCTTAACTCATAAAATAATACCAGACCCGTTTATAAAAACCAACGAAGAAAAAGTACAGTGGGTTGCTACTAAAAACTGGGAGTACAAAACAACATTCAACATTGCTGAAGATGAACTAAAAAAAGAGTTTATCGAACTGACTTTTGAAGGGCTAGACACCTATGCAAAAGTGTATGTAAATAATCAACTACTCCTAACAACTAATAACGCTTTTAGAAACTATAAACTGAACATAAAAGAGCAAGCAAAAAAAGTAAATGCGCTTAGAATTGTCTTTACAAATACAGATAAAATAGAGACAAAAAAAGAAAAAAACAATCCCTATAAATTACCTGAAGGAAAACGAATTTATACGCGTAAAGCACAATTTCAATATGGTTGGGATTGGGGACCAAAATTAAATACCTCTGGAATTTGGAAAGCCATTACCTTAAAAACATGGAATACAATCCAGTTTGACGACATCTATATCAAACAGCAAAAAGTAACTACAGAGAACGCAAATTTCGAGATTGAATTCACTATTGAAAGTCGTTCAGATACCAATGTAAATATATTTATTACCGCAAACAAACAGTCATATGCCAAGCATATCAAACTCAAAAAAGGAAGGCATACCTATTCTATGCCCTTTGATATTAAAAACCCTAAACTTTGGTGGACACATAATTTAGGAGAACCATTTTTATATCGCTTCGATTTTCAACTGATAGAAAATAGTGTTATCAAAGACAAAAAGTCTATTAAAAAAGGCATTAGAACCATCAAACTTATTACCGACAAAGATGATAAGGGTGCTACGTTTCATTTTGAATTGAATGGAAAACCGGTGTATATGAAAGGTGCCAACTACATTCCACAAAACAGTTTTCAAAACAAGGTAACCGATGCGCATTATGAGAAACTCCTAACTGATGTCACCAATTCTAATATGAATATGTTGCGTGTTTGGGGTGGCGGAATTTATGAAAATGATATTTTTTATGAGCTCTGTGATGAAAAAGGAATTCTGGTCTGGCAAGACTTTATGTTTGCCTGTGCTATGTATCCTGGAGACAAAGACTTTTTAGAAAATGTACAACAAGAAGCCATTGACCAGGTAACAAGATTAAGAAACCATTCTAGTATTGCCTTATGGTGTGGAAATAATGAAAATGCAGAAGGCTGGAATCGTTGGGGGTGGCAAGCGAATAGAAATGAAAAGGAAAAAGCTATCATTTGGAAAGATTACCAAGCAGTATTCTCAAATATTTTACCAAAAACAGTTGCTAATTTACACGCTGAAATTAGTTATTGGGAAAGTTCTCCAAAATATGGCAGAGGAAATCCGAAATACGAATCTGAAGGTGATGCACACGATTGGTGGGTCTGGCATGACGCGACTCCTTTTGAGCATTTTGAAGAAAAAGTACCTCGCTTTATGAGCGAATATGGCTTTCAGTCTTTTCCAAGTTATGAAACCTTGAAATATATCAACCAAAATGAAACTATTGATCTAAAAACAGCTGCAATAAAATCCCATCAAAAGCATTCGAGAGGTTTTCAATTGATGAAAGAATACATGGAACGTGACTATATAATTCCTACAAATGATGCAGATTACGCGTATGTAAGTCAGTTACTACAAGCTAAAGGAATTACCATGGGTATTGAGGCCCACAGAAGAGCTAAACCATACAATATGGGGACCTTGTTTTGGCAATTGAATGATTGTTGGCCTGCCATTTCGTGGTCGAGCATCGATTATTTTGGGAACTGGAAAGCATTGCAATACAAATCGAAAAAATCTTTTGAAAATGTATTAATTTCATCTCAAATATTAAAAGATACTGTACATACATTTATTATCAATGATACATTTAATGGCATTCAAGACAATTTAGTACTGGAGCTGCAAGATTTTAAAGGAAATATTGTTTGGTCTGAGAACAAAAAAGTAACTATAAAGTCTAATTCGAGTGAAGCATTTTATCAGTTACCAATACACACATATGATAAAACAAGGTTGGTTTTGGTTGCCACCTTTAACGAAGCAAGGACGCTCTTCTACTTAGACAAACCTAAAAACCTAAACTTATTAAAAGGAGATATTTCTAAAACAGTTACAAAAACGGATACAGGTTTCACTATTCTTTTAAAAAGTACTGTCTTACAAAAAGACGTGTTTTTATTCACAAAACAAAAAGGGCATTTTTCTGATAATTTCTTTGATTTATTGCCAAATAAGGAAGTAACTATCGAATTTAAGACAGCAGGAAAAAACTTAAATGATTTACGAATAAAGAGTTTGAATAATTTGTTTCTATTTTAATGACCACAAAATAACGCAATACAAACATCCATTTTTCAATAACTAAATACTTCAACTAACACTTTAGTTTTAGACTGAAAAGCACTATATTAGTAGTTAAATTAAAAATAATTACTATGAAGAAAACAGTATTGCTATTATTGACCGTGCTTTTTATGTACAGCACAAATGCACAAGAAAAAAATGCATTAACCACAAAAGTTGACATAAACGTTCCGAAGATTCCAATAGATCCTTCTGTAAAAATCGGAAAACTATCAAACGGATTAACCTATTACATAAAAAACAATGGAAAGCCAGCGGATAAGGTTGAGCTTCGTTTAGTCGTAAATGCAGGTTCTATACTAGAGGATAAAGATCAATTAGGCTTGGCTCATTTTATGGAGCATATGAATTTTAATGGAACTAAAAACTTTAAGAAGAACGAACTTGTAGATTATCTACAATCTATCGGTGTTAAATTTGGCGCTCATTTAAATGCATATACAGGCTTTGATGAAACTGTTTATATCTTACCTATACCAAGTGATAATGAAGAAAAACTTGAAAAAGGGTTTCAAATCTTAGAAGATTGGGCACATGGTGCTTTACTTAAAGGAAAAGATATTGATGACGAGCGTGGGGTTGTTTTAGAAGAATACCGTTCTCGAAGTGATGCAAACAGTCGTATGCTTCAGAAATACTTACCAAAAGTTTTGTATGGTTCAAAATATGCTAACCGTCTTCCAATTGGAACAAAAGAAAGTATCGAGAAGTTTAAACATAAAAGTATACGTCGTTTTCATAAAGATTGGTATCGTCCAGATTTAATGGCAGTAATTGCTGTTGGAGATGTGGATGTTGCGCAGTTAGAAGCAAAGATAAAAAGTCATTTTGGAAAAATTCCGAAGGCAAAGAAACCTCGTGAAAGAAAAGTTACTCCATTAAAAAATCATACCGAAACGTTCATTGCTATTGAAGCAGATAAAGAATCTCCATTTGCTAGAGTACAATTGATGTACAAAGATCATAAAAATGCGACACCAAATGTGACTGTTTTAGAGTATAAAAACTCCATGATTAAGTCCTTATTTACACAAATGATTAACAATCGTTTAAGTGAATTGAGAGATCTCGAAAACCCACCGTTTGTATTTGGATTTAGTTACCATGGAGGCACTTGGGCAAGAAGTAAAAATGCGTATCAATCTGTTGCTACAACAAGTGCAGAAGGACAATTAAAAGGATTTGAAGCTTTGCTAGATGAAAATGAGCGCGTAAAACGTTACGGTTTTAAACAAGGGGAGTTAGATAGAGCAAAAAAGAATGTGATTTCTCGCTTAGAAACAGCATTTAAAAACAGTGATAAAAGACAATCCAATAGAATCATTGGACAATATGTAAATAACTATTTGGTACAAGAGCCAATTCCTGGAATTGCATGGGAGTTTAAAACGCAAAAACAACTATTGCCAAGCATTCAATTGGCTGATGTAAATGGCGTGATTAAAAACTATTTACATGATGACAATCGTGTGGTAGTAATTACAGGTCCTAAAAAAGTGGTTACAGAGCAACAAGTTACCGATGCATTAAAAAATGTAAAAACCAAAAAATTAAAACCATATGAAGACAAAGTAGTAGCTAGTTCTTTAGTTACAACCGCACCAGCTAGTGGAAAAATTGTTGGTTTTTCAAAAAATGAAAAATTAGGAACAAAAACATTTACTTTAAGTAATGGAGCAAAAGTTACCTTTAAGAAAACAGATTTTAAAAATGATGAAATTTTATTTTCTGCGTATAGTTATGGTGGAACCTCTTTGTATTCTGATGAAGAATTAAAAGCGACTGTTTTTGCGAACGGTGCACTTACTGAAGCTGGTGTAAACAAGTTTTCAAAAACAGACTTATCAAAAATGATGTCTGGAAAAATTGCGAGAGTACGTCCTTTTATCGGAACCTATAGTGAAGGTTTTAATGGCTCTGCATCTCCAAAAGATTTAGAAACCATGTTTCAATTGATGCATTTGTATTTTACTTCGTTAAATAAAGATGAAAAAGCCTTTCGCTCTTACGCAAACAAACAAAAAAGCTTTTTAGGAAATTTATTGGCAAGTCCAAATTTCTATTTCCAAAAAGAAATGGGAGATTTTATGAATGCAAAAAACCCGCGTTATTCAGGTTTCCCTACACCTGAAAAATACGATGCTGCAGATTACAATTTAGCACACAAAAAATACCTAGAACGTTTTGCTGATGCAGGAGACTTTAACTTCTACTTTGTTGGAAATATAAACGAGCGAAAATTAGCAGAATATGCGATGAAATATATCGCTAGTTTACCTGGAAAAAATTCTAAAGAAACCTATAAAGTAAGTTCTTTTAGACCCTTAAAAGGTTTTCATACCAAAACAGTTGCTAAAGGAAAAGATCCTAAAAGTAATGTACGTATTCAATACATGGGAGAAACAACCTACAGTAAAAAAGAAGCACTCGCTTTTAAAAGCTTAGGAGAGATTGTTAGTATTAAATTAATTGAAAAACTACGTGAACAAGAAGCTGGAGTATACTCTTCTGGAACAAGAGGAAGCATTAGTAAATTTCCTTATGGAAGGTATAGTTTTAGTATTTCATTCCCCTGTGCTCCTGAAAATGTAGAAAAGCTTAAAAACATAAGTCTTGATCAAATTGCAGACATTGTTAAAAATGGACCTACGAATGAGGATTTGATGAAAACTAAAAAAGCACAAATTATCGAATACAAAGAGAGCTTAAAGAAAAATAGGTTTTGGTTGAATCTGATTAAAAATATAGACTATCAAAAAAATGATGCTTCAGATATTTCTTCGTTTGAAACACAATTAAACGCATTATCTGTAAAAGACATTCAAAATGTGGCTAAGAAATATTTAACAAAAGGATATATATTAGGAATTTTGAATCCTGAGAAATAACTAAAATTGTAGTAATAATACTATAAAAGCTCTCAAGAAATTGAGGGCTTTTATTTTTTAAAAAATAAAAGCTCTCAAGAAATTGAGGGCTTTTATTTTTTAAAAAATTTAGACTCTAAAAAGCCCAAACCGTAGCCTAAATGTTGTGTAAACGTGGTAATAATACTCAAAAAAGCAACAATAACACTTTTGTTTTGGAATAGTGAATCCATAAAAATTAAGCAGAAATAAACCCCATAAAAAGCGAGCAATTGCCAAATTCCAAAGAAGGTAGCAATTATACTAATATCAAATCCCATTATAAATACCGAAGGGAACCAATAGGTCAGTTTCGCAGTTTCTGGATACCTTTTATTTAATTGCGGTCTTGCAGAACCAAAAGCAAATGTTTGTTTAAAGAATTGCTTGATGGTACTTCTCCGCTTATGGTATACAAACCCATTTTCTATCAATTGGGTTTCAAGACCATGTCCCCACAATCGAAACGTCAAATCGATGTCTTCCCCTACTTTTAGTTTCGAGAAACCATTGGTCAACTCAAAAGCCTTTTTAGACAGCCCCAAGTTGAAGCTTCTTGGTTGAAATTTCCCCACTGCTTTTTTCTTTCCACGAATTCCACCTGTTGTTAATACTGCCGTCATGGAATAGTTAATTGCTTTTTGAAGGAGTGTAAAACTCTCATGAGCAGCATCTGGGCCTCCAAATGCATCTGTAAATTTTTTGTTTAATGCTTTAGATACTTCTGATAAATACTGTTTAGGAACGAGTACATCCGAATCTAGAATGATAAAGTAGTTTCCGGTTGCCTGTTGCATTCCAAAGTTTCTGCTTGCTCCTGCCCCAGTGTTTTCTTTAAAATAATATTTTACATCGAGTTGAGGTTTGTATTTCTCAACAATACGTTCACTCTTCTCTGTTGACCCATCATCAATAATCAGTACCTCGAAATCATCAGAAAAACCTTGTTTTGTTAGACTTTCTAATAACTCATCAATTTCTTTGGGACGGTTATAAACAGGAACAATTATGGAGAATTTTAACGTCAATTTATGATGGGATTTTAAATTCTGGATTGTAAATAATTCCGATAACATTTTGCCATGGATCTTTTACAGAAGCAACCATAATTTCTCCGCCAACATTGGTTGGTTTTTCATGAGCAATAGCTCCAGCATCTAAAAATCGTTGATACACTTCATCAATTTTTTCAACACCCCAATAACTGAGTACATTATCTGATTTGGCGGCAACTCCGTCTTCTGGTAACAATCCTAATTCGAATCCTTTGATATTAAATCCAACATAAAAAGGTTCTACAAAATAAGGTTTCGTTTCAAAAACACCTGCATACCAATCTGTAGCCTTTTGTAAATCTGATACTTTATAAATAGTAGTTCTTAATCCTAACATGAATTTGATTTTTGCTAATGTAAACAAAAAATGTAAATCCAAGCGATTTGCATTTTACATATCCAATTTTACACGAAGACTTCAGTCTGTATCTGCGCGTCAATTCCATTCCACAGTTCAATTCTTTTTTGCAATGATTCTTTGGCATAATACAATACCTCCTGCCATTTTTGTTGATCAGTACCACATAATTCTTGAATCATTTTTAAAGACAAAGGACCATGTTCATCACCATCCAATTCTATATGCCTCTTTAAATAATAGCTTAGTTTATCGTATTTCTTATTTTCTTCCTTTTCTGATTTTTTCACTATTTCTAAAAACATATCCGGAATTAAATCTTCTCTACCAAAGGTAAAACAAGAAGCAATAACATGGGTTTTATTGGTTTCAATAACCTGAAACGTGAATTTCACAAACTCTATAACTTCTTTTGGAATCTCCATCAAATCAAGTGCCACATCTATTGATTTTCCTGATTTTATCTCAGCAATAAAATTAGAAATTCCATTCGTGTTTGCACCAATTTGATCCATTGCTTCTAAGTACATTTCAAAATGACTTTTTGGTTCTCCTAGTTCATTAACATCACTTTCTTCTCCATGTACAATTTCATTTATAAATCGAGCTAAAATGGGATTTTCACTAGGCATCCATGGCAAAATAACACAGGTCAATTTTTGCTGCAATGCTTTTAAAAGTGACATAAAATCCCACACAGCAAATACGTGAGACTCCATAAACAACTGAATATCGTTTATTTTCTCTAAGGAATTATATAATTTATGATTCGTTAGTTCATTTCTTAACGCAGCTATTTCGTTTTCTATTATTGCTATCTTATTCATTAAAAAGGCATAAAAAATGCAAACCAATACGGTTTGCATTTTGATGTATAAAAGTTATTTTTTAGTCTTCTGTAAATGCATCCATTACTTTATCACTTACGCCAACATTAGAGAATCCTCCATCGTGAAATAAGTTTTGTAAGGTTACTTTTTTTGTTAAATCAGAAAACATGGAGATGGTATAATCTGCACAGTCTGCTGCCGTTGCATTTCCTAACGGAGACATTTCATCGGCGTATTTAATAAATCCATCAAATCCTTTTACCCCACTACCAGCTGTTGTTGGTGTTGGAGACTGAGAAATGGTGTTTACACGTACTTTTTGATCACGTCCAAAGAAATATCCGAAACTACGGGCAATGCTCTCTAAATAGGCTTTATTATCTGCCATATCATTATAATCTGGAAACACACGTTGTGAAGCCATATAGGTCAACGCAACAATACTTCCCCACTCATTCATTCCCTTTTTATTATACAATACATTCATTACTTTATGAAATGACACTGCAGAAACATCCCAACCTTTAGTAGTAAACTCGTATTTAGAATCTGTATAATGCCGTCCTTTACGCACATTGACAGACATCCCGATTGAATGCAAAACGAAATCTATTTTACCACCTAAGATCTCCATTGATTTTTCAACCAAGTTGGTTAAATCTTCCATAGAAGTGGCATCAGCAGGAATAATTTGAGAACCTGTTTTTTCTGCCAAGGTATTTAATTCTCCCATTCTCATGGCAATTGGCGCATTTGTTAATACAAACGTTGCTCCTTCTTCATGGGCTCTTTCCGCTACTTTCCAAGCAATAGAATGCTCGTTTAAAGCTCCAAAAATAATTCCTTTTTTCCCTTTTAATAAATTGTACATGGTTCTTTCGTTTTAACTATTGGGTATTCTCAAGGAATATCCAATATCTTTTTTTTAAGTATTTAGATTTCTCACTTTCGTTTGAAATGACTTTTCGTTATTTACTG
>Ga0209395_1000750_pt1 | contig 46897 bp, 41 predicted proteins | sample GOMGulsemesocosm_3_FD_184635 | JGI IMG/M metagenome (GOLD analysis project Ga0209395, IMG submission 184635) | Methane-oxidizing microbial communities from mesocosms in the Gulf of Mexico - GOM9D Gulf of Mexico (SPAdes) (version 2) | ecosystem: Environmental > Aquatic > Marine > Cold seeps... | reverse complement strand
CGAAAAAAAAGTTTCTAAAAATGAACTTAGTGCTTTTTGGAGCTCTACTTTTTAGTTTCGTAGCAATTGCACAAAAACCAATATCGGATAGATCGTTTGAAATAAGTTTAGAAGACGATGAGAAAGTTATTACTGAACTAAAAAATAATATCCGTTATGATGTGAATACAGGTGTTCCAGTAGCTTTATACAAGGTTGACCTAGCGGTACCTAATGGGTCACCAGAATCTATGGCTCAATATTATTTAGCCAAAGACTTTAGAAAATTAGGCATTCCTAAAAATGAATTACAAAACTTACATCATCATGCAACAAGAACAACGGCTTCTGGTTCTGTAGTGCGTTATCGTCAGTTTTTTAATGGGTTACCCGTTAATAAAGCTGAAGTAACGATAACAATATCTCCTAAAAATGAGGTGGTTTATGTAATGAGTAGTTACCAGGCTAACATTAATATTACTACTAGTACTCCAAATGTATCTAAAGAGAAAGCTTATCAGTTGGCATTTGATTATTTAAATGTAAAAAGTAATGTAAATCATACATCAAATAATTTAATGGTTTATAAAAATACTAAAATGACTCGTTTTGCCCATGAGGTGGTAATATCTAGTACAGACCCTCTTGGAGAATGGCACGTTTTTATCGATGCCAATACAGAGGAGATTTTTAAAGTAGTGGATATGTCATTCTATTATTGTGGAGGTCATGATGATGATAAAAAATGTAAAGCTAAAAATAATCATAGTGGTTGTTCTCATAAAGTTACAACTGCTACAAACAAGTCAAATTTTGTAATGGCTAGTGGAACTGGGAACGTGTTTGACCCAGACCCGCTTTCTTCTGCAACTGTTGCTTATGGTACTGGTGGATATACGGATAATGCTGATGCAAATTCAGCCGATTTAACAAGCCAAACCTTTACAGTACCTTTATTAGATATCACATTTAGTGGAGGGAATTATAGTCTAGTAGGTCCTTATGCAGAAATTGTAGATTCTGAAGCTCCAAATAATGGTTTGTTTGAACAAGCATCATCTGACTTTTTATACCAACGTAATGATGATCGTTTTGAAGCAGTAAGTGTGTATTACCATATTGATACTTCAATGCGTTATATTAATACAGTATTAAATATTAGCCTAATGCCTTATCAATATGCTACAGGTGTTAGAGTTGATCCTTCAGGGTTAAGTGGAGCGGATAATTCTCATTATTCTAGTGGATCTGGAGAATTAGCTTTCGGAGAAGGATGTGTTGATGACGCTGAAGATTCGGATGTTGTATATCATGAGTTAGGACACGGAATACATGACTGGGTAACTTCAGGTGGTTTGTCGCAAGTAGATGGGCTTAGTGAAGGAAGTGGAGATTACTGGGCACAATCATATAATAGAAGTTTGGGGAATTGGACTCCTGCAGATGCAGCACATAATTATGTGTTTAATTGGGATGGACATAATGAATGTTGGAACGGAAGAGTTACGGATTATGGAGCAGCATACCCAGGAGGTTTAGTTGGACAGATTCATACAGATGGGCAAATATGGTCTTCTTGTTTGATGAATATTTATGACATTATTGGTAGAGCTAAAACTGATAAGATATTTTTAGAAGGATTAGGTATGACTAACGGAAGTTCTAGTCAGGATGACGCAGCAAATGCGGCATACCAATCTGCAATTAACATGGGGTATTCGGCAGCTGATATAAATACTATTTATACAGAGTTTACTAGTTGTGGGTATATTTTGCCATTACCTCCAACTCCTCCAGTAGCCGATTTTAGCGCTGATGAAACTGTGCTATGTACAGATTTAGGAGAAGATACGGTTAATTTTACAGACACATCAACAGGTGGCACAGCAACATCATGGGCATGGGTTTTCACTGGAGGTACTCCAGCTACATCAACTGATCAAAATCCAACGGTTGTATATACTATCCCTGGAAGCCATCAAGTACAACTTACTGCTACCAATTCTGTAGGATCTGATGTAATGATTAAAACTAGTTATATAAATGTAGTTTCTGGTGTAGATTGTCCATCATGTACTACAGAATCAGCAAGTACTGGATTACCAGCTACGATACTAAATAATGATTCTATGACTTCAACATTATCAGTAAGTGGTAGTGTAGGTATGATTACAGATATCAATATTAAAAACCTTATTGGAGTACATCCAAGGTTAGGGCAATTGTCTTTTAAATTAACAAGTCCGTTAGGGACTGAAGTTCAATTAATTTCTAATTCATGCGGAACTGATGATGATTTTAATGTGAATTTAGACGACCAAGCAGCTTCTGCAACGTTACCATGTCCGTATACAGATGGATTAAGTTATCAACCTGTAGGATCTTTATCCGATTTTAATGGAGAAAATGCGGATGGTACATGGACTTTAACAATAACCGACAATGCTAACCCTTCTTCAGGAACTTTGACTGGTTGGGATTTAGAAGTGTGTACATGGCAAGCTCCATTAGGAATAGAAGGGAATACAATTAATAATTTTGAAATTTATCCTAATCCAAATAAAGGTGTTTTTAATGTTGAAATGAACACTATGTTTGAAAGTGAAGTTGATATTATAGTGTACGACATTAGAGGAAGAAGAGTTTATAACAGGCATTATGAAAGTTCATACAACTTTAAGGAAGAAATTAAAATGAACTCAGTTCAATCTGGATTATATTTTATTGAAGTAAATAATGGATCTAGAAAAATAGTGAAGAAAATTATTGTAGAGTAATTTTGTAATAATATAGCCTCATAAAAAAAGCACCTTAATTGGTACTTTTTTTATGAGGCTAATTTTTATTTTAAATTTTTGATTCGCTGCAATAAACTAGGATGTGAATAATGAAACCAAACATACCAAGCATGAGGAGTAAGGTTACTTAAGCTGTTCTTAGATAATTTTTTTAATGAACTAATTAAATCATCTGAATTGTGTGTTTCTTTGGCATAATTATCAGCTTGATATTCAAATTTACGTGACAAACTATTCATAAATAATCCTGTAATTTGTGATATTGGACTGTATAATAATCCGAAAGCAATCATACCTATATGAAACGATGGAATTTGTACACCTAAAGCTTCTGATAAAATCGGACTAGTAATAAATAGTGATAATAACCATAGTGTGAACCCGGTTAAAGCAGTTGATAAAAATAGGTTGTAAATGATGTGTTTTCGTTTGTAATGACCTACCTCGTGAGCTAACACGGCAACAATTTCATCTTCCCCTAAATCGTTTATTAAAGTATCATATAATGTAATTCTTTTTTGATTTCCAAAACCTGAAAAATACGCATTGGCTTTGGTACTTCTTTTTGAACCATCAATAACAAAAACATTGTCTAATTGGAAACCTGCTTTATCGGCATATGCAGCAATTTTATCTCGTAATGAACCTTCTTCTAGAGGAGTTTGTTTATTGAATAGCGGTACAATTAATTTTGTATAAAACATATTCATGAATAGGCTAAAAACTGCTACTAATGCCCAAGCATATAACCAAAAATCACTTCCGGAAAATTCGTAAAACCAAATAATTAAAGATAAAATACCTCCACCAAGTACAGCACTCATTAACCAGCCTTTAATTTTATCTACAAGGAATAGTTTTTTAGTGGATTTATTGAACCCGAACTTTTCTTCAATTACAAATGTTTGATAGTAGGAAAAAGGAGTAGTGATAATATCAGAGCCAATCATAATTATTCCAAAGAAAATCAATGCAATTAAGATGTTGTTGTCAGTAAATGTCCTAGCATAATCATCTACAATTTTGAAACCATCAAAAAAAAGAAACCCTAAAGTAAGTAATATAGAAAATAACGAAGATATATTTCCAAACTTATGATTAGTCAATTTATAAGCTTGTGATTTTTTATACTCTTCCACATCATAAACATCTTGTAGTTCAGTGGGAAGGTCGTCGTTGTAATGTTTAGCATTGAGATAGTCTAAAAATTTATCGAGAATAAAATCGAAAACTAAAATTCCGATGATAATGTAAAATATAGTTTGTGCAATCATGAAATCAATTAATAATGTGTGGTTAGTTAAATTACTCTTTTAAGTAATCTATTTTTTAAAACTTTTAATTTTGTCAGATTGAGCTTGTCGAAATCCATATAGCGAGATATTAAATTTATCTTCGACAAGCCCAGGTTGACATTGGTTATTCAAAATTCCGTTGTCTTTTTGCTTCAAAAATTAGTATTCCTGCAGCAACGGATACATTCATAGAATCTATTTGTCCTTGCATTGGAATTATGATGTTTTGTTTTGCCGTATCTCGCCATTCTTGACTCAATCCTGTAGCTTCTGTTCCTACAACAATAGCTGATGCTTTGGTATAGTCTTCCTGATGATACTCGTTTGAATTTTGTAAAGTAGCTGCGTAAATATTGATGTTTTTTTCTGTTAAAAATTTAATAATTTCTTCAGTGGTCCCAGTAGCTATTTGATTGGTAAACACACAACCTACACTAGAGCGAATGATGTTAGGGTTGTATAAATCCGTTTTTGGATTCGCGATAAAAATAGCATCCACATTGGCTGCATCTGCAGTACGTAAAATAGCGCCAATATTTCCTGGTTTTTCAGGTGCTTCAGCGATAAGTATCAACGGAGTTTCCGTTTTGAATGTTACAAACTCTAAAGCGTTTGATTTAATTTTTACAATTGCAACAACACCTTCAGTAGAACTTCTGTAAGCAATTTTTTGGTGTACTTCTTTAGAAACACTAACTAAGTTAATTTGTTGATCTGTTAATTTGTTTATATCACCTTCTGAAACTAAGTCTTCATACAATAAAATAGTATCTATTTCATAACCTCCGTTTAAGGCGAGTGTTAACTCTCTAATCCCTTCAACGGTAAACAAACCTTCTTTTTTTCTAAGGCGAGATTTCTCTTGTAATTGCAGCACTTTTTTTACCAGCGCATTTTGTGTACTACTTATGTATTGCATATGGCAAATATACAGCTAAGCTTTTTATAGTTAGTTAAAAAATGTATTTTCGATTAAAATTTAAAAACTAACTTAAATTATGAAAAAAACAGTGCTTTTTCTACTGCTATTCCTGGGTATAGCAGTAAGTGCGCAAGTGGCCAATCCAGCGGTAAGTTTATTTCAATGTGATGATGACAATGATGGTATTGCAGCGTTTGATTTAACAGTGAATAATTCTGTGATTTTAGGAGGACAAAATCCTGCTGATTTTACGGTTACTTATTACGGAACTCTGGCAGGAGCAGAGGTTGGTGTTGGGGAAATAGATACTAATGTGCTTTATCAAAATATTATAGTAAATACACAAACAATCTATGTAAGAGTTGAAGAAAATGCAACAGGGAATTATGTTGCTAACACTACATTTACATTAAATGTTATAAGTAGCCCTGTGTTACCTTCAGATCCATTAATTTACGCACAATGTGAGGAGCAACCTAATATTACAGATGGATTGGTGGTTTTTGACTTACCATCATATGAGTCAACATTTTTATATACTGAAATCATTGCGGCAGGTGGAAATACAGCGGATTATACTTCAACGTATTATACAGGGTTATTGGCAAGTGGAGATCCAGATCCAATTTCAATAATTGCAAATCCTTCAGCATATATAAACGTAATTACACCTGATGAAGTAATTTATGTTTTTGTAGTTAATACTAATACGGGTTGTAGAACAGCAAAAGCAATCACCTTACATGTTAATTTAGTTCCAACTGCTAATTATACACCTGTTTTTGTATGTGATGATGATGACTACAATACTGTAAGTGATGGGTTTTTTACATTTAATTTAGTAGATTATATTCCTAACATAACAGGAGGGGAAACAGGATTAGATGTTGCGTTTTATACAACTTTTTCAGATGCAGAAAATGGTTCAGGAGTTAGTTTTATTAATGATCCAACAGCTTATGGAAATACAGTAAATCCACAAGCAATATTTGCAAGAGTAGAAAGTCCAACAGTAGGTTGTTATGCTGTTTCAATAGTAAAATTACATGTAAACCCAAACCCTACACCATTATCAACCCCATATATTATAGCTAGTTTAGGGAATAATGGAGTCATGGAACAATGTGATGGAAATGTAGATGGTTCAGGAGCTATTGCAGAACAACAAGCTATTTTTGATGTAACCCAATGGGAAACCCAAATAATAAATGGTGAGGTAGGAGTTTCTGCCTGGTATTATACAAGTTTAAATGATGCAGAAGCAGGAGTTAATCAAATTATAACACCAACCGCTTATGTCAATATTTCAAACCCGCAAACAATATATATGCGTGTCACTAATGACGGTACTGGAATTGATTTTGATGATGGAACGGGGTGTTTTACTATCGTAGCCTTTGAAATATATGTGCCAGTACCTGAAGTTATGGTAGTAGCAGATAAAGATATTCTTTGTATAGATCAAAATGGGGTGCCACTAGCAAGTGTGTCATTACCTTTGTTGACAGCTACTGCTGGTCCTGCTCCTTCTGTAGTATATGATTATCAATGGGCGTTTAATGGGAATGATATTCCAGGAGCAATAAATCAAACATATTCGGTAACTCAAGAAGGTGATTATACTGTTACAGTATCAGGACCAACAGATTTTGATTGTATTAATGTATCAACTCCTCAAACGATCGGAGTGTCAGGAGTTCCTGACGGATTTAATGTTAGTGTAACTTCAAGTCCATGTGATGCTAGTCAAATAATTACAGCATCGGTAACATCTACAATACCTGGACTTGTATTCTGGTACAGTTTGGATAATGGGCAACCTACTACAAATGGAACATTTACTGATGTTAGTGACGGGATACATACAGTTACCATTACAGATGGTGAAAATTGTTGGACTAATTCAATTCCAGTTGAAGTTTTAGAGTGTGAGTTGGCACAAGACAATTTAACAGTAGAAACTGTAAGTGAAACATGTGTTGGTTTAGATAATGGTATGGTGCAAATTACAACCAATGAAGCCTACACTTATGAAGTAAATATGTCATTAAATGGGAATGCAATTGCAGTAAGTCCTAATACTTTTACAGATGTTATAAGTATTCCTAATTTAGGTTCAGGAACATATTATATATGTGTTACGGCAATTGAGGTAAATGCCACACAATGTTATGATGTATACGTTGAATCGGTTGAGAATTTAGTTGGTTTTTCTGGAAGAATAGGGAATGTGTATAGTTTAGAGTTAACAGGAAGTAAACATTATAATGTTGCGATTAATGATGTAGTTACTGAAATAAATGTTGCAACCACAACTGAAGTAATTACTTTTGAGCATGAGCTTTCTGCTGAGGTTACTGCTGTAAAAGTAACGACAGATAAGGAGTGCCAAGGAAGGTTTGAAGAAACAGTGTTATTGAATGCAGCTAAATTGGTTATGTATCCAAACCCAGTAGTTAATGAAATTTATTTCTCAACGAATACAGAATTATCATCTGTGGTGGTTTATGATATGTCAGGAAAAGTTGTATTGCAAAAAACAAACAATGCAAATGCAATTAATGTATCTGAGTTATCGATAGGGTTATATTTTATAAAAGCCACTTCAGGAACTACAGTGTTTACTTCTAAGTTTATAAAAAAATAAAAATGAAAAATTTAATATATCTATTTATCGTTTTATGTATCACTTGTTCATGTAGTGATGATTCAGACGATGTTGTATTTAACGCTATAACAGTTGCTGATTATATTACACCTGCAAATAATGGTGTTTGTGAAGGGGTAATGACTGCTAATCAAACAGGAATTGAAGTATTGTTTAGTTGGAATGGATTTTCAACTAATCCAACCGGAATAACCTATACAATTGTACTTACTAATTTAACAACAAGTACATCACAAACGGTTGTTATAGAAAATGGAGTTACGAGTACGTCAGTAGTCTTAGAGCCTAATACTGCTTATGAATGGACCGTAACTGCTTCAGATACAACAGGACAATCGATTACAGGAGCTACAGGACAGTTTCATACACCTTATGAGGCATCAACTAATTATACGCCATTTCCAGCAACATTAAATGCACCAGTAGCTCAAGCAACTGTATCAGCAGGAAATGTTGTATTTGATTGGTCAGGGAATGACCCTGATGTAGGAGAAACAGTAACACTAACGTACGATTTGTATTTAAGTACTGCCAATCCACCAGTATTGCATACAGCAGCTATTATAACTATGAGTAGTACTGTTAGTTTGCCCGCAGGGACTTATTATTGGTTTGTAAAAAGTAAGGATGTAAATGGAAATGCCTCATATTCTACAACAAGAACATTAATAGTACAATAGTATTTATATAACATCACTTTATTAAAAAGCTACTCGGTATGAGTAGCTTTTTTTATTGTAAAAAAAATAATTCAAATTTTATGTAACAAATCACTACACTTTGCGTTCTAATAGGGTATTACATCATCATAATAATCATCAATTAAAATAACACTCATCATGTTAAAACAATTCTTTATTGTCTGCTCTGGAGCAGATACCGACCTGTTGGATAATTGTTCAACAGGAGAACAAACTAAATACGCAGGTATTGGAGCAACCGTTTTTTTTACTGCGGTTATGGCATTTATTGCTGCAAGTTACGCGTTGTATACCGTTTTTGATAATCTCATAATCGCAATAGGTTTTGGATTAGTTTGGGGGCTCTTGATATTCAATTTAGACCGCTTTATAGTGTCTACAATCAAGAAAAGAGAAAAATTTATACAGGAATTATTACAAGCTTCTCCTAGAGTTTTATTAGCAATGATTATTGCTGTCGTGATTTCAAAACCATTGGAATTGAAAATTTTTGAAAAAGAGATTAATCAAGTACTCTTAGAAGAAAAGAATACAATGACGCTCGATAATAAAAATCAGATAGGATTACTATATACTCCAAAAATAGCAGAATTGACTTCTCAAATAGGAGGCTTAAAAAAAGAAGTTACTGAAAAAGAGGCTGAGGTAAACTCATTGTACAGTACTTATATAGCTGAGGCGGAAGGCCGTGAAGGAACTAAATTACTTGGTAAAGGGCCGGTTTATAAGGAGAAAAGAGATAAACATGACGCCATGTTGTTGGAGTTACAAGAATTGAAAACAACCAATAAAGAAAAAGTAGCAGCTATTGAAAACGAAATAGAAACTCTCAATAATACCTATGAATCTCAATTGTTAACCACGCAGCCAATTATTGATGGGTTCGACGGATTAATGGCCCGAGTAACTGCTTTAGGGAAACTACCTTGGTTACCTTCATTTTTTATATTTATATTGTTTTTAGCAATAGAGACTTCACCTATATTAGCTAAGTTACTCGCTAATAAAAGCGAATATGATTTTAAATTAGAAAATCAAGAATCGGAAGTTAAAACGTGGATTCAATTACAAGTTCATGAAAGGAAGAATAATTTAAAAACCAATACTGTTATAAGTGATAAAGTGTATGTGGATATTCAGGAAGCAGAAGATTCATATGACTATAAAAAGAAAAAGGCAGAAGAATTGATTCGCTTACAAGCGGATGTTTTTTATAAAAATCAGAAGAATGTGATTGTGTAACTCATAGAGTAATAATAAATGATAAGCTAAATGTAAGGATATTGTAATGTGACAGACAACCTATATCAAATAGATATAAGAAATGAAAAAGTTTAGTGCCATTGCAATAATGTTAGTTAGTTTTTATGGGTTTTCTCAATCAGCTAATAAAGTAAGTGAAGTTTCTGCTGAAAGTATAACAGAACGATTTCCAAATAAATTAAATAGCATGTTTGCTGCTCATGGAACTTATGAACACTGGGATACAATGAATCAGTTGTCTTTTGATTTATTGAAAAAAGGTGGTGCTACAGAAACTCATTTAGTAGATTTAAAATCGCGTAAAACATTAATTAGTTCTTCGAAATTTACTATTGGGTTTGATGGAAATGATGTTTGGATGAATGCTGAAGGGAAATTTCCAATTGAAAGAGCTCGCTTTTATCATAATCTTTATTTTTACTTTTATGCAATGCCTTTTGTATTAGGCGACCCTGGGATTACCTATTCAAAAGTAGCTGATTTACATTTTGAAAATAAAACTTATACTGGGTATAAAATTGCCTATGGTAGTAATATTGGTGACTCCCCTGATGATAATTACTTTGTGTATTTTGATAAAACATCACTTCAAATGACGTGGTTAGGATATACTGTTACTTATGGTGATGATAAACCAAGCACAGAAATCCATTACATAAAATATACTGATTGGGGAAAAGTAAATGAATTAGTATTACCAAAGACATTACAATGGTATGATTCTGAAAATAATTTACCTAAAACTCCAAGTAATAGTGCTGAATTTGAAAACATTCAAGTTTCTGGTAAAATGATTGACGCTTCAAAATTTGTAAAACCAACAGATGGGGTAATAGGAGAAAAATAGGATGTATAATAGAATAATAAAAAAGTCGGTTAAACTAAATGTGTTTAACCGACTTTTTTATTTAAAGTTTTTGAAGATTAATTGGTTTTGTATTTTTCAATATAACGATTGTATAATTCTGTTTGATGTGTTTCTAAGCTAATAGTTCGGCCTTGAATAAAAGCATGAGAAAGTTTATTTGTTCGCATATCTAAAGCATCTCCTTCTGAAATAAATAAAGTAGCATCTTTGCCAACTTCTAAACTTCCAGTAAAATTATCAACACCTAAAATTATTGCGGTATTTAAAGAAATCAACTGTACAGCCTTTTCTTTGTCAAGTCCAAAAGCTACACAAGTCCCTGCATAAAAAGGGAGATTTCGTGTATTCATACGTTCCATGCTCCCGCTAGTATTTAAGCCCACTAAAACACCAGCATCTGATAAAATAGTTGCTAGTTTATAAGACATGTCATAATCGTCATCATCATTCTCAGGAGTGCTATGTACACGTTGTAATATTACTGGGATATTGTGTTTTTTTAGCAAATCAATTGTTTTGTATGCTTCGTAAGCTCCAACTAGAACTAAATTTACCTTTTGTGTAATCCCAAAATTTACGGCATCAATAATTTGTTTTTCATCACTTACATGAATAAAAACTTTTTTAGTGTTATTAAATACTGGCTCCATACTATCAAAAACCAAATGTGTTGTTTTGGAGTTATTAAATTTTGACTGTTTAAAGAAATTAATTAATTCGGTTACTTGCTCGGTGTATTTTTTATTTGGAACAGTTGGACCTGGAGCAGCCCACCACCCAGAACGATTGAATGTTCGAGGCCAATTGATATGAATTGCGTCATCTTCTTTAATTACAGCATCTTCCCAATTCCAGGCATCAAATTGAACAACAGATGAGCTTCCCGAAATCCGTCCTCCTCTAGGTGTAATTTGCCCTTGAAGGACTCCATTAGGACGCATGCTTTCAGTAACTTTTGATTCAGTATTGTATGCAATGATGCTTCTTATATGCGGATTGTAAGTACCAAGTTCTCTTTGGTCATTAGAGGCTCTAACAGCATCAATTTCAACAAGCCCTAAGGTCGTATTTGGAGCGATAAATCCTGGGTAGACATGTTTTTCATGTGCTTTTATAATGGTTCCTTTGTAAGCAATTTTACTTGTTGTTGCATCAGCAACAATAGTAAGCTTACTATTCTCAAAAATAAGCAATGAGTTTTTTATTACAGTTCCATTACCAATATGTGCAGTTGCTCCAACAATAGTGACAGGGGTTGATTGTTTTTTACCTGGAGTTTGCTGAGAAAATCCCAGTGAGCAGATAAGTAGTGTTATATATATTATGTTTTTCATAAGTTATGAACTAATGTTAATATGTAAAATTGAATATTATTGATAATCTCCTTCGAAATCACAATGTATGTGCGGTCTTTTGTTTTTCTTCGGCGATTGAGTCTTACCACCTTTGTTTTTATAATCAAGCATTAAATTAATTAGGGTGTTGCGTTCTTTTTTGATATTCTCACGATTTTTTAAATCACGTGCAAGATCAAAGTAAACAACTCCTTCAATAATTGTTTTTTCAGCTTTTGCGTAGATAGATAATGGATTAGTGTTCCAAAGAACTATATCAGCATCTTTACCAATTTTAATACTTCCAATTGACTTGTCTAAGTGTAAAAGTTTTGCAGGGTTTAAGGTTACAAATTTCCAAGCATCTTCTTCAGAAATGTCACCGTATTTTACTGCTTTTGCAGCTTCTTGATTTAAACGTCTACTCATTTCAGCATCATCTGAATTAAATGCTACAGTAATACCTTGCTTATGTAAAATAGCTCCGTTATAAGGTATGGCGTCATTAACTTCATATTTATATGCCCACCAATCACTAAAAGTTGATGCGCCAACTCCATGTTTTTTCATTTTATCTGCAACTTTATATCCTTCTAGAATGTGTGTAAATGTATTGATGTTAAAATTAAATTTTTCTGCTACTTTCATTAACATATTAATCTCGCTTTGAATATATGAGTGACAGGTAATAAAACGTTCTTTGTTTAGTATTTCTGCAATAGTTTCCAACTCATCATCTTTTCTGTATGGTGCACCACTTTTCTTTTTAGTATCATAGGCTTTAGCACGAGTGAAGTAATCAATATATACTTGCTCCACCCCCATTCGTGTTTGAGGGAAACGAGTATAACTTTCCCAGTTACTTTGCTTAACGTTTTCTCCTAATGCAAATTTGATGGCTTTTGGAGCATTTGGAATTAACATTTTATCAGGAGTTTCTCCCCACTTTAATTTTACAAGAGCTGATCGTCCTCCAATAGGATTTGCTGAACCATGTAGAATCTGAATTGTTGTTACTCCACCAGCTAGATTTCTGTAGATATTAATATCGTTTGATTTTACTACATCTTCAATGGTGACTTCTGCGGAAGAGTTTTGTCCTCCCTCATTTACAGATGAGGTTGCAATATGTGAATGCTCGTCAACGATTCCTGCTGTTAAATGCTTTCCGGTACCATCAATAATAGTAGCGTTATTTACGCTAATATTTTTTCCAACTTTTTTGATTTTACCGCCACTAATTAATACATCGGTATTTTTCAGAACTCCCTCTTTTTCATTGGTCCAAACAGTAATGTTTTTGAATAAAAGTGTTTCTTGTTTTGGAGAGTTATTAAACCCGTAAGCCATATTTGGATAAGAAATATCTACTAAAGTAGGAGCAGTGTTTTTATCTTTTTTTTCGCCTTCTTTTTTCTTGTCTTTTGCCTCTGAATAGTTACCTATAAAAGTAGTTTCCGTTCCATTTGCTAAAATAGCTTTACCATGTATATCTGCTTTTTCTTGCGTAATTTTTGCAATTAATCGAGTATATGAGTGAGTATTTTTTTGTAAAAAATGAATGTTTAACCAATCATCTTTAAAGGTCATTTTACTAGTAAGTTTTATAGTGTCTTGTTTAAGCTCTGCTTTAAATTTAGGGGCTTTACCGCTTAATATTAAAGTGTACTTTTTGTTATTAAGAGTGAGGTCGTAATTACCACTAATATTTTTTGAATTCATATCAGAGAACTCATTTTTGTTCCCCATAATCCAATGCTCATAAAGTGTTGTTTTTGAGTCAAAAATATCTCCAGAAGTAATCATGAAATTTGCATAACTTCCTTTTTGAAGGCTACCTATTTCATTTGATTTACCTAAAAGTTTCGCGGGAATAGTAGTAAGCGCAGCAAGTGCATCAGTTTTATTTAAACCATATTTTATAGCCTTTTGTAAATTGGTATTAAAATCTGATACAGATTTTAATTTATGTGTAGTTAAAGCAAAAGGGATATTATTTTTAGTAAAAGCACTTGGGTTTGTAGGTGCTAAATTCCAATGCTTCATGTCTTTTAAAGAAATTTTTGATGCTTGAAATGGATTCTCAACATCATAAGCTTTCGGGAAGTTTATTGGGAGTATGTATGCAGTATTTGTAGCTTTAATATTTTTTATACGCTGGTATTCATCTCCACCACCAACTATAGTGTAGTTTACGCCAAATTCATCACCAAGTTTATCAACCCTTAGGTCATTTAACCAGTTACCAGCATCAAAAACATTAAGTCTGTTTTTATTTGCTAGAAAAGCCTCAATAGACAAATCCTTTGTTTCAATATTTCCTTTACTATACCAGTCAGCATCATGATGTACTTGTCTGATTAGTGCCATTCCCCCCATAATAGAACCAGGGTAGGACTGTCTAGATAATTTACTTTTATTAAAAGAAAAGTATTGTGCCGATTTTTCTTCAATAATTCGAGTTGCAGCAGTTCCTTTTTGATCTAAGGCAACTAAAGTACCAGTACCACTCATGATGGCATCATGTACGTGTGTGTTAACAATTCCAAAACCTGCTTTAAGTAATTCTTCTGCTTTCTTGTTGTCATATTTAAAAGAATTGAAAGAATTAGTTTCTGGTCTGATATGGTCATTCCAGTAATATCCTTTTCTATTTGCATCATACTGAGGAGAATTGTTTCCTCTCTCTCTTTTAAGTTTTTCGATACCGAATGAACTATAGATATCAATAAATGAGGGATAGATCGTTTTTCCTGAAAGATCAATTCTCTCTGTATTATTTGGAATATTTACAGTAGTACCAATTGCAATAATTTTATTATTCTCAATCAATAAGGTTCCATTGTTAATAATTTCTGAAGGACTTACATGTATTGTGGCGTTTGTGAACGCGATTATAGAGTAATCGGGGCTTTTTACACCATTTGTTTTGGGGTGATATTCTTGAGAATAAGATATGCTTATCATCAAAAATAAGAGTATACTAAGTTTAAGTTGGTTCATTAGGTAGATTTAGTTTTTTTAATGTTTTTAAAGATAGATAACTAAATCAAAAATAATGAACTTTAAGAATTCTTTAACATTTATTGAACGATAGGAATGTGTTCATTTAGAATCCATTTTTTTAATAAAATTTTATTAGTAGAAATTTCTGCAAAGACATAAATGTCATTTTGAAAACAATAGGAATGTTCGGCATATTCAATTACCACCTTATTGTCGCAATAACTTGAGTGTAAAAAATACAATTCCTTGTTTTTAATAAGTATATATCCTACATGATTATTTAAGCCGATAAAATAAAGACCATCATTATAAATGTTAAGAAGACTTTTCTTTAATTCGGAATAACTGATATTTCGATATATTTTTAATTTGTTTTTTGGCTGTAAACTTAAGGCTATATTTAAGCCAGCTTGTTGTGCCATTTTGTATCGGTTCAAATTAAACCCAAAATGTTGTAATGTTGTAGAGACAAAATAACCACAAGCAATTTCACCTTTGTTGGGTGTATTTGTATGTCCTTCATAAGCCCATGTGGTTTCATACCAATGTGGTACTATATTATTTAGTAGCGTATTAAGGAAGTAATTAGAAGTGTTATTTAATGTTTTTTCTGGGGCTTTTGAATATTCTGATTGTAATGCTATTCTTTTTTTACTTATTTCATGGAGTACTTTTTTGTAATTTCCTTTAGGTATATAATTGATATCTAATTTAACAGAATCTAAAATTACCTCTAACTCTTGAAGGGCTTCGTTATTGACTATAGTGTCCTTTGCTAATTGAAGAACATCTGATGATTTAATTTCTTTTACAGTTTTTTTACAACTTAATAAAGCTATAGTTGTTATTATGATATAATAAAGTTTCATGTATTATCTAACGATAGAATATCATAAACCTTGCTTCAACTCATGATTAACAATTAAAGCAACTACATAACTATAACTTTTAATCCCTTTTTGTTGATTGTTACTTTTTAAAAACAAGTCATACCCATATTTAAAAACAACTTCCATTGGGTTTTGATAACTACTCCAAAAATTTTGACTTTCTTGAAAATTTTTACGAATACCTAAGTTCAGCTTTTGAAGTAAATATTCGTATTTATTTTCATCTCGCCTATAAATTTCATTTAAACAATAACGGACAGCAAAAGTAGCTCCAGCATAATTAAAATATATGTCAGGATTTTCCATACAAGCTAAATAGCCTATGAAATTAGTTTCATTTTCAGCAGCATATCCTATTTGATGTGCTTCTTCGTGACAACTTACTAATGGAAAATGATATTTCGGAATTAAGTAATTAACCTGAGCTTCATTAGTAAATGGATTCAAATAACCACTATAGCCAGAATATGTTAATGGTAATGACCATATAGATTTTTTAATGCTTCTAGGCTGGTATTTTAAATTGGGGTATTGTTGTTGAAGTTGTAGGTATCCATTAATAGTCTTATTGAAAATTTGAGACCTATTATGTGGAATTACAGCTTTAGTTGAGTCATTTAGTGCAATTTTTAAATGAATGTTATTTGCATTAGTAATAAGGTTTTCGGTTACTTGAATTAATTGTTCGGTAGTATATGTTGTATCTAAACTTAATGTTTTAGATATTGGGTTTCTATAATAATTCAATCCCCATAAAAAATTAAAAGCGAAGTAAATTATTGATAAGAAAGCAAAAATACTTCTAAATGTTTGTTTTGGGATTCTATAAAAATTTCTCCAATTTTTAAAAGACCACCTGATTAAAAAAAGAACTAAACCTATATATAATAGATCTCCAATGGAAAAAGGAATCCACCCAAGTAGGTAGCGTAAAGTTTTTGATATAAAAGGATACGCGCCATTACTATAATAGGCTTCAATAAAACCAGGAAATTGCCCTAATATTTTAACGAACACTATTTGTAAAGGAAATAATACTGCTAATAAGAGTTTTTTGTTTTTAAATATTTCCAAAATAATTTCCTTGTGTGATGAGTACTTTGATTGAGATGATAAAAATAATGAATTTAAATAAATCAGAAATCATCTGTATATAGAAATTGTGTAAAAACTCACTATCTTTGGCGCATATAAAAACAGGATATAATGAGTCAAGAAGTAAGAGAATTAGAACCAAAGGTTTTATGGAATAAATTTGCCGATTTAAATGAAGTACCTCGTCCGTCTAAAAAGGAAGAGCGTGTAATTGCATTTATGAAAAAATTTAGTGAGAATTTAGGTCTAGAAACTCTAGTAGATGCTGTTGGGAATGTAATTGTAAGAAAGCCCGCTACTCCAGGTATGGAAGATAGAAAAATGGTGGTTTTACAATCACATTTGGATATGGTACATCAAAAAAATGCAGAAGTTAACTTTAATTTTGATACTCAGGGGATCGAGATGTATGTTGATGGTGACTGGGTTCGTGCTAAAGGGACTACTCTTGGAGCAGATAATGGCTTAGGAGTTGCTACAATCATGGCTGTTTTAGAATCAACTACAATACAGCACCCAGCTATTGAGGCATTGTTTACTATTGATGAAGAAACTGGAATGGGTGGAGCTTTCGGTTTAGTAGGAGGATTACTAAAAGGTGATATCCTTTTAAATTTAGATACTGAAGAAGATGATGAAATTGGTGTAGGTTGCGCAGGTGGTATAGATATTACTGCTACAAAAGCATATACACAAGAATCAACTCCTGATGGAACTGTTGGGTATACAATTGAAATAAAAGGATTAAACGGTGGGCATTCTGGAATGGATATCATCAAAGGTTTAGGGAATGCAAATGTATTCATGAACCGTTTATTATTTAAAGGATACGAAAAATACGGATTACGTGTGTCTTCTATAAAAGGAGGGAGTTTACGTAATGCAATACCAAGAGAAAGTTTTGCTACTATAGTAGTCGATAAACTACATGCTGTATCTTTTGAAAAAGATTTGGCTATTGAAGTTACTCGTATTAAAGCTGAGTTTGCAAGCTTAGAAGCTGATTTAGAGATAATTATTTCAGAAGCAACTCTACCAAAGAAAGTAATGGAGGTTGGTGCACAAGAAAATGCAATCAAGTCAATTTATGCAGCTTTAAATGGCGTACATAGAATGAGTCCAGATATAGAAGGTTTAGTTGAAACATCTAACAATATTGCAAAAATAATTATCGCTGATGGTGAAGCTGTAGTAATGTGTTTAACACGTTCTTCGGTAGATTCTAATAAAGATGATTTGGCAAACAAGCTTACTTCTTGTTTTGAACTAGGTGGTTTTGAGGTTGAATTGTCAGGGTCTTATCCAGGTTGGACACCTAATATGAATTCTTCAATTGTAAAGTTAACGGCTGAGGTTTATAAGAAAATTAATGGAGAAGAAGCTAATGTAGCTGCTTGTCATGCAGGGTTGGAATGTGGTATTTTAGGTACACATTACCCAGAAATGGAAATGGTGTCTTTTGGACCAACTATTAAAGGAGCGCACTCTCCTGATGAAAGAGCAAGTATTTCTTCTGCAAAGAAATATTGGAATTTCTTTTTAGAGGTTTTAAAAGAAACCCCTAAGAAATAAATAATAAAGTTCATTCAATTAAAAAGCCACTCAAATGAGTGGCTTTTTAATTGATGTGTATTTGACTATTAGTTTCCGGCTTTTACAAGCTCAACATCAAATATTAATATCGCGTTTGGAGGAATTGCTCCACCAGCACCTCTTTCTCCATAACCTAAATATGGAGGTATTACTAAACGAGCTTTTTCACCTTCTTTTAATAACATAATTCCTTCATCCCATCCTGGAATAACCCTTCCTGTACCTATAGGGAAAGAAATTGGCTTACCTCTGTCTACAGAAGAGTCAAACTTAGTTCCGTCTAATAGTGTTCCAGTATAGTGAACTTGTACATTATCTCCTCTTTTTGCAGCTTTACCTTCTGTATTAGTTTGAGTAATTTTATAACGTAATCCTGTTGCTGTTTTTTCATATCCTTTTGCAACTTCGTCAATTGTCTTGTTCATTTCAGCTTTTGCTTTTTCTTGTGCTTCTTTTTCAGCCGAAAAATGACCATTGAATAATTTAGCAGCATCAAATTTCTTTGCAGCGCTTCCTTTTCTGATAATTTTTATAGATTGAATAGTGTCGTTTCCAGCTATAGAATTAACAATATCTTGCCCTATAACTACATGACCGAAAACAGAATGTTTATTATTCAAGTGTGGGGTAGGCTTATGAGTAATGAAAAACTGACTTCCATTAGTTTTAGGACCAGCATTAGCCATAGATAAAATACCAGGTTTGTCATGAACCAAGCTTGGGTCAAATTCATCTTTAAATTTATATCCAGGGTCTCCACTTCCAGTACCTAATGGACAACCACCTTGTATCATAAAATCAGGGATAACTCTATGGAATTTTAATCCATCATAATACATTTTTCCTTTATAATTATCAGAAACCATAGTGTTTGTTCCTTCAGCTAAAGAAACAAAGTTAGCTACTGTAATAGGTGTTTTTTCGTATTCTAACTGACAAACAATTTTCCCTTTGCTAGTGTTAAATTCAGCATACATTCCGTCTCCTAAATCAGGATATTGATCGTTACATGCGGTTGCGGCAAAAAATAATGATAAAAATAGTAATTTCATGATATTGATTATTTATTTAGTGTTCTATTTAATGATTCTTTGGTTACAAGTTCTTTTAATGTTACGGTACATATAATAGGTAGGTTAGCATTTATTTTTTTACCATCACCTCTATATCCATAGGCCAGTTGTGATGGGAAAATAAACTTTATTTTTTCTCCAACCTTAATTAATTTTAATCCTTGACGAAAACCTTCAATGATTTTACTTTCTTGATCTATATAATATGATTTATCTCCAATTTCAGCTGTAGTATAAATTTGGATGTTACGGATGTCTGTGACAGAATAAGTATACAATAGTCCATCTCCATAATGAGGTTTGTAGGTATTTACAGAATCTTTTTTGATGTAGCAGTATTTAAACCCTTTATTAGAATTAAGATAAGTATTTGTTGAGTCGTTATTTATGTATGATGTTATGGCATCATTTTCTAATTGTAGAATTTTTTTAGTACGATCAATAGAACTAGAGCTATGCATTGACGTCCCAGATCTTACAGTTACTGCTTTTCTTGGTTGAGGTTCTTTACAAGCTACAATACTTAAAAATAATAGAAATAGGGTCAGGCATCTCATTTAGCTTAGTTCTTTTTTATAGTTTGGCAATATACTAATAAATTTATCAAGAGTTTCTTCTAGAGTAAGCTTACTGGCTCCTCCGGCAGCATTTGTATGCCCACCACCATTAAAATGTGCTCTTGAAAATTCATTTACAGAAAAATCTCCTTTTGATCGTAATGATATTTTTATCAATTTACTGTTCTGATCTTCTTTAAATATAGCAGCTAATTTTATTCCTTGTAGTGATAGTGCATAATTAACAACTCCTTCAGTGTCTCCTTTTTGAGCATTGAATTCATTTTGTTCTTCTGCTGATAAGCTAATATAGGCAGTATTTAATTCAGGAATAACTTTAAGGTTGGTTAATGATTTCCCTAATAGTTGTAATCTATTATAAGAGTTGCTATCATATACATTTTGATGAATTTTTGCATTATCAATACCAATGTCAATTAAATTAGCAATAACTCTATGAGTTATGCTAGTTGTTGAGCGAAATCTAAATGAGCCAGTATCAGTCATGATTCCTGTGTAAATGCAATTTGCAATATCAGTATCTATAGTATTTATATCTTCTAAGGCGTCAATAAAATGATATACCATTTGACAAGTAGAACATATAGAGGTGTCTGAATATGTTACTTCTGCATAATTATCAGGTTGTTGATGATGATCTATCATGATGAATTTTGCAGAAGCACTACTTAATACTTCTTGCATATCACCAGTTCTATGCAAGGCATTGAAGTCTAATGTGAAAATTAAATCGGCATTATTAATTATAGTGTTAGCAATTTCTTTGTTTTCATCATATAATATAATGTGCTCGCTTTCTGGCAACCATTTTAGAAAAAAAGGAAAGTCATCTGGAACAATTACTGTTACATTTTTCCCTTGTTTCTTTAAGTATATGTATAGTGCTAATGATGATCCTATAGCATCTCCATCAGGTCCTTTATGACAAGTAATTACAATGTTTTCAGACGATTGTAATAAAGTTCTAGTTTTTTTTATATCTTTTCCCTCCATAATTAATGCGAATATAAGTATTCGGAAAAAATTATGGCATAGTTTGTGCCTTAAATGCTATAGTAAAGGGTGTCGTTTTGATGATTTCTTAGCAAATATCTTTGATGTTGTTGTAAAATTATTAATTTCGCACCGAATTAAACAAAACCTTTAAAATAATTCAAAATGAAAAACAATTACATTTTAAAAACTATTCTATTAATGTTAGTATCTGTTTCTTTGTCTTTTGCACAAGGAAATGATCAAGCTTGGCCTGAAATGGTAAAGGTAGAATCTGGAACTTTTATGTTTGGTGCGAATAAAAAAGACATGCAAGCAGAGAAAGATGAAAAGCCTCAACGTAAAGTTTCTGTTAAAGAATTTTACATGAGTAAATTTGAAGTTACCGTTTGGGAGTGGAAAGAATATACAAAAGCAAGTAAATTGAAAATGCCTAAAGAACAAGCTTGGGGATGGAATAATGATTTTCCTATCACAAATGTAACTTGGGAACAAGCAGTTGATTTTTGCAACTGGTTAAGTGAGAAGCAAGGATATAATAAAGCGTATTCTAAAGTTGGACCACGTTATGTGTGTGACTTTAATTCTAATGGATTTAGATTACCTACTGAAGCAGAATGGGAATTTGCTGCACATGGTGGGAGAAAAGGAAAAGGATACAAGTATGTTGGGGCAAACGATTTAGAGTTGACTTCATGGAATGTTGAAAACAGTGAAGCTAGGCCACATGCTTACGGATCTAAATACGCTAACGAGTTAGGTATTTTTGATATGAATGGGAATGTATGGGAATGGTGTTGGGATTTTTATGACGAAAATCATAATAAGGCTGTTAAAGCTGGAATGGTTCAAGATCCTAATAACAGAGGGCCTAAAAGAGGAGAGAAACGTATTGTAAAAGGAGGTTCATGGGATAGTAAATCATCTTTCTGTAGAATATCAAACAAAGTTTCCACTTTACCTGGTAATACATATGAGTTTTACGGAATGCGTTTAGTACAAACAAAACGTTTCTAGTAATTATATACTTTTAAGAAATAATTAAAAGAGCAGTTTTTACTGCTCTTTTTCTTTTTGGTAAAAACATGTTTGTAGATATAAGTAAAATAACTACTTTTGCACAAAAATTTAAAAATAATAAAGATGGCAACGAATAGAACATTTACTATGATTAAGCCTGATGGAGTTGAAAACGGACACATCGGAGGAATTTTAGGGAAAATTAATTCTGCAGGATTCAGAATTGTAGCAATGAAGCTTACGCAAATGACTAAGGCTGACGCTGAAGCATTTTACGCAGTGCATAATGAAAGACCTTTCTTTGGTGAGTTGGTTGAATTTATGACTCGTGGACCTATAGTTGCTGCTATCTTAGAAAAAGATAATGCAGTTGAAGATTTTAGAACTTTAATTGGAGCTACAAACCCTGCTGAAGCAGCTGAAGGAACAATCAGAAAATTATATGCTGCATCTATAGGAGAAAATGCTGTACATGGTTCTGATAGCGATGAAAATGCTGCTATTGAAGGTGCTTTTCATTTTTCTGGAAGAGAAATGTTCTAAGAAATTTATTTCAAATCATATAAAAAAGCCTAAAGAAAACTTCTTTAGGCTTTTTACTTCCTTTTAGTTTAAAGTTAAATGTATCTATGCTAAAATCAATTCTTTAATGACCTCTCGTCTTAAGAATTCATTAATGTTTACAATAATTTTAGACCTTCCATAGCTTAACTCTTCACGTAACGGAGCAGAACTTAATCGTACAACAAGTGTTTGGTTTTTTAATTCGACACTATCAGTATATGCTTCAATAGATTTCCCCATTACTGCATACCATGCATTTTGAGCGTCAATTTTATCCAAACCTTTATCTAAATTGTTATCCTTGATAAAGCCTTTTAATGCGTCAGCAATACTTATGTTTTCTTTATTTCTTTTCGCCATAATATTTTTTCGTACAAACAAAAACCTGTTTAATTGCTATTAAATTTTTCATGTTTATTGTAATAAAACAAAATCCCTTTTTCGTTTTTTAACACCAATTTTTCAGATGTTAAGCTAACAATTATGTCTTCCCAATTATCAAGAGATGTTGTAGTTTTAATTATGAAAGTACCATCTTTATCTTCAATTTCAATCTTATCTTTTATATTGTTCGTTTTGTATGTTCCACTGAAGTCAAGAGTTGTTTTTTTTCGAAACCCTTCGTTATTATCATTTACAAAATAATAATCTATAGTACTGTTGACTTTGTATTCAGTTATCTTTTTATCAACGGACTTTACTTTATCGATGTCCCAATAACCATTAAGCTGTTGTATATCTTGTTGTGTTACTTTATTATTACAACTGATAAGTATAATAAATAAGATAGGTGAAAAGTACTTCATATGTTATAATTTAAAAAGTTGATAGCTTTTATTAGTTTTTTGAATGATATTTTCTGTACGTTCAGCATGTGTGTCGGAAATAAATATCTGTCCAAACTCATCTTTGTTAACCAAAGCTATTAATTGACTAACTCTTGATTCATCTAACTTATCAAAAATATCATCGAGTAATAATATAGGTTTAATATTTGATTGTTGTTTTAAAAACTCAAACTGTGCTAGCTTTAAGGCGATTAAAAATGATTTTTGTTGCCCTTGGCTTCCGAATTTTTTAATTGGATGTTCAGAAATCCCAAACACTAAATCATCTTTGTGTGTCCCTACAGAAGTGTATTGTAATACTTTGTCTTTTTGAAGATTCTCAGTTAGTAAACTCTGAAATGATTTGCTTTCAAGCTGACTCCTATACTTCAAAGTTACATCTTCATTATTATTACTTAACGCTTTATATTTATCTAAGAAAATAGGGATAAATGTAGCTACAAATTCAGTTCTTGTTTCAAAAATTAATTGTCCAAATTCAGAAAGTTGCTCGTTGTATACAGCGAGAGTATCTGCATTAAAGGTGTTGTTAAATGCAAAATACTTTAATAGGGAGTTTCGTTGTTGTAATATTTTGTTATACTTAATTAGGGTAATTAGGTAGTTTTTGTTTGATTGTGAAATAATACTATCTAAAAATTTCCGTCTAGTTTCACTTCCTTCGCTAATTAAATCATTATCAGCCGGGGAGATCATAACTAAAGGCAAAAAGCCAACATGATCAGAAAAACGATCATATGCTTTTCCATTACGTTTAATAATTTTTTTTTGATTCTTTTTTAAGCTGACAATTATCTTTTCATTTCTATCGGCCTTTTGGTATTCACCATCAACTACAAAAAAATCAGCATTATGATTTATGTTTTGAGAAGCAACTGGATTGAAATAGCTTTTCCCGTATGACAAATGATAAATAGCATCCAATACATTTGTCTTTCCTACGCCGTTGTTACCAACAAAGCAATTTATTTTATCATTAAAGTCAAATGAAATTGATTCAAAATTTTTATAATTTACTAAAGAAATGTGTTGCAAAATCATTGAGAAAATGTGCTATAGGAATTGTGTAAATAAGCGGTTTGCAAATTATTGAAAAATATCAAAACAATAGCGTTAATATTAAAAGAAAAATTATATTTTTGCTCGACATACAATATTAGATTATGGCTACATATAAGAAAAGAGGATATAGAAAACCAAAAGAAAAGGTTGAAGATGTTATAAATGATGATTCTGCTAATGAAGTAGAAGGGTACGTTGAAGGTGAAAGTACTACCGAAGATGTTTTCAATACATTAGATGACAGTGCTAACAAAGCTGAGGAATGGGTTGCTGATAATCAGAAATATATATTTGGTGTAGTTGGAGCAATTGCTCTTGGTGTATTGATTTATATGGCTTTTGGAAAATTTGTTACAGAACCAAAAGAAGCCGAAGCTTCTAACGATGTATATAAAGCACAATCTTACTTTACTCAAGCAGTTAGCGCAACTGGTACAGCTAAGGATTCTTTATTTAACCTAGCCTTAAATGGTGGTGAGGGTAAATTAGGTTTATTAGATGTAATTGAAAACTACAGCGGAACTAAAGCAGCAAACTTAGCGAATTATACAGCTGGTATGGCATATTTAAATATGAACGATTACCAGAATGCTGTTACTTATTTAGATAACTTTAGTTCAGAAGATGAAATCTTAGCAGCAAATGCTAAGGGGGGTGTTGCTGATGCATTTGTTCAATTAAATCAGTTAGATGATGCTTTAGGGCATTATGAAAAAGCAGTTCAAACTACAACTAACGAGTATACAACTCCCAAGTTTTTATTTAAAGCATCAATTGTTGCTTTAGATTTAGGGAAGAATGACGTTGCTGTAAAGTATTTAAACAGAATAAAAGATGAGTTTTCTACTTCTTTAGAAGCTGGAAAAGTAGATGTTTTATTAGGTAAAGCGCAAGCAAAATAATAATGGCTACAATACATAAGAATTTATCAACTTACGATAAAAACACAATCCCAAATGCGAAAGACTTTCGATTTGGGATTGTTGTTTCAGAATGGAATCCTAATATTACTGAAGGATTAAAAAAAGGAGCTTTAGAAACTTTGTTAGAAAATGGAGTGGCTGAAGATAATATAGTTGTTTGGGATGTTCCAGGGACTTTTGAACTACCTTTTGGAAGTAAACAAATGTTGCAAACACAGGATGTTGATGCTGTAATTGCTATAGGAAGTGTGGTGCAGGGGGAAACAAAACATTTTGATTTTGTTTGTAGTGGTACTGCTCAAGGAATAATGGATTTAAATATTCATGGTGATGTGCCAGTAATTTTTTGTGTGCTTACGGATAACAATATGCAACAAGCTATTGATAGGTCGGGTGGAATTCACGGAAATAAAGGGACAGAAGCAGCAGTTGCAGCAATTAAAATGGCTACTTTAAGTAAGTATTAAAGCAGTATTTTTTATCATATTTATGCAAAGCTGATTTTATTTAAAATCAGCTTTGTTTTTTTTATAAGGATATGTTAACAAAAATTAGCATTCATACTGCGGTATATATACGGTAATTGATTATTTTTGATATACTACATTAGCAATCGTTTATGAGACTCCCTACACTTTTTAAGCAAAATAAAAACAAATCATTCGGTTATAAACCTCGCCATTATGACGAGCGTAAAGAACGTTTGGAGCGTTTGCATGAAAAGCATCATGGAGCAAAAGATGCAACCTCTATTAAAGGAAGTTTTAAACGGAGGTCATCTTTTAAAGATGATTGGAAAACTGTAACTAAAGAAACTGATCAAAAGCAATCGCAAATACGATTGATTGTAATTTTTGCGTTACTCATTTTAGTTGCAGTTCTTGTTTTAGATAAATATAACATCAAACTTTTTTAATGTCGGATATCATTCAGTTATTACCTGACCATGTTGCCAATCAAATTGCAGCTGGTGAAGTTGTACAAAGGCCAGCATCTGTAGTGAAAGAATTACTAGAGAATGCTATTGATGCTAAAGCAACTTCAATACAATTAATCATAAAAGATGCAGGTAAAACATTAGTGCAAGTTATTGATAACGGTAGTGGTATGAGTGTTACTGATGCCCGCTTGTCATTTGAGCGTCATGCAACATCTAAAATATCTTCTGCGGAAGATTTATTTCAACTAGATACAAAAGGGTTTAGAGGAGAGGCTTTAGCTTCAATTGCTGCCATTGCACATGTTGAAATGAAAACGAAGCGTGATGAGGATGAATTAGGTACCATACTAAAAATTGAAGGGAGTAAAATTACTGAGCAAGAAGTGGTGGTTACTCCTAAAGGAACATCTATTTCGGTAAAGAATTTGTTCTTTAATATTCCAGCACGACGAAACTTTTTAAAATCTGATCAAGTAGAAATGCGACATGTAGTTGATGAATTTCAACGTGTAGCATTGGTACATCCTGATATTGCATTCAGTTTTTATAACAATGGGAATGACATGTTTATTTTGCCAGCTTCCAATCATAGACAGCGTATTGTTAATGTGTTTGGAGCTAAAGCAAATGAAAAATTAGTACCGGTTAATGAAGCAACTGAAATAGTTAATATCACTGGTTTTGTAATAAAACCGGAGTTCTCTAAGAAAAGTAATAAAGAGCAATTCTTTTTTGTAAATGATCGGTTTATAAAAAGTTCTTACTTAAACCATGCAATATCTTCTGCGTTTGAAGGATTGTTGAAAGATAGAGCATATCCTGGGTATTTCTTGTATTTACAGGTTGATCCAAAAACGATAGATATCAATATACACCCTACAAAAACAGAAATTAAGTTTGATAATGAACATGATTTATATGCTATTATTAAATCAACGATAAAGCATAGTTTAGGGCAATTTCAGATAGCGCCAGTATTGGATTTTCAACGAGATTCAAGTATGGATACGCCATATGAATATAAAAATAAAAAAGTAGGTACACCAACTATTGAGGTAGACAGAAGCTTTAATCCATTTTCGGATGAGAAAATTGCTTCTCGTGTACCGTCCTCCAGTTCTTTTAGTTCAGTAAATATCCCTAAAAAAAATAGTGACCATTGGGAGAGTTTATATGTCGGATTAGAATCTAAAATGACATTAGAGGGTACAGATGCTTCTATGATTGAATTTGAGTCAGAAGAAGTTACGGGTTCTTTTTTTGAAGATACTGATGTTGTGCAAGAGCATGTTGCATTGCAGGTTCAGAATAAATATATTATTAGTAAAATTAAGTCTGGAGTTGTAGTAATACATCAACACAGAGCACATGAGCGGATTTTGTTTGAAGAATTTTTGCAGCATATTACCATAAACCAAGCGGTAAGCCAGCAATTATTGTTTCCAGTTCATGTAAGTATTACTAAAGATGAACTATTGTATTTTAACGAAGTAAAAGAAGTGTTGGAAAATACAGGTTTTGTATTTTCAAATGTAAGTGAAGAAGAAATAGAAGTTAGCGGAATTCCTGCTGCAATAGAAGATAGTAAGGCATCAATTATTATTCATGATTTGTTATCCAGTATGAATAACGAAGCTGAAGATAATGGACTTCATGCGAATTTAGTTGCGAAATCTATGGCAAAAAGTATTGCTATTAAAAGTGGTAAGTCATTGACTGCACAGGAACAAGAGGATATTGTAAATAGATTATTTGCATGTAAGGAACCAACAGTTTCCCCGATAAATAAACCAATATTTATTACCTATAGCACCAACGATTTTGATAAAAAATTATTGTAATGATTAGAATAACTGATACAGTAAAACATTTAGTAATTATTAATGTATTGTTCTTTATTGGAGCATTTGTAGTTGCTAAGAGTGGAATAAATTTAACAGAACATTTAGGACTGTTTTTTGTAAAAAACGAATTATTCAAGCCATGGCAGTTTGTTTCAACAATGTTTATGCATGCTAATATAAACCATATTTTATTTAATATGTTGGCATTATGGATGTTTGGTAGTGCGATAGAGCAAATGTGGGGGAGGAATAAATTTTTGTTTTTCTACTTTTCTGCTGGAATTGGAGCAAGTTTAATTTATACTCTAGCTAATTATTTGCAATTTCAAAATGTATATGATAATCTAATTTCTGCGGGATTAACCGCTACGGATATTTCATCAATATTAGAAACAGGTAGCTATAATACATCAATTTTAAAGTATGTAAGCCAAGAGTCAATGAATGCGTTTTATGGTATATTTAATACGCCAGCAGTAGGAGCTTCTGGGGCTATTATGGGACTATTAGTTGCCTACGGAATGTTGTTTCCAAACTCTGAATTAATGTTGTTGTTTTTCCCTGTGCCTGTAAAAGCAAAGTATTTTATCCCAGTATTAATTGGTCTAGATGTGTTTTCAGGATTAACAGGCATCTCTATTTTTAGTCCAAATAACACTGCTTATTGGGCTCATATTGGCGGGGCGTTAATTGGATTATTGATGATGTTGTATTGGAAGAAGACACAGTTTAACAAAAACCGTTGGAATTAATGACTAAGAAAGAATTATTACATAAATATAAAACATTAAATGTTGCTGAAAAACTGATTGCAATCAATTTGGTTGTCTTTGTATTGTTTGGTTTGATTTCTTTTTTATTTAAAACTAATTTTTTATTCGATTGGTTTGTGTTATCAAAAGAGGTTTCTGTGCTTATAGGTAAGCCTTGGTCAATTCTAACCTATTCTTTTTTACATCAAGGACTGATTCATTTTGCAATGAACATGGTGATGTTGTACTATGTGTCTAAATTGTTTTTTTCTCGTTTTAGTACTAAGTTATTTCTAAATACCTATTTGTTAGGTGCTTTAGTAGGTGGAGTGTTATTCTTGTTATCGTATAATTTATTTCCTGTGTTTAATAATCAAATGAGGTTCTTGGTTGGTGCATCAGCATCTGTAATGGCTGTCTTGATTTTTATTTGTGCGTCACTACCTCAAATGGAAGTCGCTGTATTTACATTTAAAATAAAGCTTTGGCAATTAGGAGCGTTTTTTGTCGTTTTAGATTTAGTACAGATACCTAATGGAAATTCAGGAGGGCATATTGCACATTTAGGAGGAGCGTTATTAGGATACTTGTATGCTACTCAATTAAAAAAAGGAAATGATATAGGAAGAGGTTTTGAAAAACTGATGGATGCAATTGCATCGTGGTTTTCTTCAAAAAATAAATCAAAGTTAAAAACAGTACATAAAACAAAATCTCAACGTAGAGCTACCGATAAAACTGTTCATCAGAAAAAAAGAGCTAAACAAGAGCAGATTGATGCTATTTTAGATAAAATAAGTAAAAGTGGATATGAAAGTCTTTCTAAAGAAGAAAAAGCCTTTCTGTTTCAGTCTGGGAAGGAATAATATCTTCGGTAAAATATGAAGAAACTAAATTTAGTAGACAAACTAATTTACCTTATAAATGGTATTGTTGCGGTAGTGTTACTGCTGGCGTATCTATTGCCTTTTGTTGCTCCTAAAACATTATCCATACTTTCTGTTCTGAGTTTGTCAGTTCCTGTGCTATTGGTATTGAATGCTGTTTTTTGTTTGTATTGGTTGCTGAAAGTTAAAAAACAATTGTTACTATCCTTAGTCGTTTTACTTTTAGGCTATGATAGTATAAGTACATTGTATAAGTTCTCTTCTGTTGAAAAAAACACAAATACGAGCTTGTCTATTATGAGTTATAATGTTAGGCTATTTAATATTTATGATTGGATTGATACACCAAATATTGAAAATGATATTCAGCAATTAATAATAGATGAAAATTCCGATATAGTCGCTTTTCAAGAGTTTCATCCGCATGAAGGTTTTAATTTGTCTAAATACTCCTATAAATACGAAAATTTATCTGGAGGTAAAACAAAGTATGGGCAAGCTATTTTTTCAAAATATAGAATTATTAATAAAGGGAAAATTGAATTCTTAAATTCCGAAAATGAAGCTATTTACATTGATGTATTAAAAGATAGTGATACCATACGTATTTACAATGTTCATTTTGAATCGTTACATATCAATCCTAATGTAAAGCACCTGTCTGAGCAAAATACAGAGCGTTTGGTAAAACGAATAGGGGAGCGTTTTGAACTGCAGCAGGAACAAGCTGAATTGGTTTTAAAGCATCAAAAAGAATGTAGTTATAAAAAAATTGTCTTAGGTGATTTTAACAATACCGCCTATTCGTATATTTATAAGCAATTCAAGAATGAAGGGTATAGTGATGCCTTTGAATTAGCAGGTAATGGATTTGGAAAAACATTTGACTTTAAGTTTTTTCCTTTACGAATAGATTTTATACTTGTTGATGAAAATTTGGGAGTAGCACAGTTTACAAATTTTAATGATAAATATTCTGATCACTATCCGATTAAAGCAACAATTTCTTGGTAAGTTATTCTTTAATAGAATTAATGAAATTCTCCTCTTCCTCCGTACTTAATATGGTGTTGTTATTCCAGAACTCATAAGTGTTCTGATTTCCGTTTTTGTAGATAGTTGTGTTTTTATAGCGTTTGCTTCTATCTAGTTTATCATTAAATTCTTTGTAAGATAAGGTGTTTAAGCTAGTGTAAAATTCATATTCTGTATCATATTCTTTTCCTAGAGCTTTGTACAAATGAAGCTTATGGTATTCTTTTTTGTAAACTAAAATATAATGATCTCCATCAATTCTATAGCTAGCTTTTTGTCTTACGTCAAAATACTTAAAGGTGATGATAAAGTTTTTCATATATAAAGCATCAGCATCAGTATTAGAGGCTTTTTTTAAGTCCATATCCAAAATCAGTTTGGTGGTACTATCATATACCACCTTCCCTTTAAATAAGAAGTTTCCGCTTAAATGTTTTCCTTCATAATTGTCATTTATAACGGTGTCTTTTGGTTTAAACTCGATAATGTTGTGCGTTAGGCTATCGTTATAGCTTTTGGTTTTTAGTACAAAATCATACCTGTCTTCTCTTTTGTATAGGTGCTTTAATAATTCGTAATCACCAAAACCCTCTTTGATTTGATCTCTTACATCATATTTAATTGGTATAGCTTCTGTTACTTCAGAAATATTCTTTGAGGGAGAAGTCAAAGCTCTACTTTGTTTTAAGTAAGTGTCGGACTTAATATTCTTGCCACTATTCCTGATGTGATATTCCAAAATACCATCTGCGAAATAATTGAATTCCCCATTTATTTTAGAAAACTCTCTGTTATATGTTTCTTGTAATAATGGTTTTTTTAGTGCTTTTTTAGTTGTTTTTAAAACATCTTTTAAAATACCACTAACACTATTGTTCGTTATTAGTACTTCTTCTAATACATTTTCATACTCCGATAGAAAAATCTCATTTGGAATTTTAGTACTATTTATCATTGTAGTTTCATAGCCTAAATAACTAAATGTAATTGTTGGATTTTCTGCTTTAAAAGTAAACTTATATTTCCCTTCACTATTGGTTACCGTTCCGTAATGTGTATTTTGAATATAAATACTTACAGATTCTATCGGTTCTTTTGTAACACTGTCAAAAATATATCCTTCAATGGTTGTTTGAGAAAAGCCAAAATGCATGAATAGTATTAGTATTGCTGTTATGATGGTTCTGTTCATGGTGTTTAGTTTGAATTAGTGTTTACCAATTATTAAGTGTCATGTAGCAATCAACCCAGTCAGTAAGCATATGAAAAAGTAATGCAAATGCGATGACCCTTGTTTTCTTGGGGATTAAAAGTATGAAATAAATCCCAATCGCATAATAGGTGTGTAATGGATGAAAGTTTATACTGCATCTATTTGGGTCAAAAATCGGATTTGCTACTAGATGATCTAAATCAATAATCATTGATAGTGCGAATATTAAGTATACTTTTTTCCAATCGCTCTTGAAAAATAAATATGCAATTAGTAATGGGAATCCAAAATGCAGAAAGTAATGTATGAATGCTTGCATTACCAGAAGTTAGCTTGAGATTCTAAGTAATTCAAGGTATTTGGTCCTTCGTTAAAAAGTAAATCTAGAATACTCAGGTTATTTAGGTAACCGTATTTATCTCCAAAAACTTGTGTGTAATTTTCAAATTGAGGAACTATATCTTTTTTTTTAGCATTGGTAAGTGCTCTTAAGTCAATACAATCTTTGGTTTCTCCTTCTTTTACAAAAGATTCGGTATATTCTATGTTAATGTCTAATTCTAGGCACTCACAAAGTATTTTAAAAACTGTAATATTTAATTGGTATAATGATGTTTGAGGAGTAAAGAATAAGTCTTTAATTTCATCTTCATAATATTCAAAAAAAGGAGAAGATTTATAGGCTGAAACTATTGATTTCCAATGCTGCTTTTGCCAATCTTCAATATTTTCAATTTCAATAGTTTGATAGCTAGTTTTAACTACCGTCTTATTGTGTTTTGTAGGGATGTTTAATAATAATTTTCCATTAGCACCATATATAAACATTCTGTTCCTGTAGGTTTGTTTTTGAAAATTATCAGCAGCTTCAAAACGGACTGTCTTCGCTTTTGCAATAGCGACAAAATGTGCTATAGTAGGGAAGTATGTTGGGTGGATTAATAAGTTCATTTATTATAACTTAAAACGACTAAATAATGAGTGATTTAAAACAGATTATTTAGTCGTATATGTAATAAGGTTAAAAGTTAATTATTCCTCGTTAGCTTTTTTCTTTTTCTTGTAAAATTTATACCCTTGCCATAGTAACAATACTACTAAGAAATATGGTAAATAAGAAACTGGTTTCCCACTTCCACCAACTGTTGTGAATATACGTTCTTTATTGAATACCCAGTTTTTAAAATTACTTAAACCTAGTTCAACCCCGCTAATGCTCATCCATACGAATACAGGTTTTCCTACAACATGGTCAAAAGGTACATAACCCCAGTATCTAGCATCTAATGAATTCTGACGGTTGTCTCCCATCATCCAGTAGTAGTCTTGCTTAAAGGTGTAAGTAGTAGCTATTTTTCCGTTGATGTATATGTCATTTCCATCAGTATTTAGTTTGTTACCTTCATAGTCAGTAATAATAGCTTTGTATAATGGAAGAACCTCTTTGTTTAATTCTACCGTTTTTCCAGCTTCAGGAATGTAAATGGGTCCATAATTATCTCCATTCCAAGTATTGTTTTTATGATGTGGAAAAGCTGGTCTACTATCCTTTTCTCCTTTTGGTTGAATGTTTCTTGTAATAGAAACTACGCTTGGGTTTTTTCCTAATTTTTCTTGTTCTTCATTGGACATGTTTATTGAATACCTGTCAGTAGCTCTAAAATCGTTATTTACAACCATGCTTCCTGGGAGCTCAATTAAATAACTGGTTGAGTCGTTAGGAAACGGTTCAGTGTTTCTTAAGTTATAACGTTGTGCAGTTGTTTTATTAACTTTATAGAATCGGTTGTATTCAGTAGTTCCAATGTCTTCTTTTAAATATTTAGCAGACAATAACTTCTTTGAAATTACTGTATAGTAAAATTGTGTTTTAGCTCTGTCTGGTAATTGAGTTTGTTTTCCGTTAATAAACACATAACCATCTCTAATTTCTAATGAATCCCCTGCAATACCAACACAACGTTTTACATAATTAGTTTTTTTGTCAATTGGTTTTTCATATTTTTTGTCAGCTTGTATATACATGTTAAATAATGTATCAGCAGGCCAATTGAAAACAACAATGTCATTACGTTTAATTTTTTGAAACCCAGGAATACGTAAGTAGGGTATCTGTGGTTTTTTTAAATATGAGGGAGTATTAACTACAGGTAGTGTATCGTGTACCATTGGTGCAGCAACAGCAGTCATAGGTAATCGAGCTCCATAATGAAATTTACTTACTAATAAGAAATCACCTTTTAATAAGGTTTTTTCTAAAGAAGAAGTAGGAATAACGAAAGGCTGCATAAAGTAAGTGTGTACTAAAGTAGCAGCAACAATAGCAAATAGTATAGAGCTAGTCCATTCACCAGAACTACTCTTAGGTTCAATGCTTCTATCTTTTATATGTGTTAAGTTTTGTGTATAGTTAAGGTAAGCAACATATAAACCACAACTTAATACGGCTAAGGCGGTATCCAAATAGGTGTTTTTTCCAAAACTCCTACAGGTTTCTACCCATACAACTGGGAACATAATTAGATTAATTATAGGGACAAACAATAGTACAGTCCACCATTTTGGTCTATTAATAATTTGCATTAACACAATTGCATTGTATACAGGAACGAAAGCTTCCCACGCTTGTCTACCGGCTTTAATATATAATTTCCAAGTACTTAATCCGTGTATTACTTGAATAAGTAGGAAAAAGATAAACCATTGTGTTAGTGTCATAAGTAGTATTGTTTGTGTTCAAATTTAAATGAATTGAACGATGTTTTATTTATTTTATAATTAGTATGTGCTAATTACGTATTGTTACTGTTTTGTGTTTTTTTTAACGTAATTACAAACCAAGGACATCTTTCATAGTAAAGACTCCTTTTTTATTTATAATCCATTCCGCAGCAATTACGGCTCCTAAAGCAAACCCGTTCCTACTGTGAGCAATATGCTCAATTTTAATTGTATCCACTTCACTGGAATAATCTATGCTATGAGTTCCAGGAACATCATCAATTCTTTTTGCTACAATAGGAATTTCGTTGTTGTTAGTTAACTCGTCCATTTTCCATGAAGTTTTGTCAGAATTATTAATAATTCCTTCTGCTAATGAAATAGCAGTACCACTTGGTGCGTCTAATTTTTGAGTATGATGAATCTCTTCAAGGTTAACATTGTATTGTTTTAAGTTATTCATCATTCTAGCTAAATAGTTATTTAGCTCAAAAAAGACATTAACCCCTAAACTGAAATTTGAACCATAAATAAACGCTCCATCTGTCCTGTTACATAATTCTACCATTTTATCGAAATCATCCAGCCAACCAGTTGTACCAGAAATCACAGGAACATTGTTGTTGAAACATGTTGAAATATTAGTGACTGCTGCGTCCGGAATGCTAAAATCAATTGCAACATCGGCATTTGATAAGTCAATAGATGTAGTGTTTCTACCAGCTTTAAGCACGATAGTGTGTCCTCTTTCTAAAGCGATACGTTCAATGATTTTACCCATTTTTCCGTAGCCTAATAGTGCAATATTCATTAAAATTTATAGTTAAGTGTTAAGCCTACTTTTGGTTTGTATGAAAATTCATCTTGATAAAAACTAGGATTTAGTGTTAAGTCTTCATTTACATTAAATTGTGCTAAATGCGCAGAAACATTTGCTTCTACAATGTTTAAAATATAAAAAAGTGCAGTCCCTAGTAACGCTAAATCTCGATTTTTTTTATGAAAACGTTGTGCATCAATTATTGTAGCATCAGTTAGGGTAGAGAACTCATCATCAGTAAACCCTAAAATTCGTCTTTTGTAGGCGTCTCTATAACGGTTATATTGTCTATGTTGCCACGAGTAAATTGTTACACCAGCACCTAAACCAGCATATATAACAGGAATTTTCCAATATTGTTTATTAAACGCTTGTCCTAATCCAGGTACTACTGCAGAATAAAAAGCAGCTTTTGCTGGAGAAAGCGGATCAATATGAATTTTCTTTGCAGTAATAGAGTCTTTAGGTTTTATTTTCCTTTCACCATTTTGTCCAAATGAGTTAGCTGAAATAAGTACTAAAAGTAATGTGATTAAAAAACTATTTTTCACGATTTAAAAGTTTTTTAATTCTATTAAAGTCTTCTTCTGAAGAAAAAGGTATTGTAATTTTTCCGTTTCCTGACTTCCCAACATTTACATCAATTTTTGCTCCAAAGAATTCTGAGAAATCTTTAATACTTTTTTTGATGTGCTTAGGAGTTTCGGTTGGTTTAGTTGGCGTAGTTGTATTTGTGTTTTTATATTGTTGAACTAACTTCTCAGTGTCTCTAACTGAAAGTTTTTTAGTTAATATTTGTTCGTAGATATCCAATTGATCTGATAAGTCAGAGATATTGATAATTGCTCTACCATGTCCCATAGAAATAAAACCATCTTTCATTCCTGTTTGAATGATTGGATCTAGTTTTAATAATCTTAAGTAATTAGCAATTGTTGATCGCTTTTTTCCTACACGCTCACTCATTTGTTCTTGAGTAAGGTTAATTTCGTCCATTAAGCGTTGGTAAGATAAAGCGACTTCAATAGGATCTAAATCCTGACGTTGAATATTTTCAACTAAAGCCATTTCCAACGATTCTTGATCGTTGGCTAAACGTACAAAAGCAGGAATAGTTTTTAAACCAGCAATTTTAGAAGCTCTAAAACGACGTTCTCCAGAAATTAGTTGAAACTCATTTACTCCAGTTTTACGAACGGTAATTGGTTGAATGATTCCTAATTCTTTTATAGAGGTCGCTAATTCTTGTAAAGCTTCTTCTTTAAAAGTTGACCTTGGCTGAAATGGATTTACTTCAATAGCATCGATGTCTAAATCGATAATATTTCCAACAACTTTATCTGCATTTGCGTCTGATGCAGATTTGATATCCTGTTCAGGATCTTTTAAAAGGGCAGATAATCCTCTTCCTAATGCTTGCTTCTTCATTGCCTTTGCCATAATATGTCTGCTTACTTGTTTTTGTTAATAATTTCTTCGGCTAAACTTAAATAGTTATTAGCTCCTTTACTACTTGCATCATAGCTAATAATACTTTCTCCAAAACTAGGAGCTTCACTTAAGCGAACATTTCTTTGAATAATTGTATCAAAAACCATTTCGTTAAAATGTTTCTGTACTTCCTCAACAACCTGATTAGATAGTCTTAAACGAGAATCATACATGGTCAGTAATAGCCCCTCAATATCTAAATCTTTATTGTGAATTTTTTGAATGCTTTTTATGGTATTTAATAATTTACCTAAACCTTCTAATGCAAAATATTCACATTGGATAGGAATTAGAACTGAATTTGCAGCCGTTAGTGCATTCAGAGTTAGTAATCCTAAAGAAGGAGCACAGTCAATTAATATATAATCATAATCGTCAATAACATCTGCTAAAATAGTTTTTAACATGTACTCGCGATTCTCTTTGTCAACCAATTCAATTTCAATAGCAACTAAATCAATATGAGAAGAAATAATATCTACATTTGGAGAGTTTGTTTTTAAAATAGCCTCTTTTGCAGTGTTGGAATGTTCTAAAATTTGGTACGTACCAATTTCTACAGATTCAACATCTATTCCTAACCCTGATGTAGCGTTAGCTTGTGGGTCAGCATCAATTAAAAGCACTTTTTTTTCTAGTACACCTAATGATGCAGCTAGATTTACAGATGTAGTTGTTTTTCCTACTCCACCTTTTTGATTTGCTATTGCAATGATTTTACCCATTAATTTGAAATTTATAGTAAGATGTAAAAATACATTATTTTATGATTTATTCAAGTGAAAGTTGTTAACCATTAGTTAAAGTAAAAAGGCTACCCGTCTGGATAGCCTTTTTACTAATAAAATGATTTGTAGTTATTCAAAACTGTCGATTAGAATTTGTAATATTTCAATAGCAGCTTCACTAATTTTTGTCCCTGGTCCAAACACCGCAATAGCTCCAGAATCAAATAAATATTGATAATCTTGATGAGGGATTACTCCACCTACAATTACCATAATGTCTTCTCTCCCGTATTTTTTTAACTCGTCAATTACAGCAGGTACTAATGTTTTATGTCCAGCTGCTAATGAGGAAACGCCCAGTATATGTACGTCATTTTCGACAGCTTGTTTGGCTGCTTCTTTTGGGGTTTGAAATAATGGGCCAATATCTACATCAAAACCAATGTCAGCATAACCAGTAGCGACAACTTTTGCGCCACGATCATGACCATCTTGCCCCATTTTTGCAATCATAATACGAGGTCGTCTTCCGTCTAAATCAGCAAATTTATTTGCTAATTGTTTTGCGTTTTCAAAGGACTCATCGTTTTTTATTTCTTTACTATACACACCAGTGAATGATTTAATTTCGGCTTTATGTCTCCCAAAAGCTAATTCCAATGCATCAGAAATTTCTCCTAAAGTAGCTCTTTCTTTTGCAGCTTCTACTGCTAAGGCTAATAAGTTTCCCTTCTTTGTTTTTGCAGCTTCTGATAATTTAGCTAAACAGATTTGCACTTTTTCTGTATTTCTATCTTCTTTTAGCTTGTCCAAACGCTCAATTTGAGATTTACGAACAATAGTATTATCTACTTCTAAAATATGAAGTGGGTCCTCTTTTTCTAAACGGTATTTATTTACGCCAACAATAATGTCTTGCTCAGAATCAATACGAGCTTGTTTTCTTGCCGCAGCTTCTTCAATACGCATTTTAGGAATCCCAGCTTCTATAGCTTTTGTCATCCCTCCAAGTTCTTCAACTTCTTGAATTAAGGTCCATGCTTTTTCGGCGATATCATTTGTCAAATTTTCAACGTAATAACTACCTGCCCAAGGATCAACAGTTTTGGTAATATGTGTTTCTTCTTGTAAATAAATTTGAGTGTTACGTGCTATTCTTGCAGAGAAATCAGTAGGCAAAGCAATAGCTTCGTCTAAGGCGTTTGTGTGTAAACTTTGAGTTCCTCCTAAAGCTGCAGCTGTTGCTTCAATACAAGTTCGAGCTACATTATTAAACGGATCCTGCTCTGTTAAACTCCAACCTGAAGTTTGACAATGCGTACGTAATGCTAAAGATTTTGGGTTTTTAGGGTTGAATTGTTTTACTAGTTTAGCCCAAAGCATACGTGCAGCACGCATCTTGGCTATTTCCATAAAATGATTCATTCCAATTGCCCAGAAAAATGATAACCGAGGCGCAAAAGCGTCTATATCCATTCCTGCGGCTATCCCTTTTCTAATATATTCTAATCCGTCAGCAAGTGTATATGCTAGTTCTATATCGCAAGTAGCGCCTGCTTCTTGCATGTGATATCCGGAAATACTAATAGAATTGAATTTTGGCATATTTGCCGTAGTGTATTCAAAAATATCAGATATTATTTTCATTGATGGAGTAGGAGGGTATATATAAGTGTTCCTAACCATGAATTCTTTTAATATGTCGTTTTGTATTGTTCCAGCTAGTAATTTCTGATCAGCTCCTTGTTCTTCTGCGGCAACAATATAGAAAGCCATAATAGGTAAAACGGCTCCATTCATAGTCATGGAAACTGACATTTTATCTAAAGGAATTTGATCAAACAATACCTTCATGTCTTCAACAGAATCAATTGCAACCCCTGCTTTTCCAACATCACCAACTACGCGTTCATGATCAGAATCATAACCTCTGTGAGTTGCTAAATCAAAAGCAACAGATAATCCTTTTTGTCCGGCCGCTAAATTGCGTCTATAAAAAGCGTTTGATTCTTCAGCAGTTGAAAAACCTGCATATTGACGAATTGTCCACGGTCTTCTTACATACATGGTTGAGTATGGGCCACGTAAGTTAGGGGCTATTCCTGCAACAAAATTTAGATGCTCTAAATGTGAGGTGTCATCCTTTGAATATGACGATTTGACAAGAATATCTTCAGCTGTATTAGAAGTGATTATGTCTTGTGAATTCGTTTTTTTAGAATCCGTTGTTGAAAGGCTAATATGTTGTACGTCTTTTCTTTTCATCTTAATGGTTGTGTCCGTCATTTGGACCGTGCTTAACTGGTGCCTTCTTTTTCACATCTAAATCTAATGCTTTACCAATTTGTGGAGTTTTAGGAGATTTTTTAAGTGCAGGAACAACTGTTGGTTGAGCTTGTTCAGTTAAAAAAGTTACAGCAGAAAAATCGGTATTATAAAACTTAGAGTAATACATGTCTAAAGCAACGTATGTCATCAGTACTTTATCTTTGTATTGATCTCTAATTGCTCTGTTATCTACCATTGCTGAAATCATTAATTTTGGAGATAAACTCTCAACAGAACGTAAGGTGTTAAATGATCCTTTAATAGTAGGGTTGGAAATTGTATTTCCGATACATTCAGTTACTACAGTTTTATTTTTTAATTGAGGTCCATTCCATATGTCAAGGTCCTTTAATGTTTTAAACACTATTAAGCTTTCTTCAGTGACATAATCAGTGATTTTTATATTTCCTCTAGAACGAGCAACAAAGTTTTTTAATGCATATTCAGGAGTAATATTGACATTAGGTCTTCTATTTGTGTTTTTTGCGTGGGTAATTATAGCGTTTTCGAAAGCGTAATATGCTTCACTTAATAATTTTGTGTCTACCCCTTCACATGTTATTGTTGCTGGTTTGTCAGCATACTTGTATTCAAATGTAACTTCTTGCTTACAACTTAATACTGAAATACTTATTGCAGCTGCTAAAACTATCTTTTTCATCTTTATTTTTTTTTATTGGTTTTTATTCTTGTTCTAATCTTTCTTTGTCTAGTTTTTCGGAAAGTCTTCTAGGTGTTATAGGAGCTATTAATGTTTTTCTAGCTTCACGAATTACAAAAGGTTGTTTTTCTAACTCATGTTTCATTTTATCTTTGTCATTAGAGTGCTTGTTTGTCCCTAATAAAACGATAGCTCCGGAGTCAAATTGCTCTTGTTCTTTTAAAGCACTTTCTTTAATTTTTCGTTGAATTGTTCCTTCTTTTAATTGTGCTAAAAACCCACCACCACTTTCAATCAATTTAAAAATTTCTAATGCATTTTCGGCTAACTGTTGTGTGATACTCTCAATGTAATAGGCGCCATCAGATGGGTTGTTTACATTTTCGAAAGCGCTTTCGTGTTTTAAAACTAGTAATTGATTTCGTGCTATGCGATTTCCGAATTCATTTGAATTATGATATATATGATCATAAGGAAGGTTGCAAATGGTATTTGCTCCTCCTAAAACAGTACTCATGCATTCAGTTGTAGAGCGTAACATGTTTACATTGTAATCATATATAGTTTTATTTCTGTAAGAAGGATAACTTAATATGGCACAGTTAGAGTTATTGTTATAGGCTTCAGTAATTGTTTTGAATAACAGTTTTAGCGCCCTTATTTTTGCTATTTCAAAAAAGTAATTTCCTCCTGTAGTAGTTATAAACTGAATTTGCGGTAGCGTATTGTCCTTAAAGTTGTTAAAGTACTCATTTGTATGAGCTATAGCATAGGCTAATTGCTGAGTAATAGTAGCTCCTGCATTTTGATAAACAGAAGTATCAACGCTTATAATATGTTGTTTTGGGTATTTTGAAATTAAGGTTTTGATAAATTTAAAGTCTTCTTTTAATGAAGAATACCAATTACCTGTTTGTGCTAAATTCCCTATAATATCAATATTCAGGTAGCATTTTGGTAAATCAAGTTTAATTAAATCTTCAGCCATTTTATTATTTAATAGCTTGAATTTAAACTGAAGCTCAATTGTGTTTGTATTTATGTTTACTAGTAAATCATGAACATCTAATTCCTTGTTTATTTCAAATACAATGGCTTCTGCACCTTTGCTAATAGCTTCAAGGGCATTTTTATTTCCTTCACTTGTTGAAGTAACCTTTATTAATTGGGCAACACGCCAGTTGTTTTTAGGAATATTTGGACTAACAATATTAGCGTCTTTATGGTAAAAAGGCTTTACGGTAATACCTTCATTTGTTTTCCATAGCAGCGAATCGTTATAGTCTGCTCCTTTTAAGTCTACTTGAATTTGTTGTTTCCATGCATTTGAAGACACTTCATCAAATTCTTTAAATAAGAAGTTACTCATTGGTATTTGCTTTAGTAAGGTTGTTTTCGTACTCAATAATATAAATTTCTTCGTTATCTTTTTTCATGTAATATTTTTCACGAGCGAAGTTTTCAAGGTTATTTTCATTACTAAGTTTATTAATGTTTTTTTTATCTTTTCCTATTTCAGATTGATATAACTCAATTTCAGCTTCTTTTTCATCAATAATTGTATTTAACTCTCGATGAAACAAGTATGAATTATCATCAAAAAACAACATCCAAATCACAAAAGCTATAAAAATAGCGATATATGGATTGAGAGCGTATTTGAAATACTTATGTTGTTTTAGTTTAGTTAGAAACATTCTTTTAAATTAAAGTTTAAAAATACAATTTCTTTAGGACAATTTTTCGTTAATAATAGTTTTTACAATATTAATCCCAACAGTATTGAATTTGTTATTAGGAATGATAATGTCTGCATACTCCTTAGTACTTTCAATAAACTGCTGGTGCATTGGTTTTAAAGTGTCTTGATATCGATCAAGTACTTCACTTAAATCTCTTCCTCTTTCGGTAATGTCTCTCTTTACTCTTCGGATTAACCGCTCGTCAGAATCAGCATGAACATATATTTTTATGTCAAATAAGTCCCTTAAAACAGGGTTGTTAAATATTAAAATTCCTTCAACAATAATCACTTTTTTTGGACTGGTAGCAACAGTTTTATTTGTCCTATTGTGTTCTACAAAAGAGTATACAGGTTGTTGAATTGTTTTCCCTTGCTTTAATGTAGTTAATTGCTCAATAAGTAAGTCAAAATCTATTGACTTTGGATGATCAAAATTAATTTGAGTGCGTTCTTCATAAGTTAGGTCAGAGGTATCTTTATAATAAGAGTCTTGAGATATAACCGAAATTTCTTTTTCTGAAAGTTCAGTCAATATCTGCTTTACAACTGTAGTTTTCCCGCTACCTGTTCCGCCTGTTATCCCTATGATGAGCATGTATAATTTTTTGCTGCAAAAGTAGGCTATATTTTCAGTAAAGTCAAGATTAAAAAAAAGGCAAATAAGAGTTTGTTATATGAATATATTAGTAGTATATTTGCAGTCGTTAATTTCGGGGTGTAGCGTAGCCCGGTCATCGCGCCTCGTTTGGGACGAGGAGGTCGCAGGTTCGAATCCTGCCACCCCGACTGAAATTAATTCAATACATATCAAAACCTTGTTAATCTTATGATTAACAAGGTTTTGTAGTTTTAGGGCTATCATAAGAATTGATAGTATTTGGCATAAGATGCCAATCAATCGGTTAACACTTTTGATTTTCAAAAGTTTTGAAGGAAACCTGTTACCCCTTGTTAATGTTGAGTTTAATAGTTTTTTTATAGGTGATTTGACAACTTTCTGATACTGATTAGTAATAATCGGTTAACACAAAAAGGATAAGTCTATGAAAACAACAAGCACATTTAGTATTTTATTTTGGCTGAACTCAGCGAGAGTAAAGGGTGGGAAGGCAATTGTTTATGCGAGAATTACTGTTAATGGTGTACGAGCAGTAGTTAGTTTAAAAAGAAAAATTATTATTGCCGACTGGGATTCTAGTAAAAACAGGGCAAGAGGAACCAAGCAAGAAACCAGATTATTGAACCGATACCTTGACCAGGTGTATAGCAAATTATTTGAAAGCTATCAGGAGTTAAGGATGGAAAACAAACTCATCACCGCTCAAGCTGTAAAAGCGAGATTCCTAGGAGAAGATCAGCAACATCAATCGTTACTCACTTTAGTAGATTATCACAATACGCAAATGACAGAAACATTGCGTTGGGGAACGCTGAAGAATTACTTTACTACGGAACGATATGTAAAGGAGTTTGTAACAAGTCAGTTTAAAACGGCAGATATCTATCTAAACCAATTATCCTATAAGTTTATAATTGACTTTGAGAGATTTTTAAGAAAGTATGTGCCTAAAACTCATCATAAACCAATGGGGAATAATAAAATATTTTGTTTTGACGATTTAGGAGTAGAGCCAATAGGAAGACATTTCGGTATGGATTGTAATGTTATGGGAGAAGTTTTATTACCTAATTATGAGTTATTGTTTAAAAACAAAAACTAACTCACGCTACTACTAACCTCAACGCTGAAGAATTAGAAGAGCACTATGGGAATAGGGTACGTTCTAGAATGCGGCAAATGTTTAATTTTATAAGCTTTAGTTCAATTAGTCCGGATAAAAGATGTTAAAAATCAACCTATGTCTACAAAAAAATATTTATGAGAGAGACTAGTATCTTTTTAAGCAAACAAAATGGGTAACTTTTTGGTATAAAAGGGAACTATATATAGAACACACGCATGTACTATAGGTGGTATTATATAAGTGGTTAACATATGATAGTATAATTAAAAATGTAATGACATAATTTAATTCATTTATTCTTATAAAAAGGGAGTGTAAAAACACCCGTATTAGGGTATTGTAGGAGTATTTAGGTTATAATATTTTTACCTTCTAATTTAATGTGTCTGTTTTAACTAGACGCATATGTTAAATAAATAACCAAACAAGAGATGCTATTTGGGGTAGGTGTTTTTTGTGAGAATTTTTAAACACTCCTTTAACAACTAACTATGAAAAAACTAATCCTTATTTGCTCGATTCTCCTTTTAGGAAATCAATTTGTCAATGCCCAACTAGCAGTTGGCGATATTGCCTTTATAGGTTACAATACAGATGCCGCAATAGGTACAAATGATAATTTTGCTTTTATAACGTTAGCAGACATTCCAGGAAGTGAGGTAATTTACTTCACTGAAGAAGGGTGGAATAATATTACCGATGACTGGGCTTCTACCAGTGAAGGACATCTTACCTATACGGCTCCTGCTGCTGGTTTAAGTTGTGGAACAATTATTTATGTAAATGAATCTTCCCCTAATACTTTTGCAGTTACAGGAGGAGGATCGATGATTCATTCTTCAGGTACTAGTTGGTCGCTAACAGGAGGAGATCAAGTTATAGCTTATCAGGCTCTCACTCCAGAGCCATTTACAACACCTACTTTCATTGCTGGAATTCATGGTGATGACGGTAATGGAGCTCCCATAACTCTTGATGCCACTACAAAGTGGAATTCTGCACTATTAACAACTTTAGGTACTGCACGCTCAGAGCAACCTAATGGTTTAACAAATGGAGTTAATTGTGTTTCTTTATTCCCTACTGTTGGTACCGAGCTGGACAATGCAAAATACACAGGGACATTAACAGGAACAGTTACATTTATAAGAGGGGAAATTAACAATTATTTAAATTGGTCTCATTCTAACACCACTGCATTTGCTATTATGCCTAGTGATTATACTGCAAGTATTACTTGTGCAGCTGTATGTACTGACCCTGATGTGGCTACAGTGACGACTACACCAGGGACTATATGTCCAACGGGAAGTTCAACATTAACTTGGACCGGTAATTTAAATGATGCTACAGCATGGCATATCTATACAGGGTCTTGTGGAGGAACCTCGATAGGGAGTACTGCAGGATCTTCTTTTGTAGTTTCACCAACTACATCAACAACTTATTACATTAGAGGAGAAGATGGAGCTGGTTGTGTAGATGAATCAACAGGGATTTGTGGATCAGCTACAGTAACTGTTCAGGACATTACTAATCCAACGATTTCATGTCCAGGAAATACCAATGAAACGGCAGATGCAAGTTGTAATGTGAGTTTACCAGATTATACAGGTGCAGCTACGGTTGCAGATAACTGTGATGCAAGTCCAACAGTGACGCAATCACCAGCGGCAGGAACAACTATTTCTGGAGCAGGAACAGTACAAACGATAACCTTAACTGCAACCGATGCTAGTGGAAACTTCTCTAGTTGTACTTTTGACGTAACGGTAGTAGACAATACGAATCCAACGATTTCATGTCCAGGAAATACCAATGAAACGGCAGATGCAAGTTGTAATGTGAGTTTACCTGATTATACAGGTTCAGCTACAGCTACAGATAACTGTGATGCAGCTCCAACGGTGACGCAATCACCAGCGGCAGGAACAACTATTTCTGGAGCAGGAACAGTACAAACGATAACCTTAACAGCAACCGATGCTAGTGGAAACTTCTCTAGTTGTACTTTTGATGTAACGGTAGTAGACAATACGAATCCAACGATTTCATGTCCAGGAAATACCAATGAAACGGCAGATGCAAGTTGTAATGTGAGTTTACCTGATTATACAGGTTCAGCTACAGCTACAGATAACTGTGATGCAGCTCCAACGGTGACGCAATCACCAGCGGCAGGAACAACTATTTCTGGAGCAGGAACAGTACAAACGATAACCTTAACAGCAACCGATGCTAGTGGAAACTTCTCTAGTTGTACATTTGATGTAACAGTAGTAGACAATACGAATCCAACAATCACTTGTCCAGGAAATACCAATGAAACAGCAGATGCGAGTTGTGATGTGAGTTTACCTGATTATACAGGTTCAGCTACAGCTACAGATAACTGTGATGCAGCTCCAACGGTGACGCAATCACCAGCGGCAGGAACAACTATTTCTGGAGCAGGAACAGTACAAACGATAACCTTAACAGCAACCGATGCTAGTGGAAACTTCTCTAGTTGTAC
>Ga0209395_1000748_pt1 | contig 46919 bp, 38 predicted proteins | sample GOMGulsemesocosm_3_FD_184635 | JGI IMG/M metagenome (GOLD analysis project Ga0209395, IMG submission 184635) | Methane-oxidizing microbial communities from mesocosms in the Gulf of Mexico - GOM9D Gulf of Mexico (SPAdes) (version 2) | ecosystem: Environmental > Aquatic > Marine > Cold seeps... | reverse complement strand
CGTGCACCGAAAATGAACGGCTTCATCTTTGGGTTCCAGTAACGGGTTTGGTGACCGAAGTGAGCACCAGCTTGTAACATATCGCGCATTGAAATTTTAGCCATTATATAATTCCTCTTGGGGTTAGGCCTCCACGTATCCTGATTTTCGAACAACAAGCCAACATTGACCTAGTCGCACCCCGAAAATAGTTGTAAATACGTGTGTGATTTAGATTAAATAAAAATTTTATTTGGTTCTTTCATCCAACACCATTAAAATCAATGGTCATTGTTAATCGCTTGCTCAAATCCAACGATAAAAGTTAAGATTTGCTGCGACGAATGAAATCCCCGGCGCGCTTTATATCAAAAAAGCTGACAAAATACAAGTTTTAGATAACTTTACGCCGATTAAAAATAGAGAAAAATAAATGAGTATTACAATAAAGACCAGTGAAGAAATCGATAAAATGCGCGTTGCAGGTCGCTTAGCGGCCGAAGTGCTTGAAATGATCGCGCCTTTTATTAAAAAAGGCGTTACGACCAATGAGCTGGATCAAATTTGTCACCAGCATATTGTCGAGAAGCAACAAGCAATACCTGCACCGCTAAATTACCATGGTTTTCCTAAATCAATTTGCACCTCGGTTAATCATGTTATTTGTCACGGTATTCCAAGTGACAAAAAACTTAAAGAAGGGGATATTGTTAATGTAGATATTACCGTGATTAAAGATGGTTATCATGGTGATACCAGTGCGATGTTTACTGTCGGTAAAGCCAGCATTTTAGCTAACCGCCTAATTTCGACTACCCAAGAGAGTCTTTATTTAGCGATTAAAATGGTAAAACCTGGTGCACGCTTGGGTGATATCGGCGCTGCTATTCAGCAATTTGCTGAAGGTTATAACTACTCGATAGTTCGTGAATATTGTGGCCATGGCATAGGCAAAGAGTTCCATGAGGAGCCACAAGTAATGCACTACGGCAAAGTAGGCACCGGTGAAGTTTTAAAAGAAGGCATGTGTTTTACTATTGAACCTATGGTAAATGCTGGCAAACGCCATAGTAAAATGGCTAACAACGATGGCTGGACCGTGGTCACCAAAGATCGCAGCCTGTCAGCGCAATGGGAACACACTTTGTTAGTTACCGCCACTGGTGTTGAAGTATTAACCCTGCGTAACGATGAAGAATTACCACGGATAATCGAACACTCATAATTTTAAGCTGATTTGGTCGCGCAATAACATGGTCTGGTTACCACTAATTGCGCAGCTATTAGCCTGATGCTGTTTATTTAGAGAGAGACTCATGGCGCCACCCGACACTACGATCACTGCTCCTGCCCAAATAAGCGAATTAAAACAACGCTTACTCAATGATTCAAACATTTGCTTTGCTAAATTTAAAGATCAAGGGGATGTTCGCCATTTATTGCACCAACGCTGTCACGATATTGACCAAGTGTTACAGCAGTTATGGTTGCAGTTTGGCCTCAACCAACAAGACATTGCGCTAATTGCCGTTGGCGGATATGGCCGCGGTGAGCTCCATCCTCATTCCGATATTGATTTATTATTGCTCTCGAAAAAACCATTAAGCAAACCTCAACAAGAGGCAATTGGCCTATTCATCACCCTGTTATGGGACATTAAACTCGATATTGGCCACAGTGTTCGCACACTCACAGACACTATTTCATTGGCCAAAGACGATATTACTGTTGCGACCAACCTGATGGAAACTCGCTTGCTTAGCGGCTGCGACCAGCTATATCAGCAATTATTACTGGCGATTGAAAAACCAAACTTTTGGCCCAGCAGCGACTTTTATCTCGCTAAACGTGCCGAACAAGTGGCACGTCATAAATCAAACAATGCTTTTGATTTAGAGCCTAACATCAAAACCTGCCCAGGTGGTTTACGCGACATTCAAACCATTGGCTGGATTGCAAAGCGCCATTTTAAAGCGACCTTTGTTGAACAACTCGTTGCACACGGATTTTTGTCACAAGAAGAACTGGCAGAACTGTTTCATTGTCAGGATTATTTATGGCGTTTACGTTTTGCCCTTCATCAAGTTGCAGGGCGTGGTGAAGACAAACTTTTATTTAACTACCAAGCTGATGTGGCAGAGGCCTTAGGGTACTGTGATAAAGATCAACTTGCTGTCGAACAAATGATGAAGCGCTATTATCAAACTGTACGCCAAGTAGGCGAATTATGTGACATGTTATTGCAGTTATTTAAGCGGGCATTTTTAGGGCGGATTAAAGATTTAAAAATCATTGATATTGATCAAAACTATCAGCGTCGAGGCCGTTTTCTAGAGGCTAAGTCCGACCATATTTTTGATCAACCACAGCAATTGATCCTGCTTTACCTCAACGTCGCTAAAGAACCTGGCATCACGGGTATTTATGCACCAACATTGCGACTATTACGCCGAGCTCGTAACGGCCTAACCGTGCCTCTAAGTTCACTAGAGCCATGCCGCCAAGCCTTTATGGAGCTATTGAAACACCCAAATGGCATCCAAGCCTTCTCAATGATGCATACACACGGTATTTTAGGCAGCTATTTACCCGCTTGGCAAAATATTACCGGCCAAATGCAATTTGATTTGTTTCACGCTTACACTGTTGATGAGCACACCCACCGCTTATTACTTAACATCGACCGTTTTTCTAAAGCTGAGCACAAAGCAGAGTTTCCACTGTGTAGCATACTGATTGAAACAATTTCAAAAAAGGGCTTATTAGTCTTAGCCGCTATTTTTCATGATATTGCAAAAGGTCGCGGCGGCAATCACAGTAAACTCGGTAAGCAAGACGCGCTTGATTTTGGTGACAGTCATAAACTAAACCAGCACGACACCAATTTGGTGGCCTGGCTCGTTGAAAATCATTTGTTAATGTCTATCACCGCGCAACGCCGGGATATTCATGATGTCGATGTCATTAATACCTTTGCCGAACAAGTTAGAGACGAGACTCATCTAGCGTATCTTTACTGCTTAACGGTTGCTGATATTTGCGCCACCAATAACAACTTGTGGAACAGCTGGAAAGGTTCGTTGCTGCGTGAGCTGTATTTTTATACATTGCGCGCGTTAAGGCGAGGCAAAGTCACTGAGGTTGACGCCGATGGCCGAATCGACGAATACAAAGCCAAAGCATTACAATTGATTGCAAAAGAGTCAAACGATCAGTTTAGCACTGGACAAATTCAAACCTTGTGGAGCAGTTTTCAACCTGATTATTTTTTAAGGCACTCACCAAAGTTATTAGCGAGTCATTGTAAAAAAATTCTCGCTAAGCAAACAGGCGTAGCGCCTTTAGTTTCGCTAATTAATTACAATAATCAATCAAGCAGTGAGCTCTTTATTTACACCCAAGATAAGCCACACTTGTTTGCCACGGTAATGCGAGTCTTAGGCAGCAAAAATGTTCAGATAAATGATGCTTATATTATGGTATCTGATCAGGGCTTTGCACTTGACACCTTTACCGTTTCTGAATATAACGGCAGTGCGATTATCGATACACGGCGCGTCAATTCTATTGTGCAAACACTGACCAAAGCACTCTCTAGTGATAACTTTAAAATTAGAACACCGCGGCGTATATCCAGACAAGTCCAGCATTTTAAAGTGCCGACTCAAGTTAATTTTATCGACAATCAACAAAATGAAACGACCGCGTTTGAATTAGTCGCCCGTGACGTGCCTGGGTTATTAGCAACCATGGGCGATGTATTTAACAAAAACAACATTTTAATGCTCAACGCCAAGATCACTACGATTGGCGAGCGAGTCGAAGATTTTTTTATAATATCAACAACGCAAGGTGTTGCACTGACAGCACAGCAACAACACTCTTTGCAACAAGCATTAATTAAAGCGATTGAGAAACTCAATCAATAAGGGGATTTAATGAGTACATTACAACAAGTCATCGAACACGGATTTGAGACTAAAGATCAATATACCAGTGAAACTGCAAGCACCGAACTTAAACAAGCTGTTACTCAAGTAATGGCAATGCTTGATAGCGGTGAAGCACGCGTTGCTGAAAAAATCAGTGGTGAGTGGGTTGTTCACCAGTGGCTAAAAAAAGCCGTGTTATTGTTTTTTAAATTACACGACAACATTATTATCGATGGCCAAGAAACCAAGTATTATGACAAAGTGCCACTAAAATTTGCCAACTACACTAGCGAAATGTTTGCACAGCAAGGCATTCGCGTTGTACCGCCAGCAACTGTACGTCAAGGCTGTTATGTCGCAAGAAATGTCGTGTTAATGCCATCTTACACTAACATTGGCGCTTTCATTGATGAAGGCACTATGGTTGATACTTGGGCTACTGTCGGCTCTTGTGCTCAAATTGGTAAAAACGTGCACTTGTCTGGTGGTGTCGGCATCGGCGGTGTATTAGAGCCATTGCAAGCCAACCCAACCATTATCGAAGACAACTGTTTTATCGGCGCTCGCTCTGAGATTGTTGAAGGTGTTATCGTTGAACAAGGTTCGGTCATTTCAATGGGTGTTTATATTAGCCAAAGCACTCGTATTTTTGATCGCGAAACTGGCGCTATCCATTACGGTAGAGTACCAGCGGGTTCAGTAGTTGTATCTGGAACGTTACCTTCAAAATGTGGCACCTATAACCTGTACGCTGCCATTATAGTGAAGAAAGTTGACGCGAAGACACTGGCAAAAGTTGGCGTAAATGCCCTACTGCGCGGCGTTGAATAAGCCGTTAATTTAACGGCCATAGCCTATAAAGCGGCCTTTATTATATATAGGTCGCTTTAAAATAAACCCAAAATGTGTTTCCCATCACAACAATTTAATGAGACATTGTTAGAATCAAATTAATAATCAATATTTTATAAGGATTTTTATGACTAACATCGGCGAACTACAAACATTTAAAATCATTTGCCCCCATTGTGGTGATAAGCAATTGAGAACAACACAGTGGCTACTTGCTCAACAGCGAATCCCATGCGACTGTGGCGAATCAACGTTACCAAAAGAGTTAATTTCTCAAGCTGTTATCGAGTTAAAATAATGGCAACGACTCTCCCGTTAAATAAATTTGATTGATGCCCTACCGACGCCAATTGCTTATCGAGCGATATCTATTTGACTCTCAGTAGTAAAATAACCAGTTGTAACACCAATGGCTATCCGGTGCGCTTCAATCCACTCGTATTAATATAAATATTTACACTGATCATAAACTCAAACAATTTCTTAATTAACCAGCCTAAATTTCTCCCCTTAAAACCTTAGTTAGCAATAATTAGAATACATAGCGAGCATTGATTGTGTCATCTCCAGATTTCGGATGTGATCACCACTGTAATACCCTCAAGAACAACTTAAAAACATTTAAGTAAATAACCAATAAAATCAACAGCATAAAAGATACAAATTCTAGCGCATTGCTTTTTTTACCTTACTAGCCATACTTACCTTTGTGTAGGATGGAGTATGGATATTCCTGCTACTACACCGATGTTAAGAGTCGTTACGTAAATCACCCAGCATGGAGCATCAAATGACCCCCACAGCCCAAGCAATCGTTAGCCTCATCTTTAGCGTGCCCTTACTTATTACTAGCCAAGCTGGCCAAGTCCCAGATCGCAACAACGATCACATAATCACGGCCCTTGACAGTCAAACAACTCAGCAACGCATAGATTTCCTTAATCAATTAGCGACAAATTCAACTTGGCCAAAATTAAAAATTAGAAAAATGCTTAAACGTGGCAATAGTCACTCATTAATTCCTGAAATAAGTAAACGCTTGAGCGCGCTGCAAGACTTAGATGTTGAACTAGATTTACCTGTCGCTACCTCACCTAACTTGTACAGCAATCGTCTAAGATGGGCCGTTATTTCATTTCAAAAACGCCATGGTTTGCAACCCGATGGGGTCATCGGGCGCCGCACGCTTGCTTGGTTAAATGTTTCACCGAAACGCCGCGCCGATTTGTTAACGCGTAATATGGAGCGCCAGCATCACTTTTTTAATAAGTTGGGCGACAGTTACTTGTTAGTCAATATCCCACAATTTCAACTTGGTTTAATTGAACAAGGTGAAAAGATTTTGAATTCCCGCGTTATTGTTGGTAAGCAAAAGCGACAGACTCCTGAAATCCACAGCCAAATTAAAAATGTGGTGCTCAATCCAGCTTGGAACGTACCACGCACTATTGTCGACAAAGACATACTGCCAAAAATTCGTAGCAACGGTAATTATTTGGCAGAACGTAATTATGAGGTTTATGATTACTCTGGAAATCAAGTAGAACTTGGTAATTTTGACTGGTCAAATCTTGCTACGGGCGCCTTTCCCTATCGCTTACGTCAAAAGCCAGGACCAAGCAATGCGCTAGGGCGAGTGAAGTTTTTCTTTAATAACGACCAAGCAATATATTTACATGACACCCAAAACAAAAGGCTATTTAACCGCTACCAACGTGCTTTCTCGTCTGGCTGCATCCGAGTTGAAAAAGCTGATGAATTGGCTAATTGGTTTGGTCGTGAGCGGATAGTAAGTAAAAGACACTGGCGTAACGCGAAAAAAGACCCATACCTTAATCAATGGTTAAGATTGAAAGAACCGCTGCCTGTTCATCTCGTTTACTGGACAGCTTGGCTAGATGGCACCAATAAAGCACAATTTAGAACCGATATTTATAAAAAAGATACTGGCAGTTTCGAACTCCATGATCACCAATCGGAGCAAATTGACGATCAAACTGAGATTGCCGCTACCGAAAAACTTGCGAGCCTGGTCAAAAGTTAAGCAACAAAGACTTGACGCCCCCCCTAATAAAAAGATATCGTTCCGCTCGTTTTTTGATCGATTTATTAGGATTAGTTGTAAGATGTCTCTAACATGCTCAGTACGCAGAAATTTTTTAAAAGGCTTATGTGGCGCAGTTGCAACAAGTGCCATTCCTACCGGGTTATATGCAAAAGAGTTCACCAGCGGTACCCGTTCTTTAAGTTTGTTTAATCGCCATACCAGCGAGCGTGAACAGGGTGACTTTTGGATAAATGGTAACTATCAAAGCGATACTTTATTGAGTTTTAATCAAGTATTACGAGATCACCGCCGAGATATTTCAGCCCCGATGGACAAACGATTATTTGATTTGTTATATCAATTGCAAAAGACTATTGATAATAAATCAGAAATCCACGTAATATCAGGGTATCGCTCACCAGCAACCAACGCATTGCTTGCGTCAAAGAGTCATAAAGTTGCCAAAAAAAGCTACCATATGCGTGGAATGGCAATGGATATTGCTATACCCGATGTCAAACTTTCGTTACTCAAAGATGCAGCAAGAAGTTTAAAACTTGGTGGCGTTGGTTATTACCCCAAATCAGGATTTATTCATATTGATACCGGCCCTGTCAGAAGCTGGTAATACAGTTATATATCGATAGTTGCGATTTTAGGCACTAACTTTTAAAATAGCCCTTTATTCTATTACGGAGCTTAGACATGTCATCGGAAATAAATGGCACATCATTAAATTATAAACGCCAAGAGCAAGGTTATCGTGATAAAGCTTTAAAGCTGTTCCCGTGGCTGTGTGGTCGATGCGCTCGTGAATTTGCTTACTCCAATCTACGTGAATTGACAGTGCACCATATGGATCATGATCATACCAATAATCCTCAGGACGGAAGTAACTGGGAGTTATTATGTCTTTATTGCCATGATAATGAACACGCAAAGTATACCGAACATGACCAACACCCAACTAGAGTAGATGCCGGTGATAACAACCAAGATACTGCTACTTATAATCCGTTCGCTGATTTGCAAGCAATGTTAAAAAAGTAAATAGAGGCATTAAATAGTCGCTGTGCTTTAAAAATGGTAGTACCAAACGAATAAAGGTGATAAGTTTTTATTTGTAGTAGAAGTTGTAGATGTTACACGCTTAGTCTGATTATTGATTTTTTAGTAATTTAAATATTGATCAAACTCTGCGTGTCTGAAGATATTATTGGCAGGACGCCATCTCTTCGATTTAGGAGTAGTAATAATGACTAACCCTATTTTTAACAACACAATTTAAAGGATCATGGACGATGAACCAACAGCAATCATACTACCTACTGTTAAATTCCTTAACGGTAATTTTTTTCGCCTTGTCATATACACTTAGTAGCTACTTTATTGTCGCGAGTATCTTGTGCCTGATGCTCATTGCGCAAAGTGCTTACTTAGGTGGCATTTACGGCACCAAAACCAACCAAGATCTTGTGCTTCGAATTATTGAAGAACAACCGATGCCTGAATCACCGCGATCATTTGCCAGCTATCAAAAACTAAAACAACGATTTTATGAACATCGTCGTTCTTTACCCTCAATGGCATCGCGACATTCAGATCATCGTGACCATAAAAGCCAGTATTCGTGATAATTAACCTAAATACCGGATAAGCGAATTTGCCAAATAACGCTATTTTAGCGCCTCTCAGCGTTGTTTTCTCTCTGAATAGCCAGCTATTTATTCATGAAAACGCCTTGATATCCACTAAAATTTCGTCACTGGTATTTTGAGTTCATGTAGCGCATTTATTTCAATGGTTTACAAAACTCTTATCCAGAACTCAGGTTAATTAGTGGTCAAAACGCGTTAGTTCGCTTTCGATTAAGTGACTAATCTTTTCAACCGCTTGTTGCCCCGCCAAAATAGACTCTGCAGCTCGGTTAAACTCCATCGAGCCAATATGGGCTACTTTAGGTTGTATTAGTACTTCAGGTGGGTCGCCGGCTAACCGAGATTTCTTTTGTCGGTATTCTAAAATCTCCAATGCCGTGGTCATTACTGCAAACATGTTTAGCTCCGCTTCTTTGCTGCGGATGAATTTGTTGGCAAAGTCATTAAGGTAGTCGCGAGATTGATTAATTAGATGGTTAAAGTGCCCGCTCGAATCAGCCCCGCTGTCCTCAATGATTGATGTTGGGGTCGTGCTAACTCCGACATCGGGATAACCATATAGATCCACCGCTATTACGATATCAGCTCCCAATGCTCGGCAAACGTTAACCGGAATAGGATTAACAACAGCGCCATCAACAAAGTAACGATCCCCTAACCGTACTGGTGCTAATAACCCAGGGATCGCACAAGAAGCCCTGACGACATCTTGTAAACAACCACGCTTGAGCCATACTTCATTAGCGCCATATAAGTCAGTCGCAACCGCGATAAATGGCATGTCGAGATCTTCTACATTAATGTCAGTGATCATGTCTTTCGCTTGCTCAAACACTTTTTCGCCTGACATCAAACCACCACGGCGCAAACTAATGTCCATCATACTGACGAGATCCCAGCTTGAGAAGCTGTTAACCCACTGTTCCAACTTTGCTAAATTATCGGTCGCATACGCAGCGCCAACAAAGGCACCAATAGAACAGCCCGCCACAATATCGGGTTTAATACCAAGTTCGGCCAAGCCGTTAAGCACGCCGATATGTGCCCAGCCTTTAGCGGAGCCACTACCTAATGCAATCCCTATTTTAGCCATAACATGTCCTTAATTATTACAATATACCCGTGACCATTGGGAGTGCTTGTTTGCATTATCACTGATCACGGGTATAAATATAATATATACAATTAATTAGCTAAAGGTAAGGGTGAAAGCAACGATGCTAAGAATAGAGAAATGATAAGAATAATGCAGAGATGGGTCATAAAAATTAAGCGTACGATCACTGGCGTGACCGTACGTTGTTTTAGTTTTTGTTTTAGTCTTAATCTTTGGCTTGATACATTTTAATAATGCTCGAGAAGTCTTGATCGCCAGCGCCACTTCGAGAATGCAACGCAAATAAGCTACGTGCCAAAGTGCCAAGCGGCGTACTTGATTTAGACAATTGAGCAGCTTCACTGGCCAGTCCTAAATCTTTAAGCATTAAGTCGACCATAAAGCCGCCCTGATAATCATTGCTTGATGGCACATTGTCCATTACGCCAGGTACCGGGTTATATAACTCTAAACACCAGTTTTTCCCTGAACTTTTCAGCATAATATCAGACAATACCTTAGGATCTAAACCATTGTCGATGCCCATTTGCAATGCTTCTGATGTGCCAGCCATTAAGATAGACAACATCATGTTATTACAAATTTTGGCCACTTGCCCCGCCCCAACACCGCCAGCATGAAAAATGTTTTTTCCCATATCATTAAGCACAACTTTAGCGTGGTCAAAGTGATCAACTTCACCACCACAAATAAAGCTCAAAGTACCAGCAACGGCGCCACCAACACCACCTGATACCGGCGCATCAATAAATGGAATGCCACGATCTTGTGCATCTTGAGCAACTAATCTTGCTGTTGCAGCATCAATGGTACTCGAATCAATCATTAGCGTATTGTGGTCTACCACACTCAACAAGCCCTGCTCGCCAAGATACAAACCAGCAACGTGCTTACCCGCGGGTAGCATGGTGATCACAAACTGCTTACCGGTAGCCGCAGCATTGGCACTAGCAGCTTGCACCGCGCCGTGCTCAACAATACTGGCCATAGCAGAGTCACTTAAATCAAATACTTCAACTTGATGTCCGGCTTTCACAAGGTTAATCGCCATTGGGCCACCCATGTTGCCTAAACCAATAAATCCAACTTTTGCCATCTGATGATATTCCTTTTTATAATGCGATTAATGGATGATTTTCATCATTCCAAACAGGGCTAAATAATTGCTCAATAACTGCAGGTTCTACCTCAGCTACCGCGCTAAATTGCCACGCTGGTTTGTTGTCTTTTTCAATCAATAATGCTCTGATGCCCTCGGCAAACTCGCCCAACTCTCCGCAGCGAACCGACAAAGACAGTTCTAACTGAAAACATTGTGCCAAACTAAGGTGTTTTCCAACACTGAGCTGCCTGGCAACTATGTGTGCCGAAATAGCACTGCCGCGTTGCAGTGAGCTCTTCGCTTTGCTTAACCATTTATCTTCGGTTTCAAGCGTCGTAATCGCGGCAACAACATCATTTAAGTTTTCACTGATCAATAACCTATTTAACGTATCACGATGGGCGTCGATATTACCTTGTGGCATCTTGCCATTCACCGGCTTGCTAAGTTGCTCGATTAACTGCGTGACAGTTACGTGGGCATCATCGGTAAAATCACTTGCCGCCATCAGTGCCATTAACTGACTTTTTTGTTGGTGCAATAAGAAATGATCAGCGAGCTTAACTTCTAAACAATCAGCCCCATTCATCTGCGCCGCGGTTAGCCCCAGAAATAAACCAAGCTTATCGGGCATCTGATTTAAAAAATAGGTACCGCCAACATCAGGGTACAAACCAATGCTAACTTCAGGCATCGCAACTCGCGAGGTTTCGGTAACCACTCGGTGACTAGCACCAGCCATTAAACCAAGACCGCCGCCCATTACAAAACCATTGCCCCAGACGATAATTGGCTTGGCATACGTATGGATTAAATAATCTAACTTATACTCTTTGGTGAAAAACTGTTCAACATAAGGCGCAGCTTTATTTATGGGCGCAGCCTCATCTGAGTGTGCCACCATTTCGTGATATAGTTGTACAATATCACCACCGGCGCAAAATGCTCTGTCTCCGGCGCTGTCAAGAAAAATAGCGACCACCGACGAATCATCTTGCCATGCCAACATCTTAGGCAAAAGCGAGTCAATCATTGGCTGACTTAACGCATTAAGTGATTTTTCACTGTTGAGAGTTGCTTGAATAAAGCACCGACCATCACGTAGCTGATGCTCAGTATAAATTACTGCTTGCGCATCAGTCATTAGCCATTAGTCCATTGTGGTTTACGTTTCTCAAGGAAAGCCGTTACCCCTTCTTTTTGATCTTGGGTATCGAACAAGGCAACGAATTTTTCACGCTCTAACGGTAAGGCGCTATTGATTGAACCATCACGGCCCATTTGAATCAGTGATTTACATACTGTAACGCTTGAAGGCGATTGATTTGCTACTTTTTTAGCCAGCGCTAAAGCAGCGTTTAGTGACTCGCCCTTGGCAACCACTTCTTCTACTAGACCAATCTGCTCAGCTTTGGCAGCACCAATGCGTTCACCACATAAGATCAACCGCTTAGCCCAGCCCTCACCGACTAACAAACTCAAGTTTTGCGTGCCACCAGCACAAGGTAATAAGCCGACACTCGCTTCAGGCAGCGCCATTTGGGCTTGTTCTTCAGCAATGCGAATATCACAAGCTAACGCTACCTCTAAACCACCACCCATCGCATAGCCATTAATCGCAGCGATAGAAACACCTCTAAAATTAGCGAGTGTTTCAAATGCTTCGCCGAAAATACGCGACATGTCACAAGCAACACCTTTGTCTCCGTCAGCAAACACGTTTAAATCAGCGCCCGCTGAGAAAAACTTTTCGCCTTGACCTGTAATCACTAACGCGTAAATATTTTTATTGGCGTTAAGCTCGTTAACAAGATCTCGCAAACCCGCTAAACTCTGTGCCGTCCACGTATTAGCAGGCGGGTTAGCGATAGTAATTAATGCGGTATGTTCTTGGTATTCAACTTTTAATAAATCTGTCACGGTAAATTCCTTCAAGGTAATATTTATACCATCAATAGTATTATAAAATGGCGCTGGCATCTTGATCGAGCAGACGACGGGCAATAATTACCCGCATAATCTCATTGGTACCTTCCAAAATTTGGTGCACTCGTACATCGCGAAAATGGCGTTCCAATGGATACTCTTTGATGTAACCGTAACCGCCATGGATCTGTAATGCCTGATCACAGACTGAAAAACCAACATCGGTTGCAAAACGTTTGGCCATTGCACAATAAGCTGTTTTTTCTGGATCATTTTGATCGAGTTTAAAAGCGGCTAGTCTTACCAACTGGCGCGCAGCAACTAACTCTGTCGCCATATCGGCTAACTTAAATTGCAGCGCCTGAAACTGTGCTAGCTCTTTACCAAATTGTTTACGATCATGCATATAAGCCGTTGCCGCATCAAGAGCCGCTTGTGCGGTGCCGATTGAACAAGTCGCAATATTAATCCGGCCGCCGTCAAGTCCTGACATCGCAAAGGTAAAACCTTGCCCCTCCTCACCGAGTAAATGATCAAGGGGGATTTTTACGTTATCAAAGGTAATCATCCGAGTCGGTTGAGCATTCCAGCCCAGCTTTTCTTCGGCTTTACCATAAATCACGCCAGCAGCATCAGCAGGAATAACCACTGCAGAAATACCTTTAGGGCCTGCTTGGCCAGTACGTACCATCACAACCAGTAAGTCAGTCGAGCCTGCGCCAGAGATAAAGACCTTAGCACCGTTGATAACATAATGGTCACCATCGCGTTTTGCTGTAGTAGTCAACGACGCAGCATCGGAACCTGCGCCTGGCTCGGTCAAACAATAAGAAGCCAGTTGCGCACCGGTCGTTAAACCTGGACACCAAGTTTGTTTTACTAGCTCACTGCCCCAAGTTGCGACCATCCAAGTAGCCATGTTATGAATAGTTAACATGGCTGTCGTTGCAGTACAGCCACCAGCTAACTGCTCAAATACTATTGAAGCATCTAAACGAGACAAGCCCAAACCGCCAGCATCTTCTGGGGTATACAGTGAGCAAAAACCCAATTCACCAGCTAATTTCATGACATCTTTAGGGAAGAAATGCTCTCGATCCCAAGTAGCAGCATTAGGCGCTAATTCATTATCAGCAAATTGCTTTGCTGTTTCACTAAACATGATTTGATCTTCGGTTAAATTAAAATTCATTAATGATTTCCTTGATGATGCCAAGTAATTCGCGGTGCATTGCTTGATACGCGATCGAGTCTAAAAATTTAAACTTGTTAAAACCTCTCGCTATTTATAGCATTTCAACCGCAATGGCGGTCGCTTCACCACCACCAATACACAAACTTGCTACGCCTTTAGTCAAACCGCGGCTTTTCAAGGCATGCAACAAGGTCACAATAATGCGAGAACCACTAGAACCCAGCGGATGTCCTAATGCACACGCACCGCCGTTAACATTAACTTTAGCGTGATCTAATTCCAGGGCTTTCATGCCCAGCATTGTAACCATGGCAAAGGCTTCATTAATTTCAAACAAATCGACATCGTCAATCGACCAGTTAGCTTTATTAAGCAAAGACGTCATTGCACCGACTGGCGCAATAGTAAATTCACTAGGCTCTTGAGCGTGTGTGGCATGAGCCACTATTTTTGCCATTGGCACCAAGCCACGTTTGGCTGCTTCACTGGCCTTCATAATCAATAAAGCCGACGCTCCATCAGAGATAGAGCTTGAATTAGCCGCGGTAATCGTACCGTCCTTAGCAAAGGCAGGACGAAGTGAAGCAATTTTGTCAATTTTGGCATTACCAGGCTGCTCATCAATAGCAACGACTGTATCACCACGACGATTACTGACAGTGACAGCAGCAATCTCTGCGGCAAAAGCGCCTGAGGCAATCGCGTCATTGGCACGGTTAAGTGAACTTATTGCAAACTCATCCATTTGCTGGCGAGTAAAGTCCTCAGTGTCAGCGGTTTCTTGAGCAAAGGTGCCCATTGAACGGCCAGTGTACGCATCCTCAAGACCATCAAGGAACATGTGATCTTTAACTTCACCGTGTCCCATGCGATAGCCAGAACGTGCTTTAGGTAACAAGTAAGGAGATTGGCTCATGTTTTCCATGCCACCAGCGACAACGACCTCAGCGCTGCCAGCGACAACAAAGTCATGGGCCATCATCACGGCTTTCATGCCCGAACCACAAACTTTATTAATGGTTGTGCAAGCGGTGCTTTTAGCCAAATTAGCCTTTAGCGCAGCTTGACGTGCAGGGGCTTGGCCAATGCCCGCCGGTAAAACACAGCCCATAATGACTTCATCAATTTGATCATTGGCCAAACCGGTATTTGCAATAATCTGCGCAATGGCAACACTGCCAAGTTCAGGTGCACTCACAGTGCTTAACGAGCCACCAAAGCCGCCCATTGGGGTACGAGCCGCTGCAACAATGACAATAGAATCGGTATCAGACATGTGAAAACTCCAAAATAATATTAATTAATACTCAAATAATGCCACCTAGACTACCCCATTCTTCCGTTTACGCCAACGTAAAGTTTAAAAAATAAACTTAGGGTAATTATAGTTTCCAATACCGGCTTGCGGTGCGGTGATTATCAGACTATGCACTATAATTTGTACTAATTAATAGCTGTACCAAAGTAGTAGCCAAACTGGTTGTATTATTAAATACTCAATAATAGAGGTGACATATGGATCCAATAAATCGCAGAGACGGCGTTAGAGTTGAGGTAAATAACGATATTACGGGGGTTATTTTTAACAATGATAATGAAAAAATTTCTTGTGGTAATTTTGCGATTAATCTAGCGGGACTGCAGTTAGAGCAACCAATCCAATCGCTAGAATCAACAATCTCTATTTGTTTATCTCACAGTGACGGCACTGAATTAACCCTTGATTGCCAGATAATTGCCAGTAATACAAATAGTTCAACCCTTAAATTTACGCCATTAACTCAGCAACAACGAACCACATTGAGCAACATGTTAAGACTGCAACAAGCCTGTTAACTAAAACACTAGCAATAATGTCTCGATGTTTGCTTTTTCTATTCGTCTAAGTTATTGATTGATTTTTTAAATTCGAACGCTAATAATATTAATACTGATAAAGGCAAACCATCCGAAAGGTTGGGACGCAAAGCCACCGGTCTAACGAATTTTAAAAATTCAACGATAGCGGGGTTACCGAATAAACAAAATACAGTCGTATTTTGTTCTGGTGCGTTGTCTTCCTCAGTTTTTAGGTTCTTTATAAAACTAATTTGGGGATTAGATAAAATGTTAAATAATCATCGTAATAAAAACAGCTCTTTTAATATATCGCAGCTCTCAGTAGCCGTGTCTTTGGCGGTCTTTTTAGTCGGTTGTGGTGGCGGTTCAGGTGACAGCAGCTCTAGTGCCGGAACAGCAGCGTCTTTTTCCGGTAAAGCAGCCGATGGTTACCTAAAAGGTGCTTTGGTCTGTTTGGATATCAACAATAACGCCGCCTGTGATAGTAGCGAACCTTTTGATATTACTGGCGAAGGTGGGGTTTATCAATTTAATGATTTAGATACCAGCATCGATTTATCTAAAGTTCGCTTACTGGTTCAAGTTATTGCTAACCAAACCTTTGATGAGGATGATCTCACGGGTGCACCTGTTAGTCGTAGCTACACCATGTCATCACCACCGGGACAAACAGATTTTGTCAGCCCAATTACCACCCTAATCGACACGCAAATGCAAAGTAACCTCGGCCAAACTCAAGCCGAAGCGGAAGTGGTGGTAGCGCAAATATTGGGCATTAAGCAAGATAGCACTGTTGATTTAACCGAAGATTATGTTGAGCTTAAACAAAACAACGCCTCTAACGACAATGGTGCTGCTGATTACCAAAGATTGCACCATGTCGCGCAAGCCATAGCAACAGCTATCGGGGTGGTACAACTCGATTTACAAACTCAACTAGACGGTTTTGAAGGCAGCCAGAAAAAAGATGCCGTTAACGCTATTATGTCCAATGTTATTGCGGGTTTAGACGACATTACTTCGGCTATCGATTTAGCGATAGTTAATGGTAACGAAGTTGATATTGACAACATTGTTGACTCAGTGAAAGAAACGATTGAAATAGCCCAAGAGGGATTTGAAGAAGCAGTTGATAACGTTAAAGATAAACGTGAAGCACAACAAGCTAACTTAAGAGAAGTCTTAACACAGCAAGGTGGTTTATTTGTCTTAGAGCAAGATAAAGAAAAAATATATCTGCAGTCAACCAATACCTGTATCGTTGAAAGTGAGCTAGGTTATAGCCACTTTAATATCAGTGACGAAGTCGCTAACTTTAACTTCAAAATTTATAATAGCCAAAGTCAAAGCTTCGAGTCAGAACCTCAACAACAGGATGATTTCTCGGCCTATAGCTTAGGTAAAGATGGTTGGAGTTTAATCAGCGACGACCAACAGACTGAATATAGCTTCTCACAAGATGGCGATGTAATTACCCTGACTATGCCAACATCTGGCGTTGAAACATTCTCAGCCCGTGAAATAGACTTAAGTGGTAAGAGACTTGCTAATGCAGCGCGTGACCAATGGGTGTGGCGCGAAGCCTTGAGCGATAGCGACGCAAGGTTTAGCGATAATGCCAAAGCTTATGTTATTGATGCAGAACTAACGGCTGATCATTACATTCTACCTATTTGGCAGGGTTGCACCGCTGACACAGGCGCCACTATCGCCAACTGTAATGCCATTCGATTTGGCCAACAGCAATCACAAATCGCCACAGAATTTAGCCAGTTAATTACCACAGCACGACCGACCGAGCAAAACATCAGTACCAAAGCGTTTAACTTATATCTTCAGTCTGAACATCAAGTCATGGTGGCATTATTCCAATACCCTGATGGCGAGTTTAGTGAAAATGACGATCAAAAAGAAGAACAAGACATCACACAAGATACAGTAGCTGGTACGGTGAGCGACAGCACTGACAGTGACAAACTAGCCGTTACTGGCAGTAAAATATCTGGTGTTAATAATAACAGCAAACGCATCGCAAAATACTTTAAATACAACCGCGACTGTGCGACAGATCAACTCAACTGTGAAGCATTAGACTTTGTTGGCACGAGTCATTGGCAAACCAAAGTCATCAATGGCCAAGAGGTATTAGAACTGGATCCTCCTCACTGGATCACCCAGTATGACGATAAAGATGATGATGATGTGATCCGTAGCCCTTTCCTTACTGTGCAAGATGGTCAGGTACGTCAAGGATTGATATTACATAGCGGAAAAACTGAACATAATATGATCGGCTTAAATGCTGTAGCGCTAGAGCAAGTCATTGCAGGCTTTAATCCTCAAGCATTACGGATCGAACTAAACCCTGAGCACTGTGGCATTGAACAGCCTGATGACTCTGACGGATCAGAGCAAGAGCAAAGCCAACCACCCGTAATTATTGCTGATCCTAGCAATACAGCGTTACTGGAAGGTAACCGCTACTTAATCAAAGACAACCACGAAACAACCTTAGTCAACTTTGAGTCAGACTCAATACTTCATGTCATCGATACTGAACATGAATCAAACGGTCAGGAAACAGAGCAACAATATGGCAAATGGACAGTTGATGCCAATGGTAAACTGCTGATAGCCTTTGAAAACGAATGGTTCACTATCAAGCTAATTGACGGCTTAGGTACATCAACCATTAATGCAATTGAAGACGACGGTGAGCTGCGCGATATCGTGCTTAACCTTATTACACCATTGCCAGTAACAACCCAACTAACTCAGCCACTATTGTTGACCCGTGATGAACACTGTAGCTTATCGGTTGAGCTTATAGGTTTAGAACAGTCACAAGGTTCAGCCGTAATAGATGCCACACTCTGTAGCAATATTAGTGAAGATATGGACGCTAAAATCTTTGAAGTTAGGTGGGTTAATGAGAATAACGCACAATTAATTTTAGAAATAAACTCACCAGCCGACAATTTCGAAACCACGCTGATTCGCTTGTCACAATTAACACTGGCAGGCGAGTCATTTATCTTAATGGATTTTGGTGAGTTAACCACGGATTCAAGCCAAGAAACCGACCATGATTTAGACTTCGAACTATGGCAGCTTAGTCAGCCTACAACGACTCCAGAGACACCAACTGGCTCAGTCGGAACGACCTAGTTATAAGTTATACATAATCATCGACTTAACTAACTTAACTTAACGATAATCAGCCCGCTCAATACGGGCTTTTTTATGGAAAACAGAACTATTGCCCGTGCTTAACTTGCTTGTAGTATTTGATCAAATTAAAAGTCGATGAATCGTGTTTGGCAATATCATTGTCTCGATGCAATTCTTGACGAATTTTAGCAGCAAGCCCTTTACCTAATTCAACGCCCCATTGGTCAAAAGAGCAAATTTGCAAAATAATACCCTGAACAAAGATTTTTTGTTCATACAACGCAATAATCCGACCCAAACTATGGGGATCAATGCGGTCGACTAAAATTGTATTGGTCGGGCGATTGCCATGATGCACCTTATGTGGCGCCAACTGATCGATATATTGTGGCGTTCGTCCTTTCGCCTTTAAATCTTCGCGCACATGTTTTTCATTAACTCCACTCATTAACGCTTCCGTTTGCGCAAAAAAGTTACTCATTAAGGTATCGTGATGACTGCCGATCGGGGTTGAACTTTCAATCGAGCCAATAAAATCGGCGGGGATAATATTTTTGCTTTGATGTAAATACTGATAAAACGCATGTTGACCATCAATGCCCAATCCCCCCCAAATCGAAGGGACTGTTTGGTAGTTAATGTTGTGACCGTGCCAATTGACAGACTTGCCATTAGATTCCATCTCCGCTTGCTGCAAATAAGCCGCCAACATGTGCAAGGTTTGATCATAAGGTAAAATGGCTTGTGATTGCGAGCCTAAGAAAGTGGTATTCCACAAACTAATTAACGCGAGGATCACTGGGCCGTTTTGCGCGAGCGGTGCCTGACAAAAATGCTGATCCATTTGATAAGCACCATCGAGTAACTCAATGAATTTGTCAAAACCCATGTCTAACGCAATCGGCAAACCAATTGCCGACCACAACGAAAATCGTCCGCCAACCCAATCCCACATTGAAAAAATATTATCGCTATCAATACCAAACTTAACCGCATTCTCAACATTGGCTGTCACTGCGACAAAATGATGTTTAACTGCGTCTTGATCAAATGAGGCTGAGGTTAACCAATTTTTAGCGGTATTAGCGTTGGTAATGGTTTCGGTGGTAGTAAAGGTTTTAGACGAGATAACAAACAATACAGTAGCTGGATCTAACGGCCGTAATACTTCAGCAATTTGAGCGCCGTCGACATTGGAAACATAATGAACTCGCACGCAGTTATCGCTATAATGCTTCAAGGCTTCGGTCACCATCTGTGGCCCAAGGTTAGAACCACCAACACCAATATTGACGACATCAGAAATTCGCTTACCCGAATAGCCCAACCATTGCCCTTGCCTCACTTTTTTGACAAACACTGCCATTTTATCAAGCTGGCCAGCAATAGCGTCCGTGACATTCTCGTTATCAACCACCAATTCTTTACCTGAACGGTCGCGTAGCGCAGTATGTAATACGGCTCTGTTTTCGGTCATATTAATCTTTTCGCCGCTAAACATTTTGTCACGCCATTGCTCAACCTCACATTCTTTAGCCAGTTCAATCAAACCATTAAGGGTTTGTTCGGTAACCAAGTTTTTAGAGTAATCGAGTAATAGCTGCGGTAATTTCAAAGAAAACTTATCAAACCTTGCAGGGTCATCGGCAAATAAATTATTTAAGTGACACTGCTTCATGTCTTTAGCGTGCTCGGTCAAAAACTTCCAGCTGGCTAATTCATCACGATTGGTCATTGGTTGGCCTAGTTAATGGAGTTACAATGCCATATTAAGTGAAGTATCATGACAAAAACAACCGCTTCATGTAATAAAATTACATTATTATTGGATAAAATTGATTAAATGCGCCAACTAACCCTCTTTCTATTACGTCATGGTCAAACGACCCAGAACAAACACTTGCTTGGTCGCACTGATGTTGCTTTATCTGCCACTGGTTTAGAGCAAATGAAACAGTCATTAGCCCATCACCATTACTTTGATCAAATTATTACATCGCCGTTGATCCGCTGTTTTGATTTTGCCACTGACTATGCAAAATCAATTAACTGCCCTTTACGGGTTGAGCCTAATTTGCAAGAGCTAGACTTTGGTTTATGGGACGGCCAATCATACGACAACCTGTGGCAACAACCTAACCCACAGCTCGAGGCCTTTTATCAAAACCCTTGGCTGCAAACGCCGCCAAAGGGAGAGCCAGTCGCTGATTTTTGCCAGCGAGTTGATACCGCTTGGCAAGCTTTAATACAACAACAAGGGTCGAGTTTGGTTATATGCCACGGCGGTGTCATTCGATACTTAATGGCAAAGATATTAGGCATGCCATTGCCCGGTACTCGCCACTTAACGGCGTTAGATATCCCGCACGCGGCCTTAATAAAAATTAGTATTACGATTGATGACAATGATATTGTGTGGCCAACGATACATTGGTCATAAACATGCTTCATCACCAATGACTGAATCGACAACTTACAGTTATATTCTCAATAATAGCAATCGCATTAATTAAGTGACTCCCTGATGTTCTCGACAGATATTACCTCTACTACCTTGAGCTCCTTGCTAAACTTTGGACAGAGCTCTCTTCAAAAGCTCTCCTCAACAGAACAGGCAAAAACATCATGATTAAGCCACTGCTGGCACTAAACCAGTTGAGCTGGAAAGTCGGCAATAAAAATATTTTATCCCAGGTTAATTTAACAGTTAATCAAGGCCAATTCGTCGGGATTATCGGTACCAATGGTGCCGGAAAATCAAGCCTACTGCGCACCATTTATCGCTACATCAAACCAAGCGCAGGTCAGGTTTTTTTCAACAACCGAGATATTTGGCAACAAAAGGCTAGTCAAGTCGCCCAACAGATAGCGGTGGTGCAACAAAGCAATGCTCAGTTAAGTTACAGCGTGTTTGAGATTGTAAAAATGGGCTTAACCCCGCACAAGAAACTCTTCGAAACCGACAGTCTGTTAGATTTAAATAAAGTTAAGCAAGCTATTGAGGCTGTTGGACTCACTCATTTGGCAGCGCAGAATTTTGAGCGACTGTCTGGCGGCGAGCAACAGCGCAGCTTAATTGCTCGAGCCATTGTTCAAGACACTGAACTATTAATCATGGACGAACCGACTAATCACCTAGATATTCATTATCAAATAGACATTCTCAACCGGATAAAACAACTTAAAAAAACCGTGGTTGTCTCGCTGCATGATTTAAATCTTGCCAGTGCCTTTTGCGATCATTTGATCTTGCTTGAACAGGGAAAAATTATCGCCCAAGGCACCCCTGCGCAAGTATTAACGGCGCAGACAATAAGTCAGGCATACAATGTCGATGTTAGTGTCAGCACGCACCCTGTTCACAAAAACCCTTTGCTGACGTTTCACTATAATGTCCGTCAAGCAAAGACTGGAGCCATAACATGCGATCGCTAACGCTAGCTGCAGTACTGCTAAGCGCATTTGCAATCAGTGTCTTAATTGGGGCAAGTTTTGGCGCAGTCAGCTTCGAATTAACACAAGTAACAGGCGCCTTGTTTGATGCCATGTTAATGCGCCCTGCTAGCGATCCGATCCTCAGTCAAATTGTGATTGAATTAAGACTGCCGCGTATTTTACTGGCCTTTATTGCGGGGGCAGGCTTGGCATTAGCTGGTGCTATTTTGCAACTGGTCACCCGCAATCCGCTCGCCGATCCTTACTTATTTGGTATTTCTGCAGGCGCATCTTTTGGCGCTGTCACTTTAATGACTGTGCTTTCGGGTATAAGCCTGATATTCTTACCTATTGCCGCATTTATTGGCAGCGCTCTTTCGGCCCTTGTGGTCTTAGGCATTGCCGGTAAAAGTAGTTATAACCAAATAGAACGGATGTTGTTGGCTGGTGTAGCGACCTCGTTTTTATTTAGTGCTGCCACCAGCGCGCTGCTTTACCATAGCGACCCGCAAGCCGCAGCGGCAATTTTATTTTGGACTCTAGGTAGTTTTGCGCAAGCGCAATGGTCAACATTAGCTTTACCGATGATTGTAATCTCGTTAAGCCTGCTGACTTTTTTTGCTTTTTCTCGTCAAGTCACCGCGATTTCAGCCGGTGATGAAAGTGCGAGTACCTTAGGGGTCAATGTGGCTAGGATCCGATTATTTATGCTTATCCTAAGCTCGCTGATTAGTGCGGTTATTGTCGCAACTTGTGGTGGAATATCTTTTGTTGGTTTGCTTATTCCTCACCTAATCCGACTGGTTATGGGTTACTCCAGCACCAATAATTATTTATTAGTAGCAACGGTTGGCGGCTTGTTTATGATCTATATCGACTTAATTGCCCGCACCTTATTAACAAATCAAGAGATCCCGCTTGGCATTATAACGTCGATTATTGGCAGCGTGTTTTTCTTATACATTTTACAGCAACGAAGCACTAGACAGTGAGATACTATGTTTTCAATTGAACCGCTTACCACAGGTAATTTATCTAAGATCCAACATCAGATAAATACCAAAACCAAACCTCTTGGTTCATTAGGGAAATTGGAAATATTAGCCCAACAGCTCGCGCTTATTTTAGGCGGTGACAAACCACAAGTCACCAAACCCACTCAGCTAATTTTTGCCGGTGACCATGGCGTGGCTGAGTTTGGAATTTCGATTGCTGGCAGCGAAGTTACAGGTCAAATGGTGGCTAACTTCTGTGCTGGTGGCGCTGCGATTAATGTCTTTTGTCGCCAAGCCAACATGGATTTAAAAATTATCGACTGCGGCACCGAATTTGAACAAGCAGATCACCCACTTTTGATCAAGCAACGCTTAGGCGACTGTACAGAACCCTTTAACCTAACGCCTGCAATGTCTGACGAAGATGTTATTTTTGGCTTAGGTTTTGGCGCTCAGATTGCGCAAAAGCAAATTGATGCCGGCGCTAATGTCATCGGCATTGGCGAAATGGGAATAGCGAATACTGCATCGGCTTCAGCCATCATGATGGCACTGACCGATCTTGACAGTGAATACTGTGTAGGTCGTGGCACAGGGGTCGATAACGACAGTTTAGCCCGTAAAAAAGAAATCATTCGCACCGCCTTACTGCTGCACAATGATGCCTTAACCTCACCAATTGCCATTTTAGCCGCAGTCGGTGGTTTTGAAATAGTGCAAATGACGGGCGCAATGTTAGCGATTGCCCAAGCCAAAAAAGTCATTATTATCGACGGTTTTATTTCCACGGCTGCCGCACTGCTGGCCGTTAGAATGTACCCCGCAGCACGCGATTACATGATCTTTAGCCATTGTTCTAAAGAACTCGGGCATCACTTATTATTAAAAGAGTTACGTGCCGATCCACTGCTAAATCTCGATTTACGTCTTGGTGAAGGCTCAGGCTGTCCACTCGCGTTGCCGTTACTACAAAGCGCGCTAGCGTTTTATAATGAAATGGCGAGCTTTGAACAAGCCGAAGTTACCAAAGTAATCTAAGCGATGAACATTAAAGCGATTATGGGCCAGCAATGGCAATTGTGGCTGGTCGCCTTAAGTTTTTTAACTCGGATCCCCGTCGCTCCTATAGCAAACTTTGAGCCACGCTGGCTTAATCAAGCCGGTCGTTATTATGGCCTAGTCGGTTTACTGGTCGGGTTTATCAGCGGCATTGTTCTGCTCGCTAGCGGTCAAATATTACCGGCGAGCATTGCTATTATCTTGTCGATGATCACCAGCGTGCTGCTAACCGGTGGTTTTCACGAAGATGGTCTGGCCGATACCTTTGATGGCTTTGGTGGCGGCTGGACCGTCGCCCAAAAACTCACCATCATGAAAGACTCTCGTTTAGGCACGTATGGCGCATTGGCGTTAGCACTGGCATTGTTGTTAAAATTTGGCTTGTTACTTGAACTAAGCCAGCTTAACGCCAATTTTAACCTTCGCAACGTCGCTTTGGCCTTGCTTATTGGCCATTGTCTCAGCCGCGTGATGGCCGTTAGTTTTATCTTTGACCAACCTTATGTCAGAGACATCGATTCCAGCAAAATAAAACCGATGACCGAGCAGCAAAGCCCGCTTGAGTTAATAATTTTATTGCTAACTGCCATGTTACCGCTGTTATTATTACCACTGAGTTTGGCCCTAATCTTAATCGTTGGCGTGTGCTTATTACGCTGGTTATTAGTCCGTTGGTATCACCTGCAACTTGGCGGTTATACCGGTGATTTACTCGGCTGCGCTCAACAAATTTGTGAACTACTATGTTATCTTATTCTACTTGCCTACTGGCGCTAATCAGGAACAGCCATGTCTGACAATAAGCAGCAACGTCACCAAGCCCGTCAACAAAAACTCAAAGAAAGTGTTGATGACAAAATAGCTAAAGCCGATCAAGAACAAGGGATTTTCCTGATCTTAACCGGCAATGGCAAAGGTAAAACCACTGCCGGATTTGGCACGGCTTTACGCTGTGTCGGTCATGGGCAACAAGCAGCTGTGGTGCAATTTATCAAGGGGCAATGGCCTTGCGGTGAACGTAATGTATTGGAAAAGCTCGGGGTGGAGTTTCATGTCATGGCGACCGGATTTACGTGGAATACCCAAGACAAATCAGGCGATACACAAGCTGCACAACTGGCTTGGCAACAAGCAGAGCGCATGCTGGCAGACCCTAGTATCGATTTAGTATTGCTAGACGAAATCACCTATATGCTGAGCTACCACTACCTTGATGTCGATACAGTAGTCAACGCGATAGCTAATCGGCCACCGATGCAAGATGTTATTGTCACGGGTCGTGCTTGTCACCGTGCCCTGCTTGATATTGCCGACACCATTAGCGAAGTAAAACCGGTAAAACATGCATTTGACAACGGCATTAAAGCAAAAATAGGTTTTGATTATTAATGTCCTAGTCTCCTGTTTGCTGCTCTTTAGTACCCTTGCGAGCACTTTAGTTACCGCAGAATCAGCACCCGCCCAGCGAATTATTGCCTTGTCACCACACAGCGTCGAAATGTTGTTTTCGATCGGCGCTGGCGATCGTATTATAGCCACCATCAGCAGTGCCAATACCCCAGCAGCGGCAACAGCCATCGCCAGAATTGGTGACTATCATGGCGTTGTGATTGAGCAAGTCATTGCCCTCAAACCCGACTTAATTGTGGTGTGGTCTGGTGGTAATAAAATCAATCAAATTGAGCAACTCAAACGACTTGGTTTTAAGGTGTTTAATTCCGATCCGCAATCATTAAGTGACATTGCAGGTGACATCAGGCAACTGGGACAACTTACCGGCCTTAGTGACAAAGCGGAGCAAGTCGCTAATGATTACCAACAAAAATTAAGGGCGATTAGTGACACTTACCAAAACCGTGCCAAAGTAAGAGTATTTTATCAACTGTGGGCAAAACCCTTAATGACCATCAGCAGTGGCAGCTGGCTTAATCAGTTTATCGAGCGTTGCGGTGGTTTTAATGTCTTTGGTCAAACACAGGCGCCCTATCCCAAAATAAGTATCGAAAATGTGTTGCTGGCACGGCCCGAGGTGATCCTGGTACCAAAGGACGAGCAAACTCGGAGCCACGATTTATTTAACTGGCAGCAATGGCAGTATCTGGCGGCGGTTAAAAACAACCATATTTATTACCCCAATGGAACCATACTGCATCGCCCAACCCCACGAGTATTAACCGCAATGGCCGAAATGTGTCAGCAAATTGATCAGGCAAGAAAATAGCTGCTGTACCTGCGCAAAAACTCAAGCGTGTGGAAAGACATAAAGCACACCATAAAGATCATCGAACCTAATTTATAGTCACAATTAACTACAACATAGCCAATACCATCTATGATCTAAAACGCCGATTACTTTGCAGTAATCGGCGTTTGGTTAGCGGTAATTGTGACCCAAAAGAGACTTTAAATAGCGCTTTTCGTAATGTTATCGACGATAACTCAAAGTCAGTAAATATTGAGCAGGCTGGCCAATGTAATGGTTCGCGCTGACATATTCTTTATCAAAGATATTATTGACCTTTAACCCCACCTGCCATTGGTTATCAAGTTCGTAGCTGGCGCTGGCATTGACCAAGCTGTAACTCGGTAATTCGATGGTTGCCGGATACTCACTATCTTGGCGTTTGCCCCGATATTGCCAATTAGCTTGCACACTAAAACGCTGCCAATCATAAGCTACTTGGTAACTAGCCGTATGTTTAGCACGGCGAATTAGCTGAGTATTATCACTGGCATTTTTAGCGTCTACATAGGCTAGCTGCACTACGTGATTAAACCCTAAGGCATCAACTTCAAGCGTTAACTCAGCCCCTTTAATTTTTGCCTTAGCGATATTTAGTGGATGATTGACCCAGTTAGCTTCTTCAATCCACTCAATCAAATTATCAATATCTGTGCGATAAAGACTGAGTTCAGTCGTGACAAACTCACCACTATTTTTATATAGCAGCTCGATACTGTCAGAGGTTTCAGCGATTAAATCGGGGTTGCCGTATGAATATTGTGTTTTTGGTAAATAAAGCGCATTAAAGCTTGGCGCCTTAAAGGCATGGCCAAAATTTAGACTAACCAGCGAGCTGTTATTAAGGTGATAACCGACACTGACATTATAAGTCACTTCACTATCGACCCCTTGCACATCATCAAGGCGCAGTGAACCTTCTGCAATAATCAGGTCATTATCATAACCAAGGTGAGCAAACAGGGCGCGAGAATCCCTCTCGGTCTTGTCATAGGCCGTTTTAGTTTTGACTTCTTCGCTAATCCAATCAATGCCTAAGGTCGCTGCTAACTGTTGCGATAATTGTGAACGACCAAGCCAACTAGCCTTTAGTCGCTGCGTTTTAAAAAAGCTACCGGCAGACTCTTGCGTGCCATTACCAAAATGAACTGTTTCGTTATCTTGTTGCCCTAATGAAAACTGCTGTAACCAGCCTTGGTTTATTTGCTTGGCACCCACTTGCCATTGCATGGTCGTTAGCGAGTTTTCATTAGCTCCGCCGTATTTATTGTCATACTCAGTATTGCCTTTGTCGTATTTGGCCAGCCAATGAATGCGCCATTGCGGGTCAAGCTGTTGAAAGCCGTTAACGGCATAGTTTGAACGTTCATAACCGTCATCATCGGGTTCAGCACTTTCTAATACGTCATAGCCCTCACTATGGCGATGCGCTACAGACACAGTAGTCGCGCCATCGCCATGACCAATCGCGGTGCTTAAGCTCAGTTGCTGCTGCGAGAAATTACCTAAACCGAGATCAAATGCAACCTCACCAGCATTTAACTGACGAGTAAAAATTTGAATGACCCCACCCACCGCATCAGAGCCCCAAATAGAAGCACGTGGCCCCTTGATAATTTCAATGTGTTCGATTTGATCAATTGAAATATTGGCAAACGCCACCTGACCTAAGGTGGCAGAGCTGATGCGCTGACCGTCAACAATAACTAACATATGGCCAGTATTAGTGCCACGACTATAGACTGACGCTGACTGACCTGCGCCGCCCTCGTTACTAACTTGCAGGCCATTAACTTCACTTAATAGCTCGCCAACCGACTGAGCTGGCGAAGACTCAATGTCATCGCGGCTCAAGATACTGATGCTGCTCAACGTATCTTTGCTTACCTGAATGGTACGATTAGCCGTAACGACTATTGTTTCATCGACACTGATTTCATTATCACTGGCTTTTTTAACAAGAGTTTTATTAACAAGAGAATAACTCTCTGGCGTTGTCGCAGTGACATTAAAGGTAGTAGCGACAAAAATTGCCAAGCTAGAATGTTTAAATAACGAATGGTATTTCATGTTGTCCTCAATCATAGCGCCCACCGCGCTAAGTTATAATATGAACGACTGCAAAGAGCTCGTTCTAAAATGCCTGACAGGTCGGTCTTCGGACTTAAGTAACTTCTTCTATCCCTTCCCATTTGCTTGATTAGCCAAACAGTGGTTTCGATAGCGATACACTATTACCGCTGCGGGGGCAGTGCTGGATTTTCACCAGCTTCCCGTTACCTGCCAAACGTAAACTTTAATTTTATTAAAGCTGTAGCAGAACTAATCTCGGCTGTGTATCTGAACTTGCCGCTTGTTCCTACTCTAATTAACTAAAAACGAGTGCCAGCCTCGGTTTCGAGTACATTAAAGTGCGCGCACTGTAGTCAGTTAACTAACATAGGTCAAATAAAATTTAGCAATAACTTAGTTAAATAAGGCCTTAGCCCACTACTACAACTTAGGCACAAAGCGTCAATAGAGATGAATAGTTTCAACAATCAGCTCGTTAGGCTTACTAACTTATTAACTTGAGCTACGGATTATTATTATTTTCTTGGGTAGATTCTTGTGTAGAATAGACTATCTCTTACATTTTTGAACGAGCATGTTATGGCCCAGGTATTAAGCCAACTATTAGATCTGTTAACCCTTGAAAAAATTGAGCATGGGATTTACCGTGGCAATAGTCAAGATTTGGGCTTTGGCCGCGTGTTTGGCGGTCAGGTAATTGGTCAGGCGCTTAGCGCTGCCAAACAAACCCTTGATCCGCAATGGGGCATTAATTCATTTCATTGTTATTTTTTACGGATGGGCGATTCAGCCAAACCTATTGTTTATGATGTTGAATCAATACGTGATGGTCGCTCAATTGCAACCCGCCGGATAAAAGCGATACAAAATGGACAGGCAATTTTTTATCTAACGGCCTCTTTTCATTTGTCAGAGGATGCGTTCGAACATCAAACCACGATGCCCGATATTGCCGCGCCAGATGGTTTAAAATCTGAAGTTGAGATCGCGCGCGAGTTTCAAGATTTGATCCCACCGAGCATTCGCACGCAATTTACCTGTGATAAACCCATTGAAATTCGTCCGGTTGAGAACATCAATATTTTAAAACCACAAAAATCGGCCCCAAAACGTCATGTTTGGATGCGTGCAAACGGCGAATTGCCTGACGATGTTCGAGTACATAAATATTTGCTCGCTTATGCGTCTGATTTTGCATTTTTACCCGTTGCCGCACAGCCTCATGGCGTTTCATTTATGACACCTAAACTTCAGATGGCGACCATAGATCACAGCATGTGGTTTCACCGTGATTTTAGGTTCGACGACTGGTTGCTTTATGAAGTGGAAAGTCCTAATGCCAGCGGTGGTCGAGGTTTCGTCACTGGTCGATTTTACGACCGCCAAGGCCGCTTAGTTGCTAGCACCGCCCAAGAAGGTGTATTACGCTGGGCCAAGAAATAATCAACTAGCCTTTGCTGGTTAATGATCAATCTTATTTTAGACTTAAGGCAATTGCTTTAACGCTTTAACGCTTTAATTTTAAGGGAAAAGCTTTAAGGAATAAGTTTTATGCTCAAAAGTGCTTGGCAAAATGAACAAACGTTTTTAACGATTGCCACTATTATTACCGCACTGTGCTTCTCGGCATGGGGCGCTCTATTAAATAATTTTGCTATTGAGCAAGTTAATTTCAGTGGTGCTGAAATTGGTTTACTGCAAAGCTTGCGAGAAATCCCCGGATTCTTGGCCTTCACCGCGATTTTTTTATTGTTGGTCATGTCGGAGCAAACATTAATTTTGCTGGCGCTATGTTTGCTAAGCATTGGCGTGGCGATTACTGGGTATTTCCCCTTTGAATATGGTCTATATGCCACCACCGTATTGATGTCGATTGGTTTTCACTATTTTGAAACAGTCAATAATTCCCTAACCTTGCAGTGGATTAACAAAGAAAAAACACCGTCATTTTTTGGCAGAATGATTGCTATAAAATCCCTCACGTCTCTGGCAACTTATGGCGCAATATGGCTAGCAGTTTCGGTCTTAGCTTGGCAGTTTTCCACTATTTATCTAGTGTTTGGCCTACTGGGATTAGCATTATTATTGCTGTTAATTTTAGCAATGCCACGCTTTAAAAATAACGTTAGCCAGCACAAAAAACTATTGGTCCGAAAAAAATATTGGCTGTACTATTTGCTCGTTTTCTTAAGTGGTGCACGCCGCCAAATCTTCGTAGTTTTTGCCGGATTTATGATGGTCGAGAAGTTTGGCTATGACGCATCAGACATGGCACTGCTGTTTATTGCCAACCATTTGGCCAGTCTCTATTTTGCGCCGAAAATTGGCCAGTTAATTGAAAAAGTTGGCGAAAAACGCACACTAACCTTTGAATATATCGGTTTAATTATTGTCTTTAGCGGTTACGCACTGGTCGAAAACCAATACATTGCCAGTGGTCTTTATGTGATCGACCATTTATTTTTTGCGATGGCGATTGCGCTAAAAACTTACTTTCAAAAAATTGCCGATCCAAAGGATATTGCAGCCACCTCAGGTGTTAGCTTTACCATCAATCACATTGCAGCCGTAGTGATCCCTGCATTTTTTGGGATCATCTGGCTAACTAATCCATCTTTGGTCTTTATCGTCGGCGCTGGCATTGCATTGTGTTCATTAGCCTTAACCCAGTTAATTGATTTGCCAACTCCGCATACAGCAGAGGCTAAGGTTGAACCAACCAGTCAATAAAGGCAGCAGCATTGGCATTTGCTAGGGTACGATTAGGGTAAACCAAATAATAAGCACGCCCCAATGGCAACCTTAGTGCCACAGGTTGCTTTAACAGCCCCAACTTTAGTTCATTGGCAATGAACATATGTTGCCCTAACAGCAGTCCTTTACCCTGAATGGCGGCATCGATTGCCATGCTAGAGAGATTAAAATGAGGGCCTAGCTGAGGCTGTGTATTTGGCAGTCCAGCTGCATGAAGCCAATCTTGCCAGTCGGGCAAACTGTGATTATCGTCGCCCCAGTCAACATGAATCATTGGCAACTTGACCAATTGTGCCAAATCGCTGGTATTTGAAAGTTGTTGTAATAATATTGGGCTTGCTACTAATGACACGCTATCAACAAACAGCAAATGTTTATTGAGATCTGCGTAATTAATCCCACTGTGTCCTTGCTCACCAAAACTAATGCAAATATCGGAAGCACAGCGATTAAAATCAACTGGTGCATGACTGGCCTCAACCCGTATTTCTAGTTCAGGATGTAGTTCCATCCACTGCAATACCCGTGGCATCAACCATTTAACAGCAACCGAAGGCAAAGCAGTAATAGTCAAAACATCAAGATTACGAAAACGTTCAAGTTGTTGCTGGCCCCCTCTAATTTTTTCTAGCGCTTCGTGAATAAAGACCAAATAACTCTGCCCTGCCCGCGTTAGTTTTACCCCCTTTTTGGAGCGGGTAAATAACACGATATCCAAATGCTCTTCAAGCTGACGAATTTGCTGACTAACCGCTGCGGGTGTAACAAATAGTTGAGCTGCGGCACTGGCGAAACTGCCTGACTGCGCAGCGGTTTCAAAAGCAAGCAAACAGCCAGTAGGCGGTAATGGGGTACGTCGCATCAAACAAACATCTCCTTAAAACAAGCTATAAATAAAGTTATCATTAAGTTGTACTTAATGATAACCATATAAAATACCGTTATAAATAGCTGCGGTCATTAACTATACTTTCGTTAAACCAAAACAACAATGAGAGTAATACGATGCAATTAAATCAAATTATCGAGTTAAGTGATTACCCAATTACTGATCAAGAGTTTACCAACCGCTGCAAGCAACGCTTAGATAGTGATGGCGCACTAGTATTGCCTAACTTCTTGTCTGACATCGCGATTAAGCAGATCATTGCCGAAGGTGAACAGCAGCAAAATTTGGCATTCTATTCAACCAATAAACACAACGTATATCTGCGTGATAGTGATCCTGATTACCCGATGGACCATGCCCGAAACAGGTTGGTTCAATCGTCTAAAGGTTGCATCACCGATGATCAAATATCTTCGGATTCAGCCCTTAGGACCTTATATGATTCAGCACCATTCAAACAATTTTTAGCCGCGGTTTTAGGTGAGCAGCAACTTTATAATTACGCCGATCCGTTGTCATCGATCAATCTACATTATGCCGCAGCAGATCAAGAGTTGGGCTGGCATTTTGATGAGTCTTCTTTTGCCATCACTTTACTAATCCAAAGCCCGCAAGCAGGCGGTAGTTTTGAATATTTAGAAGATATGCGTGATGCAGACAATGGCGAGATGAACTATCAAGGTGTGTCAGAGGTATTAAACGGTGAGCGAACGCCAAAAGTGTTAGATGCAACACCGGGTACCTTAACGATGTTTCGTGGCCGCAATGCCATGCATCGAGTTACCCCAACACGCGGTAATACCACCAGAATGTTGGTGGTATTAGCCTATAATTCTCAGCCCGGTGTCGCATTGTCTGAATCAGCGAGATTAACCTTTTACGGTCGTCTTTAACCCGTATCACAGATAGCAATAACCCAGTAGTCAAGTAATAGCATTTTGTATTACTGGGCTACTGGTTATCGCGCGAACAGTTCTACTTTACTGTGGCCATTGCCTTGGGCGGTGATTTGAACCCGAGTACCAACGCGTTCCACCAGCCCCTGCACGTGTGAAATTAAGCCAATTTGACGGCCACTGGCTTGCAGTGAATCAAGACAGCTTAACGCTATCTCTAACGTATCGGGATCTAAGGTGCCAAAGCCCTCGTCAATAAATAAGGTTTTGATGTGAGTTTGCAAGCTTGTAATCGAGCCCAAACCTAACGCCAGCGCCAAAGAAACCAAAAAGGTTTCGCCGCCAGACAAACTCTCGATTGAACGTACATCATCGCCCATATCTTGATCAATCACTTGCAAATCAAGCTCGGCGCCTGGCACACGTTGCAATTGATAACGCGGTGCCAACTCTTTAAGGTGATGATTGGCCGATATCAACATTTGCTCCAAGGTCAGGCTTTGGGCAAAGGTTCTAAACTTAGAGCCATCGGCCGAACCGATTAACTCTTTCATTTCAATCCACAGATGAGCCTCTTCACGCTGGAGCTCAATTTGTTGCTGTAGCTCACCGTGACGGATCATCGCTTGATTATGTTGCTCAAGACCGCTGCGTAATTCAAACTGCTGTTGCTCACATTGTTTGATCGTCGCATCGATTGACTGCCTTAACATGCTGCGTTGCCCCGCACTGCTTTGAGCTGGTTCAGGCCCAAGCGGTGGCAAAGATTCGATCAACAGTTGACGATGACTGGTTAACTCTTCGCTAAGCTGCTTCAGCGCCCGTTGTTGCTCAGCCTGAACAGCTTGATATTGATGATGTTGCTGCAGTAATTGCGCCTGTAGTTGCCGTTGCTCAGTCACCCATTGATGGTCATAACTTAGTAGCTCAGTAAGTTGCTGATCGTTTAACCCCAGCTGCGCTAACCACTGCTGCCACTGCGCCATCAGCTGTTGTAACTTAGAAGTAAGCTCTTGATCTTGTTGGATGATTTGCTGTTGCTGGTTTTGATTGACTAACAATTGGTTTTTAGCCGCAACCAGCCCTTGTTCAGCATTATTTAATGCTGCACTTAACTGTTCAAACTGGGTGACCAATTGTTCTTTTTGTTGCTTGGGCTCTTGGCCCTGACACAATTTCTGAACTTCTTGCTGCCATTGATTTAACTGCTGCTGTGCTTGTTCTAGCTGCAGTTTTAGCGGCTGCGATTGCCCCAACCAATGATTAAACTCTTGAGTAAGGGCGATATGTTGCTGTTCTAGCTCTGTTTGTTCCGATTGTAACTGACCTTGATAGTTAGACTTTTCAATAAACTGCTCAATTTGAGTGGCTAATTGTTGCTTAAATCGCTCCAACTTCTTGGGATGACTCAGCAGTTGCAACCAATTAGCTTGTGGGTAAAGCTCGGTTAACTGAGTAACTCGTGCCTGCATTTGGCCACTAAGCTGTTCCTGATATTGGGTATTTAACGCCAAATCATTATGACAGGTTTGCAATTGATGTTGCCCCTGCTCAATATTTTGATTAACCAACGCCAGTTGATGCTGGCAAGCTAGCAACTGATTCTCAATGTCACGTCGCTGGGTCATGCTTTCGGTTAAGGTTTGATATTGCTGCTTATCGCTGGCAATTTTCTGCTGCATTGCCACAATATCGTTTTCTATCTGCGCTAATAACTGCGGCGTTATTGGTTGCTGGGACAGTCCTTGCAACAGTTGGTTTAATTCTTCAATCTCAGCCGCCATCGCTCGTTGCTGCTCGTTAAGCTGATTGCCAATTGCTTCTAGCTGCGATAAATCGGTCGCTAAATCGGTGCTTTGTTGTTGCAGCTGTTTATAACGGCCACTTAGCTGATCAATCAAACGCTCACCCAAATTAACTTCACCGGCATAAGGATGCTCAGTACTGCCACACAAAGCACAAGCTTGCTGTGGCACCAGTTGGGCGCGATGCTCAGACAACGACATGATCTGCTGGGCACTTTGCAATGAATGTTCAGCCTCCTGCAAGGCAGGTTTTAACTGTTCGGATTGCTGGCGGCGCGCATGATAATCAATTTTAGTTTGCTCAAGCTGCTCAGTCGTTTCTTGATATTGCTGCTGCTTAGCCGTCATCATCGCTTGATATTGCAGACCTTGCTTGGCCTGTTGGCCACTTGTAACCAGATTAGCCAACTGATGCTGATGGCGTTCAATTTGTTGTTCAAGCCTGCTCAGTTGCTGCTTAGACTCGCTAGGACCAAACGCTTGAAGTTGTTGTTGATGGCTTAACTCTTGCTCTCTATGTTGCTGTAACTGTTGATTAAATTGCTGTAACTGTTGCTGAACCTCGGAACCGGTCTGCTGTATTTGTTCAATTTGCTGGCTATATTGCTGATAATTATTCGCCGCCTGCAAATGGTCATTAATGCCTTGTTCTAACACCGTAATTTGGTTGACCAAGCCCGAAATATGCTGATGCTGAGCTAAGTCCTGCGCTAATTGATTAAGTAATGTCGTTTGACGTTGTTGATTAGCTTTATTGCCAGCTAATCGGCGCGTAATACCCTGCTGTTTGTGTTCGGTGTCTGAGAATTGCTGCTGCTTCTCGCTGCATATTTGTTGTAAGTTTTCAATATCATGCTGACGCCTCAGCGCCGACTCTAATAACGGCAACTGCTGCTCAAGCGTCGCAGCTGCTTGTCCTTTGGCACCACTTAGTTGCGTCACTTGTTCGGCAATGTCGCTAACCGCTTGCTGACCAGTAGCCAGTGTGGCATCAAGCGCTGCAATGCGCTGGCCTTGCTGGCGTTGCTGTGTCTTGGCACCTGCAATTTGTTCGTCAACAGCGCGCGCCCGTTGTGCCTGCTCTACCAGTTCAATTTTTTTAGCCACCGGTTGCTGATTGGTCAGCGCTTGTTCGGCCTGTTGACATTGCTCAGTAGTGGTTACTAATTGCTGATTGAGTTGCTCACTTTGCGCTAAGCGTTGCTCCAGCCAATTAAGCTGCTCTGACTGACTATTGATAGCGGTCGTTGACTCATTAATTTGTCCGAGTTCACTAATCAATTGCTGTTGTTCTTGGCTAGATAATAGCGGCACTTCACCTTGACGCTCAATCAGTAAGGTTAACTGTTGCTCTTCTTCTTTAGCCCGCACAAAGGCTAATTTCGACAGCTCTGAATATAACTTTGTGCCAGTGATCCTTTCTAACAGCTCTGAACGCTCTTTGGCTGGCGCTTTTAAAAAGGCCGCAAAGTCGCCTTGCGCCAATAATACTGAACGGCGAAACTGATCATAATTAAGCCCGATTAACTGCTCTATTGCACTAAGCACTTCGGTTTTCTTGGTCGCGATAACTTTGTCATTAGCGAGATCGGTTAAACACATATCTTGGCTTTGAATCCGCCCTGTAGCACTATTACGTGCCCGTTTAACCGACCATTTGGCACAAAACTGACGCTTGTCTTCTAGCTCAAAAACAACCTCACTAAACGCGCTAACCGCACCTCGGGTTAAAATATGTCGAACGTCGTTGCTTTTTAAGCGTTCACTTTCTTGGCTATTACTGTGGCCGATTGCAGGGCCGCGCCGTGAACTACTAAAACGAGGCATCGCATCGAACAAGCTCAAACAAATGGCATCAAGCAAGGTACTTTTACCTGAGCCGGTATTACCACAAATAGCAAACAAACCCGCGTCAGCTAAGATTCCCGTGGCAAAATTAATATAAAATGGTGCGGCTAAACTCGCCAAATTCTCGCCTTTAAGACTTATTATTTTCATCGCTGATTAGAGATCTTGTTGTTGGTAACTGGTTAATAATTCGCTAAAAGCCTGAACATACTTTTGCGGTGGTTTGTCATTAAATTGGGCCAAATATTTTAATGAGAATACTTGTTCTGGCTCCAGCTGATTCAATAACTCAGTCGGATAATCCGCCGCGTTGGTACTGGCATTAAGATAGCTAGTGGTTATTTTTACCAAACGCACCGCCTTATCGGCAATAGCCTCGGCAATTTTGTCACGCAACATCGCTTGCGGCTGCTCAAGCAATACCAGAACCTCAAGCAACGGCTGCTGCTCTAACGGTTTGTCATCGAGGTTTAATGCCGCCAGTTGCGTTAAGACCTCAGGAAGTGGCAACGGTTTTTTCGGCACTCTGATCATATCGACGGTTCGAGGTATTAATAATGGCTCAACATTAATAAGCTCACCATTGCTAAACTCTAACAATTTAACCTGATGTTTATAATCGATTTCGGCCAGCGACATAGGAATAGGAGAGCCGCAATAATAAACGGCTTCGCCACCTAATTGCTGGGGACGATGCAAATGCCCTAATCCCGCGTAATCATATCCTTGAGTTAGCATGTCTATCGGCAAGGCGTGTTGATTACCACCTAAAATGCGTCGCTCAGACATTTCGCTGATCTGACTCGACACCATATAAGCATGTCCAAGTGCAATACTGGCTTGGTTCGGCTGGTTTAGTTCGGTGATCTTAGTCGCCAACTGCTGATAAATTCGCTCGACCCCAGCAATCAGTTTGTCGTCAGTTTGATCATCTATCGAGCTTAACTCAAGATCGCCAGCGCGTAAAAATGGCACTGCAGCGACACGAGCAGCTATATCGCCGTCGCTATTAGTTAATTGGACAATCAACCGCTCAAAATCAAGTTGGTTGTCGGCCAAACGGGGCAATGAACCTATTAAATGAATATCAAACGCTTGAAATAATTGATCTGGGGCATCAAGTTTACTCGGCGAGTCGTGATTTCCGGCCACCAGCACTAAATCAAGTTGCGGTAATTGCTGCTTAACTCGGGCTAAAAATCGATACAATAACTGCCACGCCCAAGCTGGCGGATTGGCGCTGTCAAAAATGTCGCCAGCTACTAATAAGGCATCTACTTTTTGTGTAACTAACTGTTCAAACAACCAATCTAAAAACTGTTGTTGTTCAAACTGACGAGAAATACCTAACAGCTGATGACCAAGGTGCCAATCTGAGGTGTGGATAATGTGCATACGGTTCCCGATAGCACGTCACTGCGTTGCTATTTTATAAGTTATAAACTATGTTTAATGCAATTATTGCACGGGCTAAATTGTGATAGATGCGGGGGACAAACACAATGCAGATGGTAAGTATTTCTCATAAACTTCTTACCAAGGTATTAACCTCGTTCATTATTTTGACTTTTATTATCTTTATAACCCAATTAGTTTTGGGTTATTTTGCGGTCAGATATGAGATAGAGCAAGAGCTTAAGCAATTACACGCCACTATCAACTCCAGTTTAAGTCAGGCTATTTGGGAACTCAACGATAATCAGTTAACCGCAATTGGTTACAGTTTATCAACCATGCCGAATGTTAAAGCCATTATTATTCACGATGAAAGCGGAAAAGTCATCTATGAGGGTGGAAAGCTGCTGCCACAAATTAACCAAGCCTTCGCATCATCGGCTCGCTCTCCAACCGACACTACCGTTTACGAAGACAACGCGATGTTTGGCTTTACCTCAACTTTAAGTTTTAACTTAGCCAATAACGCCCAACTCAACACCACTTATCGAGTTGGCTCGCTTAGCTTGTATTCAAGCAATAAAACCGTTATTACTCGCGTTATCTCTCAAGCCAGCATTCCAATTATTGGGATGATCATTGGCATGGCCTTATTGATGTATTTAGTTAAACGCTTATTCCATAGCTTATTAACCACGCCACTTGAAAAACTCAGCAAGGACATTGGTCGCTTAAATCTTGATAAGTTACAGCAATCTAAATTAAACATATCTTCAACCCAACATGACGAACTCAGCTTATTAGCGACTTCTTTTAATTTGATGTTAGTAAAATTAGAAGAATATCAAAATCACTTGCAGCAAACCCAGCAAGAACTGATTGACGCCAACCACCAACTCGATCAACAAAATTTCTCTTTAGAGCAGGAAGTTACTCGAAAGACAGCTAGTTTAAGCCAAATTATCACCGAATTAGCCCAGCAAAAAGAAGATCTTGAGATCAATAAAAATGAGCTAAAAGCCTCGCTCAAGCAACTCGAAGATACCAAAGATCAATTGGTCGAATCTGAAAAAATGGCATCTCTAGGTAGCTTAGTCGCTGGCATCGCACACGAAATTAATACCCCAATTGGCATAGGTGTAACAGCGGTAAGTTACCTGTCTGATGCAGTTAACGGACTAGATCAAGCTGTTGCAGATAAAAAGTTGACCAACAAACACATGTCGGAATTCCTGTACACAGCAAAAAGTAGCTCTACTCTTGCGGTCTCTAATTTACAAAAAGCCTCGAAGCTAATCCAAAGTTTTAAAGAAGTAGCGGTTGACCAAGCAAGTGAGGCTAGCAGAACGATCAGGTTACCGGCTTATTTAGAAGAAGTCATTTTGTCATTACAGCCAATATTAAGGCCAACACGGCATAAAATAATCGTCAACTGTGATGAAATTATAGAGCTCAATTGTCAGGCTGGCGCCTTGGCGCAAATATTTACCAACCTAATTTTAAATTCATTAACCCATGCTTTTGAAGGTATTAGTCATGGCCAACTTATTTTTGATATGACACAAACCAGCGACGTCATAACCATCGATTATCGTGATACGGGTAATGGCATTGAGCCGGGACATTTAGATTCATTATTCGACCCTTTTTTTACCACAAAACGCGGTCAGGGAGGCAGCGGACTCGGCACCCATATTGTTTATAACCTCGTCACTCATTCCCTAAATGGCACTATCGCAGCGGCCTGTGAATCAGGCCAGGGGTTGAGCTATCGCATTCGATTGCCACGAAAACCCAGCAAATAGTATATACCCGTGCTACCTGCAAATGCGTGATTTCAAGTGGCACGGGTATAGGTAACAGTTCAGGCAAAGTCTGTCGCTGTTGCGTTGATCGATAATTTTAAATACACTCTTGTTTTACTAATTTTACTGTGATTATTATGTGGTTCAAAAACCTGATTATTTATCGTTTATCCAATCCTATTGATTTAACCCCAGAGCAACTTGAAACTCGCCTTGAAGAGTTTGCTTTTCGTCCGTGTGGCTCTCAGGATCAAACTAAGTACGGTTGGGCCAAGCCTATGGGTAAAATTGGCAGTTCGTTAATTCATATCACTAACGACAACATCATGTTATGCGCCCGCAAAGAAGACAAAATGTTGCCAGCTTCTGTCATTAAAGAAGCGCTTGATGAAAAAGTTGAATTAATTGAGCAAGAAACTGGCCGCCCAGTTAAAAAGAAAGAAAAAGACGCGTTAAAAGAAGAAATTGTCCATACCTTATTGCCTAGAGCGTTTAGCCGTATCGGGTCAACATTTGCTTATATTGCTCCAGCGCAAGGTTTGATTTTTGTCAATGCTTCAAGCCATAACAAGGCCGAAGATTTGCTGGCTTTATTGCGTAAATCAATCGGCTCATTAGCTGTATTGCCTGTGCAAAGCAAAACAGCAGTAGATAGCAGCATGACTCAATGGCTGACTGATAGTTCAGCGATTGCGCCTTTTGAGCTGCTTGAAGAAGCCGAATTAAAAAGCCCACTTGAAAATGGCGCAGTAATTCGCTGCAAGAACCAAGAATTGATTTGTGACGAAATAAAAGCCCATATCGAAAATGGCATGTTTGTGGTCAAAATAGCGATGCAATACGCGCAATCACTAAGCTTTGTCCTTAGTGAAGATTTGACCATTAAACGGGTTAAATTTAGCGATGTAGTCGCTGAGCAGCAAGAAGATCAAGACAAGGCTGATAAAGCCGCTTGTTTTGATGCCGACTTTGCGATTATGGCCGGTGAATTTGAGCATTTTATCCCAGCACTATTTGAATTGCTTGGCGGTGAAGAAAAAAGCGCCTAAGTTAGATTAACGCTCTTTTTTGAGCAACATCTCACTCAATGCCAGTCCAGCGTAAATCCAGTTGGATTGGTATTCATATCCTGTATAATAAGTTAAAGCGCCGCTAGTCATACCACCTTCCTGCGATGGAAACTAACTAAATAGTAGCGACAGATGGCTGATCTCATTGCTTTTTAACAATAATTTAACTATCTTGGCAATAAGCCTTACTTTTTTCATTGTTGTACCTATACCAAGAGTTATATCAAGAGTAAGAACTAGGCTGAATCTCAATAAGATTTTTTAGATAATAACAAAGACATAGAGATTGATCATAGCCAGTTTAAATCTCTGACGCCGTAATACAACCAAGCTGTCGTTGCAAAACTAAATTTTAAAATGGAAGCGCGAACCCCAATGTCTGATAAAATTGCTGATCTAAAAAAAACACCTAGTACGCGTACTAATAAACGCCAACAAGATCTGTTGCTAGAGCACCAGGCATTGCTTGAACGTGCAATTGGCGAGTTGCAGCAATTAAGCCATATCTCAGACCAAGTAAAACAACGTGCCCCCTCGGTTTCAACAAAAAAAACGACTGAATTAACTAACAGTGATCTCTTGTTAGATTCGATGGCTGATGTACTTAGTTTATATCAAAGTGCGACCACTGAACTCAATAATGAGCTTTTTCTACAACATGAAAACAATGACCAGTTAATTAAAATTTATGTTGAAAAGCTAACCAGTATTGCCAATGATTTCCACTTAACACCCGCGCTGCATAATGAGTTAGACAAAATTTATCAGCAGCTTAAAAACATTAAAACCATTAATAGTTTGTATCATAGCTTTCAAGAAATAATCAGTCTGCTAATTCTCAGTATTAATGGCGAAAAAGAAGCGTCTAAATTCTTTTTAGAAGCGTTAAACAGCGCATTGCTTGATGTTAAAAATATCGTCAAAGATGGCTCGACGTTAACCAAAACTTCATTACAAGACCGTAAATTATGGGACAAAACCTTAAAGACTCACGTCAACAACATGAGTTCGATGATTGGTCAAGAACTCAATACGACTTCGCAATCAAGCATCAATGCAGAGATCGGCCATATTTTATCAGCGCTGAAATTTAAAGAAAAATTTGATCAAGAACAGACACAACATTTGCTACAAAATTTTCAACAAATGGAGCAACAATTAAAAGCTGTTGAAGCTGAAGCTCAAGGTTACAAGACCCGCCTCGAGCAACAGGAAGTACTTAGTATGCAAGACAGCCTGACCAAACTGCCTAATCGCGCCGCTTTAGACAAAAGATTCGAAAAGGAATTTCAGCGGGTCAAAACTACCGGCATGCAACTGTGGGTTGTAGTAGCCGATTTAGATTTTTTCAAAAAGGTTAATGATACTTACGGCCATGCTGCTGGCGATAAAACGTTGCAGGTCATCGCATCGGTCTTAGGTGCTTCATTACGAGATAGTGAATTTGTTGCCCGTTTTGGCGGTGAAGAATTCGTTATTTTAGTACCTGATATTAGCAAAATTGCCTTAAGTAACATGCTTAATAGAGTTAGAAAGAAAATAAAATCGGTGCCATTTAAATTTAAAAACTGCGATGTACAAATTACTATTTCAATGGGTGCCACCCAAGTAAAATTAAGCGATGCCAGCGAATTATTTGCTTTTGAGCGTGCTGATCAAGCCTTATATAAAGCAAAAGCCCGTGGCCGAGATCAAATATTTATTGATTAACAATCTTCAAAAAAGCAGGAGGCTTTATGATTGTAAGAATTAGCCCCAGAGGGAGTTTAGAGCAACTATCACAACTCGAAGCTGAAAAGCTTAAACAACACGCCAACAGTCATCTTTATCAACTGTTTCGTAAATGTGCCTTAGCGGTCTTATGTTCTGGCATTCAAACTGATGATGGCCAAGCTATTCTAACCACATACCACGACTTCGAGATTAATGTCTTAATTCGCGAGCGTGGCGTGCAACTCGAGTTAATCAATCCACCAGAACAAGCCTTTGTCGATGGTGAGATTATTACCGGCATTCAAGAGCACTTGTTTTCTACCTTACGCGACATTATTTACCTTAACGAATATTTTGAGCAGCCCCTACTGACCAACAATCCTGAGGGTGGCGTCATCACCAACAGTGTTTTTCACGCCATGCGTAATGCAAAAACCATCACTCAACCGATTGATCCTAATATTGTAGTTTGCTGGGGCGGCCATGCAATTAATGATATTGAATATCAATATACCCGCGATGTCGGTTACGCATTAGGCTTGAGAAAACTCAACATTTGTACCGGTTGTGGCCCAGGCGCCATGGAAGGCCCAATGAAAGGCGCGACTATCGGTCATGCTAAACAGCGTGTTGAACAACGACGTTACATCGGCTTAACCGAGCCATCCATCATTGCTGCGGAGCCACCAAATCAGCTGGTTAATGAATTAGTGATCTTGCCGGATATCGAAAAGCGACTCGAGGCTTTTGTTCGTATTGGTCATGGCATTGTGATTTTCCCCGGTGGTGCAGGCACCTCTGAGGAGTTGCTATATATTTTAGGGATTTTGCTCGACCCTCTCAATGCACAACATCCATTTCCATTGGTATTAACTGGCCCAGAACAAAGCCGTGAATATTTTGAAGTCGTTGATCAATTTATTGCCAATACCTTAGGAGCGCAGGCGCAACGGCTGTACCAAATCATTATCGACGACCCACAAAAAGTCGGCCAAGTGATGAAAGAAGGGCTGCAACAAGTGCGAGATTATCGTAAACAATCGGAAGATTCTTATCAATTTAATTGGTCATTGGCTGTGCCAATTGAGTTTCAGCGCCCGTTTGAGCCAACTCATGAAAATATGGCAAAATTAAACCTCAGCAGCAATCAGCAGCCTCAAGCCCTCGCCGCTAACTTGCGCCGAGCCTTTTCCGGGATAGTCGCTGGCAATGTCAAATTCGAAAGCATCAATGCTATAAAAGAACACGGTCCTTATTCATTAAGTGGAGATCCGCAACTTATGGCTAAAATGGATGTCTTATTGCAACGCTTTGTCGAGCAACAACGCATGAAGCTGCCCGGTACTAAATATATTCCCTGTTATAAAATAATTAATAATGACTAAACAACCAACTCCACATCTAGTGATCATTGATGCACTTAATCTTATTCGTCGAATAGATGGTGCATTACGAGGCTTTTCAGCCCAAGCTGCTATTGACCCTAACCAGCTAATGGCTATGACCAATCAGGCTGTTAGCCGACTGATACGTGGACATTGCCCTAGCCATATCGTTGCGGTATTCGATGGTGATGGTAATAGCTGGCGCAAAAAACACTACCCTGCATATAAAGAAAATCGCAAACCTATGGCCGATGATTTAGCGCTACAATTGCCTATTATCCAACAGCAATGGCAAGAACTAGGCGTAACATCCTTGTTAACCGAACATGAAGAAGCCGATGATCTAATAGCAACATTGACCGCTAAAATGATCAACGCTGGCGGTCAGGTTACCGTTATTTCAACCGACCAAGGGTTTTACCAATTACTGCCATTAGGGCTAAAAATTTGGGATCACTTTGCCAGTCATTGGATTGATCCTGATATTGTGCAACAAAAATTTGGCATCAAAGCAGATCAGCTTCTCGATTATTGGTCTATTGTCGGCCAGAGCGGCAACAAAATACCCGGTGTCAATGGCTTAGGGCCAAAGGCGGCACTTAACATTTTAAGCCATTATGACAATCTAAAATCAGCTTTTGCCGCGACACCTGAGACAACAGACAAGACGTTGATCAAATTACAGCAACACCAAGAGCAAGCTCGGTTGAGTTATCAGCTGGTAAAATTAAAAACAGATCTGACATTAGCCATCAACCTTAAAAGCATTCGCTATCAGCCAGCCGATAAACTAACACAGAACGTTGGCACAAATGAGCAGCGATAATTCATTACTTAACTTAGTATTTGCGCACCGTCAGGGGCTGCATAGCACGATTGACGCCGTGTTAAATAAGCCCGATGCTGCAAGTGCTAATCAGCTCAAAGAGCAACTATTAAGTACTTCAAAATGGTTGTGGCAGTTATCACCTTGCAATGCTGAATTAGTGCGTAGTTTGTCTTTATATCACCCTGCTGCTTACTCGGATTTGGCTAATCGTGCTTTTACCAGCGCAGTACTTAGCCGTGAGTTATGCCATCACCTTAACTGGCATGGAATAAGTGCCAAGGCACTTATTACTTGTGCATTAACTATGGATATAGGTCTCGCTATCACTGTGCCAGTGCTGGCTCAGCATCAACCGAAAGGCAACAAGCTAACCAAACAACAATTACAACATTACCGTAATCACCCGCTAACTAGCGCTAGTTTTTTGCACAAATATAAAATAATAAACAAAACTAATCTCAAATATGTGATTGAGCATCAAGAGCTGTTAAATGGCCGAGGCTTCCCTAAAGGTTTACGACAACATCAAATTGTCACCCCAACCAGAATATTATCGGTAGTGGCTAAATTTAGTGAGTTAATTAATCAGGGGCACCATCAGTCTGGTATCAATATCCGTCAAATATTGAGTTTATTAGCCCAAAGTGAAGCTTTATACTGCCCAAAACTGACTCGGCTATTGGCCACGATAGTTAATCAACCTAGCCCGACTATGATCATCAATTTATCTGGGCAGCAGCAAGGTATTATTCACAAGATTGATAAGGAAAAAGACAGCTTATCGGTAATTGAGTTAATCACCAATGATCAGCAACAACTCGTTATCGGTCATAAAGTACAGCAACTTAAGTTATCTTCAGTGGGGCAGCTTTCGATTATAAATGAGCTGTATCACGAAACTATTTTTGCGCAACACTGGGCTGATATCCAGCACCAAGCAGTAGCCGATCACAGTAACAGCGCAGCTCGGCTCAGACCTGAACCTGCCTTAGCGCAACTGCTTCATCAACTAATAAGTGCGCCTACTGATAAACAACAGGTTGACGACCTTATCAGCCAACAAACAGCACTTGGCAAGCAGTTGGTCAGCCAACTTAGCAAGCAATATCCAAAGCGCCAGTTCAACAGCAGTTTTCACGCAGTAAAAATGGCCGGCTTTGAACATTCTAATGGCCTAATCAGCCAACTGGGTTTGATGGAGCAGTTAAATAATTATGACTTTCCTGCCCGAGCAACGCTCAGCGCTAAAATACACTGCGTGCTTGCGCTATGTCGCCAGGCTAGCTCATTTACCAATACTATCTTGCCTAATCAGGCGGCGATGTTTGCCTTGATTAATCTGGCACCACTGTATTTTGAACGCACAATTATTGAAATGGGATCGCGCCAAGAAATTAATCTTAATGACTTAGCCATTTGTAACGGTTATAGCTTAATGGCGTTATCGCCCACTAACCAACAAGCGAAAATTAGCGCCAGCTTAGCCCAGCACTGGGACAATAAAAAATTAACGCATCAGGCACTAACACTATTGAACAGCTCTGCCATACAGCTAACAAAAAATCAGTCAAATAACGAGAAACCAAGTCAAAAGCAAGCCGAGATAATTAACATATTTAAACTAGTGCTGTGTTTAACCCACCATATTTTTCATGGCATTGCGCTTGACGATCCCATCATGAAAATTCAGCTAAAGCCCTTGGTTCGAACAATGAAACTGGTTAATCAAGACATTAAGCAGCTAATTAACAGTGCGCTAGAGCAAGGCCCCTACTGCGCATTATAAAATAGCCAATTGTATTGGCTATGTTGTAGTTAAATGTGGCTACCAATTAAGTCTGGCGGATGTTTGATGTGCTTTATATATTTTCTCACTCTTAAGTGTTGGCGCTAGCACACCAGTTACTT
>Ga0209395_1000747_pt1 | contig 47042 bp, 41 predicted proteins | sample GOMGulsemesocosm_3_FD_184635 | JGI IMG/M metagenome (GOLD analysis project Ga0209395, IMG submission 184635) | Methane-oxidizing microbial communities from mesocosms in the Gulf of Mexico - GOM9D Gulf of Mexico (SPAdes) (version 2) | ecosystem: Environmental > Aquatic > Marine > Cold seeps... | reverse complement strand
AACTTGCTCCTGGTAATGTACAAGACTTTAGGGGGTACGCCACACTTGAGTTTGATGTTTTTGTGGTAAACGATAACGGCGCTGATGGCTTTGTTGTCAAAATGGATTGTGTACACCCATGTAGCTCGGGCGATTACGCCATCGATAAACCTGCGCAAGGCGTTTGGACATCTTATAGTATTTTGTTAGCCGACTTGGTCGCTAACACCGGTTCTAACTTAGAAATATCCAATGTAAATACACCGTTAGCATTCTTCCCTACTTGGGGAAATCAGAATGGCTTTGTTGCGCAATTTGATAATGTTCGCATTGTTGCCGCTGGCGATAGTAATGGTAAGACCCAAGTGATTGCTAACTTGTATGACGACGCTAGTATTGGCGATATCATTTTTAACAGCTACAACCCGGATGGCTTTGTTACTGCAACTGAAATAGCTGAAGGTGACCGTGGCAATGTTATTGAAATAGTTAAAACAGGCGGAACGGGTAACTGGTACCTTGATAGTTCAGCGGCGCCATTCGATATCAGCGGCTATGCAGCGGGAAGTGAATTAGTCTTCGATATGTTTGTCGTTAGTGCGGATGCAGGTGTTGAACTCTATATCAAACTAGATAGCGGTTGGCCTAACGTAAGTGATGTCATTATTGATTCATCAACGGTAGGTGAATGGCAAGAAGTCAGAATTAATTTGCAAACCTTACTTGCAGACGGAAATGCATTCTCAGAGGGAAGTTATGCTGACGCTACCAATATAGTTAACCCATTTGTTATGGAACCTACAGGTGTTATGACTGTTAAGTTCGATAATATTCGCTATGAATCACCAGATAACAGTGAAGTTGAAATAGTCTTGTATGACGACACCGCTGCTGACGATATCATTTTTAATAGCTATAACCCGGACGGCTTTGTTACCGCAAATGAAATGGCTGATGATAGTCGTGGCAATATCATTGAAGTGGTTAAAACAGGCGGAACAGGTAACTGGTATCTAGATAGTTCAGCTGCCCCATTCGATATCAGCGGTTATGGCGTTTTCAGTGAATTAGTCTTCGATATGTATGTTGTCAGTGCTGATGCAGGCGTTGAATTATATATCAAACTAGACAGCGGTTGGCCCAACGTAAGTGATGTCATTATTGATTCTTCAACGATAGGTGAATGGCAAGAAGTCAGAATTAATTTACAAACCTTACTTGCAGACGGAAATGCATTTTCAGAGGGGAGTTATGCTGACGCTACTAATATCGTTAACCCATTTGTTATGGAGCCCACAGGTGTTATGACCGTTAAGTTCGATAATATTCGTTATGTGAACAAATAACGCAATTAAGCCCTAAGTGTGTTGGGCGCATCAGCGCCCGTTTTCCAGCTGTATATGTATCCAATATTTCTATACAGCGATAACATAAAGTAAATGGTAGGAAAGTTATGAAAACAACTAATTTCAAAAAAACAAAAATCGCAGCAACGATCACAATGTTAATCGGTACTGCTTTTTCTTCACCAATATTTGCTGAAGAAGCAAAAATAGCAGAAAAAGTTGATAAAGAATCTGAAATAGAAGTCATTCAAGTGACTGGTATTATGAGCAGTTTATCGCGTTCTATGGCGGCAAAAAGAAATTCGTCAGGTGTGGTAGATGTTATATCTGCTGAAGATATGGGGAAATTTCCCGATACCAACTTAGCTGAATCATTACAGCGAATTACGGGGGTTTCTGTTAGCCGTTCAAATGGTGAAGGTAGTCAAATTACCGTTCGTGGTTTTGGTCCTGACTTTAATTTAATCACCTTAAATGGCCGTCAAATGCCAGGAACAGGTAACTCTCGTTCATACAGTTTAGAAAATTTGTCCTCCGATGGTGTTAGTGCCCTAGAAGTGCATAAAACAGCACGTGCAGAAAACCCAAGTGGTGGTTTAGGCGCGACAGTAAACATCGTTACAATGAAGCCACTTAGCAGCCCTGGTCAGAAGTTTGTGATCTCAGGGAAAGGTATTTACGACACGTCTAATGTGGAGGGTAATGATGTTACCCCTGAGTTCTCTGGTCTTTACAGTAATACATTTGCGGATGATAACATTGGTGTTGCATTATCTTTCTCTCATCAAGAACGTGACTTCCAACAACAAGGTGCAAGTATCTACGGCTGGCGCTTTCAGCCGAACTCTTCACTGCCTGAATTAGATGCGGGTAAAGTGATTGATAACCGTTCTGACAGTGCAGCAGCAGGGGCATTCTTTCCACAAGATATGAACTACGGTATAACGGATGTTGAGCGTGAAAGAACTAATGCCAATGTGACCTTCCAGTACTCTCCAATTGAAAGTGTGATCATGACACTTGATTACACGATGGGAGAATCAATTACAGGGACAAACTCTCTTGGTTGGGGCCAATGGCATGATTTTGGTGGTAATATAAATGCTTATGAATTAGACAGAAATGGCACGGTTTTATTCGCTGATTTGTCTGGTAACGATAGTTCATATACCGCAAACCGAAATACAACAGAAACGAATGAAAGCTCATTAGGTTTTAATATCGAATGGCAAGCGACAGATGACATAATTTTATCCGTTGATTACCACAGTTCAGAAAATAAGATTGATAATGGTAAAGATAAAGGTATGGGCTCTGCTGCGTCATTAGTCTTTGGCTCAGATCAGTTAATAAATAAACATTATGACTTTAGAACCGGTGATATTCCGCAAGCGACAACCTTCTGGAAAAACGGCACCACCACACTTGCACAGAGTGAAATAGATTCACATTTTAGCCAATTTATTCATAGCCCAGGTAAATCTGAAATTGATCAATTACAAATTGATGGTTCATGGGAAAATCCTGATGACTCTTTTTTAACGATAGTTAAATTTGGACTTGCTCGTACTGAACAAACAATGGGTGGGTCACATGCGTGGAGTGGTCTAAATGGTGGCTTCTTGTTTAGCCCTAATTATTCGGCAGCATTTCCAGACGGGATGTTTAAATACCAGACTACAAGTGGCTTTTTAGATCAATTTTCAAATGGTGAAAACCCTATCGGTAGTGGCTATTATTACAACTTTGATTTTGATGAAGCTGTTACTCGTTCGTTGAATTTCTTAAATAGTGATGTGTTAGGCGATGACTATTTTGATACAACCGCTTATCGTCGCCACCTTGATCAAGGCACTTATTCTGAAGGCTCGGTAAATGAAGATACAACTAGCCTTTATGCATCCTCTTTATTTGAATTTGAAGTTGCTGATTTTCCTGTACAAGTTAGCGTTGGCTTTCGATATGAGCAAACCGATGTAACCAGCAATGTACTACAGCCTATTCCAACTAAAGTTTGGTGGAAAGGTGGCAGTGAGTGGCATACGCAATATCAAGCAGGTGACAATACGGTACTGTCTCTTCAAGGAGAGCATGATGTGTTCTTGCCCATGATAGACGCTAAAATTGATATCACTGATGAGATTGTTGCCCGGGCATCTTGGGGCAAGACTATTTCTCGAGCACCACTAGGAAGCTTAGCGGGTGGGAGATCGTTAGGTGCGAGTACAAGCCCTAATGCGCGTGTAGGTGGAGAAGGGAATACAAGCTTAAATCCATATGAGTCTACCAACTTTGATGTTTCTTTAGAGTACTATTATGGAGAAGGCAGTTATGCTTCTGTAGGTTACTTTAGAAAAGATGTAGAAAATTTCATCAGCAGTCAAACGATAAGTACATCTGTGGATGATATACGTGAAATATTTGAAGGTCCTCGTTGGAATCAAGCTGTCGCGGACTTAGGTGGTGACCCAACGAGTGATGAGATTTTCGCTCAAATGCAGCTAAATGGAGCAACGTTAAATGCGCAAGGCTACATTGAACCAGCAGGTGATGATCCATTAATGCAGTGGAACATTACACGCCCATTTAATAATCCTGATGACAAAATGGTTGATGGGTTTGAAGTTGCCGTTCAGCACTTTATTGGTGAGAGTGGTTTTGGTTTTGGTGCAAATGCTACCTTTGTCGATGGCGATGTTGAATTTGATGTTGATGATATAACCAGAGTTGAAAATATTGCCGAGTTAGAGGCACAAACTCCACTAACTGGTTTAAGTGATTCAGCTAACTTTCAATTATTTTATGAAAAAGATGGCTTGTCAGTAAAAGTGACATACGCTTGGCGTGACGAGTACCTAATGGGGGTTGGTCAAGGTGGCGGAACTTCAGATAATCCTCCACAATTTGCTAAAGAGTACGGGCAAGTCGATATGAGTGTTAACTATGACATCGACGAAAACTTCACGGTATTCTTTGAAGGCTTAAACATGAATAACGAAACAGAACAAGCTTATGGCCGTTACGAAGAGCAATTTCTTTTTGCTCGTCAATATGGCTCAAGATATACCTTAGGCATGCGTTATAGCTTTAAGTAAACCGATACTTTAATTAACGACAAATTAAAAGGTCCATATTGTTTATTGCGATATGGGCCTTTTTTTGTAGGGTGTAACTGATAATTACCTTATATATCATCTTTTTCTTTGAATAAATAACAAGCTCAGGTTTGGCTAAACAGAGTCTATTTATATTACTCAATGGATATCATACAAACAATAAAAAGAGAGATTTCATGTTAACAGTTCGCGAAAAAATAGCTTATGGCTTAGGCGATACCGCCAGTAATATTATTTTCCAAACGGTGATGATGTTCCTATTAATTTTTTATACCGATGTTGTCGGTATTTCACCAGCCGTTGTTGGCACAATGTTTTTAGTCGTTCGCTTATTTGACGCGATTACCGATCCGCTCATGGGGGCACTTGCTGATCGCACCCAAACTCGGTTTGGCCAGTTTCGGCCTTACTTACTCTGGTTGGCCGTGCCTTTTGGCATAGTCTCCATTATGGCTTTCACTACGCCAGACTTTACTGACAATGGTAAAGTGATTTATGCGATTGCTACTTATACTTTATTGATGATGGCTTATACCGCAATCAATATTCCTTATTCAGCGTTAGGAGGCGTGTTAACCGCTCTGCCTGCTGAAAGAGTATCAGTACAAACCTATCGCTTTGTCTTGGGCATGTTAGGTGGACTAATTGTTGCAGCAGGCACTTTGCCGTTAGTGGAGTATTTCGGTAATGGCGATAAAGCAAAGGGATATCAGCTAACTATGGTTGCTATGAGTCTTTTAGGTGTAGTGATGTTTCTATTATGTTTTAGTGGTACTAAAGAGCGCGTATCTGTACCAGAGGAACAAAAAACATCGTTCTTAAACGATTTACAGTCACTTTGGCAAAATGACCAATGGAGAATATTGTGTCTTGCCGGTTTGTTCTTACTAACAGGGCAAGTACTAAGAGCAACACTCGCCATCTATTATGTAAAGTATGTACTTTCCATTGAAGAGTACATTACTTTATTTATGACTCTGGGCATGATCGCTAGTATCTTAGGTTGCGCCTGTGCGCAATTCCTTGCTAAGAAAGTCTGTAAAATTAAGGCTTATATTAACTTACAACTTATTGCCGCTTTTATCTGTGTGATCAGTTATTTCGTCCCTAAAGAGCAAATCTCCACGGCTTTCATTTTGTTTTTCTTATGGAGCTTCTTTTTACAAATGGCAACGCCATTATTGTGGGCGAAGATGGCCGATACTATTGATTATGGCCATTGGAAAACAGGCATACGTATTACTGGAATGGTGTATTCTGCAGTGGTATTTTTTATCAAACTAGGTGTGGCTTTTGGTGGCGCTTTTGCTGGTTGGTTGCTTGCCTATTATGGCTATCAAGCTGATGTTGAACAAACGGAAGCAGTTAAAGAAGGTATATTAATATCATTCACGGTTTACCCTGCACTGGGGTCAATATTGGTTGCTTGGGTTATGCGTGGTTACGTGCTTAATAAAGAAAAAGTGGAAGAAATACACTTGGCGTTAAATACGAAAAGGGCTTAATGCCATTAATATAAAGCATACCAAGTGGATAACTGCACAGGGTATGCTTAAAGTTAAATGAGTCATTTAACTTTGGTTACTCTTTCGTTAAATATTTATTTTATCATCATTACTTTCTTTGGTGTTCTGTCGACATTAAATAATCCCCAATGTTTTTCAGCGCCATGAAGGTTAGTCGGGTTCCCTTTCCAAGGTTCATCGAATGCTTCAAAAAAGAAAAATGTTGTGTTACTGGTTTTTGCCCATTGTTTTATTTCATCAAAGTAACGTTTTTGATTCGCTTCATTTGCTTGCTGACTAAACTCTTCGGCGGTAGTAGCCCAGCCGCCTTCCAATATGACGATTGCTTTATTTGGCAAGGCTTGATGTACACTTTCGATATTATCAATAGTATAAGCTAGCGCTTCATCGATAGTTTTATTTTCCCAAGCAGGATAGGTGTGTACACCGATAAAATCTACTTCAGCGGCTAAAGGTTTGCCGTCACGGATCCACCATTCATAATTATCTGCTACCGTGACGGGTTGAGCAATACTTTGCTTTACTTGACGAACATAAGAAATAATACTGTTAAGCGTTACCATATGATCGTTCCAATCAACTAAGGTTTCATTTCCTACATTGACGGCAATCACTACCTCTGGATAATCTTCTGCTAATTTAATCCCCCGTTGGATTTCGAGCATATTAGTTATTTTATTTTCAAAGAGTTTCTGCAAAGATATTGGGAATTCTAACCAGGCACAGTTTTTGTGGTTGCTCACCTCAGCTTTTAACCACACACCCAATAAAACCTTAATAGGTAGTTTATGTTGCTTGATGATTTTGAGTGTTGTCGCTGAATTTTCACCTGAGTCATACAAGCGAATCAAATCTAAATCATGGCTGAGTAAAATCCTCAAATCTTCTAAAATTTGTGCTTCGCTAGGGTTTTTCGCACCCTCTCCTCTATCTGGGTGTTGTCCTGTTCGAAACCCAGAATAAGCAATGGCAACTGTTTCCCCTTGAAGAAGGCTGGAAGCAGCTTGTGCGAACTTTTCATCCGCTTGAACTGAAGGTAATAACAATAGCGCAAGAAGCAACAAAGCACGGTATAAAATAATGATACTTGCCGTCTGGTGATTGCCTGTTATTACTGATTGGTATGCTTGGTTAATAGATGTGTTGGAAGTGCTCATGCAAAACCTTGTTTCTTAGTTATTAATAGCAAATAAATGACATGTGCTTTGCGTAAATACAAGAAACAAAAGCTCAGGTGGGCTACTAAAGAGGTGAAGTGTACTTATTAAGTCGTTGTCGTCATTTTTACAGTGGAAAGGAGGAACTTGTCTTAGATAATCACCTGAAGTTCATGTGAACCTGATTCTTTCTAGATAGATAGTAGTATCGTTTTTATCGCAAGGTGAGTCCATTTTATCTTGTTTTTATTGCGATACATTTTAGTTCCCTTATTGTTGCCTCACAATTGCTAATAAATATTAGCAATTAAATTAGTTACCGTTATTAGTGTGGGGCATGAATAGTATGAAGAGCAAACAGATAAAAAAAACATTATTTTTGGTCTTAGTAATACTATTGATACCAGTAATGGTTATTGGTCGCTTATTAACAAGCGGTGTAGAAAATAATCAGGCCAATGAAGATAATTTAGCTTTAGTTGAATACGAGGGTAAAAATAAAACGGGCAAAGCAAGTGATTATTTTAGCCCTAATAACGCTGTTGTTTGGGCTCTTAATGTTGGTGGCACAGAATATTTAGGCGTTGATGGCATAACCTATCAAGCTGACTCTTCGTCGATTTCGGGCGAAGTTGGTAATATTGAAATAATTAAAGGTTCACAAGATAGTGTTATTTATCAATCTTATCGAACGGGCGACTTGCATATTAATAAAGCGATGGACAATGGTCTGTACGATATTATTTTCAAATTTGCTGAGCCTGAAGATAGCTCTGTAGGAACAAGAGTCTTTGACGTTTTTGCTGAGAAACAGTTAGTTATTGATGATTTAGACGTAAGACTTGCCCGAGATGGAAAGCATATATCTGCCTTAGCCAGAGCTGTTTACAATGTAGAAGTAACGGATGGTCAGCTCGATATCAGTTTTCTGGCATCAAAAGGAAAAGCTATTCTTAATGCTGTGATTGTACGTAGAAAAGAAATAGCGCCAAAGCAGTGGGAAGTCGTTTGGGCTGATGAATTTGATTATGAAGGCAAACCAGATTCAAATAAGTGGAACTATGATATTTGGCCGGCTCATAAAGTTAATAGTGAAGATCAAACCTATACCGACAGGCTTAAAAACGTTCATGTAAAAAACGGTAACTTAATCATTACCGCTCACAAAGAAACGCTTGGCAATGCGAAATATACTTCTGGCAGAATCCATGCTCTGGGTAAAGGCGACTTTCTCTACGGACGTGTTGATGTTCGAGCTAAACTACCTGCCGGACAAGGAACTTGGTCAGCTATTTGGATGTTACCGAGTAATCCTTATAAGTATGCTACAAGCTGTCAAGAAAATGAAGATTGGCAAGGCAGTTCAACGTGTGATGCTTGGCCAAATTCAGGTGAAATAGACATCATGGAACATGTCGGTTACGACATGCAGACCATACATGGCACCGTGCATAACAAAGCCTATTATTGGGCGAACTGGGAACAACGTAAAGGCAGTATTGAAGGTCAAAATGTTGAGCAAGCATTTCATCTTTATTCGGTTGAGTGGACCCCAGAAAGCATCACGGTATTCTTTGACAATACTCCTTATTTCTTTTATCGCAACGAATCCAGCGGATGGCGTGCTTGGCCTTACGACCACCCTTACCACATCATTTTAAATCTTGCTATTGGTGGTATGTGGGGCAAAGCAGGTGGACCTATCGACGACAGTATTTTCCCCGTCTCTATGGAAGTTGACTATGTCAGGATATTTAAACCATTAACACAGTAAATTTTTAATACTAATGAATTTAATCGTTCATTTTCTCAAATTTATTCAATTATTTAGAACAGTAGAAATGCCTGTAATTTAGGTAGGAAATTAAAATGAAAATATGCAATACAAATAGTAATCAAGTGACTGGCGAGTTTGTCACTATGGGTGATGAAAGATTTTATGTCATAAACAATGTAAACAAAATGGCGCCATTTTTTGTCAGTGTTATTTCAAATAGTGATCATTGGCTCTTTGTGTCATCGACGGGAGGCCTAACTGCAGGGCGAGTATCCCCTGAAACGGCCTTGTTTCCATATGTTACTGTAGATAGGATCCATGAAAGTGATTTGCATACTGGCTGTAAAACTCTTTTGCGGGTCGCTAGTGAAAGTGGAAAACTTGACTGGGAACCCTTCAACCGAGAACATGAACTTCGTTTTAATATTACCAGAAACCTATACAAGAATGTCTTAGGTAATAAGCTTTGCTTCGAAGAAATTAATAATGATTTGCAATTAGCTTTTCGTTATACCTGGGCGACTAGTGATACCTATGGTTTTGTTCGACAATGTGAATTAGAAAGTTTATCTGATAAGCCATTAAGCGTTGAAATGGTCGATGGCTTTCAAAATATCCTACCTGCAGGAACGCCTAGATTTACTCAAACGAATTCAAGTAATTTAGTTGATGCTTATAAATGGACTGAGTTAGATGATAGCTCAGGTCTCGCCTTTTTTACTCTATTTTCTGGCATTACAGATAGAGCTGAACCTTGTGAGTCACTAAAAACGAATACCGTTTTTTGTCTCGGTTTAGAGAACACTAATATCTTACTTTCATCTGAGCAATTAGCAGAATTTAGAAGTGGAAAGCAGGTTAAGCAGGAGTTAACTAAGCGTGGTATTCGTGGAGCCTTTTTAGTTAATAGCAATATTGAGCTCGCACCTCATGCTCAGCAAAAATGGCAAATAGTTGCCAATATTGAGCAAAGTCAAAGTCAGTCAGTAGCCTTGCGTCGTCAACTACAAAATAGTGACAAACTTGAGAGAAATCTACAAGACTCGATAGCAAAAGGCTCTGATGAATTAGCCCGTATTATGGCTTCTGTCGATGGGTTCCAATTAACAGGTGAAGAAAGCGTTTCGGAGCATCACTATGCTAATGCGCTTTTTAATACCTTACGAGGTGGTATTTTTGATGATCAGTACATGATCTCTTTAAAAGACTTTTCTACAACCATCAATTTATTTAATCATGAAGTTTACCTTCGTAATCAAACGCTATTAAGTAGTTTGCCTGAAAAATTAACTTTTGCTGATTTACAGGAAAAAATTAAAACAGCAGGCGACTCTCAGTTGGAACGTTTAAGCGCTGAATATTTACCTATTTCATTTGGTCGTCGCCATGGAGACCCGAGTCGTCCTTGGAACCAGTTTGCTATTAAGTTAGTTGATGAAAACAATAATCGCTTATTAACTTATCAAGGAAACTGGCGAGACATTTTCCAGAATTGGGAAGCGTTAACTTATAGTTACCCGCTATTCATTGAAAATGTTGTCGCTAAGTTTGTTAATGCTTCGACAATGGATGGTTATAACCCGTATAGAATCACTAAAGAAGGTATAGATTGGGAAGTCGAAGAGCCAGATGATCCTTGGAGTTATATTGGTTACTGGGGGGATCATCAAATAATTTACTTGCAAAAAATGCTCGAAATGTCGAAGCAATTTCACCCAGAGAAACTCAGTGAAATGTTACGTAAACCAATTTTTAGTTATGCCAATGTACCTTACCGTATTAAGTCATTTGACGCCTTAGTTGAAAATGCTAAAAGTACAGTAACGTATGACGAATTATTAGCTGAGAAAATTGAACTACGTGTTGAAAAAATAGGCGCAGATGGCAAGTTAGTACTTGACGATAATGGTGCTGTTTATCAAGTCAACTTGTTAGAGAAATTATTAGTACCTTTGTTATCTAAACTGGGGAATTTAGTTATTGATGGCGGGATTTGGTTAAATACCCAAAGACCAGAATGGAACGATGCTAATAATGCCCTTGTTGGTCAGGGCTTATCTATGGTTACTTTATGTTACTTACGTCGTTATATTTGCTTTTTCCAAGATTTATTGGCAACCGAAAAGCAAGACGTAGAGCTTTCTGTTGAAGTGAATCAATGGCTAGTAGAAACGGCAATTGCATTGAATAATTTAACTTTACAGTTAACTTCAGCGCCGGTAAGTCCAGAAGTACGTTATCAAAGTATGACTGAACTCGGCTTAGCTGCAAGTCATTATCGCGAAACTGTTTATAAGAAAGAAGGCTTTAGCGCTAAGTCTTATCAAGGTATTAATCAAATAACATTAATGTTAGATAATGCATTACAAGCAATAGAACATACCATTGAAACTAATGAACGTGCTGACGGATTATATAACGCTTACAATTTGTTGAGCCTAGATAATCATACTTCAGCGGTGAAAAATTTGTATCCAATGCTTGAAGGACAGGTGGCAGCATTAAGCTCGGGGGCATTGAAACCCAAAGCTGTGGTTGATGTATTGGAAGCACTTTTTGCTAGCGATGTTTATCGCGAAGATCAAAAAAGTTTTATGCTTTATCCTGATAGAAAATTACCAAGCTTTTTGCAAAAAAACTGTGTTAATGCCGAGCAAGTATTGGCTAATGCATCATTACAGCAAATGCTTGAAAAAAGTGATGAACGTATTATTTTGCAAGACGACGATGGCGAGTATCGCTTTAATGGAGATATAACAAATAACAATGTTTTACTTGAACAGTTAACTGAGCTTAATGATCTTTATCCCAATGTGCTTGATGATAAAGAAGCCATTTTATCCCTTTATGAGCAAACTTTTAATCATCAAGCGTTTACAGGACGATCTGGTGGTATGTTTGGCTTTGAAGGATTAGGTTGCATCTATTGGCATATGGTTTCTAAGTTAATGTTAGCGGTTGAAGAGAATTATTTTATCAGCGTTGAACAAGGAGAAAATGACGAGTTAACGCGGAATATTGCTAATTTATATTATCGTGTTCGTGACGGCATTGGCTTTAATAAAACACCGCAAGAATATGGTGCATTCCCAATGGACCCATACTCTCATACTCCTAAACATTCCGGCGCTCAACAACCGGGTATGACGGGACAAGTAAAAGAAGAGATATTGTCGCGCTTTGGTGAATTAGGCCTGAGAGTAAAAGCAGGCGCACTTTCTTTTGTACCTAGCTTATTACAGTCCTGTGAATTTATTCAAGATGCAAAACCGTTCCGTTACCTTGATGTTAACGAGCTATGGCAAGAAGTTGAAGTACCAGCAATGGGGCTCGCCTTTACTTGGTGTCAGGTTCCTATTGTTTATCAGCTTAATGATGAAATTGAACCTTCATTAATGGTGACTTTTAAAAATGGAGAGCAACAGACATATTCACAGCTAGCCTTACCAGCTAAAGAAAGTTCAGAGCTATTTCTTCGCAGCGGTCAAATACAGCAATTAACATTAACGATATCAACTGGAAATTTATTCCATTAATTATTATTAAAAAATTATCGGTTGAACGATTAAGAAGGTGTAAGGAAATTATACCTTCAAAATATTATACATAACGATTGTTATCGGAGATGAACATGTCGAGTAAATACAATAAACATATGTCTTTGGCTGGAATGAATGTCGGTCATTCTTCTCGTAAAGCTTTGCAAAGCGGCGTTACTAAGGTGCTGGATAATAAAATACATGGTATTTCTTTTAGCCCATATATCGAGGGTCAAGGTCCTGGAACTGTTATTACCGAAGCGCAAATAACAGAACGTATGGCTGTTATTTCGAAAAACATTAAATGGATCCGCTCTTTCTCTTGTACTGATGGCAATGAAAACATTCCAAAAATTGCCAAGCAGCAAGGATTGAAAACCTTAGTAGGAGCATGGTTGGATGATGACTTAGAAAATAATGAAAAAGAAATTAATAACCTTATAGAAGTTGCTAAACAAGGATATGCGGATGTTGTCGCTGTCGGCAATGAAGTACTACTTCGTGAAGATTTAACGGAAGAGCAACTAATAACATACATTAAGCGAGTTAAAGCCGCATTACCTGATATCGAAGTGGGTTATGTCGATGCTTATTACGAATTTGAAGTACACCCCAAGGTAACGGATGCCTGTGATTTAATCTTGGCTAACTGTTACCCATTTTGGGAAGGTTGTGCACTTGAGTATTCAATCCTCTATATGAAAGACATGTACCAACGTGCAATTAAAGCCGGTAATGGTAAAAGAGTGATTATTACTGAAACCGGTTGGCCAAATGAAGGTCCAGAAGAATGGGGCGCAGTGCCATCTTATGAAAACGCCATTAAATACTTTCTTGGTACTTATCAATGGGCTGAAGAAGACCATATTGACGTATTTTATTTTTCATCATTTGATGAGGTTTGGAAAGTTGAAGATGAAGGCGGTGTTGGCGCGCATTGGGGTCTTTGGGATAAAAGTGGGAATTTGAAATATGTTTAAGCAACACAGTGATAAAGTAGCAACGATTAGTTCAATGAACTTAAGCCATGCAAATGCAATTTGTTATTCGGGTTATCGTGAAGGACAAAACCCAAGAGAAGGGCTTTATCCTAGTTATAGTGAAGTAAAAGAAGATTTGCTGATTTTGAAAGAAAACTGGAGCTACTTGCGTATTTACGATTGTGGTCCACATGCAGAGCTTGTTTTAGATGTGATTCGCACTGAAAAATTACATTTCAAAGTTATGCTCGGTGTAGATATGGCGGCAGAAATGAGCAACCCGCATTGTCCTTGGGGAGCTGATTTTAGTGAAGAAGTTATCAGTGCTAATAGACAGAAAAATTGTAATGAAATTCATAAAATGATTGGACTAACCAAAAAATATGATGATATTGTTTTTTCAGTCTCTGTGGGGAATGAAGCAAGTGTCGAATGGACAGATCACATGGTTCCAGTTGAAAGGTTAGTTTCTTATGTTAAACAAATAAAAAAAGCAATTAATCAACCGGTTACATTTTGTGAAAATTATGTTCCGTGGACATATAAACTTGAACCTTTGGTTGCTGAATTAGACTTTATTTCCATTCATACCTACCCTGCGTGGGAATATAGAACGATGGAAGATTCCCTCGAATATACCAAACAAAATTATTATAGTGTTGCTCATCATTACCCTGATACACCGGTGATCATCACCGAAGCCGGCTGGACAACAGCTTCAAACGGACGAGGCATTGAGCCTTGGAATGCGAATGAAGAGTTTCAAGCGCAATACTATGAACAATTGCTTGCTTGGACAACGGCGGAGAAAATTCTGACTTTTGTCTTTGAAGCATTTGATGAACCGTGGAAGGGATCTCCTGATGAACTTGAACCTGAAAAGCACTGGGGATTATTTAAGGTAAATCGTACTCCTAAGTTAGTCATGAAGGACATTTATCCAAACAAGGTTATCAATATTATCCAGAAAGATTCTGTTGCTTAGTATTTATCAATAAAAATAAAAGCTAACTCCCAACCATGTCGAATACAAAATTTAGCGTCAACATGGTTGGATTTTTCATTTTGTTTGCATGTTATATTTACTTCATAAATTAAGAAAAGTGCAGTACGAATGAGAGAGCTTAATCTATTGGTTACGTTTTATAACGGTTTCTTATATTTAGGAGTTTCATTGTTATCTATACGTTTAAGAAAAACCTAGGTATTTGATCTCGATATATCATTGCTAAGAAAGCATTAATCATGAACTATATCTTTATTTAAAAAACATAAGTGCTTTATCAAGTTCAATAGGTTTATTATTTGATTATTTTTACATAAATTAAATTCTCATGTTTTTTTGCATGGATGAGGTGAAGCGGTCTAGATAAACGATGATTGGGAAGTTTTTATTCGATCATCTGCTAGGGAAGGGGTAGTATAATAAAAGATGATTTCGGGGGAAATATGTCTGACAACCCATTACTAAGTTTAAATAAATTTATTTCAAAAAGGCCAGTATATTTATTTTGGGCTTTACAAATCTGTTTTTGGTCTTTCGTTTCCTTAATTAGTCTAATTTCATTAACACTTTGGTATGTTCAAATTGATGTTGAGCATCTAAATCACACTTTTTGGCAGTCCATTATTGGTGTTATATGTTCATTGCCGTTGTATTGGATATACATGAAGTGTTGGAATTCTCCTATCTTCACAAGAGTGCTTATTACTATTGTTTCAGTGATTTGTATTTCTTTTATATGGACATTACTCAGAGTTGAACTTTACATAGAATTGACCGCCTCTGATGGTCATTGGGACGAGTTTGGTGGCTGGTATTTTAGTAGTATATTTATATTTTTCTGTTGGACAGGCTTTTTTCACGGTATTCGCTATTATCAACTCTTGCAATTTGAACATAAAATGTTGCTTTCAAAAGCAGCTGAGGCCAAAGAAGAGCAACTAAAAAGGGTCAACGCCCAGTCAGTCGCTCGAGATGCAAAAATAAAAATGTTACGTTATCAGCTAAACCCACATTTTCTCTGTAATACACTCAATGCAATTAACTCGCTAATTGAATGTGAGTCTTCAGAAAAAGCACAACTGATGACTGTTCAATTAAGTAAATTCTTACGTTATTCTTTAGATAATAATCCTGATACTAAAATAGCGTTAGAATTTGAAATTACTGCGCTTAATTTATATTTGGAAATAGAAAAAACACGTTTTGGTGAACGACTAATATTGGATTTTAATATTTCCGATGAAGCGAAATCAGCGTTAATTCCAAGCTTGCTTCTACAACCTATTATTGAAAACTCAATGAAACATGTTATCGCCAAAAATGAAGAAGGTGGCACAATCAGCTTATTGGCAAAGGTTGTTGACGAAATGTTAGTGTTAGAACTAAGTGATACTGGCTCGGGAACACGAGTTGATGGCAGTAAAATGAAAGGAAAAACGAGTCGAGGTGTTGGCTTGCGAAATATAGATGAAAGACTTAAAGTATTATATACAGATGACTATGTTTTTAACCTTAATATTATTCAATCAGGTGGTTTAAAAACAATCATTAAACTTCCTTTTGAAAGGTTCGATGAAAAATCAACTGCTAGCCAGTACAAACTCGATGACGGTGAGTTAATTCTATGACTAAACTAAGAACAATTATTGTTGATGATGAACCATTAGCGCTTAACTTATTACGGGCAAAGTTAGCTAAAATTCCAGAAATTGACATTGTTGCAGAATGTAAAAATGGCCGTGAAGCTATTGCAGCAACAATGGATTTAGCACCAGATTTGTTATTTTTAGATATACAAATGCCAGGTATTGACGGTTTTGGTGTAATAAAAAAACTGCAATCTGACATTGTTCCTATGGTGGTCTTTACCACGGCATTTGAACAATACGCTTTAGACGCATTTGATGTGCATGCCGTCGACTATATTCTTAAACCAATTGATGAAGAACGTATACAGCGGGCAATTCAACGAGCATTAGTGCGTTGTGAAACAGATGAGGATACGTTAAATAAATCTCGAATTATTAGTGCGATAGACACGATTAACGAGAGAGGGAATACAGAAAAAACTATAGTACCAGATATGTCCCTACCAAAGGTTGATATGGGTAAAGTCGAGCGTAAAATAGTTATTAAAGACAGAGATGACATTACTTTGTTAAAACAAACAGATATTGAATGGGTTGACGCAGCAGGAGATTATGTTTGTGTTCATGCTAAAGGTGTTACTCATATAAAACGTTGTACTTTAAAAAACTTACTTGAGGATTTAGATTCTGAAATGTTTAAGCGAGTTCATCGTTCAACCATTGTTAATCTGAATTATATTCAAAAAGTCATACCTCATACTAAAGGTGAGTTCTTTCTTAAATTAGGGGAATATGATCAAGTTAAAGTCAGCCGTAATTACCGAGAAGTGATCAAAAGCTTCTTAACCGACATGTAGTATTGCAAACATATGGATATTGACGACACCAAGTTGTCAATATCAATACTTTACACTATAGGTAATGTCATCATTATCTATTAATGCCCAACCTACCGCTCTTAAAATCCCCTTTGCCGTAATACTATTGTTTAACGTCACAGCTCATTAGATGATTCTTATAATGCAATTTTCTGCTCAGCCAAACAATGAATAATCGTCTATTAAGGTCGTTGAAATGTTAAATATTAGGTTAATAAGCATAGCTTCCATTTTTTCTATGGCACTCATTTTTCCCGCTTCTGCAGCTAATAATCATGCTCCACACAGACTAAATTATTATGCACCTCACGCAGAACAAGCGCCAAAGGTTGATGGTGTTGCTAATGAAATTATATGGAAATCAGCCAAGTGGCAAAAATTAGATCAGCGCTGGTTAGGCCCTGAATTTTCAAAAGAAGACTTTCAAGGACGATACAAAGTTGTTTGGACTGAATCTAAATTATATCTTGTGGCTGAAATCGTAGACGATGTTCTCATTGATACCCATCGTGATCCCTTAACACAATATTGGGATGACGATTGTTTAGAAATATTTATAGATGAAAACTTCTCAGGTGGTGATCATCAATATAACCACAATGCGTTTGCCTACCATATGTCGCTTGATAACCAAGCGATTGATATAGGCACTAATAAACAGCCGCAGAATTACTCTCATCATGTTGAAAGTCACTGGAAACAACAGGGTAAAACGATTGTTTGGGAATTAAGTATCGATATTTATACGGATAAATATCAAGACACAGCTACCGATAATAAACCTGTCGAATTGTTTGCGGGGAAAGTGATGGGCTTGATGGTGGCCTATTGTGATAACGATGGTAGTGAATTGCGTGAAAACTTTATTGGCTCTGAATCTGCTATAGGCGGGGCGGCGGATCGTGGTTGGATTGATGCAGGTATGTTTGGCAAGCTAATTTTGTCTAAATAAATTTTCCTAAGCGACTTTGGAATCGCTAGATTTATTTCTTATTTCCTCATCAACTGAGTGTACAAAAATGAAAAACATTGAAACAAAATTTATAAAAACATTCTCCTTAACCTCTATGATTTCTTTGACATTGATAAGCTGTTCACCAGCAGATCAGGGATCACAAATGAACAAAAACTCTGCGGATATTAATTATAACCTTTCTACGACCCAAGAGATCTTACTCACGAGTGAAGCTGGCGATAAAATAGCGTCACAGCCGAATTTAGCCTTTGTAAAAGGCATAGCCTCTGGCAACGTTATTGTGATTAGGCCAGACATTAAAAAACAAAAAATCGTCGGTATTGGCACATCCTTTACAGAATCTTCAGCGTTTGTTTTAGCACATTTAGAAAAAGATAAAAGAGCTGAAGTGATGGAAAATATCTATGGTGAGAAGGGGGCTAACTTCTCGTTAGCACGAACTCATATAGGAGCAACAGATTTTGCGGTCGAAGGTCGGTATTCATATGCGGAACAAGAAGACGATGCAAACTTGGCTTCGTTTAGTGTCGATGTAGACAGCGATGGTTTTAGCACTAAAGAATACGCGGGTATTAAAGACGAGCATTTTGATTTATTACCTATGATAAAAGAAGCCTATGCAATAAAAAATAAGCAAGCTGACCAGGAGTTAAAGATTGTTGCTTCAGCATGGACAGCGCCACCATGGATGAAAACCATTGAAGACTATTACATCAAGCCGACACCGGAAAATAATCATCAAGGCAGTGGAGGAGAGTTAAAAGCACAATACGTTGCTACGTATGCAGATTACCTAATTAAGTATCTTGATGCTTATCAAGAGCAAGGCATTGATATTTGGGCGCTTACACCAGTAAATGAACCTCATGGTAACAGTGGCCAATGGGAAAGCATGCATTTCACCCCTAAAACACAGAATACTTTTATTAAGGACCACTTAGGGCCTAAGTTAAAAGCCAGTGCTCATGAAGCGGTGAAACTTCTTATTTATGATCAAAACCGTGATGAAATGGAGCATTGGACAGATGAGATCTTAGGTGACCAAGAAACGTCTGCTTATGTTTATGGAACCGCGGTGCATTGGTACGAGAGCAGCAACCAAGTAAACGAAGACGTATTTGATCGAGTTCATGAAAAATTTCCAGAGTTTTCAATTATACATACCGAAGGCACTATTGATGATCTGGGTAAAGATGCACCTGAGGGGATATTAGATCCCGTCCGCTTCAAAGAAACAAACTGGTTTAACAATGATGAATTTTGGTGGAATGAAAATGCCACTGACTGGGCATATACCGCAACTTGGGCACCTAAGCCTGAAGATCACCCAATTTATACCCCAGTACATAGGTACGCCCGTAATATTATTGTTAGTCTAGATCATTGGCTAGAGGGATGGATAGATTGGAATATTGTGCTAGATAAGCATGGTGGGCCTAATCATGTTGGCAATTTTTGCGGCGCACCTATCATGATTGATACCGAAACTGGTGAAATTTACTACACGCCTATTTATTATGTTTTAGCACAGTTTAGTAAAACAATTCGACCGGGTGATACCGCATTAAAAGTTACGCATACATTAAATGGTTTAGATGAAGATGCATTACACGCGAGCGCTGCGATTAATGATAACGGCTTAATCAGTGTGCAACTACTCAATACTACCAAAGAGCCTATTACTTATTCATTACAAATAGGTAGCCAGTACACTGAAGTATTGATTGCTGCAAACGCCGTTCAAACCGTTCGAATTCAGTTGTAATATTTCGTGATTCCGACAGAAAATAGATTTGAGAAATTTACCTATTCAACAAAAGGTGAGCATTAAGTGAAGAAACATCCCTTTGAAATATTAGCGTTAGAGAATGGGGCAAAGCTCTTATTTACACCTTGCCCAGGCACTAAATCTGTAAACCTTGAAGAGTCAATAAAGCAACTTAAGCAAAATGGTACATCCATGTTAATCACTTTGATGTTTGATAAAGAGATGGTAGAGAATAATGTATCGAGTTTAGATGAGGTCTGCCATCAGCACCAAGTTACTTGGTTGCAACTTCCTATTATTGATGATGAGGCCCCCGGTGAAATCTTTGAATCTCGCTGGGAAAAGCTTAAACCAATCATCTTAGAAGAATTGAACTCTAAAGGTAAGGTAGCCGTACATTGCAAAGGGGGAACAGGAAGAACCGGAACTGTGATTGCGCTATTATTGCTAGAGTTAGGTTGGCCTGTGAATAAAATAATTAAAGAAGTACAAAGTGTTAGACCTAAAGCTTTAAAGATTAAGAAGCAATTAGCCTATTTAAATAGCCATTTAGTAAATTCGGCAATTATATTTTAATGAACAATATTTCCTTAAATTCATCGATTTCTTTGACATCATGGCTAATAGCAAAGCTCTCGTTTACTAGTAAGAGCTTCTTGATTGAAAAGTTCATGTTTTTATTGCTTAATCAATGCTATGTATGATCAAGTTATTTTAGTTACAGATTTATAGTTTATAACTAGTCGATAATTTATTAAGAACTTCTCGCAAGTAATGTAATGTTGCGGGCGTATAGTCAAATCCGTCACCAGATTTACTTTCCTTTATAGTGGAAACTATACCAACAACCTTATTATGTTTATCAAGCACAGGGCTGCCACTTAAGCCTGATATACTTGTGCCCTTAGATGGAGCGACTCTTAAATAGTTTTTTTCTTCTTCAATAAATGTTCCAGGGTACTTATCTTGGGAGCAAGTTTCTTGAGTTTCATAAGTACAGCCGTATGCTGTTAATAATTCACCAACTTCTAGAGGAGTGTCCCTCAATTCAAGTATGGCTAAGTTTGAATTGTTATCTTTTACTTCAAAAACCAGCCAATCTTTAAACAGTATTTTTTCGTCAATCAGTTCATTTTTATCGGCATTAAGCAGTTTCCCCAAAGTAACATAACTATTGTTGTTTTTATTTGGATGAATCCGCCACTCTTTTAATTCATCTTGTAAGTAAACAGAAGTTAATGCAGGGGTTTTTGCAACCATTAAGGCATGTTTTACGGTGACGGCAAATAATTTACCGTTAAAATTGATTAGAAAAGCATTGCCAGCAAACGCATTATTATATTGGGAATCATTAAACGTGACCTGATTGATGCCTGAAAACTGTTGTTGCTTGGCATTAGCTACTCCAGTCAAAAGTAATGCCGAAACAGCTATTGATAATAGCGTTGACTTAACTATTATTTTATCCATATTTATTTTAAATTTCATTAATCGTTATCTTCCTGTAAAGGTGGTTTTTATTTTTAAATACGCTAACAATTCATTACGCTTAAGCTGAGACTACTAACTTTTTGTAAGGTTCAGCTTCGTTTCACTTTTTAGCTCACTATTGATAGCAACTATTGGTATATTTATGAGTTACCTACTGCTAGAAACTTTGTAATACAGGCGGCAAATGCTTTCTTCTAATAGGGGCTAAAATGAAGGGAAATAATGCTAATGTTTATTTCCTCTGAATGAATTAAGTCAAAAGTAGCAACGCTTAGCGCTGGTGTATTGAAGTATTGTTTATGTTATTAATTCAATAAAGCAATAAAGTCATCACTGTATGGGGGGATGATGTGATTTATGCAGGTCTAATGTTCTAATCGGTATTCATCATTTGGATAGCTTTATTAATCATTTCAATAACCTTGAATGCTCAAGATGTTGAGTCGATAAAAATAAATTCCTACACCGATAATCCCCCATACCTCTATCATGAAGGCGGTCGACAAACAGGTTTGTATTTGCGGATTGTTGGTCTCACCTTAAATGCAATAAATCAACCTTACTCAGTAAAAACATTACCTTTTAAGCGTGGGCTTTTCCAGACAGCGGCAGGTAATGGTATTATGATTGGAATATTAAAAACAGACCAACGCATGCTGACGATGGATTTCTCCGCCCCCTTTTATCAAGAAAAAGTGTCTGTTTTTTTTAATCAACAACAAAGCCCACTGATAAAAACTGTAGATAAGTTAGACGGGTTAAAAATTGGTACTCTTTTAGGTTGGAGTTACGGCGCTGAATTCGATGGGGCAAAGGAAAATGGTCGGTTTTACACGCATGATAGTAAGCTCGAAACTAACTTTTATTTGTTAACCAAAGGGAAGTTAGACGCGGTGATTCATCCTGAGTTGTCTGCAGTTTACGTTCTGAATAAACTCGGGCTTAAAGATAAGGTATTTTTAGCATCAAAACCTTTATTATTAGGTAATATCCATATAGCAGTAAAAAAAGGTACTCATAAAAAATTGTTTGAAAGGTTTAACAAAAAATTAAGTGAGCCAGAGCACAGAAAAAAGATAAACCTCCTTATTGAAAATTACAGATAATCGCTAATCTTAATTTTGCCATAGTTTAATACCAGAGTGAAAATATTGAGAAAAAAGCAAAAAATATACATTTAAAAAAATTAATTAATTCTAATAAATATTTGAGAAAATTATGCCAGTACAACATTTTGAACCACACGGAAATATCAGGGTTTCATTAGATAACGACCTCATTACTATTGATATTGAAGGGCCATGTAACACTGAGTTTTTTGAGCTTATGGCAGAAGAATTAGCATTAATAAGACCTAAAATAAATATCGATAACTATACGGCTTTAATTATACTTCGCAATGAAGCTCTAGCATCACCTGAAGCAATGGCATACTTCACCTGTTATTTAAAAACAGTTGAAGTAGGTGCGGTTGCTATAAATTTGCAATATACCCTCACTCCCTCAATTACTGAAGCCATTTGTAAAAAAGCCTATACAGCAGCGGGGGTGAAACATCGCTTTTTTTATGATAATGACAGTGCTACTGTCTGGTTAAGGGATTGTATGATTAAAAATAGACAACGATAAAGTATTATTGTTACTTCATCATGAACCAAGGGTATTTCTTTATCTTTATTAGCAATAGCCCATTACACGGTGGCAGAGTTAATCTGAGCATTTAATTATAAATATTTTATAGTGCAATTTCTTCATTGAATATAAACTTTAAAGATGAAATTTTATCTCATAATCCTCCTAAAAACGAAAAACATAGTCATTATAGGTGAATTTAATTTTACTCATGTACAGCGCAATTATTTCTTAAGTTTAACAGCCAAGCGTTAATGCATTCACTTATTGCATTAACGCTTGGAATAGTTTTTTGAGAGGATAAGTTGCTTAAAAAAATTGATGTTATAGTATTATATTGATGGATTTTAAAACCGCATAACAGCTGTGTTTTGACCGTACTTATACAAATGATGACGTTTATTCAGGAAGATTTATGACTCATGACGAAGAAGTAACCAAATCACTATCAATGCTCGTTTCTGGTTCTTCAATAATGGTGGAGTTATCTATATTATCAACAAAAAAAATTAAATTTAAAAGTGTTTTTGTTGGTTTTTTACCCAATCAATTTATCCTTATCCAGTTACCTAAACTAGGTAAAGATTCAGAACTTTCTGCTTATATTAAACAAGGTGTAGCATGTACTATTCGTGGTTTAGTTGAAGGGAAGGAAGGCACTGTCATTGCGTTTATCACTTCTATAGAGCAAATTATCAAGATACCCGCTAAGATGTTAGTGCTGAATATTCCGAAACAAGTTGCTATACAAAGCTTACGAAAAAGAACCCGCATAGAAACTCAATTAAACTTTGTATCCGTATTGAATGAAAATACCATTAAAGGGATCATCATAAATCTATCCATAGATGGCTGTTTACTAAAAGTTCAAAGAGATGAACAATTAAATATAGTGGAAGGAGATAAACTTAGTTTCTCCATTCCAGATAAATCTTTTGAAGAATTCTCAGCCATTGAAGGAAAAGTCTGCAACATTAAAACCACCAACAAAATTCATAAGGTTGGGATTAAATTTGAAGCAGGCGCATCAGAGTTAATTAAAAACTTACTGGTTAAAATATTAATGAGTTAATCACTATTTTGAGCCTGCAACTTTTTACATCATATTTAATTTCTATACTTTCTGTGTTGATCGCTTTTACTGTTGTATAATACGTTATTCCAAGTCTGAAAGAATGTATAAACCTTGGTTCACTCTCCGAACAAGCGGAAACTCCAACTCTCTACTTTGTTAGTTGCTAAGCGCTGTATTACTTTATCCATCCAACTATCTGATAATGCACTTTGTTGCCTTAACTTTAACAGATTTGCTTTATTAAGTGGTTCATTAAAAAATGCTTCAGACAGTTCGCGTATTGTCATTGCATTGGGCGTTCGCTCTATTAATTCTAAAGGGTCAAATACACTCACCATACCTGGTTGAATTACTCTATATAACCAACCACAACGGCTATTCTCTTGCATGTCACTAGATAAACTATCGATATTCCAACGCTTATTTAGCTTAAAGCAAGGTGAACGTGGTTGACTGACTTCAATTATAGCTTCGTTCCATTTAAAACGGTCGCCCAAACATACGTTATCTTCTGTCATTCCAAGAGAGCTAAGGTTTTCTCCCATGCCAGCAGCTAGCCAATTAATATGATTACCATATTTATTTTTCCAAAAAGCATAGTGCTCTTGAGGGTATTGGTGTAATGCACGATCAACCCCACCATGATTATGAAGATCAGCACACTGATCACCTTCTAATCCCTCAAAAGATAAATAAAGTGATTCATCAATAGGATGCTTGTTTATTCCCGTTTCAATCCCGTAGCACTGTGCCACTTTTCCTCTATATACGTTTGTCAGATAGTTCTGTTTATTTATGCTCACTTTCTTCCTTAAAATAATTTTTAATTCAAACAAATACGGTAATGTTGATTGTTATAGCTAAAATAAACTTTCGCTCTTTACCCTTTGTTCAATTAAAGGCGGCGAGCAGAAAAGCAAAGCTGATAAATATACCTCCAGTGATCTGATTGAACAATACCAAAAAATTCGGCTTGGAAAATTGTATACTTAGTTTTTCCCCTACCGACATATAGATAAGCTTTAATGAGTAATCAATGGCTAACCACGTTAACATCAAAATGCTTAACTGAACGTTTAGTGAACCATTCATGTTTAAAAAAGCCGGAAATAAAGCCGCAAAAAAAAGTAAGTCTTTAGGATTACTTACCCCAGTTAAAAAACCTTGTTTTAAAAGACTTGAATTTGAAGCATTACTCATAATATCTTTAGGTTGAGACCACTTTGTAGACTTGGCATTTAACAATGTTTTAAAGCCCAAATAAAGTAAATAAGAAGCACCGATATATTTAGTTATTGAATACAAAACCTCTGAAGAGGTTAATATTAAACCTAAGCCTAGGGCAGAGCCTGCCATAAGAACTAACGACCCCAATAAGTTACCTATAATAGTACTATTAGCCTTTTTAAATCCGTGCTTATAACCATGTAACGTAATTAATAGAGACGAGGGGCCTGGAATTGCTATTAAGGCGGTAATTACGCCAATGTACGCAAGCCAAAGTGTAATATCCATAGTTTGCTCCGCTTGAAATGAAAAATAATGCTACAAAGTTATGCTGTTGTGTACTCAATCATTAATTTATCCATAAACTCAAATAGCAATGCATTCATATGTGAAGTACAGCGATAAATTATATCTTCGGGTTTTTGTATGTAGTGGTGATCATCAATATCATCAAATTCGTCAGCAGACATTTTAACAAGCTCAGTTAAGGATGTAGGTATAAATTCTAAGTGACACTGAAATCCGTAGACTAAATTTGAATATTCAACAATTTGTCGAGGGCAACCTTGGCTCCTTGCGAGAACTTTACTCGTTGCAGTTAAGCCAGGCATATCATTGTGCCAATGACCAACCAATTCCACACTATTGAAATGAGCAAATTTTGAATGTTTACGTGCAAACTTTGTTAATGCTATTGGAAAATAACCAACTTCTTTATGAGGACTTTTTTCAAATTTTGTACCTAACGCTTCACCAATGAGTTGTGCGCCTAAGCAAACGCCCAAAACAGCTTTTCTACTTTCAATACAATCACGAATAAAGGCAACTTCTCTATCTACTTTAAAATAATGGCATTCTTGCTCGGTCGTATCAGGGCATTGTGGTCCGCCTAAAACAACCAATAGATCAATAAATTCAATACTTGAAGGTAACAACTCATTTAGATAAATATTGGTGCTAGACATTACATAGTTCTGATTTTTTATCCAAGTTAATAATGCCCCAGGACCTTCATACGCCTCATGTATAATAAAATGTACTCTCATCTTTATTCCTTTTCTAAAATTGACTAGCCGATTCCTTATGCTAGCATTGGACACAAATAACCAATATCTACATTAAGACAATAAATCATGATAACCCGCCAAAACAAAGTTGCTAATTTATTAATAAGTGAACAAGCTGATGTACAAGTCATCGCAAAGGTAGAGAGAATGCAAAGAGGTTATGTTGATAAATGGCATAAACATCCTTGGCACCAAATCGTATTTCCATTTGAAGGTATACTGCAAACCAAGGTTTCAGGCAGTCAATTCGTTATTCCCCATAGCGGTATGCTATTTGTTCCTGCTGAAACTAGTCATGAGTCATTCGTTATGACAGAAACTAAATTCTTCGGCATTTACTTAAATCCTAAGGGGAGTACTCATTACCCTTCAAAAGCTAAAGCGATAGCGGTAACCCCCTTTATAAGAGAGCTCATATTACATATTCATCATGTCGCAACTCATGAAAAAACTTCGGAGGGGGAGGTCACAAATTTACTTAATGTGCTTATTGATCAAATGGTCAATGAAGATACATACAATTTGACACTATTATTACCCAACGATCGACGATTAAAGGTGATTTTTAACTCGCTGATGGAGCAACCACAACTAGCTACAAAACTCTCTGGCTGGGCTAAACAAGTTGGGGCCTCAGAAAGAACATTATCAAGACTGTTTATGAAAGAATTAGGTATGTCTTTCCCTCTTTGGCGTCAACACCTTAGGTTAGTCTCCTCCTTAAGTCTTCTTGAAACGCCTTTGTCGATACAGGAAATCGCCTTTAATGTGGGGTATAACTCAGACTCATCTTTTATTTATGCGTTTAAAAACTTATTCAATCAAACACCTCAACAGTACCGTAGTACGGGCTTTAAGCTCAATTCTCGAATTCATAATATTTAACACAGCTATTCGCTAGATGGGCCAGTTCAATATGTCCAATCAACTTGATGTCTATTTAATAGCTCTTTAACTTCATCAAGGTAAGCATCATATTTTCGCCAATTACCTACTGATTTATTATTGATTGGAGTACGCACTTGAATAGCACTTGCTGTTGCTACTGGGGCTGAGTTTTTATCAATGTGCAAACAGTCTTCTTGCCAAGTTAACTCACAAAAATCAACGATATTTTTCGCTTGAGAGTCGGGCTCATTAACCAAGGTCTCATAATTAGCAAGGCAGAAGTTGTTTGGGTATTTTTCCAACCATAATTTGGCTAAGTTACGAAATTCAATGTAAAATTTTGCTGTTGATAGAAGATCGTAAGCATAGTTGTAATTATATGAGTTGGCGGCAAATAATTGTCTGAAATTACTGACAATTGTATCTAGAGGGTTTCTGTCTAAACACACTATTTTTGCATTAGGCAATGCTTGTAAAATATAGCCGACATACAGAATGTTTAGCGGCATTTTATCAACAAATCTAGGAGTGTTTCCTGTTAAAGCTCGTGTACTATCAATATATGATTGACCTAATTTTTTAAAATCTATGTCTGTAGTTGCGTTGACTGTGTCTGAATCTAAAACACGTTTTGTTTTACTGGTGCTCATTTTTTTCAATAACAAGCCAAAATGTTCCAGTTCGCCAGCACTCGTTACTTCACTATGTTGAGACAATATACGTTCAACTAGTGTCGTTCCCGTTCTTGGCATACCAACAACGAATATAGCTTCTTTTGACGGGTGTCCGAGTTGTTGATTTGATAATGGCGGCATTTTTGAAAAGTGCTTGTAGACGCTGGTAAACATTTCATGATCATCGTTATAAGTATAATCAATACCTTGTAATTTTTGCTGTTTTGCTAATTGTAGGCACTCAAATGCGTGTTCATAATCTGACAATGCTTCAAACTCTCGAGCTAACGCATGACCTACATTGAGCTTGTCATCAGCATACGGTAATTTTTGATATAACGACTTTAAGTTGCTTATATTATTTTTATCTTCACTAATATTTGTTAAAGCACTTAATGCGGTATGGGATTTACAGAACTCGGGCGCTAATGAAATAACTCGTTCATGCGATTTTCGTGCGCCTTCAAAATCGCCGACAAAAGTTTGTGCTACACCTAAGTTAAAATAAAAAATATGATTGTTTTGTAATCCAACTGCTTTTTTAAAGAATTGTATCGCTTTTGCATGTAGACCGATTTGACTATAGGTCACACCAATCGTATCAAAAGTTAGTGCGGCTTCAGGCGAGTATTGCGCGGCTAATTCAACAGTTCTGAGGGCTTTTACATGTTCACTAATCAAAGCGTATTGCTTCGCTAATTGTGACAAATACTCTGCATTATTAGCAGACAATTTATTGGCTTGTTCAATTAAGGCTATGGCTTTGTTGTTATTGTGATGAGCAGCTGCAATCATGCCCAATAAAAAATAAGCATCAGAAAAATATTTATCTTGCTGCAATATAGCCATTAAATAATGGTGAGCTTGTTGAAACTCACCATTATTTAATGCCTGCTGTGCTTGCTTATGAAGTGTATTGATTGTGTTTTTCATATTTAAACCTGAACTTATGATGAAGCTTTTTCTGATAGAGTAGAGAAGGTTATTGTCTTGATCCTATTAATGAACCTCTAATAAAAAGGCATTGCACATCGCTGGGCAATACCTTTTATAAATTTAAATTAACGATTACATATCGAATAAGTAGTTAAATTTTAAGCCAATTGTACGTGGTGCCGTGACATAATGTCCGTAAGAGCGAACCTTACCAACAGTGGCTGTGTTCTGTATTTCCGATGGAAATTCTGCAATACCAGTAGAGGTAGTTGAACCACGTGTTGACGTGAAGGCATATTTATCAAACATGTTATCCACATACAAAGTTACTGACCATTCATCAGCAGAAATCGTTGCCGAAAGATTACTTAGTGCGTAACCAGGTAATGTTTCACCTTCAGCTCTTAAGCCAACGCGAGTGATTGTGTCACTCTGGTAAGTCATGCCGTAAACAACATCAAGCACTTTATCGTTAAAAATATCTTGCGTGTAGTTAATACCCATAGAGAACTGCTGCTCAGGTGAGCCTGATAAACGGTCACCATCAAAAGCTGAATATTCTACTTGGGCTGCTGGCGTACTTGCGGCACCAAATAAGTTTACTGCATCAGCAGTTAATTCAGCTTTAGCATAAGAATATGTGGCAAATGCGATAATGTTGTCTGAAAGCATGGCGCGTGACATGAGTTCTACACCTGTAGAATTAGCAGAGCCCGCATTCGTGGTATAGGGTAAGCCACCATTTTTAGTCGTTGCGCCACTTACTTGAGCATCTGCCCAATCAACAGTAAATAGCGCGGCATTGAAATGGAACTTGTTGTTCAACCAAGTGCTCTTAAATCCTAACTCGTAGTTAGTGGTAGTATCAGGGATATATGATGCTTCACTTGGTAGGGCGCATAAGTTTTGGCCAGCGGGTAATGGTACTTCACAAGGTTTAATGCCGTTAGTGCCGCCTAAACGGAAACCTTCACTTAACGTAGCATACGCCATAATATCATCAGAAAACCTATAGTTAGCATTGAACTTAAACAAGTTACCATCGCCTTCACTGGTAAACGTTTTAACAACACCTGGTTTAAAGGTTGTCGAAGTATTACCTGCTGTTAATTCATCTTGAAAAAATGGCGAAGTAGATTCATTCGCTGCAGATAAGTCATATTCATAAAAACGTGCGCCAATCGTTAGACTAAGGGCTTCAGTTGCTTGGTAGCTTAACTCACCAAAAATTGCCTTTTCAACTGATTCACCGTCATTATATTGTAAGTATTCTAAATCGTCAGGACGGTCTGCGCCAGAGAAGGCCGCAAATCCTGGGGTATATTCTTTACTGGTCGACTCGTTAGTTGCCTTGTTGTAATAGGCTCCAGCAATCCAAGAAAGAGCAGAGTCTGATTGAGAAACTAAACGAATTTCTTGGGTAAAACTGTCAGATACTTGATCTTCACGAGTGAAGGCAGAGAATGTAGGGAATGTTTCATAAGACCAAGGATTAGCGATTAATAAGTCAGTTTGGTCACGTTGACCAAAGCCTTCGTTTTCTGAAAATCCTGTAGAAGATACTAACTCAGCGAAGCCTAAATCTACATTAAGATCTAAACTGATTAATGAATCTTCGTTTTCTTGAGGTTCATCATAACGTGCAGCATTTTCATATTTACCAATTTCATCACGTAATGGGTTCGTTGGGCCAAGCGATTGGTAATTGGTAATTGAACGACCTTCATCTTCAGTTTTTTGATAAAGGTAAGTCAACGTTGCATCAATATCTTCCGTTGGTGTCCAACGTAAAGCTAAACGACCAGTAAAAACATCTTGTCCGTTTGCATCTTCAATTTTGCGAAGATCTGCTTTATTTTCAGGGTTAGAAACGCCACCTTCTTTAACGATATAGTTGTAATCAATAAAACCAGGATCATTATAAAAATTAACAGAAGCACGAACAGCTAAAGTATCTTCAATTAAAGGAGTGTTAAAAATAAAACTAGACTCACCACCAAAAGACGCTGACTCAGAACCTTTAAAGCCATCACCACTAAGTTCTATTGTGGTTTCATCTAATGCCGCTTTCTTAGGCATATAACGAATAGCACCACCTAGGGTTCCAGCTCCGTATAATGTACCTTGTGGGCCAATAAGCACTTCAACACGCTCAACATCAATCAAACGAACATCAACCGCTAAAGGTTGTTCGCCAAAATAAGTCGCAACCGTGCCGCCATCTGAACCTGGGCCAGAAGAGTTAGTATTTAAACCACGGACAATGATGTTATTACCACCACGACCACCTTGATCCGGTATAGATAATCCTGGCACAAAACGGGCGATATCCGTTAATTTTCCAATGTTGTGTTCTTTCATTACATCAGCGTCTAAAGCCGTAATATTTAACGGTGCTTCTTGGACACTAGATGAACGTCTAGATGCAGTAACTTCAATGCGTTCAATGCCAGATACTTTTTTTTCTGCTTCTTCAAATGCATATACCGGAACAGCGAAAGTCGAACTTAAAGCAATACATAAAGCTGACTTTTTAAAGATATTGATATTTTGTTGTTTCATTTTTCCCTCATAAGTATTTAGTTGTTTTTATAGAAAGTACGTAAAGTAATAAATAACAGTCTTGTTGATAACTTGTAATTAGCGTCTCATAGAACAGTATTGAAATCAGATTAGAAATGTATCAATCTTGTACAAATAAAGGGCTGTAGAGGAGTTATTCAATTGGTTTGCATATTTACCCAATATTTACCCAGCAAAATAAATAAGAATAATGTGCTAAATTAAGTAAACTGAGAGATATGAGTAGGCAATATTAGAAATCAATAAATAGTCAAAAAAAAATTAATAATAAGTACAGTTTGTTTAAAGAATATACCGATATTTTGCCTGTTTTTATGTCGGAATATGCCTATTAAAATCTCAATTAATGAAATATTGGTGATATTAGTTGCCTTATGATCAACTCGTGAATGCAAATAATTTAAAATTAATTGGCATTTTTTGTCATTAATACGTTCTAATAGATAAACATTAATGACCCCGTAATTAAGGATAAATGATGAGTAAATCTTTGCTAACGTTGTTGACCGTTTCACTCTTATGCGGAACGTTTTTAGGGCTTGCTTCCGTGCAAGCTGCTGATGTAAATGTGACTTGGAAGAGCCCTGAAAAATATCGAGATATTTATCCTGGTACCCAAGGAAAGAAACGCTTTCGAGAAAGTACTTTTAAGACACTTGAAAATCACTTGTTAAAGTTGGCAAAGGCATTGCCAGAATCACAAACACTGACTATAGAGGTGACTGATGTTGACTTAGCCGGCGATGTGCACAGTAGTGGTTTGCGTCAAATAAGAGTGATTAAAGATTTATACTTTCCAAGAATAAAGTTTTCATTTCAGTTAACAAATGCAGAAAAAGAAACAATACAAAGTGGACATGTAAACTTAAAAGATATGAACTTTATGATTCGAAGCAGGTTAAGGTATAAAAATAAAACCTTAGGCTATGAAAAGCAGCTACTCGATGGCTGGTTTAAGGACGCTTTTACTGACGACATTAATAAATAAAACCGATTTATTAAATAATCTAACATTTAAAAAGGCCGTATTCTTAAATATGGCCTTTTCGGGGTTTACACATTTTATCGCACCTTGATTAATGAGTAACCGTTGCGCTTTGTTCGAATTTAGCGAGTACCGTAAAGAGTTGTTCTATCTTTTTCACGATAGCGATTAACGTTGCTTGGTCTGACGTCTTTTGCCAAAAAATCATTTCATTGGCAATTTCTTCAACATATGGCTGAAAAGTATTCGCCGAACACGTAAAGCCAGCCTCTTTTTTGAAAATAGCTTCAAAACCCGCTTGTTTATTATTACGTAGCTCTGCAAGGGTTGCATCAGCTGACAATGACTTTTTTAAAATAATTGAAATATTATCAACGAGTTGTTTACTAACAGATGCGCTCATAGTGTCTCTACATTAAAGATTGTTTTGATATGGCGCTATTATGCCAAATTGATTGGTGTTTTGTTAGCTTCTCCGGCGATTTCTCTCACTAATTTTGGCATTAAAAAACCAGGGAGTGTTGCCATCATTTTTTGTACAATTATTTTTGCCTGGTTTTCGCTAACATCAAAATGGGCGACTCCCTGCACGGGGTCAAACATATGTAGATAATAAGGCTGAATACCACTATCAAACAATGCTTCGCTAAGTTCACATAAAACGTTAGCATCGTCATTTACCCCTTTTAATAATACACTTTGATTAAATAACGGAATTCTTGCGCAGCGTAGCTTTTCCAGTGCTTGTATTACTTCATCATCAATTTCATTAGCATGATTGATATGTAGTACCATCGTTGCTTTTAAACGCGTTTGAGACAAAATGTTCACAAAGCTTGTGGTAATTCGTTGTGGAATAACAACTGGCAAGCGGGTATGAATGCGTAAGCGGGTAACATGCTTAATCGGTTCAAGTTGCTTAATAAGCCATTGTAGGTGTTCGTCATTTGCCATTAACGGGTCACCACCGCTGAATATAACTTCATTAATCTCTTGATGGTCAGCAATATAATTTAACGCCGGCTGCCAACGGCTTTTGTTAGGACTATTTTCACTATAAGGAAAATGGCGTCGAAAACAATAGCGACAATTTACGGCACATCCCGACTTTACGATCATCAAAACTCGATGCTTATATTTATGTAATAAACCTTCTACAGCGGTATCATGCTCCTCAAGTGGGTCGGTTGAGTAGCCTTGAGTGATAACAAACTCTTCCGATAATGGCATAACCTGTTTAAGTAAAGGATCGTTAAAGTCTCCTTTTTTCATTCTAGAAATATAAGGTTGCGGTACGCGCACAGGAAATAATTGTCGGGCTGAGAAGTGTTGCAAATAATCATCACTGTTAATTTCCAGCATTTGTAAAAGCTTTTTGGGATCTGTAACAACATTACTTAACTCTTTTTGCCAAGAAGTGTGCAATTGTTCGCTGATTTGGGTTATTATCTGCGGTAATATCTCATCTATTTTCTCATTCAACATGCTGATTTTATTCTAATTTTTCTGTTTTCTTATAAGGTTTGTTTTTAAAGTCAATTAATTGCTTATTAATTATACGTTTATAAGTTTTCTATTTATTTGAGTGTAAAGAAAAACGCCTGTTTTAAGAGGCATATCTTCATCGATATTCTTAAGCTGCTAAGTGTCTAAATTGCTCTGCAACACTTGGGTCATCTATCTTTTCTGCATATGCTGCCAAGTAAACCTCAACTGGGTTTAAACCACTAAGTTTTACCATCTTATCCAACATTTCATTACTTGGTAATCTGCGGCCTGTTCGGTATTGGCTGAACATAACCCGTGAAACACCAAGTTTTTGAGATGTTTTATTATCTGAAAATCCGTTACAGACCTTATCTAGTACGTCTTGAAAGTTCATTTTGTCTTACCTGAATATTGTTAGCTTTTTCAGTTTAGTGCTCTGTAAAGCAATTTGCAACATGATAGCAAGGGGTTTACATGAGTGTAGCAAATGGTTTATCGTTTTCCTGCTTTCGAGGTAACCGTTGTTTTATATAGATATTGTTAGCTCTTTATTTTTTGAATCCACCTAAATCACGAAAGCCACTATTTAAAATATTTAGGTTTAACGGAATTAATTACTATGAAAGACATATATTTTCAAAATGAAGCATGGGGCGATGTTGCAATACAGCATCAAGGCCAAGTGCATCATTTTTCAAATTTAATGTGTCTTATTTCATTCTTACAGCCTATCTATGGAAGCGACTTTAATTTAGTCGAAGTAACAGAAGATAACTTTCAGTCCCTTTATGATTTAGGGGCTTTCGATGACCAATAAAATTAGCGCCATTCCTTGTAAGGTTGATGCTTTATCGCTTACTTGGTCACCTCAAGAATTATTACGTATTAAAGACTTAGCCAGAATTGGTGCTTGCATCAAAGGCGAAGTCATTACGAGTTCAAAAAACGTAGCATTAAGTCGACACTTAGAAACCTTAAAAACTCAAAAAGATAGTGATTTACTTAATGTTGCGGCTTTTGATGCCAATGGCTACAACGATGTATTGAACCGATATAAAACGTCATGTGCTGAAATTACACGTGAATATAATAATCGTCGTCATAAAGATATTTCCCTTAAAACGTCTTACCTTTCATCAAATGAAGTTGCTGCTCGTTATGAATTACGCGACATGCTCAAAGGTGAATTTGAGGTTGATACGTCCTCTCATTATGGTGATCGGCTTAATAACCTTCTAGACAATATCGGTATTGATTTGCTCGATACACTTTGTTGCGGTGAAGCTGAACGAATGGTGTGCCGGTTAAATCATGTCTTCACGGCTGAATCTTATATGTGGACTGTTGTTAACAATCCATCAGGTCGTTTCAATTATCAATATTCAGCCAATCTTTATGCAGACGGTGAGCATGCCGGAATAATAGCATGGGGTGGGAAAAACTTAGGTTGTTATCTCTCATTCATGGGGCTTGGTTGTGATGCGTTAGATTTACCACGTCTTTATCAAGAAATTCATAATATCCCTGAAATTAAAATCACGCGAATTGATTTAGCCCATGATGACTTTGAAGGGACACGCTCTATTAATGTTGCTCGAAAGTATGCCAAGAAAGGCGGGTTCTGCTCGGGTGGTCGTCCTGCTTCTTACATGTATATCGAGTCAGGGCACTTAACGAAAAAAATGCAATGTGAGCTTAAAAAAGAATACCGCTTTATTCCTGATAAGGGGCGTTCTTTGTATGTCGGCTCAAGACAGTCTGGCAAGTTATTACGTGTATATGAGAAGGGCATTCAAATGGGCGACCCTAAAGATAAATGGGTTCGCTGGGAATTAGAACTACATTCGAGCCAACGCATTATTCCACTGGATACGATTATAAAACCCAGTGAATATCTTGCGGGTGCTTACCCTGCTTTAGCTTTCTTAAATGAAGAGCAAAACGTCATTAAAACCACGATTAAAAAAGCACGTATGTCAGTTGAACGCATTATTGAAAATCAAGTTATTAGTACGCGTAAAGCTATCAATATGATGCGCGTTATTTGTGACATGAGTGACATACAAATAATCGATAAATTTCTCAAAGGTATTGCTAACCCCTACAGCAAGGATGCTTTCCCCAAACGGCTATCAATACCCATCAATGAACAACAGTTTTTAGCACAACAATGCTTAGTCGAAGAGCATTTACACCCAATTTAAATAACCTAAAAGAAAGGAATAAAAGATGTCGAAATTAAAAGTAATTGTTTTATCTGTAGCAATGGGCGCTGGTACTAGTTCAAAGAGTGGTCAGCCAAAACCTTATAAGTTTTCAACCGTAGCTTATTTAAACCCTGCGTCTGACTTTTTAAATGACCAGCACAACATACAAAAGTGTGGTTATGAAGTTAAAGAAGTGTCCATGGCTTACGATGCGGGGCTTTATCAACACTTCAAAACTAATTGTCCTTTTAACACGCAAGTGTACTTGTTGTTAGAAGCAGACCCTGAAAATCCAGCACGTAATATTGTGTCGGGTTTCGAACCGATTAAATCGTAATTTAAGGGCTCATAAAATGACAGATAAACAAAACTCATTAAAAGATTTGGTTTATAGAAAACCACTATTTTTACTTTTTTTGCTGCTCTTTGTTTTCGTCTCTTATGACTTAACTGCTGCTGAATGTCGTGAGTTTTATTACACATCGACTAATGGTGGGAATCAAAGAAATTACGATGTTTATTATTCTGACGCTTTACCACTTGAATCATGCGCTGAGTCTGTTGTTTTGACTGGTGTTGAATACGCAAGATTGAAGGTGTTAGACGACCAGAATAATCAAGTTAACTTAATAACTGCTGAAATGGCGACTACGTCTTTCATGTTTGGCTTAAGCAGTTATTTAATCTTTTGGTTTATTGGTTACAAGGGCCGTATGGGTCGACAACTGGTAAAACAAATTTAAAAAATTCACGTTGTGAATAGGCAATTTTGCCAAAACTTAAAAAAAGAGAGATATAAAATGGATGCTGTTTTTGCTGCTATTGATTTAACTACTGCTGCCGCTGCTGTTGGTACAATTATGATCGCTTCGATTGGTATTAATATGGCCTTTAAGGCTGGTGTATTGGGTAAACGCGCTGTTAAGTCAGTCTAAGGAATAAAATTGTGGCGGGTATTTTATCCGCCCTTTTTTACGTCTGCTTCATGATGTTAGGTGCGCAATGTGCCAAAGCTGCAACAGATGGAATATAAGGGCTTAAAATGAACAAATTAATCATGGCGTTGGCTTTATTGTTAGCGCCTTTTTTTTCTTTCGCAGATGGTGATATTTTCCAAAATGGCTCGATTGACCTTCAAGCACCTGATACGGAAACAATAGATTTATATAATTGTAGTAATTATGCCGATACGGGAACGACCCACTCACAAGTTGAATATTCTGACTGTGTTGCAGTTTTAGAGGCTGGTTTTGAAGCAAGATTGGCTGTTCTGGAAAGGGCGAGTCGCAGAAACTATTCAGGCTCAATTGTCATTGATGATATATACGCTAGCTTTAATTACACGTTTGATATTTGGAGTTGTAATTTAGACGGGTGTGAATTTTCCCGCTCTGCTACGGGTCAGTTAGCAGGCTCTCATATATCCTTTTTTCAAAAAATAGATTCTTATCGATGTCCTCCAGCTAACGGCTTTCCTTCTTACACTTCTTCTTACACAAGAGAAGATGGTTCTATTATGTGTTACGACCCAGCTCAAGCGAATCTTCAAGACTCTTGTAACGATGGAAAAAACGAATATCTACAAAATAGGGTGACGGTTCGACAAGGTTGTTTTGATAAACCTGATGGCTCTTCATGTCGATATAACGCGGTTGATGTTGGTGGTGGTGTTGAAGCTTATCAACTGGATTCAGAAGGTGATTGTTACACGGACAAATTACCTGAAATTGCTGAAACGGGTCAACAATTACCAGAAGACCAAACCTGCTCACAGTGGGGTGAAAGCGACATGATTTGTAATGAAAACCCTGAAGACGTTTGCTCTGAGTCGGGTAATTCTTGTCAACAAGGTTGCGGCACGATGAATGGCGAAACTTTTTGTTTTTCAAGTGATACCGACGGTGACGATATTCCTGATTATTTAGACCCTGATATTGACGGTGACGGTATTAAAAATGAAGACGATTTAGATGCCGATGGTGACGGAAAAGACGACCCTATAGATAATACGGGTAGCGAAGGTACTGCAAACAGTGGCAGTGGTAATGCGACTGCGGTTGTAAATGTTGACATGGGGCCGACTGTTGCTGAATTGAAAAAAATTAATAAAACCCTTTCTGAAACTGAGGTGGTAAGACAAACAGAGCCTTCACCTGATTTAGTGGGCTTTTATGAGTCTGAATACGAAGACGGTATAGAAGGGATGTTTGAAGGAAAAATTGATGAATTCAAAGGGACAGAATTTTATACCTTTCTCGACCAATTCAAACCTTCTTTTGGGGGCTCTCCACCTGAAATGGGCTTTTGTATGAATTTTGGTACTTATATGAACCTCGGTTGTTTCGAATTCAAAATGGACCCTAGAATTTGGCCTGCTTTGAAGATTTTCATTTTAGTTACTGCGGGCTTCACTTGTCGCAAAATATTGTTTGGGGGATAAGTTATGTTGGATTGGTTAGCTGAAACTTGGAATGATTTTGTTGATTTTATGTATCGTTTGCTTTTGTCTTTGATGGATATGCTCAAAGATATATTTATCTGGTGTTTGGAGCAATTAATGAATATCGGTAAGCTTTTACTTGATGGTGTTGGCGCGATGATGTCAGGACTTGATATCGCTTCTTATTTTTCCCTGATACCACCTGAAACGGCTTACTTTTTAAATATACTCGGTGTTTCTCAAGCAATGGGCATGATTGTTACCTGTTTGAGTATTCGTTTCTTACTTCAAATAATACCTTTTGTTAGGTGGGGCTCTTAAGATGATTAATGGAATTGCAGGAAAGCCAGGGGGCGGAAAATCTTATGAAGCGGTTAAAAATCATATCATCCCTGCTATAAAGTCAGGCCGTAGAGTTGTGACAAATTTACCCTTGCAGGTTGAGCATTTTGTTTCTGTTTTTGGTGAGCATGTAAGAGAATTAATTGTGTTAGTTTCTTATGATTATCATGACTACGGTAATCAAAAACCTTTTAGCAGAATCGAAGATTGGTTAGAACATCAAGATTGGAAAAATGACAAAGGACAGGGCGTTTTATTCGCTATTGATGAAGCGCATTTATCATTACCAAGTCGTATGCAAAAAGGCTCAGGTTTAGATATCACCAAAGTACTCGAATTCTTATCGATGCACAGACATTACGGTTTTGATGTGCTGTTGATAACGCAAAACTTTAAAAAGATTCATGCTGATATTAGGGATATGGTTCAACTCGTTTATCGTTGCATTAAAAAATCAATGTTCGGTCAAGATGACCAGTACATTATAAAAGTACATGAAGGTTGTACGACTACAGTGGTTAATACTGATGAACGAGAATATGAGTCTTTTGTTTTTAAGTTTTATAAAAGTCACACTAAATCAGACCAATCAATTGTAGAGGCGACCACAGTTGATGTCGTTCCTTGGTGGAAACATGGGTTAATGCGTGGCGCTATGGCTTTTGGTGTACTGTTTTTAATGATGCTTTCTTGGCTGTTAAGTTTGGTTTTTGCTGATGATGAAACAGAAAATACAGCTTCAATAAATGAGATTGAAATTCCTATCATTGAAACTACCAATCAAAATAATGTCGTTAACACTGATGTTATTGGTGAAGGTATTGCTCAAGGAATAACTAAGCCAGTTAAGGGAATTCTCGAAAAACCATTAGCTATAGATGAACCTGAACAATTTGATGAATACAAAGACATGGTTCAGAAAAGTAAATCTTTCCATCCCTTTTATAAAGTGGATTTAGGTATATCAGGTTATTCAGAAGATTTAACGTATAAGCTTATGTATTTTAGCGCAAGGCAAAATGGACAACATATTTTTACGATATCCAGTAAAGATTTAGCCTTAGCAGGATACACCGTTAGGGTATTAACAAATTGTGCTGTAAAGATTACTTACTTTGATTATACCGATTTTTTAACGTGTAATTCACCCACCCAATCAATTGCTGGTGCTGACCAAATAGCCTCAACTCATTAATGATGTTTTTTGCAGGAAGGGCACCGCGCAAGCGGGAAGGAGCCTGCAAATAAATATACTTAGATTCTGACTTTATTTAACAAGGATTTTAATGTTATGGCTTTAGAAAAAAAAGAAAATATTGAAGACACAACCCCTCTTGATGATGCTTTAGTTTTTCTAATGGGCGTTGCTACTTTTTCAATAGGCATGCGAATTTTTTTAAATGCACCTGTTGATAAGATGGGGGCTACCTTACAAGATTATAGAAAAGCCATCCCAGAGGCGAAAAAATTAGAAGCGTTAAGAAAGAATTAGAATACAGCGCAGCGGAAACTTCTTTGTTCATGCGTTAGCAGATTAGCTTGCGATGTTTAGTGAGTCGATTATCGTTATGCAAATAAAATCCTCAAGGCCGCACGACACTTTAGTGAGTATCGAGTACCTCTGAGGTACAACAAACCAAATTGTTTCAATCGAAAAGTGCCGCCCTGCAAAACTTGTTTTTAAAGGTCTTCAATGCTCTCTTAAGTCATAATTCAAATATGACGCTTTTGCTTTGAACTATATAACCCGACGATTAAGTGAACAAGCTATTTTCTATTAATATTTTTTATCGTCTTGAATAACGCTTTCCAGTACAAGAGTTAACGTCATATTACTTTTATCGATTAATAACCTTCCCGTAATATTTCCATCTTTATTTTTTAATTAACTCTCCGAATGGTTCGCTATAAGTGTGGTGACCCCATTACATTTGTCTTGTATTTGCCAATCAGTAAGAACTACTGTTATACATTAGTTGTGTTGATTCAAAACAAGCTAAATTAAAATGTTATTTACTTACCTTATTGTTTGATTTTTTTTTACAAATGAAAATGTCACCATTATCAACTGGCATATTACTAAAGGGATTGTAATGAATAAATCCATTCGTATATTTGTTGTTGCAGTAAGTGATATTTCACTCAGTAAAAGCATAAAAGCAACAATATACACAGAGAAGTAAACTGTTTTGTAGAGAAAAAATTTAGCTTTATTTCTAATCAAAGATGCATATATCAATACAATTATAGATAACAGAGGGAGGAGCCACAGTATAGTTAGAGAAATTAAGTAAAATGCCCTCCAAGGCTGTTCGTACATTCCGTCAGGTATACCAATAATATAATTACACCCATTTAACATTAAACTGAGTAATATAATTAAGTAAATTTTCAATTGATTATTAAACATTTATATCTCATTTATTTTTGATGCTAAACTTTTCAAACTCTCACGTTTTTGATTGTCTAAAGTAATAGCTTTGAGGAATGGGTATATTTTAACAAGCGCTTTATATGTGTCAGGCTCATATAATTTAATATGATTGAGTCTAATTGCATGACTATCCTTATAGTCCCAATTTTCATTTGCTATTAACTCAAAAAGTTCAGAGTTATCTTCGTATGTATTTAATCGTTTCAATAGAACATCTAAAACATCGGAACCTTGTGTTGAGTTTATTTCTAACCCTAAATTTAATAATGTTCTAACCAGTTCTATATCACCAAAATTGGCAGCGTAACCAGCTATGTTTTTGCCATTTTGACGTTGATCCATATCAAAATTAATAGATTGAAGTTTATCCAAATAATTTTCTGTTTCAGTAAATAAAAGCAACATAATTCGGTCCAATCTATATTGCATGCCCTGATCAATCATCAACATCAATATGTCATTTGTTGCGTGAGTATTTTTAAGAGCGTATTCAAAAAGAGTTTTATTCCTGATCATGGCATTTTTAGGCACCTGCCCATTCTGAAGGTTTTCTGCTAGTACTTGCCAGCCTAAACGTGTCGTCAAATTTGGTAATTTATATTTTTTTAATACAGGAGATCTCATATGAAATAACAAATCCTGGTGTAATGGCTCAATTCTAATTAACTCTTCTAATAGTTTCATCCCTAGGGGAGTATGAGAATTTGCAACGACTTTCTGGAAAAGCTTAGTTGGAATTGTATTTAGAACTTTATATCTTTCTGTATTGCACATTTGGACTGGAATCAACTGGAAATGAGAGAATTCTTTTTCAACTAGTTTAACCTTTCTTTCATTATATGTATGGGTAGGTAACTCCTTATCGGTTCCTGACTCTTTGCTCAAATAAATTTCTTTTCCTAATAAATTGGAAGCAGTTTGTTTTTCATAGCTAGTTAATTTTGACAGTTCAGGAACTACTCCTTGCTCCTGAAAAAATAAAAATGCAGTTCTATTATTATTTAGCAAAGATAACGTTGAAAAATTAACTTTTCTCCCTCGATAATATACTTTGTATTCTGATTTAATAGGAGTTAATTTATTTAAATCTTCGAATATTTTTTTATTAGATTTTGTTGTTTCTATAAGGACTTCATAACTATATTCTGTAGGTAGGATTCCGAATGCAACAAGTTGATTTAATGTATCATTATTAGCCCCTGCAAAAAATAACAAATCATAAAGAGAAGCCTTTTTACCAAAATATTCTCCGTATCCTTGAAAGCTTCCTACTTCTATTTCTTTTAGTAAAGGTAACCAATCCCCTTTTTGATTACTTAGTCTAATAAGGTTTTTCAATGCAGTGTTATTTATGAAGTCATTTTCTTTTAGATTAGAAGCAACGTCATTTTCCCATTCCCTATGCAAGTACTTGTCGGGTGACAAATGTTTTTTATTATTACTACTAGAAAAGTGAATAGCTCGATATATAGAGTATTCACAACCATTATTCTTATCTAATATAGGCAAAATAAAAGAATCTATTTTTGTATCTATGCTTTTTTTAGAAATAACAGCAATACTTTTAGGTGTTATAGAATTGTCATTTACATTAAAAATATATATTAAAATAATGATAATAAATATCATTAAAAGTATTGCTTTATTTTTCATTTATGTTTCCATTTTTATTTTTATTTTTTGAATGTTGTTGTGGATGTTTATTCCAGCAATCTAATCAAACGTTATTCACCTGAGCAATACTTCTCTCTTAATGCATGCCAAGCCGCGCAACTGTTTGTTGACTGTGCCGAATCAAAATACATCTCTCCAATAAAAGAATCAACTGCATCATGATAACCTGCAGCAGTCGTTACACAATTAGAATACGCCTTTCTCCCTTGCATTGACATCTCTTCATCACACACGCCAAACATGTCTGTCTGAAAACTTCTGTTACAGGCATCAAAATTTCCACCTACACTTTGAAAACAATTATCATGGTTATTACATGGAGAATTAAATGTACTATTCCAAGAGCTGTATCCAGGTAAAGGGTTTGAACAACCGTTTGCAGAAAAGTCAGCTGAAGTAGGAGTTCCGCCACAACCGCTCGGCTTATTTGATGCTAAAAAATTACAAAAAGCAACTTTCTCTGCTTCTGTCGCCGTTGAGTTTGCCCCCCCTCCACCGCTTAGAACTCTGTCAAAGTTATATTCAGAATAATCAAAAGAAAGGTCGAATGCTTCAAAGACATCCACATGGCCACCATTAATTTCTATCACCTCAATTGCAAAAGCATTTTTCGCACTGAAAAATAGTGAAAATATGGCAATCATTATAATTTTATAGTTTTTTTTCATAGTTTAACTTCCTTGAATTGTTTTTATGAATTTTTTGTTATATAAATGTAAAATCACACATGTGTAATATTACATTAAGTTACGCCGCGTAACGTCTTGTAGCGTTTTGTAACGTTTTGTAACGTTTTGTAACGTTTTGTAACTTAATGTATTTGCAGTAGAATGTAAAATAAAAAGGACAATTAAATAAAATGAGGTTGTAAGTTGTTGGCTTCATAAAAGGATAATGTTGTTTCTCTTTGCTCTGTATATGCTTTCTTAACTTTAACAATTGCACGATAAATTCGGGAGAAAAACATGGTTGAAATATAATATATGGCCCTAGCTTTATAGCGATAAAACTATTTCAATTATCAAATTACGCGGCATAATGAATTTAATATATGAAAATACTACCCAAAGAATGATCATTGTGTGCAAACACTCAATTAGCGCTTAGGTAGCTTTGTTCGCATTCTGGTTTTATGTGGTATTTAGCAAAAAGTTATCATCAATGAGCAGGTACATACATCTGTAGGGCACATCCACAATAAGAAAACTGTCGGAGTAAGGTTGTTCAGCAATTTCCGTTCTAGATCAAAACTTACAAATATTTTCAGAATAAATTCTCAAATGCTAATGTCTTCAGTGTGACAACAGATGCTGTAAATAGGTATTTGTTAATCCTTTTATTATTTAAATTTAAGTCACCTGAAGGTGGCTTTTTTTACCCCCCGTTTAGTAATACGGGGGTAAAGGTCAATTATATGATTTGATTTTCATTCTTATGTTAAATAATATAAAAATAGAATATAGTAGCAGTAGTCATCCTGACTAAATGGATTTAATACAAAGGAATTGTTTTGGTTATACCTGATTTTGATTCTTCGGGAGTTCTTCCTCCTTTTTTGAATGGCACTCCAACTGACCCTGCAAATCAAGCACCATATAAGGTGAAATTGTCAGATTTTGTAACTCATTTTGCAACTTCTCCAGAAAGAATAAAAATATTGAATGGTTTTATAGATTATAGGTCTAAACTTAAAGATATAGGTGTAACTGATGGGTTTCAATGGGTTGATGGAAGCTTTGTAGAGAATGTTGAATTAACTAGGGGAAGAGCTCCAAGTGATATCGATATCGTAACTTTTGCTAATACCCCTGCTTTTAAAACTAGAAACGATCAATTGACTTTTATTTCGAGTAATGAAGATATATTTAAACCAATTATATCCAAACAAAAATTTATGTGTGATGCATATTTTGTTAACTTAAAAGCACAACCTAAGTTTTTAGTAAGTCAAACAAAGTATTGGTTTGGTTTGTTTTCTCATCAAAAAGCTACAAGTATATGGAAAGGAATGATTGAAATAGATCTTTCCTGTGTTGAAAATGAAGCAAAAGATATTCTAGCTAAAAAAGGAGTTCATAATGCCCCGTAAATTAGAACTCAATAGTTACAATTCTGATTTGCAAGCTGTTAAATCATTATATGATGAAGCCATCGAATATGGTGATGTTTTTGCAGAGATACAGTACGCAGATAAAATTAAAGATATTGAACATAGTATTAGTCAAATTGGTGATACTTTCTCTCCTAAAGCAAGCGTAGCTTTGTTTTTTGGAGGTGAACCAGTAATGGGCTCTAAAGGAATAGAAGCTAGTTTTGCTGGGAGCGCTTTAGATAGTTTTCAAGAGCTTATCAATAAACTATTTGCATCCCAAGTTAATGGGGGATTGAACCTTAAAGGGAAAATACCTTTAGTTGCTAATTCTAATTTAATGATTACACATGTCGCTAAAGGGTCATTTGGTTTTATTCTGGATGAGCTCTCTGACCAAGAAGAAATTACAGATACTCAACTAAAAGATGTTGTTTTAAAAGCCACAAAGTTAATAGAAAAATCATCTTTACCGGATTCATTTGATTTTGAAAATATGATTGAAAGTCTTGATTCAAGGGTGATGAAGTCTTTAAAAGACTTTTTTATTACACTAGATAAGGGGAAGGCATCATTGAGGTTGGTTAATGATTTGGAAGAGTATTCGTTAGATTACAATTCTATTCATAGAGGGCGCTTGCGAACTGAGGCTACAATAATTAATGAAGAAGAAAAAAGCATTGATGTTGTGATTAATGGGCTACTGCCAGAGACTTGTAAATTTGAAGCTACAACCGAAGAAGGTACTTTGATCTTTGGCTCCACTTTGAAATCAGTTGCTGAACAATACAAAAAGATTATAAACAGATCTGAAATTATAAATAAGAAGTGGAAAATTAAAATAATTGAAAAAAAAATCACTCCTCTTCAAAAAGCAGAAAAAACTATATATAGATTAGTTGAACTATTATCGCCTGTTGAACCTAATAATAAGTCCTAAAGAGACGAATAGACCTTAGCAGTTAAACTATTGCTAAGGTCTACTATTTATTAGAATGGCAGTTGTTTTATAGCTTCTTCTTTCTCCTCTTCTCCCCTCATATCATAAATCCTTGTTGTTTCTATTTTTTTATGTCTCATCAGTTTTTGAACAAGTGATAAATCAATTCCTGCATTTAGTAGGTTTGTAGCGAAACTTCTTCTTAAATCGTGAGGAGTGAATTTTAATATACCAGTTTGTATATGCCGTTCTTGAATAATATCAGCAACAGTTCTTGTCGAAATTCCTTTTCTGAGGAGCTTTCCACCTCTGAGTAGTGTTGAGAATATTTTCCCTTCATAGTCGCCACGTATACATATCCATTTATTGAGGGCTTTTATTGCAAACTCAGGCATGTGCATAGTTGTGATAAAGCTGCCTTTTCCGTTAACAATTATTGTATTGTTTTTATAATCACATAATTCAATGGTTGTTACTTCATTAGCTCTTAACCCTAGCCCATAAGTTATAGCTAATATTGCGCTATCTCTAATCAATTTGGTTTGTTTAGTGGTATTGGGTGTTTCAGGTTTGTAATTAACTATACTTTTTAACTCTTCTTTTTTTAGGTATCTACCTGTACCTATTGAGCTGCCTTTTACTCTCTGCACATCCTTAATTCTCATGTAAGTCTCGGTTGATATTTGATTTAACCTCCAAGCTTCTCTACTTACACTTTTAAGTGCGCTTATGTATGTGTTAATTGATGCAGGTTTTAGGTTTTTATTGATGAGTTCAAATCTTAAATCTAGAATTATATTGTGATTTATTTCAGACCATTTGAATGTATCGAGGTTTGTTTTATTGATTTTTTTACATAAATAGTTGAGAACTTTTGTTGTTCTTTTAGCGGTTAACTCAGTACTTGTTGACTGGATAAATATTTTTGCTGCGTTATTTTTGCTTATATGCATTTTTTTAATCCCTTTTTATGGATAACTACAAAAAAAAGAAAAAATATTAGATTGTAAAAAATCGTATGTACATGAGATATATCAGTAAAAACGCTTAAAAGTATAACTTTTGATGTGATATGTTTAAAAAACCGATGAAATAATAAGGTATAAGGGTTATTATCTGCGGCATTTCTAATTTCAATTTAAATCTCTGCGTTATCTGTTTGAGTATAAGAGAACATTAATATGGCTAATTATAGTACGAACCAATTTAAGGCTGGCCTTAAATTGATGATTG
>Ga0209395_1000745_pt1 | contig 47048 bp, 44 predicted proteins | sample GOMGulsemesocosm_3_FD_184635 | JGI IMG/M metagenome (GOLD analysis project Ga0209395, IMG submission 184635) | Methane-oxidizing microbial communities from mesocosms in the Gulf of Mexico - GOM9D Gulf of Mexico (SPAdes) (version 2) | ecosystem: Environmental > Aquatic > Marine > Cold seeps... | reverse complement strand
TTTTGTCTAGCGACAATAGCGACATGGTCCCACCTGATCCCATTCCGAACTCAGAAGTGAAACGTGTTAGCGCCGATGGTAGTGTGGGAGTTCCCATGTGAGAGTAGGACATTGCTAGGCTTCTAATAAAGAAAGCCCGTTACCTATGTAACGGGCTTTTATGATTAGGATTTAATTGATTTAATATTTTATAAGTATTCACTCAATTATATCTTTGATATAACCAATTTTGTCTAGTGACAATAGCAACATGGTCCCACCTGATCCCATTCCGAACTCAGAAGTGAAACGTGTTAGCGCCGATGGTAGTGTGGGAGTTCCCATGTGAGAGTAGGTCATTACTAGGCTCCTATATAGAAAGCCCGATTCGAAAGAATCGGGCTTTTTTCTTATCTGTAACAAAACTAATTTGTATTTTTTATGAAAACTACATAAATGATTAATAACTTTATATGCACGTTATCCTATATACTTTGACGGAAATACTTTAATAAAAAATCGGAAATAAAATTTATGTGGGCTACAACACTCAGCTGGGATGATGCAAAAACTAGAGCGAAGTACGTAGCAAGAATAAGAGATTTCTTTAAACATAAAGATATTACTGAAGTTGAAACTCCTTCTTTGTCGTTAGGGACGGTAACAGACCCATATTTAGATGCATTTTGTACAAAGTATAACTTCCTTCAAACTAGTCATATTCAACATGACACAAGATATTATTTACAGACTTCGCCAGAATTTCATATGAAACGATTACTTGCATCTGGTTTTGGCTGTATATATCAAATCTGTAAAGCGTTCCGGCATGAAGGTTCTGGTCATAAACACAATCCTGAATTTACAATGCTAGAGTGGTATCGTTTAGACTTCAATCATCATGAGTTAATGGCGGAAGTTGATGAGCTACTAACAATCGTTCTAGGTACTTCGACAGGTGAAAAAATTAGTTACCAAGATTTATTTTTGAAATACATTTCTCTAGATCCCTTAACTGCAAATTTTGATGAGCTTTATGCCGTAATTCAACGTTATAACAAAGAGGCAGACTGGTTATATTCATCGAATGATAGTGATTTACTATTACAATTTATATTCTCTGAAATAATTGAAGCTAAGATTGGGATACAAGCTCCATGTTTTGTTTATGATTTTCCAATTGCACAAGCTTCATTAGCAAAAGTTTGTACTATTGATAGTCGTGTTGCACAACGATTTGAGTGTTATTTTAAGGGTGTTGAGTTGGCAAATGGTTTTAATGAATTAACCGACTTTAATATACAACTCACTAGATTTGAAAAAGATAATGATAAAAGAATAGATTTGGGGCTAACTACGCGTGAAATTGATAATAATTTTATTGATGCGCTAAAGTCGGGGTTGCCTCAGTGCTCAGGTGTAGCTTTAGGAATAGACCGTCTAATAATGTTGGCCCTTAACAAAAGTAATATCGCTAAAGTGATAACATTTCCAGTTGAGAGAGCTTAGAAAGTTTTGTGATATTATATCAATTGTGATATTATTCACTTTATCACTGATTATAATAATTTAATATTGAATAGGAAGTAAGTCGTGCTTGATCGTATTGGTATTACAGCTACATCGCTTTGTGCACTTCATTGCATTTTATTGCCTGTTCTTTTGCCTGCATTACCTTTATTAGGTCTAAGCTTTTTAGCTGATCATACCTGGGAACATATATTTTTATTAATCACTGCACTATTAGGTTCGGTCGCATTATTTTCAGGATTTAAAAAATATCATCGCCGTTTATACCCTTTTTACCTTCTGTTTTTAGGTGTCGGGATCTATTGGATAAAACACGATTTCTCCGAAAACATTCAGCCTTATTTTATTATCATAGGTGCGAGTTTAATCGTTGCTGCACACCTCATTAATTTGAAATTATGTAACAACTGCCGAGAATGTAATGGAAATACTTGCGAAAGTAATTAGCCTGCAAGCTTTACACCCCCAATTCTTTTAGTTTTCTTGTTAAAGTATTACGTCCCCAACCCAATTTTTTGGCTGCCTCTTGTTTCCTGCCCTGTGTAAAATGAAGTGCTCTTTCTAATAGCACTTTTTCAAATTCTGGTAGTGCTTGGTCTATTATATCACTATTACCTAATGCCAGTTGCTCATCTACCCACTGCTGTAGATTAACTGTCCAACTTACATTTTCAGTGCAGGTACTAGTTAGTACTTTATTTTCTGATAATTCACTCGGTAAATCATCCATTAATATTTCTTTACCACTCGCCATTACAGTAAGGTATCTACAGCTATTTTCGAGTTGACGAACATTACCAGGCCATGAACACTGCTGTAGATAAGCTAACGTTGTTTTGTGTAAGGTTTTTTGTTCAACTTCTAACTCCTTTGCAGCCAATTGAAGGAAATGATTACAAAGCTGTTCTATATCTTCTTTTCGTTCTTGCAAACTCGGTAACTGTATTCTTATAACATTCAAACGGTGAAACAAATCTTCGCGGAAATCACCATTACTTACTTGAACTTCGAGATTTTGATGAGTCGCAGCAATGATTCTAACGTCAACCTGGATAGGAGAATGTCCACCTACGCGGTAAAATTGACCGTCAGCTAAAACCCGTAATAAACGCGTTTGAATATCTAAAGGCATATCGCCAATTTCATCAAGGAATAATGTACCTTTATGAGCTTGTTCAAATCGACCTTGCCGAACAGCATTTGCACCAGTAAAAGCGCCTTTCTCATGACCAAAAAGTTCTGATTCAATAAGATCTTTTGGTATGGCAGCCATATTCAGTGGAATAAATGGGGCATCGGAACGAGGGCTATGCATATGAAGTGCATGAGCAACTAACTCTTTACCTGTGCCAGACTCTCCATTAATTAGTACACTGATACTTGATCGTGATAAGCGCCCAATTGCACGAAACACTTCCTGCATTGCAGGTGCTGCCCCAATAATGCCGACGGAGTCAGGTAGTACTGCTGCTTGTTTACGCTTAGCATTCTGTTCACGCGAGTGAGTAAGCGCCCGCTTTGCCAGAGAGATAGCTTCATCAGTATCAAAAGGTTTAGGCAAATATTCAAATGCACCGCTTTGGTAAGCATTTACTGCGCTATCAAGATCTGAATGAGCAGTCATAATTATTACTGGAAGGTTGGGGAATTCAGCACTAATTTTTCCAAGTAAGGTTATGCCATCAATATTTGGCATCCTAATATCAGAAATAATAACTTCAGGTTGCTGATGCTCTAAAGCTACCAGTAAGTCTTCCGGCTTCTCAAAAGAAGCAGAAGTAATATTTGCACCAGATAATGCTTTTTCTAGAACCCAACGTATTGAGCTATCATCATCTACAATCCACACTTGCTCAATATTCATTATCAGTCTCTTCTTGTATAGGGAGTAAAATTAAGAATTCAGTATGACCAGGGCGGCTGTAACATGATAATTTGCCCTTATGTTGCTGAACTAAAGTCTGCGATATGGATAATCCTAATCCAGTTCCATTATCGCGTGCTGATACCATAGGATAGAATAAAGTGTCCTGAATCTTTTCCGGTATACCTGGGCCATTATCTATAATGCTAATTTGAACGCATAACTTCACGCGACGACCATTAATCGTTTTATTGCTTGCTGCTCGAGTTTTTAGTGTTATTTCACAATTCCCATCGATTATCTGAACAGCATTATTAACGATGTTCAAAACGGCTTGATGCAACTTATCTTGATCAAAATTCATTTCTGGAATTGAAGGATCATAGTCTCGATTAATTTTGATTGCTTTTGGATTATTAAAACTTACCAACTGTGATACTTTATCTAAAACAATATGAATATTTTGCACTGCCATTTGAGGCAGCTGATTAGGGCCCAAAAGTTTATCGACTAAGGTTGTGAGCCTATCTGCTTGCTCAATAATCATTTCTGTATATTCTTGTTGATCTTTACTGAGTTCTTTACTGAGAAGTTGCGCTGCTCCTCTTAAACCACCAAGTGGATTTTTAATTTCATGAGCAAGTCCTCTTATCAAGTCACGCGCGGATTCCCATTGTTGATTTTGAAATGCCTCTATGCTCATTTGCTTTTGTTGATCTATTTGCTTAAATTCCAACAAAATATGCGGTTGTTTACTGAACTCGACTGATGATGCTGTAATTTCTACTGTAATGCGGCTATGGTCAAAAAACTCAATCGTTACGTCACTATCACTAAACTCTTGACCTGAAGTCAGTAGTTGCTCCAAGCGATCATTTTTTATCGGAGAATTATAAAATACGGTCGTAATAGGTAAGTTGTATAGCTTATTAAAACTTTTTACCAATAAAGCTTCTGCGGCTGGGTTTACATATTTAATATTAAGTTTACTATCTAGCACAACAACAGCGGTTACCATTTGGTTGGGCAATTTTTGTTGATAACTTAATTTTAGCTTTTGAGCACGATTGGTATCGCTAGTCATATAAACCCTTGCACCAAAATAGTGCGAATAAAATAATAGTGTAGTTATTTTTGGTGCAGGATGCACTGAATTTTAACTAATTAGCTTTATTAACCGATGCTCTGTGCATATAGAAGGTTATAGGTTTTGATGATGCAATTACCTTGCCCTTTTCGTTGAGTAATTTCATTTTAATGATATGTTCGCCGCGATCTATATTTCGTAGCACAAACATGGAATGTGCTTGGGGTTCTTCATAAGGTTTATCATCCAAATATAATTGAATTTTTAAGCCTCGTTTGAAAATAGGTTTGATACGCCCAGCAACATAAACAGAGCCGGTATTATCTCTAATCGTTGCATTCATCGCAGGTTGATTTATTTCGACTTCATAATCTTCTTTAATTACTTTAGGGGTTAAGTCGAGAACAGAGGTGTCGATAGACGACATGTTATTTGGTTCTTTGATTTCAACTTCTTCTGCGCCCGGTTTAGGGCTATCTGAGAACACTAATACACCTTCATCATTACGCCAAACATATATTTTTGTTGAAGTCGCAAACACATTACTGATGAGCAATGTGCTGATTATAACCATAGACAACAATAAAAAAGGACGCAAAGTTTAGCTCCATTTAAAAGGCGTACTATAAACTTATATAATTATTGGAATTTTTGCCACAAAAAAGCTCACCGAAGTGAGCTTTTTTATTTTTAAATAACTTAGTGCACGTTATACGCTGTAGTACATTGCAAATTCTACTGGGTGAGTAGAAGAGTTTAATAACTCAACTTCTTCACGTTTCAAGCTAATATAAGCATTGATCATATCAATGTCCATTACACCACCAGCCGTTAAGAAGTCATTATCAGCTTCTAAACTATTTAATGCTTCTTCTAATGAAGAACATACTTGTGGAATTTCAGCAGCTTCTTCAGCAGGTAAGTCGTATAAATCTTTATCCATAGCATCGCCAGGATGGATTTTGTTTTTGATACCGTCAAGGCCAGCCATTAACATAGCTGTGAAACCTAAATAAGGGTTCATTGTAGGATCAGGGAAACGAACCTCGATACGCATCGCTTTTGGCGTTGGAACAATTGGGATACGAATTGAAGCTGAGCGATTACGTGCAGAATATGCAAGCATTACAGGTGCTTCAAAACCAGGTACAAGACGTTTGTACGAGTTTGTTGATGCGTTAGTAAAAGCGTTTAATGCTTTAGCATGCTTGATAATACCGCCGATGTAGTAAATTGCCATTTCAGATAGTCCGCCGTACTTATCACCAGAGAATAAGTTAACGCCATCTTTAGCTAAAGATTGGTGAACATGCATACCAGTACCGTTGTCACCAACGATTGGCTTAGGCATGAAAGTCGCTGTTTTACCGTATGCGTGCGCAACGTTTTGAACAACATACTTATAAATTTGAACTTCATCAGCTTTTTTAACCATAGTATTAAAGCGACAAGCGATTTCGTTTTGACCAGCTGTAGCAACTTCATGGTGATGTGCTTCAACAACTAAGCCCATTTCTTCCATTACTAAACACATTGCTGAACGTAAATCTTGTGATGAATCAACAGGAGAAGTTGGGAAGTAACCACCTTTAACGCCAGGGCGATGTCCCATATTACCTTCTTCATATTCAGTACCTGAGTTCCAAACGGCTTCTTTGTCATCAATTTTGAAGAAAGAACCACTCATGTCAGTATGGAATCGAACATCATCAAAAACAAAAAACTCTGGCTCAGGACCAATAAGTACTGTATCTGCAATACCTGTAGAGCGCATGTATTCTTCAGCGCGGTTCGCAACGCTGCGTGGATCACGGCTGTAGCCTTGCATAGTTGCAGGCTCAACAATGTCACATCGTAAGTTTAACGTTACTGCATCAGTGAAAGGGTCTAATACCGCGGTAGATGGATCAGGTAACATTACCATGTCAGATTCATCAATACCTTTCCAGCCTTCAATTGAAGAGCCATCAAACATTTTTCCATCTTCAAAAAAATCTTCATCTACTTGATGGTGAGGAATTGAAACGTGTTGCTCTTTACCTTTTGAATCAGTAAAACGTAGGTCAACAAATTTAACATCGTTGTCTTTGATTAGATCTAATACTGCTTGTGACATGTAAAGTCTCCAGTGTCTGTAAAATAAAATACGTTTGCATTTAGCGTGCTTGGCAATAAGCGAAATTCATGCCAACAGAAAAACTCTTTATATATAAGGGGTTAACTTATTGCTTAAATCGTTAATGCACCACTCTGGTGCGCCTGATGTTGCATTGTGGTGCGCGCCGGTTGTTTTGGTGCTTAGGAGTATAACAATCATTAAACTTTATGCATGAATAATTGAAAATACTCTAAAATATTTGTCGCTGTATTTATGCACTTGTTTACTGTATAATCCGCGCCCAATTATAGCCCTATATTCTTTTGATGAAAAAGTCTTTAAAGAAAGTGAGTAAAGCCAGTGTTAGATAAATTACGTAATGTTGCCATTATTGCCCATGTTGATCACGGTAAAACAACTTTGGTTGATAAATTATTAGAACAATCAGGTACGCTAGATGCCCGTGGCGGTCTTGAAGAGCGCACAATGGACTCAAACGATATCGAAAAAGAACGTGGTATCACAATCTTAGCTAAGAATACTGCTATCAACTGGAATGGCTACCGTGTAAACATTGTAGATACTCCTGGTCACGCCGATTTTGGTGGTGAGGTTGAGCGTGTTATGTCGATGGTAGATTCAGTTTTACTAATCGTTGATGCTCAAGAAGGTCCTATGCCACAAACGCGCTTCGTAACCAAAAAAGCGTTTGCTCAAGGCTTGAAACCAATTGTTGTAATTAATAAAGTTGATAAGCCTGGTTCTCGTCCTGATTGGGTTATGGATCAAGTTTTTGAATTATTTGATAATCTTGGTGCTACAGATGAACAGCTTGACTTTAAAGTAGTTTATGCGTCAGCAATCAATGGTTGGGCTACGCTTGAAGAAGGAGAGACTGGTACTGATATGACTCCTTTGTTTGACACTATTCTTCAAGAAGTGCCAAAGCCAACTGCAGATCCTGATGGTCCGTTCCAAATGCAAATATCTCAACTTGATTACAGCTCATACTTGGGCGTTATTGGTGTTGGTCGTATTACACGTGGTTCTATCAAACCAAATCAACAAGTAACAATTAATCTTGCTAACGGTGGTGTACATAACGCTAAAGTAGGTAAAGTATTTGGTTACTTAGGATTGGAACGTTTAGATATAGAAGAAGGTTTTGCAGGTGACATCATTGCAATTACTGGTTTAGGAGAGTTAAAAATCTCTGATACTATTTGTTGTCCAACAGAAGTTGAAGGGTTGCCATTATTATCTGTTGATGAACCAACGATTAACATGACTTTCCAAGTAAACACTTCACCATTTTGTGGTAAAGAAGGTAAATTTGTTACTTCGCGTAATATCAAAGATCGCTTAGATAAAGAATTAATTCATAACGTTGCATTACGTGTTGAACAACTTGATGACGCTGATAAATTTAAAGTATCGGGTCGTGGGGAGTTGCATTTAGGTATTTTGATCGAAAATATGCGTCGTGAAGGTTTCGAATTAGCCGTATCTCGTCCAGAAGTTATTATTCGTGAAGTTGACGGTGAGTTACAAGAACCTTATGAAACAGTAACGATTGATGTTGAAGAACAACATCAAGGGCCTATTATGGAAAGAATGGGCGTTCGTAAAGCTGAATTAACTGATATGGCACCTGACGGTACTGGTCGTATTCGTATGGATTTCATCATGCCTAGCCGTGGTTTGATTGGTTTTCAAACTGAATTTATGACCTTAACATCAGGTTCTGGCTTGATTTATCATACATTTTTTGAATACGGACCTCACAAAGGTGGTGAAATTGGCCAACGTAAGAATGGTGTAATGATCGCTAATGCTACAGGTAAAGCATTAACTAATGCTATCTTCAACTTACAATCACGTGGTCGTATGTTGATCGGACACGGTGTTGATATATATGAAGGTCAAGTTATCGGTATCCATAGCCGTGATAACGACTTAACAGTAAATGCTCTTAAAGGTAAGCAGTTAACTAACGTTCGTTCTTCAGGTACAGATGAAGCACAAACATTAACGCCACCTATTATTATGTCATTAGAGCAAGCTCTAGAGTTTATTGATAATGATGAGCTTGTTGAAGTTACACCAGATAACATTCGTATACGTAAAAAGCTTTTAAAAGAGAATGAACGTAAACGTGATTCTCGTCCTAAATAGCTCTCTTATTTAGTTTAAAAATAAAAACCAGCTTCGGCTGGTTTTTTTATGTCTCAAACTTTAATTTTAACAGTCATTCATGAGTAAGCATAAACGTCTTATCTTGTAAGACATGTCTTAAAATAGTGTCAGAATTGAAATTCAAAATAAGAATTTAATCTTAGATTATTTTGTAGTCTAGTGTTTTATAAAGAAAAAGGTGAGATGAGAATATAATACTGCGAAAAACTCTTGATTGCCCCTATTTCTCATGACTGGCGAAAAGCGAATTTGTTGTTACTATTTAAATACGAATTATTATTAATAAACGAGTTAGGGGAACAAAGTGATGGAGGAAAAGAAAATAACTCGTTTGAATATTTTATTTGAGAAAGTTGTAGCCGATAAGGCAAATTTAATAGAGCGCAGAGAGCTAAACGTTCTTTATCAAGAATATATTAACCATGGCAGAGATAAAGTTCATTCGGTAAGAGCTTCAAAACAATACCGTCACGCAATGGCATAAAGATAGGTAGCAATTCAATAAGTACACAATATCTTCTACGCGTTAATTACAGAAAAGGAATTTCCCATGTCTCCAGAACAATTGAAAGTATTACAACGTTTGAGCCAACTTTTTGAAGAAGGCATAGCTGGCCCCAGCCAAATAAAAGAACTTTCTACTCTACTTGCGGCTATTAACCAAAATAATGGCCAGAGTGAATTATTCCCTCATACACATTTTGCACACTCTCGAGAAAGTAACCATAAAGCATAACTTTTTCGGATAAAATTAACCACGGGTAAACTTTGCCGCATCTATGATTGACCATAAATGGAATAGCGCGGCAATTATACCAGGGATAACCAAATACCATAACGCATAACCACCAACACAAACGATAGCAAAAACTATTGCTGCAAAAATTCTCCCTTGCACTAATTGCCCTAATCCAGGGAAGAAGATACAACATATTGCAGCAAGTACATTACCACCAGAACCTTGACCAGACATAAAAGCCCCTTACTTTTGTTTAAATTTTTATTAATACTCGATATCATCATATAACGTTCACTTTTGAAAAATAAGCTTTTTTATGTTTCTGTTTATTAATAATCGTAACCTACAAAAAAAGGCACAAAGCATTATTCATTTTAGCCGTTATTTTCTGGGACGGCTTTTGCGCGAACAATTACATGTTAGCGCGGGATATTTATCGTACGTCACGCTTATGTCATTGATCCCTTTACTTGTTGTAATGTTGTCAACAATGACTGCTTTCCCTATTTTTTCAGAAATAAAGGTGTCTATAGAAAGCTTTGTTTATGAAAACTTTTTACCTGCAACTGGCGATGCTGTTAAATTGCATATTACAGGCTTTGTTGAAAATGCGACTAAAATGTCAGCTATTGCACTTATATTTTTGTTTGCTCTAGCACTGTTACTCATTTCTGCCATCGACAAAACATTAAACAGTTTATGGAAAATTAAAATCAAACGCCGTTTCGTTACATCATTATCAGTGTATTGGTTAGTATTAACCTTGGGGCCTATTCTTGTCGGAGCGAGCATTGCTACAACTTCTTATATCGTTTCGTTAGTCTCGCTAAATGAGCATACATTATTTGGATTGAGTGATTTATTTGTTCGTTTACTGCCATTGTTATCTTCTATAGGCGCATTTTTGATTTTATACCTCACTGTACCCAATAAGGTTGTTCGTTTTAAATATGCTTTTGGTGGTGCTGTGGTCGCGGGTATTCTATTTGAAATAGCCAAAGCTGGGTTCGCTCTGTACATTACACAGTTGCCTACCTATGAAACTATTTATGGTGCACTTGCAGGTGTTCCCATTTTATTTTTATGGGTTTATTTGTCTTGGCTTGTTGTGCTTTTCGGCGCATTGTTCACTTTGGCGTTAGAAAATTTCAAAGCAAAAGATTATCAGGAACTAAGTTAGTTGAAACTACAGTTCTGAATAATCTGCGCCATAATAGATGTATGGTTTAGATTCAGAGCAATTTAAATGTCACGATTTTTGTACCCTAAAATATCAACGTATAAAAGGGAATGGCTAACGGTTAGCCACGGACATGAGCTTTATATAGAGCAATCAGGTACTCCTGACGGTATTCCTGTTATATATTTGCATGGAGGACCTGGTAGCGGTTCCAGTGAAGAACACCGTCGTTATTTCGATCCTGAAGTTTACCGTATCATTTTGTTCGACCAACGAGGGTGTGGTAAATCTTTGCCTTCCCCGTCAATCGAATATAATACTCCTGCGTACCTTATTGCTGATTTAGAAGCAATACGTCAGCACTTTCACATTGAACAATGGTTAGTATCTGGGGGCTCTTGGGGCACTACTTTAGCGTTGCTTTATGGAATAGAGCACTCGGAGCGCATTTTAGGTTTTATTCTTAGAGGAGTCTTTTTAGCCAGGAAATCTGATTATCAGTGGTTATATTCTTCACAAGGCGCTAGTCGTTTTTTCCCTGAGTATTTTAAAGAGTTTGTTGAACATTTGCCTCAGAACCTGCAAGAATCACCGTTGTCTGGATATTATCAGTTGCTTAATTCAGAGAATGAAGTAGCAGTAATCTCGGCAAGTAAAGCTTGGGCTTTATGGGAACTACGTTTATCTACGATTGAGCATCATCATATTGGCATGGCGCACGTTGAAGATGCCCACCAAGCTTTATGTATGGCAATCATATCTGCTTATTATTTTGTTAATAATAGCTTTGTTGGTGATAATTATATTTTAGAAAATATAAACAGTATTAAGCAATTACCGGCAATTATTTTACATGGCCGTTATGATATGGTCTGTCAAATTTATCAAGCATATGAATTAGCTGAAAAATGGCGGAACGCACAATTACAAATTCTCCCTTGTGCAGGGCATAGTGGCTTTGAGCGGCAAACTATTGATGCCTTTTGCCGAGCGAGTGATACTATGGCTAATTTTTTATCAGAGAGTAGAAAATGATCGGATTAATTCAACGTGTATCACAAGCAAGTGTTACCGTAGAAAACAAAACTGTCGGGGAAATAAAGCAAGGGATCTTAGTCTTGTTAGCGATTGAGCCAAACGATACTGAAGCGAAAGCTAAGCGTCTAGCTGAACGCGTTGCGGGTTATAGAATTTTTGAAGATGAAGCTGGAAAAATGAACTTAAATGTTAGCCAAATCAATGGCGAGATATTAGTGGTTTCACAATTTACTTTAGCAGCTGATACCAATACAGGCATGCGTCCTAGTTTTACTACTGCAGCTAAGCCTGAAATAAGTATTCCGCTTTATCAGTATTTTTGTCAACAATTACGAGAACAAGGTTTCCAAGTGCCTACTGGTGAATTTGGCGCAGATATGAAAGTTGCATTAATTAATGATGGCCCGGTAACTTTCACACTGACTTGTTAGAGACTGAATTGGCAAACTCATAATGTTTATCATTATAAACCGTGTCGCCAATAATTACGCCAACGTTTAACGATTCGCGTAGGTAATGGTGAGTTGTCATTTAATCCATTTTCTACTTGTTTAACCATTTCGTTTGGCATTAAATGAATAATTACATTTAAGTAATTTGGAATGTGGAAGTAAACCAGATGTTTAGAAGGTGCTAGTGCTTTTAACTCAATCAAAAAATAATTGATTTCATCGTCACTTGGACTCGGTAAATTAATGGATAACACAGCCTGCTCATCAACTTTGTTGAGAATATTTTTGGTTAACATTATTGAGTCATCTATTGATTGGCTACTTTGATAAATATCGCAAATAAACCAATCAGGTTTAATTCTTTTGTTGTAATGTAACCAATCAAGAGCAGTATGATGGTGTAAATTAACTTTTGCGGACTGTGGATTGAAATAACGTGTAAAGCAATCAATAACTTCTTGAGAATACTCAATAGTATCTAATGTTAATTCAGGTATATGATGCAATAAAAATCGCGCTAAATTCCCGCCCCCTAGACCAAATTCAACCACGTGTTTAGGACGAAAGAACAGCAGTGGTGATAATAAGCTTATTTGATGAGGAAAAGTCAGTTGCCAAGGCTGTCTCTTAAGCATCATACTCTGGACAACATCATCAAAGGCAAGCCAGCGATAATGGTTGTTTTCACTAACAGATATTAATTCATCGCTTTGGGATAAATAGGTAAGCTGACCTTGTTGAATATGTTTAATTAATTTCATTAACTAGCTTATGAGAAACTTTTTTAATTATTATAGGTAAGCATAACGAATGTTTGAGTGTAGAACACCAAAAAACCAACAAGAATTTGATCAGTATTATCTTTTGCGCTGGAAAATATTACGCGAACCACTACACCAGGAAATGGGCAGTGAGAAAGATGAACTTGAGTCTCAAGCTATTCATCGAGCTATCTTCGATGACGAAGATAATATTATTGCAATTGCAAGATTGCATTATACTGAGTTACTTTCAGCGCAAATTCGCTATATGGCAGTGGCTGAAAACCATCAAGGCAAAGGCTTAGGGCAACAACTTATTTCAACGCTTGAGCAACATGCTCTATTGCTCGGTATACAAAATATAAAATTAATGTCGCGGGAAATCGCGGTCAGTTTTTATGAAAATATCGGTTATCAGAATTTAGGCTTTTCGTATTTATTGCACAATAAAATTAGACATTTTTCAATGGAGAAAAAGCTTTCTCATGATCATTCACATTTAAAAGCAGTATCGACAGAGCTTCAGAAAGTTTGGCATAAAACGATTCCATTAAGCAAAGCGATGAATATTACTATTGGTTATTATGATAGAAAAAAATTAGTGACTACTTGTGAAGTCGCCTTTAATAAAAATTTACATAATACGATGTTTGCGGGCAGTGTTTATACCTTAGCAACTTTAACTGGTTGGGGCTGGGTTTATTTGTTGATACAAAAAGAAAAACTAGCGGGCGATATTGTCTTAGCAGATGCTAATATTCGTTATCATGCTCCAGTTGAAGGCGTTGCTTTTGCTGAAACAGATTTTTTATTAAATACCAAGGAACTTGATAGATTACGCATCAAAGAAAAAGCAAAATTTACTATTGAAGTTAAGATCAAAAATGGTGATAAAGTTGCTGCTACGTTCAAAGGCTTATATTTTGTTATCCCCAAATAAATTAAGGTTTTAAAATGAAAATTTATAGTTTTATTTTTACTTTGTGTTTTTTTAGCATTCATTTGTGTGCAAATGATAACGTTGCTAAAAATAAGATAGGGAAAGTTCTAAATACCTTCCATCAAGCAGCAGCAAATGCAGATCAATTTTTGTATTTTAGTTTGTTAGACGATCAAGCTATTTTTTTAGGTACAGACGGTAGTGAACGCTGGAATAAAAAAGAATTTTCTGATTTTGTTACCCCGTACTTTAGCAAAGGACAGGGTTGGTTATATCAGCCAAGACAGAGAAAAATTACTATTATCCCTGAGAATAAAGGTAACACACAGTTGGCTTTTTTTGATGAGTTGCTTGAAAATAAGAATTATGGGCAATGTCGAGGATCAGGTGTGTTACGTTTAACTTCATCTGGATGGAAGATATTGCAATACAACTTATCTATCCCCGTTCCTAATGGGATTGCTAGTGATGTAGTAAGGCAGATAAAACGTTATCAGCCTAATCGCTCAACAAATAATTAAGGAAGTATAATGCCTCAAAGCGTTGGTATTATTGGTTGTGGTTGGCTTGGTTTTGCTCTTGCTAAACAACTTATTATTGAAAAACACCGTGTTTCAGTAACAACACAGAGTGTCGATAAACAGGCGTCATTATTAGCGAATAATATTGATGCTGAGCTATTAAGTTTACCGGTAAATGATCCTAAATCTGTTGTATTGAGTGCTTTTAATCAAGAAGTATTGGTTATTTCAATTACGCCGCAAATTCGCCAAGGCCGCAGTGACTACGCAGAAAAAGTAGAACAATTGGTTGAAATGGCTGAAATTGGCAAAGTTAAAAAGATTATTTTATTGAGCACTACCGCCGTTTATAACGGCTTAACGGGTATTGTGGATGAAAATAGCTCATTAGACTTTACTGCTGAGAAAGTAACACTTATTGCAGGCGCAGAAGCTGCGGCTCAACAATTTACAGGACAAACTGTTATCTTACGCTTGGCAGGATTGGTAGGGCCAAATCGTCACCCCGGGCGATTTTTGCAAGGTAAACGAGTACTGGCCGAACCACAAGCTTTCATTAACTTAATTCACCAATCTGATGCCGTAGGTGTATTAATAAATATAATCACCGAGAATACATATAGCGGTACTTATAATGCGGTAAGCGCAACTGAAACGAGTAAAGAACATTACTATCAATCGGCAGCCAATGCGCTAGGCTTAGCCGTCCCAGAGTTTTCCTTTGAAACGGCAATGCGTTTTGGTAAACGAATTAATGATGCAAAGCTTCGTGGTAAGCTGAATTATCAGTTTATTTATGATGATCTTATTGTGTGGTTATATAAAAGTGCAGCAGAGAATGATGATGTTTAAAGGGCAAAATAACAATAAAACTGTCTATCTATTTTTGGTTTTATGGTTACATATTTCATTACTTAACCTATTTTTTGTCGGTAGTCAGGGCGCTGTATTTTTGTGGCAAGAGAATAGTGAGCTAAATACCCTGGTAACTCATTTTCTTATTGCGTTAAGTGCGGTACTTTTTTATATGCTGGTAACTAAGATAAGGGTTTTCTTTGCTGATAAGCCGCTTGTGATGGGGAATAATTTTCTTGTTTTTGGTTCATTGGCTTTGATGGCGTTAATTGGGACATTTTTAGTCTGAACATAAAATTACTTAAAAAACGCCATTAGATATACGATCTAATGGCGGTATTAAAAGATATTATTGAGTCTTGTTTATTTTATACCTGAATTTTCAATCCACTGATTAAAGTCGAGTAAGTTTGCCGGCAAAATAACTTTTCTGCTTGCTTTGCTCAGCCCTTGCATTTGCTGTAAATATTGCTCTGATAACTGTAAATCAAGTGCTTGTTGTCCGCCTGGTTGTTCAATGGCAACAGCAATTTTAGCAATTGAGTTACCTGTTGCTTGTGCAATCGCTAAAATTTCAGCCGCTTTACCTTCAGCTGAATTAATACGGCGTTGCTTTTCACCTTCTGAGATATTGATCATTTCAGTCATCAAACCTTCCGAACGATTAATCCGGCTAGCTTTATCGCCTAAGCTTTTAGCTAAAATAGCACGACGTTCTCGTTCCGCATTAACTTGTAATTCCATTGCATTTTTAACTGTATCAGGAGGAGTTATGTTTTTTATTTCGTAACGATGAACACGTATACCCCAGCTACTTCCTGCTTTATCCAATACTTCAACGACTTTTGCGCTGATGATATCGCGTTCTTCAAAAGTACGATCTAAGTCTAAAGTACCAATTACTGAACGAGTTGTTGTTTGTGCTAATTGCATCGCGGCAAAGCGATAATCGGTAATACCGTAGCTTGCTTTTAACGAATCAATGACTTCGATGTAAATAACACCGTCAACTTCAACATTTACTTCATCTTTTGAGAAACACTCTTGCGGAGGGACATCAATGGTTTCTTCTTTTAAATCTTGAACAAAGGCTACACGGTCAACAAAAGGTAATAAAATATGAAAGCCAGCTTCTAGTGTGCAGCGGTATTTGCCTAAACGCTCAACCACATAGGCTGATTTAGTTGGTACTAAGCAAATGGCTTGGATGAATTTAAATGCTAAAAAGAGAAATATAGCTCCCCAAATGGCTAAAACTATTATATCTAGATTGGTATCGCCGCCGGCATTACTGATAGTTTGTTGGATCATTATTTTGCTCCCTGAACAGTTTGAGTTACTTTGTCCATGCCTTCGAAAAAGCCTTCTAATTTAGCCATTTCAGCGGGCATAACAGAAACATCTGCGGTTTTTAAAATAGAACCTGTTTGTTTAATAAACTGCTCAAGCAAGCGCATTTTAATTGCCTTATCGCCGCTTGGAGATGTAGAAGCTTTAGCTATTAAGTTCATACCTTCAGCGGTTGCTTCCGTTAATATTTCAATTTCTTTAGCGAAACCGTGGGCTTCATTAATTTGACGTTGCTTATCGCCTTCTGAAATATTAATGGCTTCTTGACGTTCGCCTTCAGATAAATTGATCGTTGATTCCTTTTCGGCTTCAGCGAGAGTGATTTCGGCTCGTTTTTTTCGTTCTGCTTCCATTTGTTTTTCAAGGGTATGAATAACATTTGCTGATGGTGTTATATTTCTTACTTCATAACGCAGCATTTTTATTCCCCAAGGATCTGACGCTTTATCTATTTCACGAACGATAATTTCGTTAAGTGTATCGCGCTCTGAAAAAGTTTGACCGAGCTTTAATTTACCTATTTCACTTCGCATTGTTGTTTGAGCTAAATTTACACAGGCACGGCGGTAATCTTCTATACCATAACTGGCTTTGGCACCGTCCATTACTTGAATATAAACTAGTCCATCGACTTCAATTTGAATATTATCTCGTGAGATACAACTCTGCGAAGGGATATCTAATACTTGTTCTCTTGTTTCATGGCGATAAGCAACTCTATCAATAAAAGGTATAAGGAAATGCAATCCAGGTTGCATTATTGCACGAAATTTTCCCAGTCGTTCGACAATACAAACTTCTTTCATGGGGACGATCAACACTAGTTTTACAACAATAAAGAGTAATCCTAGAAAAATAAAGGTGAGTGTGGCTAGCATAGGTGTTCCTACAGTTATGTTTATAATTATTTTTGAAGTGTTGTTACTTTAAGGCTTCAACAACGAGTGATATGTTTTCTTTGCAAACAATAGTGGCATGACTGCCTTTATCTAGCTCTGAGCCATCGCTCAGGGCTGTCCAAGTAGTGCCTTGGAATTCGACGCGGCCAGCATGTGTACCTGGGCCTATTTTTTCAATAACCTCAACTTTTTTACCGTAAATATCTAATTCTTCGTGAGTATTTTCAACCGTATATTCACCACTAAAAAAACGTTCGGTAACAAAATATAAGATGAAAAGTAATAAAGACGCGAGAATAAACCAAGCAGTAAGGGTGAGAGTCCAGGTGTCGAGTAACTGTTGTTGAACACCAATAGCAACTAATAAAGAGGCGATGCCTAAATTTAGCAATATGCCACCGGGAACAAATATTTCAGCACAAGCAAATAAAATGGCTAAAACGATCCAAGTTTCAAAAAAAAGAATGTATTCCACCATGAACTCCTTATCATTAATACAGCATTAGACTAACAGGTTAAAATTATATAGATACTGTTGTTGCACTATTATTGTGAAGTAAAATATATGTGCCGTTGCTGTAATAATAAAGTTAGCAAGTACGACATATTATGTCAAGCTGGTTAGTGATTTGTGATATAGAAATAAGGTTCTATGTATTGAAAGGAGACCATTGCAGGGATAAAACAATTTGATTTTTATCTACATTAGGTATGGCATTACGAGCCGTAATTATCACTTAGCCGTTGTAGTTTGTCGAAGTTTAATAAACAATTAAAAAGGATATGTCTTTGTTGATAGAGAAACTGAAGAATAAATATACTAACTTATTCTTCAGTTTATAAATGCCTGCTTTTAATATTTCAAGCTAGCTTTGTGCTATCAGTTTACAGTGATAAATTATTTAAAATATCATCTTCAACTAAGTTTGCTAAAGTTACTTTAAGTTTCGGTGTGCGTGCCATCTCTCGTTTAATTGCGAAATTAGCTTCTTCATTTCGTGCCCAACTACGACGAGCAATACCATTGTTAACATCAAACAGTAACATTGATTTTAGTCGGCGCTCTGCTGCTGCTGAGCCATCAAGTAACATACCAAAACCGCCGTTAACAACTTCACCCCAACCTACGCCACCGCCATTGTGGATTGAAACCCAAGTAGCGCCGCGGAAACTGTCACCAATAACATTATGAATCGCCATATCTGCGGTAAAACGACTGCCATCATAAATGTTAGACGTTTCACGAAATGGTGAGTCGGTACCACTAACATCATGGTGATCTCGGCCTAATACTACAGGGCCTATTTCGCCGCTATTAATTGCATCATTAAAGGCTTTAGCTATTTCCATTCTGCCTTGTGCATCTGCATATAGGATACGCGCTTGTGAACCAACAACTAATTTGTTCTGCTTAGCATCTTCAATCCAAGTGATGTTGTCTTGCATTTGTTGCTGAATTTCTTCCGGCGACTCTTGCATGATTTTTTTAAGTACGCTTGCTGCAATGGCGTCAGTTCTATCTAAATCTTCAGGCTTACCTGAAGCACAAACCCAACGGAATGGACCAAAACCATAGTCAAAACACATTGGACCTAAGATATCTTGAACATAAGAAGGGTACTTGAAGTCAATGCCATTCTCAGCCATTACATCACCACCTGCTCGTGATGCTTCTAAAAGGAAGGCATTACCGTAATCAAAGAAATAAGTACCACGTGCGGTGTGCTTGTTAATTGCATCAGCATGACGTTTTAATGTTGCTTGTACTTTTTCTTTGAATACTTCTGGTTCTTCTCGGATTAAACGATTGGATTCTTCGTAGCTAATCTCAACAGGGTAGTATCCGCCTGACCAAGGATTATGAAGCGAAGTTTGGTCTGAGCCTAAGTGAATGAAAATTTCATTTTCATAAAAGCTTTCCCAAACATCGACTATGTTACCAATAAAGGCAATAGATACGACTTCTTCATTAGCTTGCGCTGCTTTAACACGTTCAATAAGAGCAGGCATGTTATCAATTAACTCATCTACCCAACCTTGCTGATGACGCTTAGTTGCTGCATTTTCATTAACTTCAGCACAAACGGTTACACAGTTCGCAATGTTACCTGCTTTCGGTTGTGCGCCGCTCATGCCGCCTAAGCCTGCAGTAAGGAATATTTTACCTTTAGGAGTTTCACCTTTACTGAGAACTTTACGAAATGCATTCATAACTGTGATTGTTGTGCCGTGTACTATTCCCTGTGGACCAATATACATAAATGAGCCAGCAGTCATCTGTCCATACTGAGTAACACCTAAGGCGTTGAATTTTTCCCAGTCATCAGGCTGAGAATAATTTGGGATCATCATACCGTTAGTAACAACTACACGTGGTGCATCTGTCGATGATGGAAATAACCCCATAGGGTGGCCAGAGTATAAATGCAATGTTTGGTCGTCTTCCATCTCACTTAAATACTTCATTGCTAATAAGTATTGCGCCCAGTTTTGAAAAACAGCTCCGTTGCCGCCATATGTAATTAGCTCTTCTGGATGCTGTGCCACTGCAGGATCTAAATTATTTTCGACCATTAGCATAATCGCAGCTGCTTGCTCACATTTAGCCGGATAGTCAGAAATAGAGCGTGCTTTTAAGTGATAGCTAGGTTTGAAGCGGTACATATAAATACGGCCAAAGTCTTTTAACTCTTGCGCGAATTCTGCTGCTAACTCTTGGTGCCATTCTTTTGGGAAGTAACGCAAAGCGTTTCTTACTGCTAACTGTTTCTCGTCTACAGAAAGAATGTCTTTACGTTTAGGGGCACGATTAGCATCAATAGGGTACGCTTTAGCTTCTGGTAATACACTTGGAATACCTTGCTTAATTTCTTCTTGAAACTTCATTGTTGTCTTCATGGTAAAGAGTCCCCTTAATTATTTCTCAAAGTGCACGGTAAATGCTTGTGATTTAACTAATTCGATCATGGCATCAATATCAGGCTTTAATAGTCTATCTTCTTCAAGTTTAGCCACTTTTTCTCTGATCAATTGAAAGTTCTTCTCAATAATATCTGAGCATTTATTAGGACGTCTAAATTCGATAGCCTGTGCTGCATACATTAATTCTATGCCGAAAATCTTCTCTACATTGCCTAAGATCTGGTTTAATTTTCTACCCGAAATACTGCCCATAGAAACATGATCTTCTTGCCCCATTGAAGTGGGCACGCTATCTGCTGATGGCGGGAAACAAAGTGATTTGTTCTCTGTCACTAGTGCCGCTGTAGCATATTGCGGGATCATCATGCCTGAATTTAAGCCGCCAGCAGATGTTAATAATCTCGGTAAACCGTGTAAACCTTCTAATAACAAATAACAACGTCTGTCTGAAATGTTACCTAATTCGGCTGCTGCTATTGAAGCATAATCAAGCACCATAGCAAGTGGTTGGCCATGGAAACTGCCGCCAGAAATAGCCTCTTCGCTACTGATAACAATTGGGTTATCGGTAACAGAGTTCATTTCAATTTCGGCTAATTCTTCTAAGTGATAGTATGCATTTCGTGATGCCCCATGCACTTGTGGAATACATCTTAATGAATAAGGGTCTTGAACACGGTCACATTCTTCATGATCAGCCATGTTTTGTGAATCTTTAAAGAAAGCTCTCATACGTGTAGCAACTTCCAGGTTACCTTTAAATGCACGTGTTTGATGTAATTCATCTCTAAATGGAGATTCACTGCCTTGCATACCTTCGATACTCATTGCGCCGGTCAAATCGGCTAAGTCTAGTAAGTAACGCATTTTACTTAAGGCTGTAATGGCATGCGATAAAATGAACTGTGTACCATTAATTAACGCTAAACCTTCTTTAGCGTGTAATTCCATTGGTGCTAAATCATTTTCTTTGAGTACTTGTGCCGCGGGGACAATTTTATCACCTTGCCAGAATTCACCCTCACCTAACAATGGCAAAAATAAATGAGAAAGTGGCGCTAAATCACCTGAAGCCCCAACAGAGCCTTGCTCGGGTACTACTGGAATAAGGTCAAGGTCAATAAAAGCTAACATTCTTTCGACAGTTTCTAGGCGAATACCTGAGAAACCGCGGCTTAATGCATGCACTTTAGTAATTAACATTAACTTTGAAATAGCTTTCGCGATTGGTTCGCCAACACCTACAGCGTGAGTAATAAGTAGGTTTTTTTGGAGTAAGTTAGTTTCTTCAGGTGAAATTTGAGTATCACACAATGGGCCAAAGCCAGTATTAATGCCATATACAGCTTTATCAGAAGCTGCCATTTTATCAACTCTTTGACGGCTAGTATTAATTTTATCTAAAGCTTCTTGGCAAAGTTCTGCTTGAATATTGCCGTTAGCGATATCGTTTACAATATCAAGAGTTAAACGATCGATACCATATTTAAACGTCATATTAACGCTCCTAAATTGAAATATTAAAAAGTTAAATGGCTGCCTAGTCTATATTTATGACCAGCTGCCGTTAAAATTGCTAAGCTAACTACGCCTTGGCTTGACCAAGTACGGCGCTTAACTTGTAAACACGGGGTATTCGTTTCAATGGCAAGTAATTGGCAAACATTGTTTGTTGCGAGTACGGCTTCTATTTCATGAGTCGCTTCGGTTAACGGAGCTTCAGTAGATAAATACTCATGAGGGGTTAAAATCGTAAAGTCTTGCTGCAAATAGTTAGGAACCAGTTTACTGCTTACATAACGTTGTTCTAATTGAATTGGCTCGCCATTTTCAAAATGTAATACTTCTGAATAAAAAGCATTGTCACTTTCCTTTAAGCCTAATAAAATAGCGACTTCGTGATTAAGCGACACGGCATTTAGGGTAATTTGTCGGGCGTGATGTTTATGGCCACGCTCTTGGATTTCATCAGCAATATTTCTTATTTCTAATAAGGATGATTGCGATTTAAAAGTAGCGACAAAAGTACCAGAGCCTTGTGAACGAATCAGTAAACCTTGCTCTGTTAATTCTTGTAAAGCTCGACGAGCCGTCATACGGCTCACGGAAAACTGTTCAGCCAATTCATTTTCAGAGGGCACTTTTTCGTGCTGTTGCCATTGGCCTGATTCAATTTTTTGGCAAATGTGTTGCTTTATTACTGTAAACTTAGCGGTTTTTATTTGAGTCATTTTTATTTCACTAGATTTATTATTTACAAGCTTTTAGTCGCCTGTACTGTTTAACTTGTATATACAATCTCACTTCTAAGGGGGGATGTCAATAGTTGTATATACAAGCTTGCTTGTCCATAGGCTATAAGGTAGAGTGGCGACATCAATAAACCTATCTTAAACTTGCCCTATAAATGCTGTTTAGTAAGCGTAGCGGTAAATTAAATTTTTGGATCTCTTATGACGATTAACTCTTCTGCTTGGCAAACTCTATTCATCAACGTAAATTTAGCAACAATGACCAATGGTGCAAACAGCTATGGCGCAACAGAAAATGCTGCTTTGGCCGTTAGCGAGGGGAAAATTGCTTGGTTAGGTAAAGCAACTGACGTACCAGAATATGATGAAAATACCGTTAAGGTTATTGATGGGAAAGGTAAGTGGCTAACACCTGGTTTGGTCGATTGCCACACGCACTTGGTTTATGGCGGCAATCGTGCCAATGAATTTGAAATGCGTCTACAAGGGAAAAGTTATCAAGAAATTGCTAATGCTGGCGGTGGTATTGTTTCCACGGTATTGGCAACACGTAAAGCCAGTGAAGCTGAATTATTCGCTGCTGCATTACCTCGATTAACGGCTCTGCATCAACAAGGTGTGACGAGCATCGAAATTAAATCAGGCTATGGCCTCGATACGAAAAACGAAATAAAAATGTTAAAAGTAGCAGGGCAGTTAGCCGAAAAGTTGCCGGTTACTATTAAGCGAACTTTCCTTGGAGCCCATGCTCTACCATTTGAATATAAAGACAAACCTGATGAATATGTAGATTTGGTTTGTAATGAGATGGTCCCGCAAGTTGCCAAAGAAAATTTGGCGGATGCAGTAGATGTTTTTTGTGAAGGCATTGGATTTAGTTTAGCGCAAACTGAACGTGTATTTACAGCAGCAAAAAATCACGGGTTACCGGTAAAAATTCATGCTGAACAGTTATCTAATCTTGGTGGTAGTGAATTAGCCGCGAAATATGGTGCTTTGTCGTCAGATCATATTGAATTTTTAGATGAAGCGGGCATTGAAGCAATGAAAAGTGCAGGGATGGTTGCCGTTTTATTGCCTGGCGCTTTCTATTTTCTTCGCGAAACTCAATTACCTCCTATGGAATTATTACGTAAGCATCAAGTACCTATGGCAATTGCTACTGATTCAAATCCGGGCTCTTCACCTATAAGTAATATTCAATTGATGTTAAATATGGCTTGTACTTTATTTCGTTTAACCCCTTCAGAGGCATTAGCGGGTGTTACGTGCAATGGTGCGAAAGCATTAGGCTTATCAAATCACAAAGGGCAATTAGCCGTTGGTTTTGATGCGGACATAGCTATGTGGAATATCGAACAACCCGCAGAGCTTTGTTACCAGTTCGGTGTAAACCCGCTTAATGAATTATTTGTTGCCGGTAATAAAGTACTTTAACCTAGACCGAGTTAGTTTTTAGCTCGACACTCTTTTTGGCAATCATTGACACTTAGTCGTGATTGTCATTATCTGACCTATCGATTATGAAAATTTCATTAGAAAGCCTATTGAGCGAGGTGAAATATATTAGAAGGGGGGTCGCTCTTACTATACAAAGCACGCTATATTGCTTAATCTTAATATATCTGCGCTTGTTGTATAAGTAAAAGGCTCTATATGGAATGTTCTCGCTTTCTTTTCTCCTCCCTAACTAAAACTCTGACTTTAGGCGTGGGGTTATCTTTGTTTTCTGGTGCGGTGCAAGCTGCCTCTTTTTCTTTTACAGAATTCAATATTGCCTTTGTTTTAGGGTTAATGTTTCCAATAATTTTGATTGTAGCTTTAGTTAAGCCATTGAAAAATATTCGACTTCGATATCCTACATTAATTTCCATGAGTGTATTGCTCATGCTTTATGCTTTGGCATATACGAGTAAATATCAAAGTGAATTGATACTTTCATCCGCAATGATATTTTCTTCAGTATTATATTTTTGGCTACGTAGCACCTATTCAGCACCATCAGAAAAAGTAAATTATTTAGTTAACTTTCTTGTTGTCGCCACCGCGACATCTTTTGTTTTTTGTTTATGGTTTTTACCTAATATTGACGGTTATTTAGCATGGCTAGCCGCTAGTTCCATGGTGTTGTTTTGTGCTGGAGGTGCCGTTGCATCATCAAAAAAAATTAAAGATCCCAGTAGTGCCAGATTGGCCATACAGTGGATAATACACCTCATTTTTGTTGTGACTCTATTCGCTTGGTTAAATGCTTATATTAGTGCAACCTGGCTCGTATCAACAATTGTCGTTTCATATTTAGCAGCTTTAATAAATGGTTGCTGGTATTTAGTACAAGCGATGCGAGTAGAACTTAACGGTGAAGGAGGCATTAAAAAAACACCTACGGTATATCCCTTAGATCCCGCGACAAACTTACCAAGTTACCAGCAAGCGATAGAGAAATTAGAACAAGTTGTTAAAGAAAACCCCAAATCTAAATTTGCAGTTCTCGCGTTTAAACCTATTAATTTTCAAACGGTCAATACGGTTTTAGGGCACCATAATTCAGATATTCTTTTATTGCAGCTGGCGTATTGCTTACAACAAAAACTCGCACAAAACTCTAAGTTGGTGAACTTTTCTCATGAAACGGCACCGAGCAATATCTCTCGCTTGCAAGGTTTAAATTTTTTAGCTGTATTAGATCTTAGTGGTGATAATCATCCTGACAATAGTAAAGTAGAGCAACTATGTCGTGAATTAACGGCTGCTGTTCCAAGTGCAATGAGCTTTAAAAGTTTTTCTTTGAATTTTGAGTTAACTTTTGGCGCGGCTTACATTGGGGAATACAGTTATAAAATTGATGAGGTAATTTCATTTGCAGAAGATGCGTTATTGGTTTCCGAACAAACTCAGCAGGTATTGAGCTATTTCGATCATAATAATGCGCTTTATTCCGAGCAGCAACTGAGTCGTATGGAACGTTTGAAGCAAGACGTGGCAGACGAAAAATTGCATTGGTATATTCAACCGCAAGTTTCATTGAACAATAAAAAGGTCATTGGCTTTCAAATGTATGTTCATTGGTATAATGATGACAAAACCCCTTGGGAGCTAAATCAGCTTATTGACATTGCTGAGTATAGTGGGGATGTGTTCTTATTAACGAAACAAATGGTTGTAGAAGCATGTAAGGTATTACAAAAATTACAAACGATGGGTTTTGAAAGACCTGTCACTATTACACTTGCTAGTAAAGAGTTATTAGAACCAGCTTTAATTGATTATATTGTTATGCAAGTAAAAGAGCATGGTGTTAGTGCCAAAAATTTAATCGTTGAACTACAAGAGAAGCTAATTTTATCTGCTAGTCAAAGAGCCAAAGCCATAATTGATCAACTAAAGTCGTTAGAAATAAAAGTGGCAATTGGTAATTTTTCAGGAAGTTATGAGTCATTACGCTATCTTCGCAAAGTCAGTATTCACCAAGTAAAAATAAGCTGTGATCTTTTAAACGAAAATAATGATAGCAATAACTATAACGGATCAGATAAAGCTATTATTAATGCACTTATTAATTTAACGCGTGCAATGCAACTACCACTTATTGGTACATCAATTAATACCCCTTATATCGAACAGGTATTTAAAACTATGGGCGGGGATTATGCGCAAGGCCGAAATTTGAGCCGAGGTGTGGTGTTTGATGAAATTGAAATATGGACTAAACGTTGGTTAGAGCAATATCCGCATAGTGAAGCAGGGCAATAGAACTTGAATTTTAGTCGACATCTAATGGCTCTGGAGACAAAATAATACCGGTATTATCAGCATAGATATGGTCATCAGGGAAAAAAGTAACGCCTGCAAAATTTATAGCAACATCATTTTCTCCAATGGCTTTGTCACTGGCTGCTACAGGAGTAGAAACTAGGCCTTGTATTCCTAAGTCTACTTCTTCAATAGCATCAACATCACGTACACTCCCATGACAAATAATGCCTTCCCAGCCATTATTGGCTGCTGATATGGCAATCTTCAAATCAATAAGAGCTCGACGTGTAGAACCTCCACCATCAATAACTAAAACTTTTCCTTGGCCATTTTCTGTAACTACTTGTTGAATAAGCCCATTATCTTCAAAGCATTTAACCGTAACGACCTGTCCACCAAAAGAGCTTCGCCCACCATAATTACAGAACATGGGATCGAGAACATCAATTAACTCGGCATAAATATTACAAAGTTCTGAAGTATTATATTCCATGAATGTTTCCTATTGTTATGGTTAGGGGAAAATGAATTACCTTAGTATAGCGTTATGTATTCGAGCCACAAGCCTTGTATGAATCCGTTTATAGATTCGTTTTTGATTATAATCAATAAAAGAGTCATAAGGCAAAAGCAGATTATAATTTGCTACTGACTTGAATTGCTTTCAAAAAAGCTATTTAATGGCTTATCGTCTTTTCAGCAGGAATATAAATCCCATGAGTGAAAAATATTTTTACCATAGTTTATTATTTTCTGTTGAAACAATCGTATTTGGTTTACTTGCAACTCTTCTCCTACAATACTACCGAGGATTAGGCCGACAATATGTAAAGTATTGGATGCTGAGTTTGTTTGCACTTAGTATTCATCAGCTTTCATTAGCTATCGACACATTATTGTTTGAAGTTAGCGTCACAGCAATAGGGAAAGTAATTCTTTCCTGTGTTATTCAACTTAGTCTTTACTGTCACTTGGTAGCTCTTTTATTTGGCCTCTATAGCGCCACAAAAAATAAATATATACCTAAACACGTTATTCATTATGCTTTTGTAATCTGTGGGCTACTGAGCATAACGGCAACCTTGCTTTATGGTTTTGAGATTAATGAAGTATATAACCGTTTTTATTTACGGGAAAGTTTGCCGGCATTTATGATGGGCTGTGGGTTGTTAATAGCCGTATTTTTCTTATATGGTTCATCTGCTGGTCATTTCTCCGCTCGCATATTTATGGGATATTGCCTATTTATGGGCCTACGTTATATCCTTTTTTCTTTCTTATCTATTGTACTGATTACTGAATATTGGTTTTTAGAATTAAACGAAATATTAATTTTTATTGATATGGGGGCTTTCACATTATTAGCTTTTTTAATGCTTATATGGATGCAAGGCGCTGAAAGAAATATTGCCATTACAGCGATCAATAAAGCGCAATATCTTGGCAAGCATGATTCATTAACAGGTGCACTAAACCGTGAACAAGTCATGGCTAAATTACCGGTAACTATTGACGAAGCAAAACGAAATAATAAGACCTTAGCTGTTTTCTTACTTGATATGAAACGCTTTAAATTTGTTAATGATACTTATGGCTTAAAAGTCGGAGATTTAATTTTAGGGCAAATTGCTACTCGCTTAGATGAAAGCATTTTTTTACCACAAGTGATTGGCCGATTAAGTGGTGATTCTTTTGTTTTTGTTATTGATGTTGCTGATAAAAAACAGCAACTGGCTGCGATTGAGCATTTACATGGCCTAATCAGACGGCCTTATTATATTAAACAACATAAAGTACTTTTACAGTGCTCTATTGGTTATTGTTTATATCCTGAAGATGGAGCTTTAGCTGAAGATCTTTTACAAAAAGCTAATTTAGCTTTAGCACAAGCAGAAAGCCAAAATGTAGCAACAGTGAAATACCAAACGGGCATGCAGTCGCACGGTAGACGTTTGTTAGCTATGGAAAAAGAAATTCGCCATGGTTTTGATAAAAATGAATTTGTTCTCTATTTTCAACCTCAACTTAATTTATTCACTAATCGCTTAGAAGGATTTGAAGCCTTAGTTCGTTGGATTCATCCAGAAAGAGGGTTGTTACAACCGGGGGAATTTTTATCTGACATCGAATCACTGAGTTTATTTAGTGAACTAGATAGTTATGTTCTTGAACAGGCGTGTCAGGCAATTGCTCGGTGGCAGCAAGAATATAAGCGTAAGGTGACTGTCGCTGTAAATATTACTGCCGTTGAGTTTCAAGATCCTTTGCTGATTGAAAATATTCAAGCTCTACTTTATAAATATGAAATACCTCCTCGCTGTTTAGAATTAGAGATTACTGAAAATATTGTAATCACCGAAATAGACACGGCAATGAATACTATTGTGGTATTACAAAACATGGGGATTAAAGTTTCTATTGATGACTTTGGTACTGGTTATTCATCTTTAGCATACTTGCGAAAATTACCGATAGACAAGATTAAGATTGATCGCAGCTTTATCGAAGAAGTTGCCAGTAACGATTCGGACTTTACCATAGTAAAATCTATGGTAGAACTTTCACATGGCTTAGGTAAACGTGTTTTAGCTGAGGGTGTTGAGACTGAAGAACAATTACGTTTATTACGAAACATTGGCTGCGATGCCGTTCAGGGGTATTTCATTAGTAAACCATTGCCTGAAGAAGCACTGAAAAAATACCTCACTCGAAAATAATTATAATTTCCCGCTAAATAACTTATATAAATCATCCTAAATTCAGATTCTTAACTATACTCAAATTAATTTAAATCTTTTAATTGTTAGGAAGTTTTTTATGCTCATCAAGCACAAGTTGATGTCGAATACAGCGATAATAATTGTCGCTATGGTTTTTATGCTTGGTTTACTGAGCTTTTCTGTCGGCTCATTACAAGGTGATGTTGATATTGCTAGAAATATTGGCGATATCGAGTCCGATGTATTAGAGCTAAGACGGAATGAAAAAGATTTTCTTGCTCGAAAAGATCTTAAGTATTTAGATAAGTTTAATAAAAAAATAGTTCACATAAATAAAACTCTTAGTGCCCTTAAAAACTCATTTATTAAAAATAATAATGATACGACAGAAGTGGTGCAATTAACTAAAGTCTTGGTAGATTATAATCGTCATTTTAAGGCTTTAGTCGAATCACAAAAGCGCATAGGGCTGCACCCAAAAGATGGTTTATACGGTGAACTTAGAACCTCCGTGCATGATGTTGAAGAGTTATTAGGCAATAATGATTACAAATTATTAAGCAACATGTTGCAGTTAAGGCGTAATGAAAAAGACTTTATGTTGCGCCTTGATGAAAAGTATTTAACTCGCTGGCAAAATAATGCGGCTATTTTTATTGATAATATCGATGAAAGCTCATTAAACCCTTCACTTAAAATGCAGATTAAAGGCTTACTTTCAGTTTATCAAAGTACTTTTGAAAACTTAGTTAGTGCTCAAAAAGAAATGGGGCTCAACTCTAGTAGTGGTACGCAAGGCATTATGCGTGCAACTGTGCATAAAGTTGATGATCTTACCGGCAAATTGATAGTAAAAACAAAAAAAGCTGTTGAAGATCATATATTTTATGTCGATACGTTGGCTTATAGTGTATCCATTATAATTTTAGTAGTAGCGTTAGTTTTTGGCATTATATTTAGCCGCAGTATTCTGTTTGGAATTACACAACTTAAAGATTCGATGAATAAAGTTGCTGAAACCCAGAATTTATCTCTAGCCATTAATACCAGCAGCGCTGATGAAATTGGTGAAATGGCGAAAGTTTTTGATAATATGCTAAGCAGTTTTAGAGATTTAATTACTTCAGTAAATCTGTCTGTAAATACGGTCAATGAAGCGACCGATAGTTTATCTAAAAATATCCACCTTGCTAATTCAGGTGTGGATTCTCAAATTCAACAAACAGATATGGTGGCAACTGCTGTTACTGAAATGGTCGCTACAGTTGATGAAATAGCTAACAATACTAATGCTGCAGCAAGTAAGGCTGAAACCACCAATAATAATGCCATTAGTGGTAAAGAGGGGGTTACGCAAACCATTACCAAAATTGATGTGCTATCTGAAAAACTCAGAGAATCAGAAGTTATTGTGCAAGAGCTCGCTAAAGATAGCGATACGATAGGATCTGTATTAGATGTTATCCGTGGAATTGCTGAACAAACAAATCTATTGGCATTAAATGCTGCTATTGAAGCCGCTAGAGCAGGTGAACAAGGACGTGGTTTTGCTGTTGTAGCGGACGAAGTTAGAACGCTCGCCAGTAGAACTCAAGACTCAACACAAGAGATTGAAACCATTATTAGTTCTTTGCAAGGCCGCACCAAAGAAATTGTTTCACATATGGCTATTTGTCGTACGCAAGGAACAGACAGTGCAGAGCAAGCCAGCTCAGCGGGTAAAATGCTAGAAGAAATTACTCAAGATGTTTCAACTATCATGGAAATGAATACCGCTATAGCAGCGGCAATAAAAGAACAAAGTACGGTCGCGTCTGAGGTTAACCAACATGTTGTTGAAATTAGAGATGTTGCAGAGCAAGCGGGCAGTATATCTCATCAAAATGCTGAAATGAGTGAAGAGTTGTCGCAACAAGCGATGGTCTTAAATACAGAAGTGAGCCAGTTTAAAGTTTAAAGTTTAAAGTTTTATGTAAGAAAAGTAGGGGGTATTTAAGTTTCTGTTTATACTTAGCTTTGTTGAACAATACCCCTTATTTTATTTCTGTGAAATTAATTGAAGCTTCTCGGCTGTGAATATTAGTTAAACTTTCGCAGTATTGCTGCCAGTTATTTTCATAGTTTTTGTAAAGCATTTTAAAGTCGAGATCTGAAAAAATAGCTGTGTGTTTATCACTAAATATTAGGCGATGCCCATACTTTCCTAGCGGTTCTATGCCTTTTAAGTACACTTCTTTTTTATGAAATACTTCAGGTATTAGAGAACCGTTCTTGGCTTTAGCTTCGCCCGGCGAGAACACACGCAAATATTCAAACTGATAACTCAATTGAGAATTATCATCGAAATTTAGCGTTAATTTTTTTTGCTGGTTACTCAGCGTAAATTGAATGATTTTCATTTATGCTCTCATGTATAAAAGTGTTTATAAAGCAGGTAGCGAACATCCTACTTTATAAACTAAATAGCTGAATAAAAGACTAGAGAATTACAAAATAAAGCGGCTTAGATCTTCATTTTTAACTAACTCAGAAATCTTGTCTTCTACATAGCTTTTATCAATCACTATCTCTTCGCCTGCACGTTTGTCGGCATTAAATGACAAATCTTCAATCAGTCTTTCCATCATAGTGTGCAAGCGTCTAGCGCCAATGTTTTCAGTACTTTCGTTTACTTGCCATGCTGAATTCGCTAAGGCTTGAATACCATCTTCACTAAATGAAATGTTTACACCTTCAGTTTCTAAAAGAGCGGTATATTGCTCCGTTAGCGATGCATTAGGTTCGGTTAATATTCTAACAAAGTCATTAGTGGTTAACGCTTGTAACTCAACGCGAATAGGTAATCTACCCTGTAATTCAGGAATCAAATCCGATGGTTTCGACATCTGAAAAGCACCTGAAGCAATAAACAAAATATGATCTGTTTTGATCATGCCATGTTTAGTACTAACGGTAGAGCCTTCAATTAAAGGTAGTAGATCACGCTGAACGCCTTCACGAGAAACATCAGGGCCTGAGCTATCGCCACGTTTACAAATTTTATCTATTTCATCAATGAAAACAATGCCGTTTTGTTCTACTGAATAAATAGCCTTTTCTTTAATATCTTCATTATTTACAATCTTTGACGCTTCTTCTTCTTGCAAAGCTTTGAACGCGTCTTTGATTTTTAACTTACGTTTATTGGTCTTTTCATTAGACATGCCCTGAAACATATTTTGCAGCTGTGAAGTCATTTCTTCCATTCCTGGAGGAGCCATGATTTCAACACCCATAGGTGATGCAGCTAAATCGAGTTCAATCTCTTTATCATCTAATTTTCCTTCGCGTAGTTTTTTCCGGAAAACTTGACGAGTACTGCTATTATCAGCTGAATCATCATTACCAAAACCGTCACGAGGAGAGGGAATTAAAACATCAAGAATTCTCTCTTCAGCAGCTTCTTCTGCTAAATGCTTAACACGAGACATTTCTTGCTCTTTGGTCATTTTTATCGCCATATCCGCTAAGTCACGAATAATGGTTTCAACTTCTTTACCAACATAACCAACTTCAGTAAATTTAGTCGCTTCAACTTTAATGAAAGGTGCATTGGCTAATTTAGCTAAACGACGGGCAATTTCTGTTTTACCTACGCCCGTTGGACCGATCATCAAAATATTTTTAGGGGTTACTTCAACGCGCAATTCTTCATTTAATTGCATTCTACGCCAGCGATTTCTCAGAGCAATCGCAACGGCACGTTTAGCGTCACTTTGACCAATAATGTGGCTGTCTAACTCGCTAACAATTTCACGAGGAGTCATATTCGACATGATAATTCCTTAAAACTTTTTATCTTTAATTGCAGCTAGTTATAGCTCGTCAATGGTATGTTCAAGATTGGTAAATACACAAATATTTCCAGCAATTGTTAAAGACTTTTCAACAATCTCTTTCGCACTAAGTTCGGTATTTTCTAGTAAAGCAAGTGCTGCTGACTGAGCAAAGTTTCCGCCGCTACCTATAGCAATTAAGTCGTACTCTGGCTGAACAACATCCCCATTACCTGTGATAATAAGTGAAGCTGTTTCGTCAGCAACAGCAAGTAAAGCTTCTAACTTTCGTAAAGCACGATCGCTGCGCCAATCTTTGGCTAACTCAACGGCGGCTTTAGTTAAATGGCCTTGATGCTGCTCTAATTTACTTTCAAAACGTTCAAATAAGGTAAATGCATCGGCAGTACCGCCAGCAAAACCAGCCAATACTTTGTCATTATATAAACGGCGAACTTTACGAGCATTGCCTTTCATTACGGTGTTGCCAAGTGAAACTTGGCCGTCACCACCAATGGCTACTTTGCCATTGCGTCTTACGGATACGATAGTAGTCACAACTAACCTCTGTTTTTTATCTAATTCTATGAAGAATAGATAAGGCTAATTATGCTTTTTTCAAGGATGGAGCGAGAGAAATGTCGTGATTATTTCCAAAGCCAAATTTGGCAACCATTAACATTGTTACTTTTCAATTTATGTTTGTCTTTTTCTGCCTGTCGTTTACGATCGTAAGGTCCTAAAAATACTTTATAGTACATACCTTTTTGCCCTTGTGACGCGCCTATTTGAGAAGAAAGTCCGGCAAATGCGATATTTGCCTTTAATACTTCGGCCTGCTTTTTTGTTCTAAAGGAGCCACATTGCATTTTATAAGGGCCTTTGTTTTTTACTTCATATTGACCAACTTCGACCTCTTTACTTTTTAGCTCATCAACATAAGCCCATTTTTCTTTTGGTGGTGTCGGCAAGCTTTTTTCAGAGGCACTTTTTAATGTAACTGTTTTTATTTTTTCTGGAAGTGGTTGTGGTTTATTATCTTTAATTGTCCATAAAGCGTAGCCAAAACCAGCTATTAAAGTCAGAGACAAAAATAAAATAAGTTTAAACTTTAGTGTGAAAGTTGGCTCTGGTGGCGTTTTTCCTTTGTAAGGATTTTTTTTGTTGTTTTTTGAGCGGGAAACGTAATCTTGATGAGCCATGAAAAAATAATATATCGGGAAACCAGCGACAATTTTAACTAACTATAAAAAAAATGACACAAGTTTCGCATGGAAAATTGTAATTGATATTTACCAACTTAAATCTAATGGGTCTATATCAACAGTCCAGCGGACTTTTTTCTGCCATTCGTTTTGTGATATATGATGAATAAGCTGATGAATCGCAACATGAAGCTCTTTGCGCGACTTAGCTTGTACAATTAAATGATAACGATATTTCCCTGCTTTTTTTTCCATTGCCGCAGGTACTGGTCCGGCGAACTGACAACCTTCAAAAGAAAACTCAGTTAATGCACGCAAAAATTTCTCAGGATAAGATGGATAATTGGCTTCAGCGCGAAATAACGCTTGGTAACTAAATGGTGGTAGTAAAGCCTGTTTGCGCTCAGTTAATGCGTATTTTGCAAAATGTGGGTAACCATTATTAACTAAATCTTGTAATAATGGATGTTCTGGAAAATTAGTTTGCACTAATACTTTACCAGGTTTGCTTTCTCGACCTGCTCGGCCTGCAACTTGAACCAACAATTGAGCCATATGTTCTGCGGCACGAAAATCAAAACTAAATAAAGCACCGTCAACGTCTAAAATAGCAACCAAAGTCACATCCGGGAAGTGATGACCTTTTGCTAGCATTTGGGTACCAATCAAAAGCTGATGTTTTTTATCACTGACTTCTTGTAATAGCTTGGCAAGTTCGCCTTTTTTACGCGTACTGTCTCGATCTATTCTTACCGTACTATAATCTGAAAATAGTTCACAAATGCGTTCTTCTAGCTGTTCAGTACCTTGCCCCATAGGCTTAATGCGAACACTGCCACAGCTTGGACATTGATAAGGAATGCGCTTTTGACTACTACAGTGATGACAAATCAGTAGTTTTTGGCCTTGATGCAAAGTATAAGGTTTATTGCAGCGCTGGCAGTCAGCTATCCAGTGACATTCTTGGCAGTTAATTGCTGGTGCATAACCGCGGCGGTTCAAAAATATAAGCGCTTGTTCGCCACGTTTTAAGGTATTTTCAATAGCTTTTTTTAATGTGCCCGATAAACCGTGCTCCATTTGTTGTTGCGCAACATCAATAAGAGTGATTTTTGACTGAGTACTTTGCCCTGCTCTTTTGGTTAATTGATGATAACGGTATTTGTCGGATAAAGCGTTTTGTAGAGACTCAAAGCTTGGCGTCGCACTACCTAATACAATGGGGATATTTAACAGGCGAGCACGTAAAATAGCAATGTCACGGGCTTGATAACGAAAGCTGTCTTGTTGTTTGAAAGAGCCGTCATGTTCCTCATCGACAATAATAAGTCCTAACTGATGCAAAGGCGAAAATATGGCTGAACGCGTTCCAATAATTATTGCAGCAGTTCCTCGATGCGCGGCTAACCATGTCTGTAAACGTTCTTTATCGTTTAATCCTGAGTGATGTAAACAAATAGGCACATTGAAACGTTGCTCGAAACGACTGAGCATTTGTGGTGTTAAGCCAATTTCTGGCACCAACACAAGTACTTGTTTGTTGGCGGCTAAGGTTTTTTCCATTGCTTGCAGGTAGACTTCGGTTTTACCGCTGCCAGTTACACCATCAACTAAATGGCATGAGAACTCTTCGAATGACTGCTTAACCGCTGAAACAATAACTGCCTGTTCAACTGTTAGGGTTAGTTTTTCATGTTCAGCTAAAGTATTATCTTGATAGACAAATGGGATAGGTTCTTGTTTTTGTTCTTCAACTAGCTGCTTTTTTTCTAGTGCATTTAATTGCGCTTTGGTAAAGCCTAACGTTCTAATTTCAGCCCAAGTAATGCCATTATGTGCTTGAATTAAAGATAATAAGGCAATTTGTTTGGGTGCTCGTTTCGCTATTTTTTCAATAATATCGCTACTTTCAACAGTGGCATCACTTTTAATACCGTGCCATGTGGTTGCTAAGTCTATTGTCGGTTGTTCAATTTGACGAAGCAATACAGGAAGCGCGAGCTGGAGAACGTCACCGATTGGGTGATGATAATAGTTAGCACAGCGTTGTAAGAAACTTAATAATGATGGAGGAAAATGAAACTTATCTTCTACTAAGTTTATTATTGCTTTAAGTTTTTTATCGTCAATATCACTCGTTATACTGGTACTTATGATAATACCAATCACTTGCCTATGGCTAAATGGTACTACAACACGTGCACCAATATGTATATCTTCGCTATTGATATTTTGCGGGATAATATATGTAAATAGCTGACGCATAGGAACAGGAATAGCGACTTGAATATAATTAACCTGCATAGCGACACTTCTTTGAAAATAATGAGGCTATTCTGCCGTCTTGTGGCGAATATGCCAAGTGAGAACATCAAAAAGTGTGACTTTGCGTTGGATAAGGCATTTATTGCTCATTTTTTATCAATTAGTCTCTTAAAGTTATTGCTAAGCATGGACTGATCATTTAAAATTCGCCTCCATTATTTTTAACTCGTATGGTGCTTGGCAGCAATAATGACTGACTAAGTGGCGATACGGCCTTAATACAGAGGTTTCCATGAAAGACGGTATTCATCCTAATTACGTTGAGTTCAAAGCAACTTGTTCTTGCGGTAACATCATAGTAACGCGTTCTACAGCGAAGAAAGACATTCACTTAGACGTATGTTCAGCATGTCACCCATTTTACACTGGTAAGCAGAAAGCTGCTGAGACCGGTGGTCGTGTTGATAAATTCAACAAACGTTTTGGTGCTCTTAGCAGCAAGTAATTTTGCGCTAATATTGAAATGTTGTAAAAAAGCGTCATTCGACGCTTTTTTTATATGCGAAATTCAGGGAAATCAGCAACTAGTTATCTTTGTATTCATCTGCACTTACAAAAAATGAAATATATTTACCTTTTCTTTAAACCCTTTTCAGACATACTGTATCTTACCTTATAACAACTTCATTATTGAGAGCTAACCTTTGGATAATCCGAAAGTTATTTACATGAAAAATCGGACTGAAAGTCAGTTAACTACTTCGTTAGAGCTAGATGAAGAACAAACGATAATCAACCGAGCACAGCAGGGCGATCAGCAAGCTTTTTATCAGCTTTATCAAAAATATCATAAAAAAGTTTATGCTATTTGTTGGCGAATGCTGGCAGATAAAGACAGCGCTGAAGATGTATGCCAAGAGGTTTTTGTGCAACTGTGGCAAAAAATAGCTAATTTTCGTGGTGAAAGTAAGTTTTCGACTTGGCTGCACAGTGTGACAAACAATATTGTTCTTGGTCACTTGCGTAAACACAAAAATTGGTTGCAACGTATTTTTAGTATTGAAGATCAATCCATACCAGATGTTGCTGTCGAAATGGAAGACAATACAGAGGTAACTGCATTAGATAGACATATTGCACAACTACCTGAAAGGGCCCGACTTGTTTTTGTGTTGTTTGCCGTTGAAGGGTATCGCCATGAAGAGATTTCAAAAATGTTAAATATGGCGGTAGGTACAAGTAAAGCACAATACCATAGAGCCAAAGGTTTATTAAGAGAGTGGGTCGAGATATGAATAAGTTAATGTCAGAGCAAGATTTTCAAAAAAAAGTGGCAGCATTACCTGATGAAATGACACCGCAACGTGATTTATGGCTTGGTATCGATCGGGCAATTCAAGTTAAAAAGCAAGATGAGCCGTCACTTGAGTCGTCAACGAAAAAAGTATTTATACCTACTGCTTGGGCAGCATCACTTGTTGCCGCTGTATTGGTTACTTGGGTTTCTTTTTCGCCAAATTTCTCATCTCAGCCAGTTGATATCGTGAAGAATAATAATTCACCATTAAATTTAGTCATTGCAATGCAGGAAAATTTTAAGCAAACCAAGCAAACAATGTTGGTTAGCTTTGGCCAGCCGAAAGTATCTGAATTGCCAAAAGAAATTCAAGCAGAATTAACAAAGTTAGGCTCTGCACTGAACACGATAGAAAAAGCGTTACTTGCAGATCCTAGTAATAATGATCTACTTAATTTATTACGTTGGACACAAAAACAAGAGCTAGATCTCTTAGCTCAATTATATAGTCCTAAATGGCAAAGCATTTAAAAATAACAATATATAGAGGTAGTTATGAATATTTTACAAAAAGTTATACCGATGATGTTATTCACCGCGACATGTTCAAGTTTTGCTGGAGAGCAGATCGATAAGTCATTAAACCTTGATAATGTGAGTAGTGTTAATATTGAAAATTTACGAGGCCAAGTGACGGTTATTGGTTGGGATAAAGAAACTATTTCGGTAAAAGGCGAGTTAGAAGACGATGCAAAAGGCTTAGTTTTTAAACAGCAGGGATCAAGTGTAAAAATTAAAGTCAAACTTGAAAATAGTAAGCATAATTACTGGGGAGGTAATGATAAAGGCTCTGAACTTATCATTCACATGCCTAAGAGTATCCGTATGAGTTTTGACGGAGTGTCGAGTGACCTTAACGTTGAAAATTTACATGCTAGTACTGAAGTTAAGACGGTCAGTGGCAGCATTGTTGCTAAAAACTTAACTGAACGAATTGAATTGAATTCAGTAAGTGGTGATATCGACAGTAAAGCATTATCAGGAAAAATTAGTTTAGCAAGTGTCAGTGGTGATGTTACTGACCGAGGTTCAAGCGGCCGTTTGAACTTGCGTGCGGTAAGCGGTGAAATAGATACCAGATCAAAAGCGAAAGAAGTTATGGTAGAAAATGTCAGTGGTGATATTCAATTGTCATTAAATGAAGTGGATGAATTATCTGTATCGAATGTCAGTGGCGATTTTTCCGCGAGCCTATCATTAAATGATGATGGTGTTATAAAGATGTCGAGTGTCAGTGGTAGCTTAGCGTTGCAATTTCAAAAAGGTGTTCAAGCTAGTTTTAAATTGGCTGCGAGTGCTGGCGGCGACATTACGAATAAAATAACGAATCAACAAGCTGAAGAAGCTAAATACGGACCTAGTTCAAAACTTCGCTTTGAAACGGGCAATGCTAATGCAAGCGTTCGTGCAAGTACGGTAAGTGGAAGCATTAGAGTAAGCCACTAATATAAGAGTACGGTAACTTTATATATAAAACTAACGGGCTAGGATTATTTCTAGCTCGTTTTTTTATTCAATTTTTTATGGAATTCTGCTACGCTACAGCAAGTTTTTATATCGCATTGGCGATAGTGTTTTAGGGTATAAGCATGGCAGACCGCAAGCCAAATAAATTTTTCAAAGATAAAAAATTCTCTCAAGATAGCCAAATCGATGCATTAAAAGTTCCGCCTCATTCACTCGAAGCAGAGCAGTCGGTATTAGGCGGATTATTACTTGATAATGAAACTTGGGATCGTGTTGGCGAACGTGTAGTAGCTCAAGACTTCTACAGTCGCTCTCATCGAATTACCTTCGAAACTATTGCCGCATTGATTGAATTGGGTAACCCAGTTGATTTAATTACTCTCTCTGAGGCTTTAGAGAACGAACAGAAACTTGAAGATGCTGGCGGCTTTGCATATCTCGCAGAGATGATGAAAAACACGCCAAGTGCGGCAAACATCACCGCTTATGCCGATATTGTACGTGAACGTGCTGTTACCCGTGAAATGATCAGTGTCGCAAATGAAATTGCTGAAGCAGGGTATGATACTCAAGGACGTTCCAGTGCCGAAATGCTTGATTTTGCTGAAACTAAAATATTTGCTATTGCAGAACAACGGGCAAATAAATCTGAAGGCCCTGAAAACATTACCTCAGTTCTTGAAAAGACTGTTGACCGTATTGAGCAACTTTGTTCTGCGCCAAGTGGTGGTGTTACTGGGGTTTCTAGTGGTTTTTCAGATCTCGATAAAATGACAGCCGGTTTTCAAAAGTCAGATCTTATTATTGTTGCTGCTCGTCCTTCTATGGGGAAAACAACTTTTGCGATGAACTTGGCAGAACATGCTGCTATGACAGAAGATTACCCATCATTAATATTTAGTTTAGAGATGCCTTCTGAACAATTAATGATGCGTATGCTCGCATCATTAGGGCGAATTGATCAAACTAAAATTCGTACTGGGCAATTGGGTGATGAAGACTGGGCAAGATTATCGTCAACAATGGGTCTATTAATTGAAAAAGGTAAAATGTATATTGATGATGCTGCTGGTTTAACACCAACAGATGTCCGTTCACGTGCGCGACGGATACATCGAGATCATGGTGGTATTAGTATGATCATGATTGATTATTTACAATTAATGCGTGCGCCTCAATTTTCAGATAACAGAACTTTAGAAATTGCGGAAATATCCCGTTCATTGAAATCACTTGCGAAAGAATTACAAGTACCTGTGATAGCACTATCTCAGCTTAACCGTAGTTTGGAGCAACGTTCAGATAAGCGTCCGATTAACTCGGATCTTCGTGAATCAGGCTCTATTGAGCAGGATGCCGATTTGATCATGTTTATTTATCGTGATGAAGTTTATCATGATGATTCTGAGTTCAAGGGTATGGCTGAAATTATTATTGGTAAACAGCGTAACGGTCCTATCGGGCGAGTACCACTTACCTTCCAAGGGCAATTTTCTCGTTTCGATAACTATGCCGGCCCACATGTTTTAGCTGAAGATTAATGTCGCTAACAACCGCAACCGCAGTGATTAATTTATCTGCGCTAAAGCACAACTTAGCACAGATAAAAGCATTGTCTCCAACCACCAAGGTGCTGGCGGTTTTAAAGGCCAATGCTTATGGTCATGGTTTAGAGCGTATTGCTCACGCTTTATTTTCAGAACAAAGCGAAGTAACAGAAAGTCGAGATTCATCAGTCAAAGCAGATGCTATTGCTGTTGCCAGAATCGATGAAGCGCTGGCATTAAGATCATCAGGTATCACTGAAACTATCGTGTTACTGGAAGGTTTTTTTAATGCGAAAGACTTGGCCATACTGGCGGTAAACAATTTAGAAACGGTTATTCATAACCAGCAACAACTAGATGCTATTTTATCAGCCAACCTTCCTTCACCGTTAAAAGTTTGGTTAAAAATAGATACAGGCATGCATCGTTTAGGTATTAACCCCGAGCAGTTCTCTTATTTTTATCAAGCATTAACTACTTCTGAAAATGTGCAAAAAGGCATTGTGCTAATGAGCCATTTAGGTTGTGCAGATGACACAGAAAATGAATCTACAGCAGCACAAATTTCACTTTTCGACTCTGTCACTCAAGACTGTAATGAAGAACGAACTTTAGCTAACTCTGCTGGTATTTGTGCATGGCCAAGCAGTCATTACGAATGGCTCAGACCAGGGTTATTGTTATACGGTATATCTCCTTTGCCTTTTGAGCGAAGCGTCGAAAAAACAGACACAAATACCAGCGAAAATTTGTTACTCATAGAAGATACTACACTCGATATTCAGCCGGTAATGACCCTTAAATCGAGTTTGATTGCCGTACGGGAATTAGCCGCAGGAGAATCTGTCGGTTATGGCAATGCTTGGCAAAGCCAACAAACAACGATTATTGGTGTGGTTGCTATTGGTTATGGTGATGGATATCCGCGCCATGCTAAAAATGGCACTCCTGTTTTAATTAATGGGCGTAGGGTTCCTTTAGTAGGACGAGTATCAATGGACATGATCACTGTTGATTTAGGAAAAAATTCTCAGGAGCAGGTGGGTGATGTGGTCACTTTATGGGGCGAGCAATTATCTGTTGCTGAAATCGCCCAATGCGCCACTACGATCCCTTATGAGTTGTTATGCAATATTACTCGTCGCGTGCAAATTACTTTGTCAGCGTAATAAATCTCTCGGCTAGTTTACTTCGGATTCTCATTATTTTCACAGTTCATAGCAATATAAGCAGCAATGTATTCAAGTGAACGATGGGGCTGAAAAGAAATAATAATATTTCGCGTATAAAAAAACCTCGTTTATTACTAAAAGAGGTTTTTGTTATGGATAAACAGGCTTACTTTAAAGCTGTAATGTTTATTTATCGAAACTAAACTCAATATAAGCTTTACCGAACTCTGAATTCAAAGGAATGATAATGATAGGGCCATCAGCTTTATGATGGATCCTGTGATCTTTGCCAGAAACAACCATAGGGGTTGCCATATCGAATTCAAAGCCTTTTTCACTTAACATACGTTTAGCACCACCGGTAACCATATTGGTTATTTCTCCAACGAGATCGGTGATTTCATCGTTTATTTCGTCAGGACCTTCACCGACCATTTTTTTCATGGTTGCAAGGGCTAACTTACCTTCATAGGTGATGGATAGTGAACCTTTTGTTTGTTCACTGACCATGCCAATTAAGCCTGAAACATCACCCATAGCCACTTCATCTTTTTTCAAGCGAGGCTTTTCAGGTATTAATTCCATTTGTGCCATAGTAGACATTACATTGAGCATTGAAGATAAAAAGGGGTTGATAAACTCTACATTCATGAATGTTTCCCAAAGGCTTAGTTATACTAGTAACTTGATTTTGCATGCTAATTTAGCAAATGTAAATCGTTCCTACTAGTTATTGTTTTTTTATTTTAACAATTGTAGCTATTTTTAGTGAAGTCGAAAAAGTCAAACTGCCACTAATCCTGCTGTCTTTGTAATTTACAGTATTAACTTGGTTAGGGTAAGTATCGACGAGTAAATCATTTTTTACCACTAATCCCGCTAAATAGTTTTCAAACTTAGCTTCTTGGTAAATATAAACATGTCCTTTTGCTATTTCTAAACCAACCCAGTTAAGTTGTATTTCTTGGTGCTTATTATTCTTAACTTGACTGATTTCAAAATGACTTTCAACATACTTTTGGATCAATAGCTCGTATTTTGGGTGTTCAGGTGAAAAGTGTATTTGGCGCTGCTCTGCAATCGCATTATCAATATCGTGAGCAGTGAGTTGGTGAATAATTTCTATATTATTAGTTCTTGGGTTAACTGATAGCTCAGTTAAGCCAAAAAAATAGCGGTGAGCTACACTTGAAAGTGCAGCCCCACACAGTAGACAAAATATAAAGCTTTTAAATAATGAAATCCTCTTCATTATTTATCTTCTTTTTCCTTGTCTTTTTTTTCATCATTAGCAGACTTTAACTTAACGTTATAGTCACGCATCATGTCTTTTTTCTTACGCTTGTATAAATCGAAGCTTGATTTAATAGGACGTGCTGGCCAGTAGTTGTTATTCACGTTTACATCAGCAGTTTCCCAGTTCGGATCAATAGTAATTCCGGTAACTTCTTTATCTGTGATAAATAATTTAGATACGTTTTTACTATTCTTTCTCCAAATTTCAGCTGGAATATGTACTAATTTTTTACTTTGATCAGCAAACGTTAATTCAACAATAATAGGCATAACTAAACCACCTTTATTTTCGAAATCAACAATGTAGAAGTTTCTTTCGTCAACAAGCAGGTCTCTTTCCCATTGCTTTAACTTTTTATTTGAGCTGTTGTAGCTATTTCGTGCTTTATTGGTAGCTGTGAATTTATCGTGTTCATTATAAAAATCTAATAATTCAGGCTTATCATTTGTTCTAAGCCAATGACCTTTATCGCGAATGTCACTAATGAAAGTTGGCTTTTCATTGTCTAAAGCACGATTCCAAGCTTCTTCCGTATCCGGGTTTTGGCTATTAGGGCGGTATAAATGAATATTACCTAAAGCGATATCAACATGGTCTGTGGTGTAGAACCAACCGCGCCAGAACCAGTCTAAATCAACTGCAGAAGCATCTTCCATTGTACGGAAAAAATCTGATGGAGTAGGGCGCTTAAATTTCCAACGCTGTGCATATTCTTTAAAAGCAAAATCAAATAATTCACGACCCATTATTGTTTCACGTAAGATATTTAGTGCTGTCGCTGGTTTACCGTATGCATTATTACCAAACTGAAGAATAGATTCAGAGTTGGTCATGATTGGTACTTGGTTGGTACTTTTCATGTAGTTGGTAATGTCAGCTGCGTGTCCACGGCGTGAAGGGTAGCCTTCTTCCCATGCTTGTTGTGCTATAAATTGTAGGAAAGTGTTTAAACCTTCATCCATCCAAGTCCATTGACGTTCGTCTGAGTTAATGATCATTGGAAAGTAGTTATGACCCACTTCATGAATTATAACGCCAATTAAACCGTATTTAGTACGACGAGAATATGTTTTATCTCCGGTTTTTTTATCAAGTGTTGGGCGAGGGCCGTTGAAAGTGATCATCGGGTATTCCATGCCGCCAACAGGACCATTTACTGAAATAGAAACAGGGTAAGGGTAAGCAAAGGTATATTTATTGTACTGTTCCATTGTATGAATAATAGCTTCAGTAGAGTAGCGCTCCCACAATGGGTTACCTTCATTAGGGTAATAAGACATTGCCATTGTATCTGTTCCGCCTTCCTTATAACCTTGAGCGTCCCAAATAAATTTACGGCTTGAAGCGAACGCAAAATCGCGAACATTTTTAGCTTTGAAGTGCCATGTTTTAGTCTTTGTCGAGCGAGATTTTTCGTTAGCAAGTGCTTCTTCAGGCGTGATAATTAAGACTGGTTTTTTTGCTTTTTTTGCTTTGTCTAAACGTTTGCGCTGTGTTTTAGTTAACACACTGCTTTCATTCTGTAGCTCACCCGTTGCCGCAACAATATGATCAGCAGGAACAGTGATCTTAACGTCGTAGTCACCAAACTCTAAGGTGAACTCACCGTTACCTAAAAACTGCTTGTTTTGCCAACCCATCACATCATAGTATGCTGCTGCACGAGGAAACCATCCTGCAAGTTCATATAAGTAGTTTTTATCTTTTTCAAAATATTCGTAACCTGAACGGCCACCTAAAACTTTTTGCTCGTGAAGATTGTAGTTCCACTTAATGTTCAACTCAACATCGTCACCAGACTTTAGTGGCTTAGGTAAATCTACGCGCATCATAGTGCCGTTTATCACATAATGAAGTGCTTTACCGTTTGAACCTGCAACTTGAGTTATCTTATTGCCGCCGTCAAATTCGGTTGACTCAATTGCACCGCGTAAGCCGCTGTAAGTTATTTTTTTACGAGGAGCTGTGCTTGTTAAGCGATTATCCGAGTCACGCTTTAGACGATTCTGATCAAGCTGTATCCATAAATACTTCAATGTATCTGGAGAGTTATTGGTGTAGCTAATTTTTTCGCTACCCTTTAATGTTTGCGTTTTGTCATCAAGTTGAATATTGATTTTGTAATCAACTTGTTGTTGCCAGTATTGATGACCAGGTGCGCCTGATGCAGTTCTGTAAGTATTAGGGGTTGGTAAAATTTCTTCTAACTGTCTAAATTTATCTGTATCAACTGTATTCTTGGCTATCGCACTACCACTACTGGCAGCAACAAATAAGCAAAGTAACGCTGATTTGATTGAATGTTTCATAGGCTTCCTGAGTATTTTTATATTGTATACGCGCTTAACCGCACATATATAACATAAACATGCATATGAGGTTAATAGTAGGGGGGCTTTTTATGCGACCAGTGGTTGTAAATATAAGTTTAATGGTGATGTTTAAGTGTAGTTAATAAAAGCTATTATTAACTACAACTTTGACAAGCGCCGTGCGCCTCAACAATTTGGTGGCTAATAGTAAAACCTGTAGCATCAGCCATCGAACGTAAAGCAAGATCTAAATTAGCTGATTGAATTTCTTCAACGTGACCGCAGTTGTCACATATCAATAGTTGCACAGGATGATTACATTCGCTGAAGTGATGACACATCACAAAGGCGTTAATTGATTCTATTTTGTGTACGAAACCTTGCTTACTGAGAAAGTCTAAAGCGCGGTAAATAGTCGCGGGTTTTGCTGCAGGGTCGATGAGTTTTAATTCATCGAGCAAATCATAAGCACCGACAGCTCCTTCATGTTGAGTAAGTAATTTGAATACTTGCTCTCTGGCGAGTGTAAAACGAGCGCCACGTTTTTCGCAGGAACTTTTAGCTTGTTCTAGTAATTTATCAGGGTGCATATTCGCAAACATTGTATGATTTGTGTCAGTCTACCACAGAGGTTTTGATGATGTAATATGGTTGAAATGTTAATTACGAAGCGAGCTCAGTTAAAAACTTGTTGAAAATATTTTTCAAAGTTTACTTTATCACTTGGAGGAACATTCTTAGATTGAATGGCGAGCAAAGTACCACTAGCAACTAAGGCCTGTAACGCGTAGTTAAACTTATCAAGAAAAATACGGTTGTTTTTGGATTTTGAGCACATCATATGGCCCAAGTAATAAGGTTTTGCTTGTGCCAATTCATATGAATATAACCTATTGTTACTAATTCTCTTCCAATGAATAAATATGTCTTGTGGGTACTCTATCATCAAATCAAAGCGGCCATGTTCAAAGATGGTTAATGCTCTATTTAATTCCGCAGAAATGTTGATCACTCTGTTAGTCGAAATATTGCTAAATTGTTGATCTAAATTATCGCCGTAGCTTCTTCCGTTCACTAGGCCTAAGGTAAAATTCTTATGGTCTGTTAAGATACTTTCAACACTAACTTTCCCTGAGTAGGGCAAAGGTTTTTTACTATAGGCTCTTAACCCTAAAAATAATGAGGAAGGAGAACTGAAATCAAAGCTTTTAATGCGAGCTTGTGTTTTTAACATATCACTGTAACAAAGGTTGTCTTGCTTGGTGTTTTGCAGTGCTTTCGAATAATCATTTAATATTTTAAATTCAAAATCATACTCATCTAGTTGATCAAAAACTAAACTTAACGTGTTATTTAGGGTCGAGACGCCTTTATTATTTTTATTATGATAGCTGCGTAGTAATTCAACTTCATCAGTGTAAATGATCATTTTTTGCTTTTCTGGAGAAAATTTATCCAGCATTGAATCTTTA
>Ga0209395_1000742_pt1 | contig 47199 bp, 37 predicted proteins | sample GOMGulsemesocosm_3_FD_184635 | JGI IMG/M metagenome (GOLD analysis project Ga0209395, IMG submission 184635) | Methane-oxidizing microbial communities from mesocosms in the Gulf of Mexico - GOM9D Gulf of Mexico (SPAdes) (version 2) | ecosystem: Environmental > Aquatic > Marine > Cold seeps... | reverse complement strand
GGGTATGAATTTGCTCTGGGGTCATATCTGTTGTGGTGTAGTGCTTAACACGATTATTATAAAACGCACCGCCGTTAGGCGTTTCTGATACACCTATGGTCTTACGGGCATTAGGAAAATATTCTTGAGTAAAAAATTGATAGTAGTTTTGATAAGCTGGTATAACCTTGTCTGTTAATATTTTAATAAGTTTCTTTCTATGAGCAGCCAAAACTTTAGCGGAAATTAATTTTGATGCTGTGGCAAAAGGTTTAAGAAATTCAGAGTCTTCAACATGCTTAGGAATAAAAGCTAGAATTGACTGTTCATAACCAACTAATACTGCTTGGGGTTGGGTAATACCGGTTGCTAAGCCTTGACGCATCCAATAAATGTTTTGATCGAAATATGTAGGAAGTGCAGATAGTTTGTTTAAATAGAGCTCTATATTTTTTTCGTTATTAAATTTTGTGTTGTTAATCACAAAATTTAAATTTGAGTGGAAACCTGACTCTGACTTGAACGGCATGTAATGAGATTTATAATGATAGTGAGCGATATTATTATCAAGTTGAGCTTTAATAATGGAATAATTAATTTTGTTATCGTCAGACAAAGAACCTTGGTTTATTGCTTCAAAGATTGCAGCAATTGTCTTTCGTTCTTGGTATTTTTTTTCCAATGCTTGTGGTGATAAATCAGGCCAATAACTTTCCTTAGCTTGGGCTTCATCTTGTTGATAAATACCTTTGCTTTCACGGTGTTCTAATAATTGTTTAACCGCATCATCAAATTGTGCGTTAGCTATGTTTTGAGCAGAACCTGCACCGTTATTTGTTAGTTGACAAGCGCTAAGTGCAAGAATAATGGCTGGAACGACGATCAACTTGCCTAAAGAAAAATTCATATTTATATATTCCTGCAGAGAAAAAACGACCATTAAAATAACGTAATTTTGTGCAAGTAAACAGGTTTGTACGACGAATTGTTTTACTAATCAGTTAAAACGTCAATAATCGCAAGCATTGTCGTGTTTTAGAAAACGTTCTTTGTAGTATTCAGTCGCAGAATATTTTGACAAAGATCATAGATTGTTAACGTCGATTTTTATTGCTGTTATTCCTTTATATAAATGCTTTTAATTAGCGGGAAATTAGTTTTCGTCTGTGAACAAAAATACATTTCAATTGAAGTATATTTTCGCTTATGCGCTTATTCTGGGAGTATTTTTGCTTATTGGGTGTTTATTTTGGTTTTTAGTTGCTGCTCTTGAGATGTTTGCTAGAATTATTTTATCTAAATAAATTTGCAGGCCATAAATTATGTCACTTGAAAGTCACTTCTTACCCTTTAGAAATAATATTATTGGCCAGTCTTTAACGCATGAAATCAATGGCCAACAATTAAATATTGTTTATGCCGATTGGACTGCAAGCGGCAGATTATATGCGCCGATTGAAAACTATATTACCAATACCTTAGGTCCTTTTGTGGCTAATACCCATACAGAGACCAATTTAACGGGGTGTGCTATGACTAATGCTTATCATGACGCGCAGCAAATAATAAAACATCATGTAAATGCTTGTGATAATGACGTACTGATCACGGCAGAAGCAGGAATGACCGGTGTTATCAATAAGTTTCAACGTATTCTAGGTTTGCGTATTCCAGAGCGTATGCAAGAACAAGTAACGTTTGAAGATTGCGATAAACCCGTTGTTTTTATTACTCATATGGAGCATCACTCAAATCAAACTTCATGGTATGAGTGTGATGTTACGTTAGAAATTGTTGACCCAGATAAAAGAGGATTACCCTCTCTTGATCATTTACAGTTGTTGCTTGAAAAGTATCAAGATAGAAAAGTAAAGATAGGATCCTTTTCAGCTTGTTCAAATGTTACTGGCATTAAAACCCCTTATTATCAATTAGCAGAAAAAATGCATGAACATAATGGTTTATGTTTTATCGACTTTGCCTGCTCGGCGCCTTATGTTGATATTGATATGCACCCAACAAACCCCAAACAAACCTTAGATGCTATTTACTTTTCGCCGCACAAATTTCTTGGTGGCCCGGGTAGTTCAGGGGTACTCATTTTCAATAAAGCACTCTATAAAAATAAAGTGCCAGACCATCCTGGCGGTGGCACTGTAACTTGGACAAATCCTTGGGGTGAGCATAGTTTTTTTAATAATATTGAAATGCGTGAAGATGGTGGCACCCCAGGGTTTTTACAATGTATTCGCACTGCCTTAGCGATAAAAGTAAAGAACGCTATGGGGGTTGAACATATAGCTGCCCGTGAAAAAGAGATTACGGATTATGTGATGAGCGAATTGGCACAAAATAACAAAATAGTGATGTTAGAAGCTAAAGTAAAAGAGCGCTTAGCAATCGTTTCTTTTTATGTACTTAATGCACATTATAATTTGGTGGTACGTTTGCTCAACGATAAATTTGGTGTGCAAACTCGCGGCGGTTGTTCATGTGCGGGCACTTATGGGCACATACTATTAGATGTTGATCATGATACTTCAAATAAAATCACTGAAAAAATTAACATGGGAGACTATGCTGAAAAGCCTGGTTGGATCCGTGCGTCATTTCACCCAACTACTTCCGAAAAGGAAGTAAAGTACATTGTTAACGCGATTAATCAGGTTACCATTCATATTAATGAATGGGCTAAAGAATATCGCTTTAATCCAGCAACCGGCGATTTTGAACACCAAGCGTCTGCCGTTGAGTATCCAAGTCTGACTGACTTTCAAGCATTAACGACAGCTGATGTTAAAAGTAATCATGCAGAAAAGAAAAATGATGAAGAACTCGATAGTAACCTTGATGTAAAAAAATCACCTTCACTCATTAAGAAAATTTTTGGTTAATATAGTTAAACCTCTTGAGCATTAACACTGAAGAGGTTTGGGTATATAAGTCAGCTTTAAATATGGCGGCAATGTTTATTCCTCAAAGTTAATGAGCATTTCCGCAGCAACACAATGGCATTCATTTTCACAAGCAGGGCATTCATAGCCATGTTTACTGAGTTCATTCCAGCGTTCAGGATGTTCTTTAATAAGTATTCCACCGCATTTTGTGAAATATTTTACTGCACTATTGCCCGGACTTTGCATCCATAAATGGCTCACTCCAGCGTTTGCGCCTTGTTTTACTGCTGCTTGGGTAGATAGTTTGAGTAGCTGACTTCCTACCCCGTAACCGCGATAGTTTTCATTAACAGTATTACACTTGAAATAGCATACTTTATCGGTTGGCTGTTGCCATAATTCCGGGCTACACCACTGATCGACCTCCCATTGATTAATAGCATAAGTAAACCTAAAACCAATCAGTTTTTCATTAAGATAAGCAACAAAATTAGCATTAATTACAGGCAATGCAGGCCGCTTAAGTAACCCTTTTTTATACCAAACACCAATGATTGACTCATCAATATAACCGGTACCATGCACAGCCGTGCCTAAAGCTATTATCGCGGAGAAGTCTTCGGGCAGCATTTCTCGGTAGGACACTTGAGATTTTTTTGTATCGATAATGTTTTTCATTTTAGCTATTTTTTAATTAAAGTATTATTTTATACATTGAGCTTAGCAAATTTATAATAAATGGGGTAAGGTTTCTGCGGTTCTCTTCATTAAAGCAGTCTTAAAAAATGTACGATCCCTTACACGATAAGTCCCCCGGTTGCGGGGTAGCATACCCACAAAGTTATTGGGCTGAAAATGCCGATATAGAAAATAATGCTCCGATAAGTGATGGACAAATTACCCAGGATTTAGATGTTGATGTAGCAATCATTGGCGCAGGTTATACCGGGCTTTCATGTGCATTGCATTTAGCGCGCGAGCATGGCCTTAAAGCACACATATTAGAAGCAAACCAAACCGCTTGGGGTTGTAGCGGCAGAAATGCTGGTTTTATTTTAAAATCTTCAGGTCGAAAGTCTTATAGCGATATGGCACATAAATGGGGCGAAGAAGTGATGCGCGGCATTTATGATGAAATGTGTGCTGGCGTTGAAACAGTAAAGTCTCTGATAGCAGAAGGTATTGATTGTGATGTGCAAGAGCGTGGTTTTTTAAAAGTTGCTCACAAACCGAGTAAGTTAGCAGAGCTTATTAGCCAAGCTGAGCTTCAGCGAAAAACATTTGCAGGCATAAAAAACAGTGATGTAGAAATATTGTCGAGAAATGAAGTTCGTCAACAATACATGGACGATAAAAATGCCTATGGCGCTATACGTTATCAAGACGGTTTTGGATTAAACCCACTGAAACTTGCATGGGGCTATCAGCGGTTAGCGCGAGAAGCAGGCGTTAAAATTCATACCAGTTCTCCTGTATTAGAGATTTTAGATGAACAACATCAGCAAAAATTAATTACGCCGCAAGGGGTTGTTAATGCTAAAAAGGTTGTTATTGCAACGAATGGTTATACACCTAAAGGTTTTCATTCGCTAACAACAGACCGTACCTTGCCGGTACTGTCACAAATTATTGTTACTGAACCTTTATCAGAACAACAATTATCTGAGTGCAATTTCTTAACTTCAAATGTTGTGATGGATACCCGAGCATTGAAATACTATTATCGAAAATTACCTGATAATCGTATTTTGTTTGGTGGCCGTGGCGCAATTACGGGAAAATCTGCCGATGATCCTTATTACGCACAGCGCTTGTTAGCAGTATTAAAAACAAGCTTCCCGCCATTAGGTCATTTAAAATATCAATACGCTTGGTCTGGTTGGATCTGCATGTCTTTAGATGACTTACCCCATATTTATCAGAACAAGAAAAAAAGTGTGTTTTACAGTATGGGCTATTGCGGTTCTGGTGTTTCTTTTTCGGTGCAAGCAGGTAAACGGTTAGCTGAGAAAGTTGCCGAAAAATCGGTTGATGCAAAAATAGATAATCTACCTTTATATAATTGTGAGTTACCAAAATTTCCGTTTGCGCCGCTAAGACGAGTAGGGCAATGGGGCTATTTCCATTATGGGAAAGTCAAAGATGAATGGTTCTAGTTATTGCTTGTTTTCAAGTACTATGACTCTTTTTTCGTCAAAAATAGCTCAACTAAAGTGGATATAGTACATTTAGTTGAGCCGTTTATTTGATGTTAATAATAACAATTTTTGAATTTATAAAGGCAGCGGGATAAGCTTCTCATTCACTTTAAATTGACTGTCCTTTAACATAAAGTCAGTGGTGTATTGAGTGTCTGTTGCCACTAATAATCCTTGCTCCGTTAGCATAGCTAACATTTGTGGAACTTGCTGAATAGCTATCTGGTCAATTTCTTCTGCCGTCATATCTTGTGCTTGTGGATTGCCTTGCAATTGCTTTTTCATAATATGTTTGGCAAAAAATTCAATCACGGCTTTATCGCCCGTTACCTTGCCATTAACTAGCGCATGAGCAAGCCAAAACTGTTGATCTTCAATTGGTGTGGGTAATGCTGAAACATCAACTAAGCTGGTATGCATTGTGGCATTAAATTTCCCTTCAGGAAAAGTACCACGTAAGCTAGTGATATTAAATTGTGGTTCATCATTAAGTAATGTCAGTAAGTTTTCTTGAAAGAAGTTGAGCATTTTTTCTTGTATCTCTGCAGCACTGTCATCACCAAGTGTTTGACTAAAGCTATGATATGATTTAACAAACTTTCCACTGATATTATTAACGGCTACATCAAGCGCTAGATCTTGAACTTGGTATTCATTAATATCTGCTGCCTTTACCCCATAAGATATTTTCATGTTTCCTTGTTGTTTTACTTTATTCAAAAATGATGAAGCGGAAACATAAAAATCGGTTAGCTTGATGTTCTCATTATCATTGTCATTAAATTTAACGGATGCAAAATTCAATATTGTTTCAGAGTCATAAAGGCCAGTATTAAAAATTTGCTCTAGTGAGGCTGATGTTTGCATATCAAGGGTGAGGTTTTTCATTTCGAAATCACTATTATCAGTCGTTGCTGATAAGTCTGCAGCGCTTCCTTGATAGGTAAATTCTTGTCCATTGTATAAACCACTACCTTGGTAGCCGCTAAATACCATCTCTACTTTGTCAGGAGTCACTGTTGCAGTAAATGCGGCTATTTTATCTTGGTAGCTATGATTACCAAAAAGCTCCATTAAACCATTAACTTGATAGAAGTTTTTATTCTCTGGCCACTCTAAGTGTTCACGTAATGCTTGATCGTCTACATTCACCGTCCAAGATAACCAGGCTAAGTTACTATGTTCATTAAAAAGAAAAGGGCCATGCTGAGCATTTATTTCTATGGCTACTGAGTAATCTTCGCTAATTGTCGTGTCGGGTAAACCAGTGAAGCTTGCGGTATCTAAACCGATCACTATTAAAGCTTCAGTAGAAAACCACGTTGAGCTAATTTTTTTAATTTCTACTGTATAGCCCGGAGCATTATTCACTTTTTCAGCGAAAACATCGAGCGTGCTAGAAAACTGATTTCCTACTAATTTAGGAGCCAGAATGCCAATCGATAAAAGGGTGATTATTATTGTTACAAGTGCTTTTTTCATGTGATAAATCCATATTTTCAATATTTGGAAGGATAATTTATTTCATATAAATTATATCCATTTTCCGTTGTGGGCGTCATCATCGCATGTTTTTAATTATTTGTATTTAAAATAACTACTCTCGATAAGGCTTTATTCTTTAAAGAAAAGTTAGTCTCCTTTTGTTCAGATGCATCATTTATCTTGAATTTGGCTTTATCTAAACGGTATCGAAAAGCTAGCTGATTATTTTGAGAAATATCGATGATATATTCAATGTTGCTTTCTGAGCTTAAAGACCAAAACCATTGGTTTTCATTAGCCAAGGATTTGTTTGAAAGTGTGTATTGCTGAAACTGCTTAATAGATAAAACTATTATTTCATGTTTTTTCTCACTTATTTCCTCTTGTTTCACTTTTTCGATAAGTGCCATACTTATCGGGGATGAAGCGACCATGCGCTTAGCTGATTTTTGCTTGAGCCGTTGAGTCTGTTTTTCATATTGCATGGTACGTGTCATGCTTTTGTTTGTTACTTGTTTTGTATTCTCGTTAATAGGGCTAGCCATTTGAGTCGATATTAGAGGATCGCTCATTTGATCCTGAAAATTAACTTTTGCAGCCTTAATTTCTTTATCTGAAAAAGATGCTTGTTCAGGAACCTTCTTTATCGATTTTTGTAGAGTTGCCTCTTTTTCTAACATAATTTCAGCCCGTTCATTAGGGAATATATTGTCTTGTTGCAGAACAACTAAGCTTATTACCAATGTTAAAGACGCTGCTGTGGCTAGCTTGGAATACCAGATGAAATTGTTTTTCCCTATTGGTTTATTTGAGGTGTTAACGGCTTTATGTGCAGCACTGATAATTCGCTTATCTAATAATTCACTTGGCTGGCTTTGATCTTCTTGTGACACTTCATCATAAAGCTCATTGATGAAAGCCTCATCACTTTGTTGTTGCTGCGTTAGAGCGTGAGTTTGTTTGTCTTTATTATCAAAATGTTTATTTGACATAATGCTGTAACTCCTTACGTAAACGTTGCAAGGTATAGCGCCAGCTGCTTTTTACTTTTTCTTGATGCTGAGCGGTTATTTGTGCAATTTGTGCGATAGAAAAGCCAGATTCCTGTTTCAACAAAAAAACTTCTCGTTGTGCATTGGGCAATGCTGCAATGTTAAGAGATAACGCTAACTGTAACTGTTTTTTGCTGTGTTGTTCACAAAGTGGCGGTGTTGCCATTTTTATGGCTAATTCATCATTACTTATATTTTCACCGTTAGCAGTAAAGGTATCTTCGTTTTTGGTACTTTTTTTCTTGTAGTGATCAAGCAAAGTGTTTCTAGCAATGGTAAACAGGTAGGTTCTAAATAAGGCCTGTTGCTGATACTTTTCTCTAGCATTAATTAATTTTAGCCAAGTATCGTGACAAAGCTCTTCGGCAATGGCGATAGATAAACCTTGCTTGACGAAAAAACGAAAAACCACCTGTTTATGCCTCTGATAAAGTGTGTCAAATGCTGATGCTGTGCCTTTTGCATAAGCAAGCATTAGTGCTTCATCGGTTTCCGGTTGGTTTAAGTTTTCAACCGACAATGCCACTTGGTTCAATGGCAATTACTCATTGTTAGCAACAAGTTGTGGTGATAATGCTTGTGCAAGTTTGACCATATTAATGAACTCAGCCCGATAACCATGTGTATCATTACCTTTTCCTTGTTGAGCTAAAAGAATGATGTTGTCTAGCTCCATTGTAGAAAGGTTTTTCCCTCCTCGCAATAGTTGTGCAAAACCAGCAACCGCCGCAGAAAATTGATAGTTATTACTGGTTTCATTAAGCTCGTTTATTATTTGATTTTTGTTGATGGCAATTTCAATAAGTTGGCTTTTTTGTGACGTTGGCGCTTTATAACGTAAGCGTAAAAAGGCTAATTCATTGCTATTCCCTTTAACCTGTTTGCTGTTATCACTTTGATAACGTAAAGGGTCGTTTGATTTATTCGAGCTGTTGGTAAAGCTGACTTCGTAAATAGCCGTTACTGTATGCCCTGCGCCAATGTCTCCAGCATCTACTTTATCGTTATTGAAATCTTCACGATTGAGCGCGCGAGTCTCATAACCGATAAGTCGGTATTCACTGATTAATTGAGGGTTAAATTCCACTTGAATTTTTACATCTTTTGCAATAGTTAATAACGTTGATGACAACTCTTCGACTAAAACTTTTCTGGCTTCATTTAAGTTGTCAATATAATAAGCATTGCCGTTGCCATTTTGCGCAAGCTGCTGCATTAATTCATCATTATAATTTCCCGTGCCCAAACCAAGAATACTTAAATCAATACCAGATTTTCTTTTACTTTCAATTAAGTTTTTTAGTGCTTGGTTATTGATTGTTCCAACATTAAAGTCGCCATCGGTTGCCAGCATTATACGGTTAATACCACCTTTGATAAATGATTGTTGAGCTAAACGATAAGCTGCTTCAATACCTTTGCCACCATTGGTGGAACCTCCGGCTGTGAGCTTCGCAAGTGCGTCAATAATGGCCTGTTTATTATCACCTTTTGTTGGTTTTAATACCGTACCTACAGCGCCAGCATAAACGACAATAGCAACGCTATCTTGTTGACTGAGCTGATTGGTGAGCATTTTCAATGCATTCTTCAATAGACCAATTTTATTAGCTCGATTCATAGAGCCTGAAACATCAATAAGAAAAACTAAATTAGCGGCGGGACGACTGTCTGCTGCCATTGATTCACCTTTAACACCAATATGTAGTAAATGTTTGCCAGTATTATATGGGCTCGGTCCTATTTCGCTATAAACTGAAAAAGGTTGTTTGGTGGGGCTTGGATAATCATAAGAAAAGTAATTAATAAGTTCTTCGACTCGAACGGCATCATGCTGAGGTAATTTTCCTTGATTAAGTATTCGCCTTACATTGGCGTAAGAGGCCGTATCAACATCAACAGAGAAGGTTGAAACAGGGTGTTCTTTTACGATTAATACGCCATTGTCTTTCTGATGGTTGTATTTTTCATTGTTAGTTACTTCTAAATTATGACGGGGCGGCATGGCAAATGTTTTTGTACGTTTATTCAGTTGATGTGCAGCCATGACTTTGTAACTAGCAGCACTAGCAATTTGCACACTTTCATTATCTTGGCTTAATCTCTCTTGTACCAGTAACGGACGTGTAACTGGTTTGGTTAGCTCAACAGTATGTAAAATTTTTACTTCTGAAGCATCTGCTGCTTGCTCATTTTTTTCAACAGGTTCTTGGGCACAACCCGCAATAAATAATGCGGTTGTTATTAATGATATAGAAAGTACATTTTTCATATTTTTCTCGCTTAATGAGTTTTAGGTAAGCTTGTATAGAGTTAAACGATTCAAAATTGAAAAAGGGTTAATTAATTTATATTTTATGTGTTTTATTTTTATATTCAGCTATAAACGAGCTTCAAATAAAAGAGTAAAGTTAGAACAACATGCTACTTTGTTATCATTTTCTTTAAGGAATGTTTGACGATAATGTTGAAGAGGTTTTTAATTATGTATCATTGCAGGAAATTGCAGATTGATTAGTTGACGTTGTAGCGGCGTAAAATAGTGCTAATTACTCCTGCTGATTTTAAATCAATCACCGTTTGTTTTAGCTTTTTTCGAGTCGTTTTCAATACTGTTTCAGAACAGATTAAATACATTTTATTTTGCGTTAAAATAATAGGTGGCGCTAAATCGTTATCTTGCATACCAACAGAAGTTGCTATTCTTTTTAAATTAACTAACGCTCCAGCTACAGCGTCGACTCTACCTGCCTTTAACATTTTTATGCCATTGATATACTGAGGAGGAGAAACTTTAACGATACTCTTGTCATTATGAAAAACGCTGTCAAATTCAATTCCTAAAGGAACAGCAACCGTTTTCCCCGTTAAGCTTTTATAATCTGTTATACCACTGTTAATGCTGGGTAATATGCCCATTTTTAAAGAATAGCCAATAGGAGCGATTAAAGATTGAACTGTGACGTCAGGTGTATTTGCTACGATCACACATACCGGACTACCAGATACCAATTTTACGCCTAAGCGCTTAGATGGGATTAACGTATGCTTTTCACCAATGCCACTTGCATTGATAATTGCATTCATAACTTCAAATAATACTCCGGTTACATTACCGTCTTTATCCTTATACCCATAAGGAATTTGATCCATGGTTAGCATGGAAATGTTATTTTGAAGTAAGGCTGATTGAGCGTTTACGGAGAAAAAAACACTGAACAAAGTTACAATTTTTAATAACGAAATTAATTTTGTAATTTACTTCCCCTCGAGTGTGATATCAATTTTTATGAAAGTGATTTTTATATTTAGCACAATTGATATTATATAAAGGTTTCAGTTTACATAGTCAATTGACTTAAGTTTTTTTATCTATTTCACGAACTGTTGAATATTATTCGCAACTAAATCAATTAATCGTTGCTGCGACTCTATACTCGCCCAAGCGATATGCGCCGTTATTGTTAAGTTACTGACTTCTTTTTTGGTTAGTGCATGGATTAATGGATGATCAGCCCGTGGTGGTTCCTGTTCTAATACATCGAGTACCGCGTGGGATATATCGTTATTCTTTAATGCGTGAAGTAAGTCATTACTATTAACGATAGCTCCACGAGCGGTGTTAACAAGCAGTGCAGAGGGTTTCATTAACGCTAAACTTTTACTATTAATTAAATTTATCGTTTCTGGTGTTTGCGGGCAGTGCAAACTGATCACATCGGCTTGTTGTAATACTTGAATAAAACTGTGGCGGTTTTCTCTTATCACTTTAGCATGAGGGCGTTCAGCAATAAGTACTTGCATGCCAAATGCTTGGGCAATACTTTCAACCGCTTTGCCCAAATTGCCATAACCAATAATGCCTATTTTTTTTCCTGCCAATTCTTGGCTGCCGTTGCCATGAAAACAAAAAGTAGGGCTGTTTTGCCAATGTCCTTTTAGAGTATTTTCGTTGTGATGAGAAGTTTTATTAAAAAACTCAAGCATTTGGGCAAAAACATATTGGCTAACAGAAGCTTGTGAATATCCGCTAACATTGTTAACCGTAATGCCGAGTTCTTCAGCGGCAATAACATCGACATTATTCATACCCGTTGCAGCAATACACACTAATTTAAGCTGTGGTAATTGTTTAAGTATCATTTTAGATAAAATGACTTTATTGGTAATGATGATGTCAGCCATTTTGCAACGCTCAATAATTTGTTCGTCTGTAGTTGTTTCATAGCTGATTAGTTGGCTGACCTGTAGCTCTATACTCGCTAAAGAAATGTTTGAACTAAAAGTTTGTTGGTCTAAAAAAACGGCTTGCATGGTTAACCTTCCAAAAAATTGATGGGGTTAGCTTAAGGGAATTTATCCTAAAAAAAAACGACAATCAGTCAAATTTCTGCTTGCCGTTTTTAATGGTATTTCTACTTTATGACATTAGTTTTACTAAACTTAGCCAGGACGACCATCTTCTCGTGCTTTTAATAACATTGGTCCGTAGTAAAAAGTAAATAACCCAAAAGAAATCAGCCAACAAAAACCACTAATATCAACAAGTAGAATTGTTTTTTCAGGCATTAACCAAGGGCCAAATACTCGGATGATCGCTGATAATGTAATAAATGCAAAAGCGACTGACATCAACTTAGGGGGGGTTAATGGTCGACCAGAATGACCTAAAGAAACGCGAGAAATCATCGCTAATATAATACCGCCCATGCCGCCTATAGTAAGTAAATGCCAAACATGATTAGTCGGTATTTCATCAATTAGGTAACTGAAACCTAATAAAATTAAACCGAACCAAACGAATTTCAAAGCAAAATGTAATGACCATAAAAGTGGAACACCCAGTGTTATCCACGGACGCCATCTCAACCAGCGCATTAACTGAAATATGCCTGAAAAAATTAATATTATGCCGAAAAACATTGCTACGAAACCCACAAAAGGATGCAATAACAACATAAGCGTGGCAAGCAATAAGCTCCCGTTTGCTAATTTATCTAATAGTGGAGCGGGAGTTGCTTTAGTGGTTTGAGTGCCATTCGCGGTAAACATAGGAACTACGCGACCTGACATCACTGACATTAAAAACGTTACAAGTAAAACGCCAGCATACCCTGAATAACTCACCGAAATGCTTTGTGGATAAACTATAGCTAGATGCATTTCACCATTGGCAATAGTAAAAATGACCAGTAAGGGAACAAAGAATAAGTTTCGATATTGTTTAACCGCTAAAATAGGCTTCGCTAGCGCATAAGCAACGGTTAATAAAAAGCTTAAATCTATTAGCGCACTTAATGTTGTCCCTAACAAATCAGGCATCAATAAAACAATGCGACCTAACAACCATAAGAAAAATAATGCAGCAAGTGGTTTGCCTTTTATGCTGGCAATTCCGGTCCAGTTTTGCACTGCGGTTAACAAGAAACCGGCAACAATGGCACTACCAAAACCGAAAATCATTTCATGAATATGCCACCAATAACCACCGCCGTAGGGCAAAAAGTTAACAGCACCTTTATAGATTAACAACCATAAGGTAATGGCTATGATACTAAAAATTGAACCACCTAAAAAAAATGGTCGGAAGCCTAAACGAAATATTGGCAGAATTTTTTGCTCTTCTTTTAAATCGGTAATTTGCATCATGGTTAGTGTTTCAAAGAATCAGTAATTTAATAATAACGTATTTACGAGGAAATTCGTTGTGATAAATCAACTCTTAATGGAATTCTTTATAGATCACTAGATTTATAAGAACAACCGCACAATAACGGGGCGAATTAATTCACTGGTTTTTCTAATTGATACATTTCGTCGGAAATGTAATCGAGCTTTTCGGTTAATAATTTCTGTGCATCGTAAATGCCTTGATTATAAAAATGATTGCCCATTTCTTTAGTAAAAAAATCAAGTAAAAAATCAGCGTCAAACTGAGCAAGCTCTTGTTCTAATTCTGTTGAAAAGTATTGCTGTAGTTTATGGATAAGTAATTCTTTTTGTGCCGATGAAAACTTAATTTCACTCATATTTATTCCCTGCGGGCATAGCTGTATTTTGTTTGCTAGATTATACTCATTACAAAGTGGCAAGGTGAATTGTTTTAATGAAAGAAGCATTAAAAAAGTGGTGGCATACAGAATGTCAGTTTTGCCTTAAATATCGAAGAATGTTTATTTGGTTAATCATCATGATTGCAATAGATGCATTGTGGTTTAACCTTTTGTTTTAATCTTTTAACAAAGGAAGTCTTTATGGGATATCGTTGGACAGACTCGCTAGAGTTAGCATTAGATTTAATTGAACAACACCCTGATGTTGATCCACTTAAATTGCATTTTCCAGAGTTAATGCAATGGGTGATTGCTCTTGAAAATTTTGATGATGATCCAAAGCATTGCGGGGAAAGAGTGCTTGAGGCAATTCAACTCGCATGGATTTCTGAAGTGGATTGATTTCAATTAAAAAAATCAAGGGTTTTTGAGCCTGTTCGGGTAATTGACTTTTTTATCAGCTTTCTTTGCACTATACTATTATTCATCATTATCATTGTGAATTTTCACTATTCATCAACTATATAGTCACATAAAACATAATTATGACAACAAATAAAAAACGCCCTTTATACATTCATTATGCTGGTCCAAGTCTATTAGAAACTCCACTACTAAATAAAGGTAGTGCTTTTGATGAAGAAGAGCGTACAAACTTCAACTTAATGGGGTTATTGCCTCCTCGTTATGAAACTATCGACGAGCAAGTTGAACGTGCTTACATGCAATACAGTAAATTTCAAACTGACTTAAATAAGCATATTTATTTACGTGCTATTCACGATAATAATGAGACTTTATTTTTCAAACTGGTAAAAGCAAATTTGGCTGAAATGATGCCAATTATTTACACGCCTACAGTGGGGGACGCTTGTGAGCAATTTTCAGATATCTACCGTAGTTCGCGTGGACTATTTATTTCCTATGAAGACAGACATCATATGGATGATATTCTTCGAAACGCCACTAAAAATAAAATAAAAGTCATTGTAGTAACGGATGGTGAACGCATACTGGGTCTAGGCGATCAAGGCATCGGTGGTATGGGGATTCCTATCGGAAAATTATCACTTTATACTGCATGTGGCGGTATTAGCCCTGCGTATACATTACCTGTAATGCTTGATGTTGGTACGAACAACGAAAAATTATTGAATGACCCTATGTATATGGGACGCCGTCATAAACGTATTAATCAAGAAGAATACAACGAATTTGTCGACATGTTTATTCAGGCTGTAAAGCGCCGCTGGCCACATGTTTTATTACAGTTTGAAGATTTTGCCCAACCCAATGCAACACCATTATTAACCAAGTATCGTGACGAAATCTGTTGTTTCAATGATGATATTCAAGGAACGGCTTCGGTTACGGTGGGGACTTTATTAGCGGCCTGTCGTATTAAAGGTCGTAAGTTAGAAAAAGAAACGACATTATCGCAACAAAAAGTTGTCTTTGTCGGTAGTGGCTCTGCAGGCTGTGGGATTGCCGAACAAATTATCGCACAAATGATCAATGAAGGTACATCACCAGAGCAAGCTCGTCGTCAAATTTTTATGGTTGACCGTTTGGGATTGTTAACGGATGGGATGGCTGATTTACGAGATTTTCAGCAAAAATTAGTACAATCAAAAAGCTCCCTTGCTAATTGGGAGATTGCTGGTGAATACGCGACATTGTTAGACGTAATGAATAACGCGCAACCTGATATTTTAATTGGTGTTTCAGGTGTCCCCGGTTTATTTACTGAGCAAGTCATTAAAGCAATGAGGTCATATTGCCCAATGCCGATTGTATTTCCACTCAGTAACCCTATTAAACAAGTTGAGGCCACACCAGAACAAGTTATTAACTGGACGGAGGGTGAAGTGATTGTTGCTACTGGTAGCCCATTTAAACCTGTGGAATACCAAGGTAAAACTTTTTCGATAGTCCAGTGTAATAATAGTTATATCTTCCCTGGTTTAGGGTTAGGTATTGTTGCAGCGAATATCAATCGTGTTACTGACGAAATGCTAATGGTTGCTAGTGAAACACTTGCTGAGGCTTCACCGCTTGCCAATACAGGGCAAGGTGAACTACTCCCCCCCTTAACTGAAATCGCTAGCTTGAGCAAAAAAATAGCGTTTGCCGTGGCTAAAGTGGCTTTTGACCAAAATTTAGCGTCACGACTTGATGATGAAAGCTTATTGGCAAAAATAGAACGTAACTTTTGGCAGCCAGAATATAGAAAGTATCGTCGTAGTAGTGTGTAAACTTTAATTACCTTATCGTCGTTAGATGAACATGCCACTGCCTTCTAAGCCAATCTGATGATTGGCTTTTTTATATGTTTTTGACAAATAGTAAAAATAGCCTGACATTTATTCAAAGGAAAAAATTCCCCCGTAGCTAATTAAATTAGTGTTTTTATGATATTTCGTCTATAATCGCGCCAAAATTTATACACCCATTTTTATTTAAAATTTATATAAGGGCTTATCATGGCTATCGAACGTACTTTTTCTATCGTAAAACCAGACGCAGTTGCTAAAAACTTCATTGGTCAAATCTACAACCGTTTTGAAACTGCTGGTTTAAAAATCGTTGCATCAAAAATGATCCACTTAAGCCAAGAAAAAGCTGAAGGTTTTTACGCTGAACATAGCGAACGTCCTTTCTTTGGCGCTTTAGTTTCTTTCATGACTTCTGGTCCTGTTATGGTTCAAGTTTTAGAAGGCGAAAACGCTGTTCTTAAAAATCGTGAAATCATGGGTGCTACAAACCCAGCTGAAGCTCTTGCTGGTACTATCCGTGCTGATCTTGCTGATAGCATTGACGAAAATGCTGCTCACGGTTCTGATGCTTTAGAATCTGCTGCACGTGAAATTGCTTACTTCTTCTCAGACGACGAAATTTGCCCACGCACTCGTTAATCTGATTTTAATCTTCGCAAATTTTGCGAATTCTTCGTCGAATGTAGCCACTTACTAACGTAAGCTGCGTGCAATCTCCTTGAATTCACTTCATTTGCTGTGATTAAGTAAGAATTGCAATATGAAAGGGTTTTACTGTTTTTCAGTAAAATCCTTTTGTTATTTTTAGGCTTATAGTAAACCTCAATATTCTTATCTCATTAACGCTAGCCGCTAAGTGAAAGAGAATAATGAAGTTTGTTATAATTTGATCTGCAAATTGTCTACTTTGTATGAAAGTTGTACAATTTGTTTTCTGTAATTTTGTTGTTTAAGAAGTAATAAATCATGAGTGAAGTGACTGAAGTTGTAAACCCAGCCGTATCTACACCAAAGAAGAAAGTTAATCTATTAAATTTAGATCACAAAGCAATGCGTGAATACTTTGCTTCAATTGGCGAAAAGCCATTTCGTGCTGATCAAATGATGAAATGGATTTATCACTTTGGTTATTCGGATTTCGAATTAATGACAAATCTGAATAAAAAATTACGAGAAAAACTTCAGCGTGATACAGAAATTATAGCACCTGAAATTTCAGAAAAACAAGTGTCAGAAGACGGTACAATAAAATACGCTTTACGCCTTGAAGGCGGTCAAGAAGTTGAAACGGTGTGGATCCCAGAAAACGATCGTGCAACATTGTGTGTTTCATCGCAGGTCGGTTGTGCTCTTGAATGTACTTTTTGTGCTACGGCCCAACAAGGTTTTAACCGCAATCTTTCAATGTCAGAGATCATCGGTCAGGTATGGCGCGTTGCAAATGATATTGGCGCTACGCGTATCGTTGGCAAACGTCCAATCACTAATATCGTGATGATGGGAATGGGCGAACCGTTATTAAATATGAAGAATTTAATTCCTGCTCTCGATACCATGTTGAATGATTTAGGTTACGGTTTATCAAAACGTCGCGTTACAGTAAGTACGTCTGGTGTTGTACCCGCTCTTGATATGTTGAAAGAAAAAATTGATTGTGCATTAGCTATTTCAATTCATGCGCCAAATAACAAGCTTCGTGATGAATTAGTGCCGATAAATAAAAAGTACCCCTTAGAAGAGTTTGTTGCTGCGGCAGGACGCTATATCGATGGTTCAAAAGCAAATAAGCAAGCGACGATTGAATATGTAATGCTTGACCATGTTAACGACAGTACTGACCAAGCACACGAACTTGCGATTGCTTTGAAAGATTTACCGAGTAAAATCAATTTAATTCCCTTTAATCCTTATCCGGGATCTCCTTATAAACGCTCAAGTAATTCTCGTATTGACCGTTTTGACAAAGTATTACAATCTTATGGTTTAACCGTAATTACACGTCGTACTCGTGGTGGTGATATTGATGCAGCTTGTGGTCAATTAGCCGGAGATGTTTTTGACAGAACAAAGCGTTCAGCGATGAACTCTTCAAAAAATAAACAAGTGAATGACAAAGAGATTTCCGTAAAGCTTGTCTAACACTTTATGCCTGAGATATGTATTCATGAATACGTATCTTGAAGTAGTGCGTGTATAAGTATAATCTGTAATTATTACATTTAGATAAGTGACATTTTTCAATATGATTAAATTTATACCGCGGTTGTTTTTACCAAGCGCTATCGTTTTGTTAACTTTCCTATCTGGGTGTGTAACTCAAAGTTATGAAAATAATAATGAAACTCCTGTGGTTGTAAATAACTCTAATAATAATGAGTTAGCAATGGGCCGAATTACCTTAGGTCTTGGTTATTTACAAATGGGGAATACTTCACAGGCGAAATTGAATTTAGAAAAAGCTAAGGGCTTTGCACCTAACTTGTCAGAAGTTTACACGGCCTTTGCACATTATTACGATGTGGTGGGTGAACTTAAACTTGCTATTAATTCTTATGAAAAAGCTTTATCAATAAACCCTGAAAATCCAGATACCTTGAATAACTATGGCGTTTTTCTTTGTCGAAATGAAGAGTATGCTGCTTCTGAAAAATACACTTTAAAAGCGATTGCAATACCCACTTATTTAATGGTTTCTCAAAGCTATGAAAACTTGGCACTTTGTCAGTTAAAAGCCGATGAGTTTGTTAAAGCAGAAAAATACTTTACTAAATCGATTCAACATAGCCCAAATAGGGCAACAGCCTTATTACAAATGGTCCGATTACAATATGCGCTTTCCGATTATAAATCGGCTCAGCAGTATTTAGCACGCTATGAAAAAGCAACACGTCGTTTTAGCCCTGAAGCGCTTGCATTGGCTTTTAAAGTTTATGAAAAACAACGCAATCGTCGAATAGCTAAAAATTATGCAAGTATGTTAGTCAAAATGTTTCCTAACTCATATCAAGCTAAGCAATACATTCTCAATGGACTGGTTCATATTGAAGCCGATGATTTAGCAAAAGCTTACCAAGCTTCAACTATCGGTTCGACGGGCTCTCCTTCGACTAAACGTGTAGTGGTTTTGTCTCCGAATAAACCTCGGAAAAACTTTCCAAAAGTAAAAGCAGCAAAAGAAAAAGTAATTAATGAAAAAACAACAAAAAAAGAAACCGTAACTGAAAGTGTTGTTGCTCAAAATTCGCCAAGTAAATCAATCACTGATTATGAGCTTAAAGTACATGTTGTAGAAAAAGGTGACAGCTTATTTTCTATTTCAAAACGATATAATATTAATATGAATACCTTAGAGCGTTGGAATGATTTGTCTCGTGAAGATATTTTGATCTTAAAGCGAAAATTATATATTTCTGTTCCCCTACACCTAAATCCTCCTCCTGTTTATAACGCGACCAAAAATACCCGTAAAGAGAAAACCCAATGAGCCAAGTAACAAATCCTAATAATATTATCGATGAAAAAACCGATATATTACCTAACGAGTCTATTGAAAGTATGCAGGAAGAGCTTTCTGAAGATATGGAAGTTATGGGGCCAGGTCAAATACTTAGCGATGCTAGAAAAAAAGCAGGGTTAACTCAACAAGAGGTAGCAGAAAAACTAAATTTTCGCTTAACTTTAGTTAATGAAATAGAAAGTGAAATATTTGATAGCAGTTTGCCAGAAACGTTCAACCGCGGTTATTTACGAAATTACGCAAAGTTGGTTAATGTTTCTCAAGAAGATGTCATGGCGAGTTATGAGCAATTAAATGTCGCAAAAACACAGGCATCTGAATTGCAAAGCTTTTCCAAAGGAACAGAAAAACTAGCCGAAAACAATCGAATTATGTGGGTAAGTTATTTCATATTAGCCGTTTTGATTGGTTCTTCTGTTGTGTGGTGGATGCAAAATAATTCGATACAAGAGCAAGCGCTGAAAGATACAGTTGAGATAACAAGTTCAAAAGTCGACGATACACAAAATCAACAACCAGATACTCTAACCAGCAATATTGAAAGTACAGTTTCTCTACTTGGCGTTGAAAATCCCGACAATAACGTCGACACTGAACAACCGTTGGCAACTTCTGTGGTGTTAAATCAGAACAGTGGAAATACAGCCGATACTCCTGCAGCTGAAGTAAGTGAAATTCCAGTCAATGAAGCACACATTGCAGAACCTGAGATTGCATCGGTAACCCAAACAAGCGAACCTGACGTAATTTTAACGCACGTGACTTTTACTTTCTCAGGTGACTGTTGGGTAAATATTTCAGATGCAACGGGTGAGCGAATTGCTTGGGGTGTGAAAAAATTAGGCTACATCATGAAGATATCTGGGCAAGCGCCTTTTAATGTGACTTTGGGTAAACCTGAGTTAGTAACAATAAATTTTGCCGATGAAAATATTGATATGAGCCAGTTTAATGCCGGTAATATTGCTAAGTTTACTTTGCCAATTGCGAATTAGTCATTAGCATTTTGTATAAATAACGTTTATCACGTTAGAGTGATAAACCACCAGAATTGTGAATTATTATGTTTAAAGAATCTCCAATTATCCGCCGAAAATCTCGCCAAATCATGGTGGGTAATGTTCCTGTAGGTGGCGATGCGCCGATCACCGTGCAATCAATGACCAATACCTTAACCACTGATGTCGCAGCAACTGTTGCACAAATAAAAGCATTGGAAGGTGTTGGTGCTGATATTGTGCGAGTAAGCGTGCCAACAATGGATGCGGCTGAAGCCTTTCGTGAAATAAAGAAACAAGTCAAAGTACCGCTTGTCGCTGATATTCATTTTGACTACCGAATTGCCTTAAAGGTTGCTGAATATGGGGTAGACTGCTTACGTATTAATCCCGGCAATATTGGCCGTGAAGACCGAGTGCGAAGTGTCGTTGAATGTGCGCGAGATATGAATATACCTATTCGTATTGGTGTAAATGGTGGTTCATTAGAAAAAGACATTCAAGAAAAGTATACAGAGCCAACTCCAGAGGCGTTATTTGAGTCAGCAATGCGTCATGTTGATATTCTCGACAGACTTAATTTTGATCAATTTAAGGTGAGTGTTAAGGCCTCTGATGTTTTTCTCGCGGTTGAATCTTATAAATTATTAGCAAAGCAAATTGATAACCCTCTTCACCTTGGTATTACTGAAGCCGGTGGTTTACGCTCTGGCTCAGTGAAATCGTCAGTGGGCTTAGGTTTGTTATTAGCCGAAGGTATTGGTGATACGTTACGTATTTCACTAGCCGCGGATCCAATAGAAGAAATTAAAGTCGGTTTTGACATTTTAAAATCGTTAAAATTGCGTAGTCGTGGTATTAATTTAATTGCTTGTCCAAGTTGCTCTCGCCAAGAATTTGATGTTATTTCAACGGTTAATGCTTTAGAACAACGTATTGAAGATATTTTAACACCGATGGATGTTTCAATTATCGGCTGTATCGTGAATGGACCCGGTGAAGCGATTGTTTCTGATTTAGGGCTAACCGGCAGCAACCGAAAAAGTGGTTATTATTTAGATGGTATTCGTCAAAAAGACCGCTTCGACAACAATAATTTAGTTGACCAATTAGAGGAAAGGATCCGCGCAAAAGCGAAACTTCTCGATGCGGCTAATAAAATTGATGTAAAAGAAATCGAGTAGTTGAGCAAGTCATAAAAGAGCAAAACTTAATACTATTTACGTTTTGCTTGAAACTGCCTATAATGCGCGCTGCATTTGATTTTTCCCATTTTATATATTACCTATTTAGTACCGTAGATAAGAGAGAACCTTACTTTGAGCAAAACATTACAAGCCATTAGAGGAATGAACGACTGTTTACCCTCTGAAACACCTATTTGGCAAATGGTTGAATCAGTTTTACGCCGAGTTGCTAGTAACTATGGTTTTGCTGAAATCCGTATGCCTATTGTGGAATCTACAGCACTTTTTAAACGTTCTATTGGGGAAGTTACCGATATCGTTGAAAAAGAAATGTACACCTTTGACGATCGTAATGGCGACAGTTTAACATTACGACCAGAGGGCACTGCATGTTGTGTTCGTGCAGGTAATCAACACGGCTTACTTTATAATCAAGAACAGCGGTTATGGTACATGGGACCGATGTTTAGACATGAAAGACCACAAAAAGGTCGTTATCGTCAGTTTCACCAATTCGGGCTAGAAGCCTTTGGAATTGCGACACCTGACATAGATGCAGAAATTATTATGTTAACTTCTCGTCTTTGGCGGGAACTTGGCATCAATGAGTTTGTCACACTAGAGCTAAACTCATTAGGTTCAAATGAAGAACGCGCAAATTATCGCGATGCTTTAGTGATTTTCTTAACTGAAAAAGAAGATCAACTTGATGAAGACTCGAAACGTAGAATGCATAGTAACCCATTACGCGTTTTAGATAGCAAGAATAAAAATGTGCAAGCGGCTTTAGTGGGCGCACCAAAACTAAGTGATTATTTTGGTGAAGAATCTAAAACCCATTTCACTGGCGTTTGTCAGCGTTTAGATGCTGCGGGTATAAACTATGTGATCAATGACCGCTTAGTTCGTGGTTTAGATTATTATAATCGCACCGTATTTGAATGGGTTACTGACAGTCTAGGTTCACAAGGTACTATTTGTGCTGGCGGCCGTTATGACGGTTTAGTAGAACAATTAGGTGGAAAATCTACACCGGGATTTGGTTTTGCTCTAGGCATTGAACGTTTAGTGTTAATGTTAACAGAGTTAGAAAAAGCGAATAACATTCGCCCACAAGTTGATGCGTACGTAATTAGTTTAGGGGAAGGTGTTGATATTCAAGCAGCACAACTCACTGAGTTATGGCGCGACCAAGTAAAAGAAATTCGCATACAAAACCACTGCGGTGGTGGTAATATGAAAAAACAAATAAAGCGGGCAGATAAATCAAGTGCGCAAGTAGCAATTATCATCGGTGAAGATGAACTTGCTGAGCAAAGCGTAACGATAAAATATTTGCGTGGACAACAAGAACAACAAAAGGTGTCGCTTGAACAAGTGCCAGCTCTATTAAACAGTTTAATTTAAGGTGAAGTAGTGGACGTTTATCAAACAGAAGAACAACAAGTAGAAGCCATTAAAGGTTTTTGGAAAGAAAATGGTACTGCAGTTATTGCAGGTTTAGCCCTAGGTTTCGCTGGCTTTATTGGTTTTAACTTATATAAAGATGCACAACTAGCAAGTGAAGTTGAAACGTCTGAAGCTTATCAAGTTGTTATGGAGAGCGCCGGTAAAGACCAGCAAGCTTTTTCAACAAGTGCGAATAAATTTATTACAGAAAATAAAGACTCGAGTTACGCTTCACTAACTGCTTTAGCTTTAGCCAAAGAAACTGCTTCTCATAAAGATTGGCCACAAGTTGCTAAACATTTAACTACCGCTATTGAAAGTGCTGCAAATCCAGGTGTAAAGGCTATTGCAAGTATCCGTTTAGCGCGTGTACAAATTCAACTTGAACAATATAGTGAAGCATTAGCAACATTGTCTGTAACTTTACCTGAGTCATTTAAAGCTGCCATTGAAGAAGCTAAAGGTGATGCGTACTTCAAGCAAGGCAAAGCAGATCTTGCTCGTGATGCATATCAAGCAGCGCTTAATGTTGAAGGCCAAACAAATAATGGTGCATTACAAATGAAACTTAATGATTTAGCCCAATTGTCATCTATTGTTAAATAAAAGGCTGGTCATAAATATGCTAAAAGAAATATTCTTTAATAAAAAGTTGTTAGCAATAGCTATATTGTCATTAGGACTTGGTGCTTGTTCATCAACTGATGAAGAAGAAGATCAAGCAACCAAAGTTGCTGAATTAACCGAAATCAATGAAGCTTTTAAAGCTGATGTTCTTTGGGAATCAAGTATCGGTGATGGCGTAAGCGATTATTTCTCACGGATTAAACCGAGTATTGCTTACGGAAAACTTTATAGTGCAAGTCGTAATGGCGATGTTATTGCTTTTGAACTTGAAAATGGTAAAGAGCTTTGGTCAACAGATTTAAGTGATTTAAAAGGCGAACGTGGCTTTTTTGACAGTCGCAAATCAGCCTTATTAAATGGCGGCCCGATCACTGGCATTAAAAAAGTATTTATTGGTAGTGAAAATGGTGAAGTATTCGCGTTGAATGCTGAAACTGGTGAGCTTGACTGGCAAGGAAACATTAAAGGTGAAGTCATTGCTGCACCAGCAATTGATTCTGGAACTTTAGTTGTAAACACTGCATCTGGTGTTATCAAGGCATTTAATGCCTCTAATGGCCAAGATGAATGGCGCATCGAACAAGAAGTGCCTGCATTGACTTTACGTGGCGTGAGTTCTCCAACTATTTCTGCTGGAGGAGTCATTGTTGGCTCAGCAGATGGAACACTGACCGTTTATATTCTGGAAACGGGCCAACAAGGGTGGAGTGCCGAAATTGGTGAAGCTGTTGGTTCTACACAATTAGAGCGTGTTATTGATGTTGATTCTTCGCCAATTGTTTACGGCGATAGAGTCTATAGTATTTCTGTAAAAGGGCATTTAACTTCTGTTGATTTACGTTCTGGTCGAATAATTTGGGAGCGTCAATACTCTTCTTATCGCCAGTTGTCGATTAGTGGTAATACACTTTTCTTAACGGATATTAAAGGTCACGTCTATGCAGTTGATCGCCTAAACGGCTTTGAAAAATGGGGGCAACTTGCACTGACAAATCGTGGTGTAACTGGTCCTGCTGTTATAGGTGAACATATTGTTGTTGGTGACTTTGAAGGCTACCTTCATTGGATCGATCAAGCAACAGGAGACATTGTTGCTCGCCATGAAGTAGACAGTAGTGGTTTAACAACGGCTCCAATAGTTCACGAAAATATTATTTATGTACAATCGCGTAATGGTGATTTACAAGCGATAAAAATTCCATAAGTTTTTTTATCAACTAGAATTAAACGGCTCCACTGCATAATGCAGTGGAGCCGTTATTTGTTATTAAAAAGAGTAAAAGTTATGTGTTTAGCATAATGATGTTTACTCTATCAATGAAGTTATAGAGGTAAACATGCTTCCAGTTGTTGCACTTGTCGGACGTCCTAATGTTGGCAAATCGACGTTATTTAACCGATTAACCCGTAGTCGAGATGCACTTGTTGCAGATTATCCTGGTCTAACGCGTGATCGTCAATATGGTCAAGCTAAAGTAGAAGAACACCCATTTATTGTTATTGATACTGGCGGTATTCATGGCAATGAAGAAGGCATCGATGCATTAATGGCTGAGCAGTCTTTAATGGCGATAGAAGAAGCCGATGCGGTTTTGTTTATGGTTGATGCACGAGCAGGATTGACTTCTGCCGATATTGGCATTGCTGACTACCTTCGTAAACAAAATAAAAAAATATTTTTGGTGGCGAATAAAGTTGATGGTATTGATGCTGACTCAGCGATTGCTGAATTTTACGAATTGTCACTTGGTGATACGGTTCATAAAATTGCAGCAGCTCATGGCCGTGGTGTTACGCAGTTATTAACATTAGCATTAACACCTCATATAGAAGCTCTGGGTCAAACCGATGCAGAAAATGATGAGTTTGATGGCGCTCAGGAGTTTTCAGGCAAAAGTGATGAAGAAAAAATTGCTGAAGCACCACATGAAAACGACAAAATTAAACTCGCTATTATTGGTAAGCCTAATGTGGGTAAGTCAACACTGACAAACCGTATTTTAGGTGAAGACCGTGTTGTTGTTTTTGATGCTCCCGGTACCACTCGCGATAGTGTTTATATTCCCATGGAACATAATGGCCGTGAATATACCTTAATTGATACTGCGGGTATTCGTCGTCGTAAAAATGTTACTGATATTGTTGAAAAATATTCAGTGATTAAAACATTGCGTGCGATTGAAGATGCCAATGTTTGCTTATTAATTATTGATGCTCGTGAAGGTATTTCTGATCAAGACTTGAGCTTACTTGGTTTTATATTAGAAGCAGGTCGTTCACTAGTACTGGCCGTTAACAAATGGGACGGCTTAGAAGAACATGCCAAAGATCGTATTAAAACTGAACTTGATCGTCGTTTAGGTTTTATAGATTTTGCTCGTATACACTTTATTTCGGCATTACATGGTACCGGTGTAGGGCATTTATACGAATCAGTTGAAGAAGCCTTTATTTCTGCAACCAAGCGTATTTCTACTTCAATGGTGACCAAAATTTTGGATATGGCAGCGTTTGATCATCAACCCCCGATGAGCCAAGGACGTCGTATTAAGCTTAAGTATGCCCATGCTGGTGGTTATAACCCGCCAATCATTGTTATTCATGGCAACTTGGCGAAGAAACTTCCTGTTTCTTATAAACGTTATTTAATGAATTATTACCGTAAATCATTGAAAATAATGGGGACGCCTATTAGGATTGAGTTTAGAGAAACAAGTAATCCATTTGCCGGTAAGAAAAAACTGACTTATACCGAGCAAAAGAAAATAGCCAGAGCAACACAAGGTTATAAAAAAGATTAATTTACTCGCGCTATTTTTGCTCGAATTATAAATTAAATAAGCCAATCATTTGATTGGCTTTTTGCTTAGTGCTACATTAAAAAAACGTACTCTTAAGTCTTAATATTATGCCCGCAGCCCCTCAAACTATTTCGATGGTTAATCGCATTGATCGAAACCTTGGATTATTACAACCAGGGTCGATGATTACTATAGATATATCAACACCTGCTGGGCAAAAAGCGAAATTTCGTAGTGTTTTTATTGGTTATTTACCAAAGAACTACGTGCTCATTCAATACCCTGATCCTAATAAATTAGGCAACTTTTCTAAGTACATTGTTCAGGGAGCTGGAATGACGGTACGTGGCTTAATTGAAGGGCATGAGGGAGCTGTCGTCGCTTTTAAAAGTAACGTTAAACAAACGCTACAAATTCCTTCTCGAATGATCGCACTTGAATTTCCGCGCTCAGTTAGTTTACAAAGTTTACGCTCTGCTATACGTATTGACACCGATATTGTTGCGAAAATAAAGGTCGCAAAAGAATATTGGCAAGCAGCGATTGTCGATATCTCGGTAAACGGCTGCCAAGTATTGATCAATAATGGCGAATCGTTAGTGATGGAAAAAGATAAATCTGTTGAATTGATAGTTGAAGATTTTAATGATTTAGGAAATTTAAAATTTCACGCTGAAATTTGTAGTTATAAATCCCAAATTAATGGCCTATGTATCGGCCTTAAATTTGAAGAAAAAAGTAAAGAGTCTGTGATAAAGTTACTTCACCATGAAGTTATTAGCGAAAACTAATCATTGTCGATAACTTCGGTGAGTATGCTGCCGTCATTTACTTGAATAGATATTTTATCGCCAATATTTACTTGATTCTTTGTTCGTATAATTTCATTGTTACTATTTCTACTAACACTATAACCACGAGCAATAGTCGCTAGTGGACTGACAATATTCAATTGTTCGATCGCATGTACAAAGTGCTCAGTTTTCGCGGTAACGACAAGCTGAAGCCCTCGTTTTAACCTTTCATCTAGCTGGTTCACTTTATTTTTGTGTTGAGTAATAATTCTTGTTGGATCAAAGTATTGCAAGTCTCTTGCTAGTTTTTCTGGCGTTTGTCTAAAGCGCTCTACACTCTGTTTAATTGCTTTATCTAAACGGAAATTTAATTCATCTGATTTTTGTTGGTGTTGTTGTAATTTTTTTTCAGGATGAACTTGAGTTAATCGGTGATTAAGGGTCTCTAAAGTCAAATTATCTTGCTTTACTTTTTGAGTATATAAACTACGAATGCGCTTTGATAACTCGTGTAAGCGACTCTTTAATTCACTGCAGTCTTGTGAAACGAGCTCTGCGGCGGCTGATGGGGTTGGGGCTCTTAAGTCAGCGACAAAATCACTTAATGTTGTGTCAATCTCGTGACCTACAGCGCTAATAATAGGAATACGACTATGAAATATCGCATTGACCACTTCTTCTTCATTAAAGCTCCATAGGTCTTCTAACGACCCCCCACCACGTCCCACAATTAATACTTGACATTCTTCTCGCTGATTTGCGCTATCAATAGCATTGACGATATCATTTGTGGCATGTTCGCCTTGTACAAGGGCTGGGTAAATTATAACGGCAATACCTGGATTACGTCTTTTCAATACTGAGATAATATCTTTTACTGCCGCACCTGTAGGCGAAGTAACTATACCCACCGTACTGATGCTTTTTGGAATGTCTTGTTTGAATTGCTGGCCAAATAAACCTTGCGCATTCAGTTTACTTTTTAGTTGTTCAAATTGCTGTCGTAATAACCCTTCACCAGCATCTTCCATTAGCTCGATAATTAATTGAAAATCACCGCGAGGTTCATATAGAGAAACTTTTGCACGAACCAACACCTGTTGACCATTTTTGGGATTACTATTTCCCGCTAGACGTACTCGACGATTGTTGCCTTTGAACATCGCACAACGTACTTGTGATTTACTGTCTTTAAGTGACAAATACCAATGTCCTGAACTTGCGGCGATGAAGTTTGATATTTCACCACATAACCACACGGTATTTAGTTCACTTTCTAACATGAACTTTACTTTTTTGGTGAGTTCACTTACTTGTAAAATGTGCTGCGTAGCCATAAAGTGCTAACTTTTTCTAATGTATAAGACGATTTTAGACATTATTATATATTTCTTTGAACTATCTAGGGGGATTTATTTTAGTTTATCGTTAAATTTATGTTGTTCTTAAACAACAAAACGGTTAAAATTCTGCCGCAATATTCCTCCTTACACCCATGCCTTTTGAGAGATGTTGCGATGCTAAGAATTGCCCAAGAAGCACTAACTTTTGATGACGTACTACTTGTACCTGCCCATTCGAAAGTTCTACCCCATACGGCCGATTTAAAAACTAAATTGACCCGTAAAATCAACTTAAATGTACCGATGATTTCTGCGTCTATGGACACAGTTACCGAAGCTCGTCTTGCTATTACACTAGCGCAAGAAGGCGGTTTAGGTTTCATCCATAAAAACATGACAATTGCTGAACAAGCTAAAAATGTTTCTAAAGTGAAGAAATATGAGAGCGGAATTGTTTCAGATCCCATTACTGTTAGTGTTAATTTTACTATTGAACAAGTGATGCATAAAGCTGATGACGTAGGTTTTTCAGGTTTTCCTGTTGTAGATGAGAATCACAACCTTGTTGGTATCATCACCGGGCGTGATTTACGTTTTGAAACGGATCTAGCAAAACCTGTTTCTGCATTAATGACTCCGAAAGAAAATTTAATAACGGTAAAAGAAGGCGCCCCCCGCGAAGAGATATTAGGATTGATGCATGAAAATCGCATTGAAAAAATATTAGTAGTTGATGATGCATTTAAACTTGTTGGCTTGATCACGGCAAAAGATTATCAAAAAGCAGAAGACAAGCCTAATGCGTGTAAAGATGAATTAGGTCGTTTGCGTGTTGGAGCTGCTGTTGGTGTTGGTGCTGGCACAGATGAGCGTATAGATGCACTTGTTGAAGCTGGTGTTGATGTATTATTAATTGATACATCACATGGCCATTCACAAGGTGTATTAGACAGAGTAAAAGAAGCACGTAATAAATATCCAGATTTACAAATTATCGCTGGAAATGTCGCTACCGCTTCTGGCGCAAAAGCAATGGCTGACGCTGGTGTTGATGCAGTAAAAGTAGGAATTGGCCCAGGTTCAATTTGTACAACACGCATTGTTACGGGTGTTGGTGTACCGCAGTTAACAGCGATTTCAAATGCTGTTGAAGGACTAAAAGGTACCGATATTCCAGTCATTGCTGATGGTGGTATTCGTTTTTCAGGTGATATTGCTAAAGCATTAGTCGCTGGTGCTCATTGTGTGATGGTTGGTAGCATGTTCGCTGGTACTGAAGAAGCTCCGGGTGAAGTTGAACTTTATCAAGGTCGTTACTACAAGTCATACCGCGGTATGGGCTCTTTAGGCGCAATGAGCCAAAAAGAAGGCTCTAGTGATCGTTATTTCCAAAAATCTGATGGCGAAGCTGACAAATTAGTACCAGAAGGTATTGAAGGCCGTGTTGCTTATAAGGGCCCCGTTTCGGCAATTATTCATCAGCAAATGGGCGGTTTACGTTCATCTATGGGCTTAACAGGCTCTAAAGATATTGAGACCATGCGCACTAAGCCTGAGTTTATGAAAATAACTTCAGCAGGCATGGGTGAGTCTCATGTACATGATGTAACCATTACCAAAGAAGCGCCAAACTATCGTATGGGCTAGTAAATAAGGTTGAGTTATTTAAGCTCGATTTCGGCGTTGCAAGTGCTCATTGACTACCGTCAACTCCGCGCTAGCGCCTTGAACTAGAGCTAAAATATTCTCAACTTGATGTTAATACAATCATTCTTATTTGCTTTTTAAAATTTAAAGCAAAAAAATTCAAACAGGCTGAGTTATCAATAAGTAACTCAGCCTGTTCATTTTATAAATAGTTAAATAAAGTAGGAAAACAACCATGAGTAAAGACATTCATGATCACCGCATACTAATATTAGATTTTGGTTCTCAATACACTCAGCTTATCGCACGTCGTGTACGTGAAATTGGCGTTTACTGTGAACTTTGGTCTTGGGATGTAACCCAAGAACAAATTAAAGATTTTAACCCTACGGGGATTATTCTTGCTGGCGGTCCAGAGTCAGTAACCGAAGATGACTCGCCACGAGCACCTGAATATGTATTCAATGCGGGTGTGCCTGTATTAGGTATTTGTTACGGCATGCAAACAATGGCTGAGCAACTTGGTGGCGGAGTTGAAAGCTCTTCACATAAAGAGTTTGGTTATGCTGCAGTAGAATTAATTGCTAAGTCTGCGTTATTCAATAATGTTGAAGACAGTATTGGTGATAACGGTAATGCTTTACTTGACGTTTGGATGAGTCACGGCGATAAAGTGTCTGCTATTCCAGAAGGATTTGTTACCGTTGCACAAACAGCAAGTTGTGCGTATGGCGCAATGGCTAACGAAGAAAAACAATTCTACGGCGTTCAGTTCCACCCTGAGGTTACTCATACTAAACAAGGTTTACGTATTTTAGAAAACTTTGTTGTTGAAATTTGTCAGTGTGAAAAACTATGGACTTCAGCATCAATCATTGATGATGCTATTGCCAAAATGAAAGAACAAATAGGTGACGACGAGGTTATTCTTGGTCTTTCTGGTGGCGTAGATTCATCGGTTGTTGCCATGTTATTGCATCGTGCTATTGGTGATAAACTTACCTGTGTATTTGTTGATAACGGTTTACTTCGTTTAGACGAAGGCCAGCAAGTAATGGATATGTTTGGTGACCACTTCGGTTTAAACATCATTAAAATTGAAGCGGAAGATAGATTTTTAAACCGTTTAGCCGGCGAAAGTGAGCCAGAAGCTAAACGTAAAATTATCGGTAATGTGTTTATTGACGTTTTCGAAGAAGAATCAAATAAACTTGAAAATGCAAAATGGTTGGCGCAAGGCACTATTTACCCTGACGTGATCGAATCAGCAGCTTCAGCTACCGGCAAAGCACACGTAATTAAATCGCATCATAACGTTGGCGGTTTACCTGACTACATGAAGCTAGGCTTAGTTGAACCATTACGTGAATTATTTAAAGATGAAGTACGTAAGATAGGCTTAGAGCTAGGTTTACCATACGATATGCTTTATCGTCACCCGTTCCCTGGACCTGGTTTAGGAGTACGTATTTTAGGTGAAGTGAAAAAAGAATATGCTGATTTATTACGTCGTGCAGATGCTATTTTCATTGAAGAACTCCACAGCCATGACTTATACACTAAAGTAAGCCAAGCGTTTACCGTGTTCTTGCCAGTGAAATCAGTTGGCGTGATGGGTGATGCGCGTAAATATGACTGGGTTGTATCTTTACGTTGTGTTGAAACTATCGACTTTATGACTGCGCGTTGGTCACATTTACCATACGATTTCTTAGGGTTAGTTTCTAATCGCATCATTAATGAAATTGATGGTATCTCTCGTGTTGTTTATGACATTTCTGGTAAACCACCAGCGACGATTGAGTGGGAATAGACTTTCCGCGTTAATGATTAATAAATAGTAATAATAAAGCCTTAACGCTTAATCAGTGTTAAGGCTTTTTTTATGAAAACGTAATAGCAACTTTATTTTGTTTAGCTTTCAGTGGATCTCTTCAAACAAATACCAACAGTTTTTAAAAATTAATTTACTATCCTGTAATAAAATCGATAAATCGAAGACTAACTATTTAGCAAAAAGGTATCTTCATCACAGATTAAAGGAATGAATTCATTGAATAAAATTACATTTGCTCTTCTCGCTGCACTTGGTGGTACAGCTTTATCGCCATTTATTTCAACTAATGCTAACGCTAAAGATACAATACAAACGATTGAAACAGAACATGCCCGCATTCATTTCCATAAAGATTATCAAGCATTTGCACAACAAGTGGCGAGTAAGTTTGAACCTATTTATGCTGATGTTAGCGGCCGGGTTGGGTTTGAACAACACGACAAATTAGACTTTCTTATTGGCGATGATTATCACCAAGCCAATGGTTATGCGATCCCCTTAACCGCAGGAAAAATAGTTAAAGTTTTTACCAGTTCTCCTCGTTCTGAAGAAGCGCTCGGTTCGTATAGTGACTGGTTAGATATAGTGATCAGCCACGAGTTAACTCATAAAATTCATATGTCACAGCCAAGTCGTAGTTGGCGTTCATCTTTAGACTCAACGTTGCTCATCTCAGATGTTCTGAACTTTTCTCGTTATCCTCGTTGGATCACCGAAGGGTATGCAACCCTCATTGAAACTGAATATACCGAACAAGGACGAGTAAATAGCGATTATATCAAGGCTATGCTACAACAATGGGCAATAGAAGGTCAGTTACCGAGCTATGCTACTTTAAATGGCAGTGAAAGTTATGAAGGTAATCGCATGGCGTATTATCAGGGAAGTGCATTTTTATTTTGGCTACAGGCGAACTTTGGCCATGAAAAATTACAGCATTTATGGAGACGCTCTACGGCAAAGAAATACCGTAACTTTGATGATGCGTTTTCAGGACTCTTTCAAGATAGTCCACAGCGGTTATATAAAAAGTTTGTTGCCGAGCAAATTTTTTCAGCAAAGCAGGTGAAATTATCCGGGGTTAGCAAAGGTAAGCTTTGGCAAAAAAATGCTTTTAAAGTTAGCAGTAGCGAACCTTCGATGGATCAAGATAAAATTCTGCAACTGGAAGTTGACCAAAAGGGTTATGTGCAACTCAGCGTGTTTTCTTTGAATGAAAATACTAAAGCGAAAGATGAATTTATTGAGGATAATCAGCAATTATTGATGGATGACAAATTTGACGTAGCAGATACCTTGCCAGATGTTTTTAATAGAGAAGCGACTCATGTTATTACGCCATCAAAGCGTATGCAGTGGCGACAAGCTCGTTGGCTTGATGATGAGCACGCGCTTGTTTTACAAGCTCAACGACAAGAGAATAACGAACTAGGTTTTGAATTAGCAAAGGTAGAGTTCTCTACCGGGAAAGTTGAAAAGGTTACCCAGTCACTTCGAATACATGACTACACTATTACTCATGATAAAAAGTCGGTGATCGCCATGTCGCACTTTGCTGGCTTTAATCAATTACTCGAAATTTCATTAGCGGATGGCAGCTTTAAAATACTTGATGAAAAAAGATTAAATCAACCTATGGATAACTTAACCCTAAGTCCTGATGGTAAAATATTAGCATTAATGGCTATTCATGACAAAAATTGGAAAATTCACTTTTATCATTTGAACAGTAAACAGTGGCAAGTTGTAGAGCTACCTATTGAAGGTAACTATACCTCACATTTACGTTGGCAGACCGACGGATTATATTTCTCTCAAAGTCATAGTAATAATTTGCATGTAGCAAGCAAAGGTATTAAAAATAATACCGCTGTCGATGTTTATCGGTTGCAGCCACAACAAAAAACATGGCAACAACTAACCATGGGACAAAAACTGGCGACTCATGCTTTTACGATTAACGACCAACTAATTTATTTATCAACCTCTAGCCAAGGTCAAAATACTTATAGTCTACCACTTAAAGATGTTGCTACAGAACAAAAAGCCACAGCTGGAGAATTTGAATTATTAGCGCTTGATAAGTCGATAAATAAAGTAGATTCAGCAGCAGTTTTACCGAGTAGCGATTATGGTATTGGACCTCAAACTGGCCTGGCAACATTAGTTACAGGCTATAGCAGTGATGATGACAGTGGTGCCGATTTTGTTGTGCGTGGTGGTGACCCATTAGGTCGTCTTCGTTGGCAAGGAGCATTGACAAGTGGCGATAAGCAAGAGCACAGTGCAATCTCTATTAAAAGTAATTGGCAAAATATTGAATGGTTTGCAGAATATATCAACCGCGAATACCAACATGAGCTGTTCCAACAAGAGAATAAACTTGTAAATATCGACTTGGCTAAAACATACACATTCTTTGATCGCAGTACGTTAAAAGTTCACGTTGGTTCAGGTATTGATGAAGTTGATTATATTTCGAAAAACTTGTTAGTCCAAACTCATGATGAAATTAACCATTATCGATTACAAGGTCAATTTGGTTATCAACATAATATAGGTAAAATTAATTACGGTTTTTCTTTGAATGCAGTATTTGTAGATTATGAAAGTGATTATCAAACAAAGAAAACTTGGCAAAGAAATGATTATGGTCTTGGGTTTTATTTGGCAAATAGTGATTATAAAGTAAAGTATCAATTCCTAAACAGTGAAGTTGATGACAATACCCCCTTTTACTCACTGTTAACTCATGGTGGGCAATTAGTTACCACAAAGAGCCAAGTGCTAAATAACCATAAAGTAGACTCAAGAGTGCCTTTGGCATGGCAGACAGGTTTTCATTTTGAACAGCATAACGTCGAGATAGACCTAGAGGGAATAACGTTATTTTATCTACAAAATAAGGTTGATGACAAGGATGCCCTTGCCGCTTATGGCGCAGAGTTAACTACGAAAATGAATGGCAATATGACACCACTGCTTGATGGGTTAACGGTAAAAGCGGGTGTTTCATGGTACGAAGAAAGAAAAATTAATTCTAATATCTTAGACGACAATAGTCAGCTTTATTTGTCTGTGACTTATCAATTTAAATAAAATGCTACTCAGCCTTCATTCATTTGGAGGCTGAGTAAATTTGCTAATCAGGATAAACTAGAAGCTATAAACGAGTGTTAACGCTGTTTGAGTATTAGTGTTTTCTTTTCCGTCTGCAACTTCAGTATTATGATCAATCTTAAAGCTAACTTTCAGCTGCAATGTAGAAATTAATTTAGTCGTTATAGAGCTTTCTGCTTGATAGTTGCTATTTTCACCACTTTTAGTCGCGTACTTTGCAACAAGAGATTGCTTAAACTCAACATGCTCATTTATTTTGCGAAGATAAACGGCTTGTGCTTGAATAATTAAAGCACCTTCATTCTTAATTTGCTCGTTACCATTTTCATCATTATAACGAACGGCATCTTTTTTATAACCTGGACCGATGTCTGCATCAAATGAACCATTTTTACTTTCAAACCAGCGACGACCCCAACCAGCAGAAATTGAGCTTTGACTTTCGAAACCACCAAAGCGGTTATCATCATATGAAGCGTTACCGTAGACATAGTTTGAGCGTTCAGTGTCGATGGTATAGTTGGTTTGACCGACCAATTTCCATTTTTGATCCGTTGTTTGAGAATTCATATCACCATTTGAATCTTCAATTTCGGTTTTACTCGTAAGCGCATCAAAACTTAGAGCGCTACGCCATAAACCTTTTTCGTAGTTTGCATCGAAGCCAATCTTAACATCTGTGCTTTTAGTATCACCCGATTTAAAAAGCGCGCCCAATTCAGCAGACATAGTTAATGGATCTTTGGCTGCTGCATCTTCGGCAAAAGCATTAAGTGATAAGCCACATAGGGCAACAATTGCTAATTTATTGTTCATTTTCGTTCTCTTGGTTAACGTGTACAGAAAGTTGTGGGAATGGAATTTCAATACCAGCTTTATCTAATTCGATTTTAATTGTTTCTAATAAATCAAAATGTACTGGCCAGTAATCAGATGTTTTTACCCATGGACGAACGACAAAGTTTACCGAGCAATCGGCTAACTCACTAACACCAATGGTGATAGCCTGGTCTTTCAATACCAATGCATGGCTACTTACAACATCATGAAGTATTTGTTTAGTTTGTTTTAAATCTGCGTTATAACCAACACCAATAATTAAATCAATTCTTCTTGTTGGTTTTGCTGAATAATTGGTAATAGTGCCGCCCGTAATGGCCCCATTAGGAATGATAACGGCTTTGTTATCACCGGTTTTTAATTGCGTCGAAAAAATACTAATCTCTTCTACTACCCCTGAAGTACCTGCCGCTTCAATAAAATCTCCACTTTTAAATGGTTTTAATAAAATAATTAACACACCCGAAGCGAAATTAGACAGTGAACCTTGTAAAGCTAAGCCAATTGCTAAACCGGCAGCACCTACAATGGCAACTAACGAAGAAGTATTGAAACCTAAATGAGAAATCGCAGCAATAATAGCAACGAAGAAAATAACGCTATAAACGATGCTACAGATAAAGCTAATTACAGCTTGATCAACTTTTTTGTGAGCCATAATCTTACTGACGGCTTTGCGAACTAATTTAGCAGCAAACCTACCGACTATAACTATGATTATCGCAACAGCGATATCGATAACATACTGAACTAACATAGCGTCATTTTTTGCAAACCAATCTGTAACCATATCCATAATCTACCCTTTTATTTACAGTTGTTAAGCTGAAAATTATTCTCTATGTAAAAGCAAAGCATTATAGTTTAAGTCAGTATAAGTTTCTAATATAAAATGATGAATTTTAAATCAAAAAATAAGGGATATTGGCACTTGTTTTAATCAAGAAAAGGGGGCGTTTGTATATGAGGAGTAGTTATTCTTAGTTTCAAGCGAATAAAAAAAGGGGCTAGGCCCCTTAATTCTTTGTATTCAATACTAATGTGCACTAGTAATGTAACTATAGCGGCAACGCAAATTTATTTAACGACTGCAGCCAATTCGCCTTTGCTGTATAAATCAAACATTGTATCTAAAGAGATAGGTTTAATTTTACTCGCGTTACCTGATGTGCCAAATGATTCATAACGATTTATACATATATCTGTCATCGCTTTGGTTGTTTCAGCTAAAAATTTACGTGGATCGAATTCACTTGGGTTTTGCGCTAGGAAACGACGAGTAGCACCCGTAGAAGCTAAACGTAAATCGGTATCAATGTTGATTTTACGTACGCCATGCTTAATGCCTTCACAAATTTGCTCTACAGGAACACCGTATGTTTCAGGAATGTTTCCGCCAAATTCATTGATAACCGCTAACCAATCTTGTGGCACTGAAGAAGAACCGTGCATAACTAAATGGGTATTAGGAATACGCGTATGAATCGCTTTAATACGGTCAATAGCTAAAATATCGCCGGTAGGTGGACGAGTAAATTTATAAGCACCGTGAGAGGTACCACAAGCAATAGCTAAAGCGTCGACTTGTGTTTTCTTAACAAAGTCTGCCGCTTCTTCAGGGTCAGTTAACATTTGTTCTTTAGTTAAAATACCTACTGCGCCAATACCATCTTCTTCACCTGCTTCACCTGTTTCTAAAGAACCTAAACAGCCTAATTCGCCTTCTACAGAAACGCCACAAGCATGCGCCATTTCAACAGTACGACGAGTTACATCAACATTGTACTCGTAACTTGACGGCGTTTTTCCGTCAGACATTAAAGAACCATCCATCATTACTGATGAGAAGCCCATTTGAATTGAACGCTGACAAACACTTGGAGAAGTACCATGGTCTTGATGCATAACAACAGGAATATGAGGGAATTCTTCAATTGCAGCTAAAATTAAGTGACGTAAAAAAGGAGCGCCAGCATACTTACGAGCACCTGCAGAGCCTTGTAAAATAACCGGGCTATTGGTTTTGTCTGCAGCGATCATTATTGCTCTAACTTGTTCTAAGTTGTTAACGTTAAAAGCGGGAATACCGTATCCGTATTCTGCAGCGTGATCTAACATTTGGCGCATAGAAATTAAAGCCATTGAATTACTCCTAAGTATTTAATATGTCATATAGTATTTTCGCTTAATTTCTAAAACACAAGTTTCATTATGAAATTTAAGCTTTCGTAACGTAAGTATATCAGATAAGAAATTAACATGGCAAAAGAAAAAATAGCGGCTTTAAGGGTTTTTATCTGTTTGTTTTATGAAAAATTTCAATAGTGTTCGATAATTACAATCAATACTCTCGTTTAACTGATGATATGAAGCGGATTTATGCTTTTGTTTCGTAAGTTTACAACGAAAGAGTGAAATTCAACCAAAATAGATTTTTTAGTTTAGATAGGCCAAGCTTGAAAGATGCATTCAAAAAAGCCTCGATCTATTAAATAAATCGAGGCTTTTTTAAGGAATTACAGAACAAGGGAGGCTAGGATTTAGCGCGTTCTTCTAAAATTGCAACAGCAGGTAATTTCTTGCCTTCTAAAAATTCTAAGAATGCACCGCCACCGGTTGAAATGTAAGAGACTTTATCGGCTATGTTATATTTATCAACTGCAGCTAAGGTGTCTCCACCACCAGCAATTGAAAATGCTGAACTGTCAGCAATTGCTTTAGCAATAGCTTCGGTACCTGTGCCGAATTGATCAAATTCAAAAACGCCCACTGGGCCGTTCCAAACGATTGTCCCAGCATTTTTGATAATTTCGCTCAACGCTTTAGCTGAGTCAGGACCGATATCAAAAATCATATCTTCATCAGTAACATCACTGACTGATTTTAATGTTGCTACAGCTGTTTCTGAAAACTCAGTACCTGTTATTACATCAGTAGGAACGGGAATGTCACCATTATTTGCTTTAGCTTGTGTGGTTAATCGGTTTGCTTCATCAAGTAAATCAGTTTCATATAATGATTTACCAACATTGTGACCATTGGCTGCAATAAAGGTATTAGCAATACCGCCACCAACCACGAGTTGGTCAACAATTTTAGCTAAAGAATCTAATACGGTTAGTTTTGTTGAAACTTTTGAACCACCGACTATGGCAACTAATGGACGAGCAGGGTTATCTAATGCTTTACCAAGTGCTTCTAATTCACCTGACAATAGCGGACCAGCACATGCTGTTGGTGCAAACTTAGCCACTCCGTGCGTGCTCGCTTGTGCGCGGTGAGCCGTACCGAAAGCGTCCATAACGAAAATATCACAAAGTGCGGCTAATTTTTTGGCTAACACATCATCGTTTTTCTTTTCGCCAACATTAAAACGAATGTTTTCAAAAATAACTAACGAACCCGCTTTGGTATCTACGCCGTCTAGGTAATCTTTTGCTAAGTGAACAGGTGCATTTAATGCCGCTGCTAAATAGTCAGCGACAGGCTTTAAAGAAAATTCTTCATTGTACTCACCTTCCGTTGGGCGACCAAGGTGAGACATGACCATCACTTTTGCACCTGCCTCTAAAGCAAGTTTAATAGTAGGTAAAGCGGCTCTTAATCGAGCATCAGAGGTTATTTTTCCGTCTTTAACAGGTACGTTGAGATCTTCTCGGATCAAAACTCTTTGATTGGCTAGCGCCAAGTCGGTCATTTTAATTACTGACATTTGCTGTTTCCTATTCGATAAATTTTAAAGTTACGTTTGTTTTTACGGTTATTCATTGTTAAGGCAAGCAATACTTGCCATGGCTTTTGCTGTATCGATCATCCGATTCGCAAAACCCCATTCGTTATCGCACCATACGAGCATTTTTACTAATCGCTTATGGCTAACACGGGTTTGGTTACCATCAACAATACAAGAGTGCGGGTCGTGATTAAAATCAACAGATACGAGTGGTTCTTCGGTATACCCTAAAATTCCTTGTAAACCGTTATTTTGTGCTTTAGTGATTGCTTGATTTATTGCGTCAATATCAACGTCAGTAGACAAGGTTAAGGTTAAGTCCATCGCGGTTACATTAATCGTAGGAACGCGTACGGCAATTGCCTCAAAACGTCCCGCAAACTTCGGCAGTATTCTTTCAATACCCATAGCCAATTTAGTATCGACGGGAATTATTGATTGGCTTGCTGCACGGCTACGACGTAAGTCGGGATGATATGCATCAATAACTTGTTGATCATGCATTGAAGAATGGATCGTGGTAATAGATCCGCTTTCCACACCAAAAGCTTCATCAATCACTTTGATCACTGGCACAACACAGTTTGTGGTACATGAGCCATTGGACACTATTTTATCAGCATCAGTCAGTTGTTGGTGATTAATACCATAAATAATAGTGGCATCAACATCGTGTTCACCAGGATAAGAATAAAGCACTTTGCTTGCGCCCTGGTTCAAGTGAATATTACCGTCGTGTTGATTGGCAAACTTGCCCGTACAATCAAGTACGATGTCTACGTTGTTATCCTTCCATGGCATGTTTAACAGTGATCTTTCATGGCTAAGTTCTATCACATCGCCTGCAATAATTAACTGGTTGTCAGCTAACTCAACTGAAAAGGGAAAGCGACCATGCGTGGTGTCATACTTTAATAAATGCGCTATGCCTTTTGGTTCGGCAAGTTCATTAATAGCAACAAGCTTTAAGTGGCTGTTATCAGCATTTTCGTATAAAGCACGAGCGACACTTCGGCCAATTCGACCAAAACCATTAATGGCAATATTTACAGACATAAGTTTACAGACATAAGTTCATAGGTATAAGTTAAAATATATTGCTTGATAGTGTTAGTTGACAATATTCATAAAAGTAGAAATATCCTCAAACGATCATCAGTATCGTTTGAGGATTCTTATGAAAAACTGTTAGCTAAAGGCTGTTTACTGTATTAACAACGTTTTCCACTGTGAAACCAAAATGCTCTAGTAATACATTACCAGGAGCAGATTCACCAAATGTTGTCATTCCAACAACAGCGCCAGAAAAGCCAACATATTTGTACCAGAAATCAGTATGAGCAGCTTCAATAGCGACACGCTTTATAACTGATGAAGGCAATACAGACTCTTTGTACTCAGTTGACTGTGCGTCAAAAGTATTCGTTGAAGGCATAGAAACGACACGAACTTTAGTACCATTGGCCGTTAATTCTTTTGCCGAAGCAAGGGCTAATGAAACTTCAGAGCCTGTAGCAATTAAAATTACGTCAGCTGTGCCATCGCAATCTTGTAAAACGTATGCCCCTTTTGCAATATCCGCAACTTGTTGGTTATCACGTGCTACAGCTGGTAATCCTTGACGAGAGAATATTAATGACGTTGGGCCACTTTTACGCTCAATCGCTGATTTCCACGCAACTACAGATTCAGTCGCATCACACGGGCGCCATGTATCCATATTTGGCGTAGTACGTAAACTCGTTAATTGCTCAACAGGTTGATGAGTTGGACCATCTTCACCTTGACCAATTGAATCGTGGGTATAAACAAAGATGTTTTGAATACCCATTAACGCAGACATGCGAACTGCGTTACGAGCATATTCCATAAACATCATGAACGTTGCGCCGTAGTTAATAAAACCACCGTGCAATGAAACACCATTCATAATACCGCTCATACCAAATTCACGAACACCATAATAAATGTAGTTACCTGCAGCATCTGTTTCAATACCTTTAGAACCTGACCATAATGTTAAGTTAGAGCCGGCTAAATCGGCAGAACCACCTAATAACTCAGGTAAGATAGCGCCAAAAGCTTCAATAGTATTCTGTGAAGCTTTACGTGAAGCAATGCTTTCGCCTTTTTCTTGGCAAGCTAATACTAAAGCATTTGCTTTTTCTTCGAAATCGCTCGGTAAGTCACCTTTAATGACACGACGTTCGTATTCCGCGGCAAGTTCTGGGTGAGCTTTCTGGTATGCAGAAAATTGATCATTCCAAGACACTTGGCTTGATTGACCTTTTTCTTTTTGATCCCAATCAGCGTAGACGTCGCTTGGAATTTCAAAAGGGGCATGTGGCCAGTTTAACGCTTTACGCGTCGCTGCAATTTCGTCATCACCTAATGGTGCACCATGACAATCGTGCGTGCCTTCTTTATTTGGAGAACCAAAACCAATAATCGTTTTACAACAAATCATTGAAGGTTTATCTGTAACCGATTTAGCTTCAATAATTGCTGCTGCAATCGCGGCTGAGTCGTGACCGTCAACACTAATTACGTGCCATCCGTATGCTTTAAAACGAGCAGGGGTGTCATCAGTAAACCAACCTTCAACATCACCATCAATTGAAATGCCATTGTCATCCCAAAAAGCAATTAATTTACCTAAGCCTAATGTACCAGCTAATGAACATACTTCATGAGAAATACCTTCCATTAAACAGCCATCGCCTAAGAAACAATAAGTATTGTGATCAACAATATTGTGACCTTCACGGTTAAATTGTGCAGCTAACGTTCTTTCGGCAATTGCCATACCTACAGCATTTGAAATACCAGCACCTAATGGACCTGTAGTTGTTTCAACCCCAGGTGTGTAACCATATTCTGGGTGACCAGGAGTTTTAGAGTGCAACTGACGGAAGTTTTTTAACTCTTCAATTGGTAATTCATAACCGGTTAAATGTAATAAAGAATAAATAAGCATTGAGCCATGACCGTTTGATAAAATAAAACGATCACGATCAGCCCAGTTAGGATCAGTTGGGTTATGCTTTAAAAAATCGCGCCATAACACTTCGGCAATATCTGCCATGCCCATTGGGGCTCCAGGGTGTCCTGATTTCGCTTTTTGTACGGCATCCATACTTAAAGCTCTAATTGCATTGGCCAATTCTTGACGAGACGGCATATTAACTCCAAATCTTTATTATATTTATACTTAAGTTAGTTAAGTATATGAGGGTGAAAGTGGCGCTATTTTCGCCTAGACAACCACTAAACTGCAAACGATATTATGCAAAAAGACGTTTTTTTTAGTATTAGTTAGATCCAACAGTAAAAAATGCACTTAATGTTAACAATATGTAAAGGTTTTGCTGCTTAGTTATTATGTGTTTTTATTACTTTTAAATGGTTGAATTATTGGAACTATTCATATAGATTGGTTGAGTTTTGTACAGATGTAAAAAATAAAAACAAAAACACCTGACACAGGAACATTTATGAACAGGTCATCTTCGCCAGGAATTAAGCTGACAACAGTAGTTTTTGCGGTAATCGTATTAGCTGTTTCAGCGGCATTGAGTAATATATCAATAGCAGATGACAAGGACGTTACAGTAGAACAATCAATCAATGAGCAGTAGTCTGGTTGTTATAATTAACAAAAGCCTCGTATTCACGAGGCTTTTTTATGTTCAGAATGAACGTAGATGATTTTATTTTCAGAGAAAGATAATATCAATCGCCAAATAGACAAAATGTAGAATATGCTGATACAACTAAAAACAATTGCTGTATTGATTTTTGGCGTCCCTGAGAGACGTCGTTTTCAGTGGTTAATTATTTGTTAAATAGGGCTTTTGTGTTTTTGCTGTGTCGCCAGTGTTACTTGGGGTGTTACTATAATATAAAGTCATCCATAAAAATTTTACCAAAGGTAACTTTCATTTGAGCATCAACCATAGGCCAGTATTTATTTTCTAACTTGGTTATCTTATCTCTTTTTTGCTCAAAAGTTTTCCTGCGCATCCATTTAGGCTTAGGCCAATAATAAATATTTTCAAACATGTTGTTTACATCAGGCCAATCATAACCCCATAACTCTTTTCTAAGCTTCCTTATGCGCCTCATTAGTCGTTCGTTTGGTCGCTCACTTTGGCTGGCGTAATGTAAGCCTATACATTGCCGACAACCATAGGCGTATTTAATCGCGTAAAGGCTTTGTCGTTGTTTTTGGCAGTAAGGGCAAGTTATGTATAGTTTATTGCTGGCGCTTCGTTTATCTACTATCAGGGCTATCTTATGGGGTTTATCGTTTATGGTGAATGTCATCAAACGAACACCACATTCTAAATTTGTTAATTTGAATTTTTGATGTTCGTTACTCAGATCATTAGAATTGATTGAATAGTTGCCCAATGGCATTGTCAGTAGCGATTTAAATACATTGGCTTGTATGCGGTGGTACTCACTAGTGTAAGCTCTTGTTTGTGTTCTACCGTAATGATGACCTTTGGGCATTGTTAATTACTCCGAAAAGTTAAAGCTAAATTATATTATCTTCACCAGTTTCTCTACGGGCAGTCATAACACCCACTTGTTTTATGGGGGCGCAGACAAAAGGCATCAGTTTAGTTAACAAGTTTAACCGTTGGATAGGGTCTTTAATTTCAGCGAGTGTAGTTGGTAAGTTGATTAACTCATTTTGAATGGCTTGATTGATTAGATGTCGTATATCGCCAGCCATATAGCTATTGGTAAGTGTTTGGTTATTTGTTGACATTTCATAAGCCTAACTGTAATAGTTTTATTACAGTATATCATTTTTATCTTGTACGAAAAACAGGTCTAATCTACTACTTTTCTTAGGTTGTTGATTATTCAAAGGTGATTTATCTTCAATAAAAATACGAGAGAATTTTTGAATACTATCTATAAAATAAAAATAGCACTCGTAAGTGCTATTTTAGATATGTTCAATATAGGTTATGACTTTTTAGTACGTAAACGTAGTAGCCCTAATACAGATATTCCAAATAGAGCCAAAGTGCTTGGTTCAGGAACGCTAGTAGGCGGTAAGTTTAATGCTGAAGCAATGTTAGCGCCATTACCCAAATCATCAACGGTTAAGCCAACCTGAATTGCCCAACTGCCATCAAGTACATAGCTAATATTGAAAGTTTCTTTAATAATACGGTATTCCATTGGAGAGTAATCACCTAATTTAGTAAACGGTATAAACTCACCAAATTCATCTAAAGGAACAAAAGTATCAAATGTAAAATCTAGAGTATATTTTGTAAGGTCTTCTGATACCCAGCCAGTAGCGATCATATTTTCTGCGAAGTGTGTATACCCATCAATTCTAGATACTGGTGAATAAGTACCAGCTTCATTCGCGTCACTTAAGTCTACCCATTGATCATCTAAATCAAAATTAGCATTATGTACAACCAAATTATCTATATGGTCAGATGGACCATTATATTGAAATGATACAACATTGCTTTGATCAAATGTATCACCCAAGGTATAACCACTTAGTATAATACTTCCAGAAACCCCGACGCTCAGGTCTTCATTGAACACGCCTTTTACAGAGTTACAATCTCCACAAATAGCTTCCCAATTAAAGGTTATATAGTCATCTGTTTCTATTAAATCCGCTTTAGCACCGAGTGAAACCATTAAGATACACGCAGCATATACAATCGAATTAAACTTCATTCCTTTATTCCTTGTTTAATAAATGTAAAATTATTTACTTATGTTTTTTTGCTAAAAATATTTGATATAAACTCAGTTATACACATAAGTCAGGCTATCCATAACACTCAATCGTTAGGAAAAACCAGAAGATTATGAGCCAAGTCATGATCTACCGAAAAAAGATTTTTATTATATATATTAGAGAACTATAAATATCTTTCATGTTTCAGCACCTTCGAAGAGCAAAAATCATACCGTATAATAAAAGCTATTGAAAACAAGTGGATGAAACGGTTTTGAAATATCAGGATCTAAATGTGTAAAGTTATTAGACACTCAAGTGTATAATTTATATGCGTTTATTGTAGAGGGTGGGGTTATTGAATCATTCAAGAGGTAATTGATATTAAACTGTTCAGAGCACTTTGATATTCCTTTTTAAGGCGAATGTATTCTACTCGTTCCATAATTCTTTGTTTGAGCTGGCTTGTTCCCTTCCTTCGAACTTTTGTTAAGTAAAAAATACAGCAGATAGCGTCCTGTATCAACTCGTATCATTCATTTTTACATTGTAATAACAGTTGCCTAATTTATTTCTGTTAATCCAATTTAATTGTTGAATATCATAATGCTAAATGCCAGAGTTTAATCTTTATAATATTAACTCATACAAGCTAAAGGATTAACGTCATAATGAATAAAGCGAAACTATCACGAGCTTGGTCAACAATATGTATTAAGTATCCTATTTTTCAAATGTTCTCGTCCCATAAGACTTTTTCGGCAATAATTTTTTCATCTTATTTTATTGTGTTATTCGCTTCCATCCTTTGGTCGTTTGGAGTGCCACAGGAATTTTTTCAAGTTAGGGCTACAAACGGTGTACCTGATGGTATTTTTACAGGGGTTATTGAAATCACTATCCTTATGTTTCTTGGTGTGATGTTACTCCTAGGAAAAACATTGTTAACTTCATCAAAATCGGAGGAACAAAGACGAATAGGTCAACTTGATGGGCTGAGTAGTAATGATATATCTAAGAAAAAAAGTTCTCATATTTACCCTATACAAGCGGGTGTAAAAGTTACTTTTTCATTTAATTATGATAATTATTATATTTTCCCCGGAATTTTAGAGGCTTCTTATAAATGGCTTGAGCTTGATAGAGACGAGCTTTTCTTAATTGAGGCTGGTTCGCTAGACATACCCAAGTTGACGTTAAAAGAATTACATTATAATAAAGAAAAAAATTCTCTAATAATCGAACTTGGAGTCTCTAGCTTTTACGATATTTTTTATACTCATTATTCTCCCGACCTTAAACTCTCTAGTCAATCAGCTAATGAATCGAGTACTAGTAATTTTACATCTCTAAGAAGTTTGTATGAGAATTCAATATTAAAATACTATGAAGAGGCAAATAAAAACTTTAGTTCGTCTGGTGAGTTTTTACCTATCGCTCTTCTACCTAATCCAATGGGAATATCAGGAATTGTAGTCATTAATACATCGAGTGATACATTTGTATTGCTTAGACGCAGAGGTGAAAGTGAAATACTCGATAGAAATAGAATTGAGTGGTCTTTCGCAGGTCTTATAGAAGCTACTGATTGGATACATACTAACTCTATCCCATTTAAAGATTTCGCTGAATCAGAATTGA